>Ga0302319_10022828_pt1 | contig 11199 bp, 7 predicted proteins | sample Bog_T0_2_FD_203319 | JGI IMG/M metagenome (GOLD analysis project Ga0302319, IMG submission 203319) | Peat permafrost microbial communities from Stordalen Mire near Abisko, Sweden - Bog_T0_2 | ecosystem: Environmental > Terrestrial > Soil > Wetlands > Peat | place: Sweden: Abisko, Stordalen Mire...
GAAGATCCGGTCCAATTTCAGAAATCGATCCGCGTCACTATTGAACATGGACACGCGAACGTTCACGCCGACGACTACAGCTCCGTGGCTTACTGGTATCAGGCTGAACCGCATGAGCCGTTCCCGGCTTTACTTCCGGTAGAAAAGCGCCTGCCTATTTCCGACGTGGATAGCCTACGCCAGTTCTGGAAGACGCGATGAGCTTCGCCGATTTCGGACTGTGTCACTATGCCAGCGGCTTTCTTGCCGCTTTTCTGGCCGTGTCGTTTCTGGCCGCGCAAGATGACGCGAAAACAACCAACCCGGCCAGCGCGGCCGCGCAAGACAGTCACACGGCTCCGCCGCCGGCCCTCATCGACGCCGGACGAAAGCTGTTTCAGAACTCCTGCAGCGCTTGTCATGGGCCGAGCGGCGGAGGTGGCCACGGACCCAGTTTGGTGGAGGGTGATCGTATCCGCTCTCTGAGCGACGCGCAGTTGTTTCAATCGATCCAGAAGGGTGTTCCGGGGACCGATATGCCGCCGAGTTCTTTTTCCGAAGCGCAGATTCAGCAGGTGGCCGCCTTTGTCCGCAGCCTCAGCGCTCCAGCCATTGAATCAACTGTGCCGGGCGACCCGGAGGCGGGCCGAAGTTTGTTTGTTGGAAAAGCGGGTTGTGGATCTTGCCACATGATTCGCGGCGAGGGTGGCTTCCTCGGTCCGGATTTAAGCGACGCCGGCGTGCGTCTGACGCTGGGCCAAATGCGCGAGTCTCTTCTCCAGCCGGATAAACGCATCGCCAACGGTTTTCAAGGGATGACGGTGGTGACTCAAGCGGGTGAACGCATCCAGGGGATAGCCAAGAATCAAGATAACTACTCGGTCCAACTGCTGGACAAACAGGGCCGTCTTCATCTGCTGGCGAAAACAGACTTAAAGATGATAGAGCTGAGCGATCATTCTCTGATGCCGAACGATTTCGGCACTCGTCTATCAGCGGGCGAGATAGAGAATATCCTCAGCTATCTAAGTGGCCAATCGGTACGCCAAAAGGAAACGAAATGAAGCAGGGTGTTCTGCTCGCGGTCTTCGCCGCGGTACTTGGTGCACAAGTAAGTTACGACGAAATCCTCAAAGGTCCCGCTGAGAACTGGCTCACCTATTCTGGCGACTTCGCTTCGCAACGTTATAGCACCCTTCGACAGATTGATCGCGGCAACGTGAAATCGCTGGTGCCCCAATGGATACAGCATCTTGACGGAGCCCGCCAACTGGAGACCACACCGTTGGTTTTTGATGGCGTAATGTACGTCACCAACACGAACGAAGTGTATGCGCTCGACGCGAAAACCGGCCGCCGTATCTGGCATTATCGTGCCGTTGGCGTCAGCGAAAACCGCGTGAACCGTGGTGTCGCCCTGCTCGGAGACCGCTTGTTTTTCTGCACCAGCGACGCCCATCTGGTTGCGCTTCAGCGCACTACCGGCAATGTCCTGTGGGACCGGCCGTATGTTTTTACCAAGGGTGGAAATTTCACCACCGCTGCGCCGTTGGTGGCAAATGGACTCGTTGTGGTGGGCGTCGGTGGAGGAGGTTCGGGCCGGCGCGGATTCGTAGCGGCTCTCGATGCGGTAACAGGCGAAGAACGCTGGCGATTTTGGACTGTCCCTTCCAAAGATGATCCGGCTGCCAAGACCTGGGCCGCTTTCCCACTCGATTGGGGGGGCGCCCCCACATGGACTTCGGGATCGTTCGATCCGGAACTGAACCTTCTCTATTGGCCTAGCGGCAATCCCTGGCCCGATTTTTATGGCGCTGACCGCCCCGGCGACAATCTTTATTCCGACTGCATGCTCGCGCTCGATATCGCTACGGGAAAGCTTCGTTGGTATTTCCAATATACGCCCCACGACACGCACGATTGGGATGCAAATGAGATGCCTGTTCTTGTCGATCAGTTCTTCCAGGGACGCATGAGAAAGTTGCTTATCCAAGCCAATCGGAATGGGTTTTACTATGTCTTGGATCGCACCAACGGTGAATTTCTCCTTGCTAAGCGCTTTGTCGAGCGCCTGAACTGGGCCTCCGGGGTTGATGCCAAGGGCCGCCCCATCGAAGTTCCACATATGGAACCGACCTCTGGCGGGAATAGGGCATGTCCGTCAGTCCGTGGTGCAACCAACTGGGTCTCGCCCTCCTACAATCCCGAAACCAAGATGTTGTATGTAGTCGTGCTGGAACAATGCGATATCTACTCCAGCTCATCCAAGCCCCCAAAACCGATGAGCGGCTTCCACGGAACAGGAGCAGAGCAGATCGCGGATGAACCGGGCCACTTCTTTCTTCGTGCGATAGCCGCTGAGAGTGGAGAAATGGTTTGGCAGTTCCCAATGCCGGGGCCGGCAACCAACTGGGCGGGAACGCTGGCGACCGCCGGCGGACTTGTGTTTAGCGGCGACGACGGCGGCGATCTGGTCGCTCTCGATGCGAAAACCGGCCGCGACTTGTGGCACTTTTATATGGGTCACACACTCACTGCATCGCCCATGACCTACAGCGTAGGGGGAAAACAGTACGTAACAATCGCCGCCGAAAGCGACATCGTTACTTTTGCCCTATTTGAGCCCCAGAAGGATTAGCGCCACAAATTGACATGCTAAGAAAAGCCGCCTATTTGCTCTTCCTTTGTCTAAAGCCTGCCTCGCTCATGCTCTTCCCAACAGGAGCCGTTGCGGCTAATCAGGAGACGCTGGCAGTGGCGGGACTGACCCAGCCGGTCGAGATCGTGAAAGACAGGTGGGGCATCTCGCATATCTACGCCAAAAATGAAACGGATCTCTTTTTTGCGCAGGGCTACAATGTTGCACGCGACCGCCTATTTCAGTTGGAGTTGTGGCGGCGGCAAGCGACGGGCACTGTGGCGGAAATTCTCGGACGCGATGAATTAAAGCGCGATATCGGCAATCGTCTCTTCCAATTTCGAGGCGATCTCACGCAGGAACTGAACTGGTATCATCCGCACGGAGCCGCTATCGTTGACGCGTTTGTTAAGGGCATAAATGCCTACATCGAAGTGACCCGCCACAATCCGGATTTATTAACACCTGAGTTCCGGATGTTGGGTATCACGCCGGGTAAGTGGACTCCAGAGGTTGTCATAACCCGTTTTAACGGTTTGTTCGTCAACATCGACCAGGAGATGAACACCGCCCTCGCAGTAAGGACAATCGGTGTCGAAAAGGTAAAAGAACTGACCCGCTATCAACCGGCCGATCCTAAATTAGAAATGGACCCGGCCATCGATCAATCGCTGCTCTCAACCGGAATATTGGAGCTTTACCATGCGTTCCGCAAGCCGATTGAGTTCACGCCCAAAGAATTGGTCGCTCAGGGAGGGGACGCCCGCAATCGTCTTGCGATGCTCGATCAATTCGTATCTGGCCCTACATCCATCGACCTGAGCCAGCGCCAGGAGGACATAGGCAGCAACAATTGGGTCGTTGGCGGAACACTGACCATGAGCGGTTTCCCGCTTCTGATGAACGATCCCCATCGTGTGCAACAGGTGCCCTCTCTGCGGTACTGGGTACATTTGGTAGCCCCCGGCTGGAACGTGCTCGGCGCCGGGGAACCGGCTTTGCCTGGCGTTTCTATTGGACATAACGAACGCGGAAGCTGGGGCTTCACTACCTTTGGCTCTGATACCGAGGACTTATATGTTTACGAAATAAATCCGGCGAATGCCAGTGAGTACAAATATAACGGTCGCTGGGAGGCCATGACAGTGCTCAAGGACTCTATCCCAATTAAGGGAGGAACCACCGAGTCAGTCGAGCTTAAGTACACTCGGCACGGTCCGGTGCTCTATGAAGACAAAGTGCATCACAAAGCTTACGCGCTGCGTGCCGCCTGGCGGGAAGTCGGGGGTGCTCCTTACCTGGCTGGCTTACGGATGGACCAAGCACACAATTGGGATGAGTTTCTTGACGCATGCACTTACAGTCGCCTTCCCGCGGAAAACTTTGTCTGGGCCGACCTGGACCGCAATATTGGCTATCAAGCGGTAGGCATCTCGCCGCTTCGCCTGAATTGGAGCGGTCTTGTACCGGTGCCTGGCGATGGGCGCTACGAATGGGACGGCTACTTGCCCATCCGTGCTTTGCCGCACGTGTTAAATCCAGAAAAGGGTTTTTGGAATACTTCGAATAACTTTCTCATCCCCACTGGCTGGCCCTATAAGGCTGCGCTGCACTATGTATGGGCAGATCCCTATCGTGCCGCCAGCGTCTCGGAATTTCTCAGTTCGAACCGCCGCTTCACCCTCTCGGACATGATCGAATTGCAGATGAACGACTTTTCTATACCTGCTCGAACGCTGGTGCCGCTGCTGCATGATCTGCCCGTGAATAATCCTGCATCGCAGGAAGCGCAGGCGCGCTTGTTGCACTGGAACTACCTGCTGGAGCGGGACTCCGTGCCGGCGGGTGTCTACGAGATGTGGCAGCGATACCTGCAGATCAATGTTCGTGAACTCATGGTGCCCGCGCAAGCACGAGCATTCATCGGAATGCCCCAACTCAGCCTGATTATCGACTGGCTTCAGGCCCCGGACGGACGTTTCGGTCCGGATCCTATAGTTGGCCGGAACGCGATTCTGGTGAAGAGCTTGGACGAGGCTGTCGCCGACTTGACCCGGCGTTTAGGCCCGAAAATGGACGTTTGGAAACTGGGAGCCTATCACCACGCGACGATTCACCACCTCCTAACGGGCGCTCTGAACGCCGAACAACGAGCCAAGTTTGACGTCGGCGACATGCCGCGCGGCGGTGATAGCTATACGGTGAGCGCCACGGGCGGGGAGGACAACCAGACCACCGGCGCTTCTTTCAAGATGCTGCTTGATACGGAGAATTGGGATAACTCGGTCGGCATGAACAATCCCGGACAATCAGGTGACGTGAACAATCCTCACTATCGCGACCTCAACGCGCTTTGGGGGAAGGGAAAATATTTTCCAATCTTCTATTCCCGCGACAAGATCAACTCCGTTGCTGAGAACGTCACACTGCTGGAACCTGCAAAGTGATGGCGACAAGACCCCAAAGACTAGTTAAGATATGAGACCCTCCTCTTTATCGTTGTTTCTTATTCCTTCTCTCGCGCTCGCCGCGGTAGTTGCTATCGCCCCTAAATCGGGGCCCGCTCCGGTGGGCCCCTATTCTCCTGGAGTCTTCGCGGGCGATTATCTCTATGTCTCGGGTCAGGGGGCAAAGAACGCGGCAGGGGTGGTGCCGTCGACATTCGATGCGCAGGTCCGCCAAACGCTGGACAATGTAAAAGCCATCGTCGAGGCCGCCGGTCTAACTATGGACAATGTCGTCTACACGCAGGTTTACCTGACTGATGTAAGCAAGTTCGAGGAAATGAACGCCATCTTTCGAAGCTATTTCCCTCGCAGCCCTCCTGCACGGGCTACACTCGGAGTTTCGAAGCTGCCTGGCACTCCGGTAGAGATTAACGCGGTCGCCATTCGCAATGCTGCCGATAAGAAAGTGGTTACCGTTCCTGGTTATCAATCCTCGGAACCCATCTCAGCGGGCGTTCTGACCTCCGATCGGTTGTTTGTCTCTGGAATGCGCGGCCGTAGCCTGACTGATGGTAAAGTTCCGGCTGGCCCGGCCGAACAAGTGAACTTAGCTCTGGATGGCATGCAGGCGGTGGTCAAAGCCGCTGGACTTCAAATGGCGAACATGGTGTTCATCAATCCCTATTTAACGAACAAGATTCCAACTCCCATGATGAACAAGCTCTATGCTGAACGTTTTGAGTTCGGCAACACTCCCGCGCGGGCCACTATTGAAGTTGCCAGCCTTCCGCAAGAAGCTCAGATTGAATTCACTGGAGTGGCCGTTCGCGACATCTCGCAGAGACGCGCCGTGCGGCCGAAAAACATGCCTCCGAGTCCGACGGCCAGCCCTTGTGTATTCGCTGGCGATACCTTTTATTGCTCGGCAAAGAGCGGTTTCATCCCAGGCCCAAATGGCGGCATTTTTGCCGGCACCATGGATCAGCAACTTCGTCAGACGATGAGGAATCTCCTCGACAACCTCGAGGAAGCTGGTCTCGACTTCAGCGACGTCGTGTCCTCCAACGTCTACCTGGACGACTTGAATGAGTTTCAAGCCATGAACAAGATTTATGCGCTGTACTTCAAAGGGATCGCTCCTGCAAGGACGACAATCCAGCACGTCCATCCCGTGAATCGATCGGCAAATGCGGATGCGATTTTTCCCTCGCTGGAGCAGATCTCAATTATCGCGGTCAAAAACGGCGCCAAGAACTGACCTGAACCTGACACTCAAAACATGGAGATATGAATGACCAAGGCTCTGAATAGGAGAACAATTCTCAAGTGGACCGCGGCGCTTCCTCTCTTCGGGTACATGGCGGCCGATGCCGCGTGGGAGAAAGCTAGGGCTGCGGTGGCCAAAACTGGACCTTCGAATATATACACGCGCCTGGGCGTACGTCCATTCATCAATGCGCGCGGAACTTGGACCTACCTAAGTGGCTCTCTGGAACTGCCGGAGGTGAGGGCCGCCAAACAGGAAGCGGCGCTCCACTTTGTGGACATTTTCGAATTGCAAAAGGCCGCGGGAAAAAGGCTGTCGGAGCTCTCCGGCGCTGAGTCCGGCATGGTAACAGCCGGTTCGGCAGCCGCCATCGCCGCTGCCACAGCGGGCTGTATGGCAGGTACCGATCCGGCCAAGGTTTGGCAACTTCCCGATACCACCGGCATGAAGCACGAAGTTATCATGTTTGGCGGCCGCAATGCCTTCGATAGCGCAGTCAGACTGACCGGTGCGAAGTTAGTTATCGCCCGCACCCGGGAAGAACTGCAGTCCGCCATCGGTCCAGACACCGCGATGATCTACACCACGCTGCTTGGAGAACAGTTGCAGGCGGCCATTGCTATCGCAAAGCAAGGCAACATACCGTTGATGCTGGACGACGCGGCGGGCATCCCGCCCATTGGGAATCTTCGTCTGTATGCGCAGATGGGTGTCGATCTTTTCTGTTTCAGTGGCGGCAAAGGTCTCGGCGGACCTCAGTGCTCGGGGATACTGCTTGGTCGAAAAAATCTCATTGATGCGGCCCTTGCCAACACCAGCCCTTGGGAAGGCTCCATTTGTCGGCCCATGAAGGTTGGTAAGGAGGAGGTGATGGGCTGCCTTGCCGCCCTGGAGACATGGGAAAAGCTTGACCTTGAGGCGCTGAATCGCGAATGGAACCAGCGTGTCGAACGCATTGCCACGCTTGCCAAGACGGTGCCGGGTGTCACCACCAGCATCAAGATACCGGAGGGTGGCAATCGTTATCCCACCTTGACCGTGACTTGGGACGAAAAGGCGTGGAACTTTACAGTGGCTGATTGTGACCGTAAGTTGCGAGAGGGTGAGCCTCGGATCGAGGTACTGACCTCCTCGAATCCAAGCTTGGTGCCCGCCGTGACTGAACATCACGATAATAAGACTCCGCCGCCTAATCTGCTTCAAATCATCTCCAAGACTTTACAGCCTGGCGAGGAGTTAATAGTGGGGCGCCGTCTCAGGGAAATTCTAAATGCGGCGCGTAAGAACGCCCGTGCTTAGCTTGGCTCAAATTCAGGTACCTCACGCCAAGCCATGCACAGACGCCGGTTCTCTTCCCTGATCGGAGCCACTCTACTAGCTTTTGCCACCCCCAAATCAAAAGCTATTTCTTCACAATACCTTCTTTACGTGGGCACCTACAGCAAAAATATTTATGCCTTCCGTTACGATGCCGCCACGGGCGGATTGGAGCCTCTCTCCGAAGTCGGCGAACTTGTTCATCCGTCCTTTCTGACCGCTGATTCCCATCACAGGTTCTTATTCGCCGTCAGTGAAAGGGATGGCAAAGAAATCGGAGCAGTTGCCTCTTTTGAGATTGATTACAGCAACGGAAAATTGAAGCTGCTAAGCACCCAATCGTCCGAAGGCCTGTCCCCCTGCCACCTTGCTGTTGACCGCACTAATAAAATGCTGGCAGCCGCCAACTATGGCAGTGGAAGCGTTGCCACTTATCCACTTGGGGCTGATGGCAAAATCGGGCGCCGGATTTCCTTAGAGGAAGCGGCCGGCTCCGGTCCCGGCCAGCGCGCTCCGCACGCGCACCAAACCGTCTTCTCCGCCGACAACAAGTTTCTGTACGTGCCTGATCTGGGACTCGACGAAATTCGCATCTTCCGCGTCGATCCCGCTGCCGCTAAAATCATTCCCGCCGACCCGCCCTCTGTTCAGGTCGAACCCGGCATGGGCCCACGCCACATCGCATTCAGTCCCGATGACAAATTTGCTTACGTGATTAACGAGTTGAAATCGGCAGTAACCGTCTTCTCGCACGACGCCAAGACCGGTATGTTGACGCACCTGCAGACAATTTCTTCAGGCAAGGAAGGAATCGGAGCGGCCGAGATTCTCGTTGGCAAACGCGGCAAGTTTGTGTATTCATCAAATCGCCACTCGGGAACCATCGCGGTCTTTTCCGTAGATCACGTCACCGGTAAACTGACGCGCATCCAACTGGCCGAAACCGGCGGCACGTTTCCGCGCGGTATGGAACTCGATCCGCCGGGTCATTACCTCCTCGCCGGAGATCAGAAATCGGATAAAATCGCAGTCTTTAGCGTCGATGCGCGGACGGGACAACTCACGCTTACCGGCCAAACCTACCAAGTTCCTTCGCCTGTTTCGTTCGTCTTCGTGCCCGTCAAGTAAAACCTGTACATAATTTTGTCAAGATTGGCTGCATGAAGAGAAGAGAGTTCATTCAAAGCGCGCTACTAGCCCTTCCAACCAGCTCCCCTCTGCCTAGGAGTCGGGCTCGTGACGAACTTGGGCTTAGCTTCGGAAAACACGTGCCGAAAAAGGATCGAGCGATAGCGAAACCATGCCTGATGTCTGATCCCACACTGGCAGGCTATCAACGTACCCAATCTCTGTCAGTACGGAGCCCGCCCAAGGCCAACCTGGGATGTTGTAGACGGGAAAAGAAGCAGGTCCCATATTGGCAACCACGATAACTTGCCCCGAAACACCAAGGGACTGGCCACCCGTGCGGCAATAGGCGAAAACACGCGGACTATCGTTGTCGTCGAACTGCGGATGGAAATAGAAGAACTCAACCTCATCGCGCTGCAATGCCGGATGGGAAGTTCGTAGTTGAATCAACCCAGCTACCATTTTCTTAAGTTCGGCGTTCCCGGACAATTTCGCGCGGTCCCATTGCACGGGGTCCTGCTGTTTTTCATTCACATCTTTATAACTGGTATCGTGGACATCTCCGAATTCTTCCCCAGCCAGGAACATCGGCATTCCCACCGAAGTCATCAAAATGGCGAATCCACCAAATACGCGCTTCAGAGCCGCCGCCACCGTGGCTTGGAGTGCCGCATTGGACGAGGAATCGGCGCTATCGACCGCGTTTCGGACGCTGTCCACGCTGGTGTCGCCGAGGCCTGCACTCTGCAGCATAGGTCCCAAGATGACGTTCATGAGTCGGGGTCCATCTGCAACGTCGTGAGAGGTAATGTAAGGCACCGAGCACGCCATATCAGAAAAGCCGGCATCAAATTGCCCGTTCCAAGCGTTCCATACCCCTTGGTTGGAAATCAAATGCTGCACGCGAATCGAACGTGCTGGTTGCCCGTATACCGTGTTAATTGAGTTTGTAAGCATTTTCCGTATTTCATCCCGGTATCCAAAATTCCAGATTGCATCCACAACCTTTCGGCCATTCGGATTATTGGGATCACTCCCCGTCGTAACAAACTCTCGATTGGAATCCTCGGCCACGACCAGGAACGGCTTTCCAGGGAATAGGGACTCAGACTTGGAGGTGGCACGATCGTGGAACTCCTGTACAAAATCCCAATTATTAATATCGGCGAAATCATCCACGCGGAAACCGTCCGCATGGTAGTTCGAAACCCAAAACTCCGCCATCTCCGAAAGGAATTCTCTCGCAGCATAGTAACTCCCGTAGGATGGTGAGTCGAATTGGAACAAGTCCTGGGCCCAATCCTGCCGGCTCGGTGTAGAAGCCTGAAAGAACCATGGCGACGCTAGAGAGGATAGCGGACACTGCGGCGCATACATATTCATGACAACATCCAGGAAAACACGTATGCCCTTCTGGTGACAGGTCTTCACAAAGAACTTCGCGTCAATTGGAGAGCCGATGTCGTAATCTGGTGCAAAGAAAAAACGTGTGCCGTAACCCCAGTTCAGCGTCTGCGGAGAGTCCTCCACCGGCAGAAGCTCTATGCAGTTGATGCCCATTCCGGCGAGGTCATCCAAATGTTCGAAAATCACTTTGTCAAAACTGCCCAGTTCCACCAGAGGAGCATCTTCGCGGGGATCGGAGGACATCCATTTAATGGGCATTTCGTAGATGACCAACTGATTATTTCCAGGTAGCGTCACGCCCGCCGGAAACTCGCCGTCCCAGCCAAAGGGCTCCGCTACGCGAACACCTTGGACAATCGTGAACACTCCGCGATATCCACCAAACCGAGTAATTGTGCTGGCATACGGATCGGGAGTGACAGTATTTCCGTTGACAACAAATTCATATTCATAAGCCCCGTCCGCCAACTTGAGCGCGTCAAGGTCGAATTCCCACCAACCCGGGAATGCCGTGCTTTGTGTCAGGACCTGCTGTGGCCAAGCAGTAGGTGTGAAGTCATCGCGGTCCGCCAGGGCTGCGAAACGAATGGTCAAGGACTTTAAGGCAGGTCCTGGGACTCGAAGCAATCCAGGCCGGCTGGTGGGATGCGGTTGCACAAGTTGCTGTACAGGTTTCAAGTAGACCTCTTTCGCGCCATCGAAATGAAACTAGCGCTACGGTAAGTATCTGCTATTTTGACAGCGAGGCGCGCATTATTCGAGGTTTTCGGCGGACCGATCCTCTGTGTTCCAGTGATTCTCCACAACGCGATAAGATCCGATATATGCGATGGTAGAAGCGTCGGTCAAATTCACTGGCCAAGGAAGCACAACAAAACAATATAGAAAACCCTGGCGGAAGCTAATGGGAGTCGAACCCACCCGTGACACAAAGTGCCGCACTCCGGTTTTGAAGACCGGGCCCTGCGCCGGCAGAGTCTAGCTTCCGTTGCTTGAAATTGTAGCGTCTTTCG
>Ga0302319_10022829_pt1 | contig 11199 bp, 7 predicted proteins | sample Bog_T0_2_FD_203319 | JGI IMG/M metagenome (GOLD analysis project Ga0302319, IMG submission 203319) | Peat permafrost microbial communities from Stordalen Mire near Abisko, Sweden - Bog_T0_2 | ecosystem: Environmental > Terrestrial > Soil > Wetlands > Peat | place: Sweden: Abisko, Stordalen Mire...
GGGGACGGTGAATACGCAGCGCTCTATCCAAAAAGCTGGTTCTCCTATGGGACCAAAGCTCTGCCGGTGAAACTTACGGTCGAGCAGTTCTCTCCTATTCTTCCTGATAACTACAAGGAGACGAGTTATCCTGTCGCCATCTATCGCTGGACTGCGGAAAACCCCACAGCGAAGCCGATGACTGTTTCGATTTTGTTTTCGTGGACCAACATGGTTGGATGGTTTCGCGACCCATCGCGGACCTTTGAAGGCGCTCTCAATGATCAAAATGTAAATCGCTTTGTAAGTGAGAAGACGAACGATGGGCCGGTAAGCGGAATCGTTTTCGATCGTCTGCGCCAGGGTCCGGTCACGGAAGAATGGGACGGGCAATTCGCCATCGCGACGCGTCCCGGCGACGGGGCCGAAGTAAGCTACCTCGCCACTTACCCGACGCAGGGCGACGGATCTGCAGTGTGGCTGCCGTTTTCTGAAAACGGGCGCCTGCCCAACGAAGCGAAACCAATTGCTTCGAGCGGCGACGGGTTTGCCGGGGCCTTTGCTGTGCGCTTCACGCTCGCTCCTCATGAAAAGCGGTTAATTCCGATGGCGTTGAGCTGGGACCTGCCGGTCATGCAATTTGGGGGCGGTCGCAAATGGGATCGTCATTACACGCACTTCTTCGGAACCCAGGGCAGCAACGCCTGGCAGCTCGCGCGCACTGCTCTCGAACATCAAGAGGAATGGAGCCTGGCGATTGATGCCTGGCAGAGGCCCATCATCACGGATGAAAGCAAGCCTCTTTGGTATCGCGGCGAACTTTTCAATGAACTGTACGACTTGGCGGACGGCGGCATGCTGTGGGGACGCGAACGCGATGGTCAGGGGAACCCCGCCCATCCATCCACGAAAGACGCTGACAGCTTCACATACATAGAGTGCTTTGATTATCCCTTTTACGGCAGTCTTGACGTTCGCTTCTACGGGTCGTTTTCCCTACTGCGATTTTGGCCCGATATCGAGAAGCAGGAGATGCGCGAGTTCGCAGACACGATTCCAGAGTCGAACCCGCAGCACTATGTCTGGGGCTGGAAAAGTACCCGCGAGCATTCACTAGTTGAGTACACGCGCAAGGTTCCCGGCGCTGCCCCGCATGATCTCGGCAGTCCGGGCGAAGACCCGGTCGTCAATCCAAATCAATACAACTATCAGGATGTCTCCAACTGGCGCGATCTCAATTCAAAATACGTGCTCATGATCTGGCGCGATTACGTCCTCACCGGTTCGAAGGACGAAGACTTCCTTCGCTACAGTTGGAACTCCGTCAAGCAGGCGATGGAGCATTTGAAACAGTACGACACTGACGGCGACGGCCTGATTGAAAATGGCGGCTTTCCTGATCAGACCTACGACGATTGGATTGCGACCGGCGAGAGCGCCTACACAGGCAGCCTTTACCTGGCTTCTCTGAAGGCCGCTGCCCAAATCGCACAGAAGCTCGGCGACGCATCGACTGCGAAACAGTACGAAGAACTCGAAGCACGCGCATCGAACGCCTTCATCAAGAAGCTGTGGACCGGAAACTACTTCCGTTATGCGGTCAAGGGGCAGGACACTGAAGCTGTAATGGCTGAGCAGGTAGCCGGACAGTGGTACGCGGACTTAACGGGCCTTGGCGATCTCGTTCCAAAATCAATGCGCCAATCGGCACTTCACAAGGTTTATGACACTAACGTCCGCAAATTTGCGAAGGGCGAAATGGGCGCCATCAATGGTATTGGCGCTGACGGAACCCTGCTTCGGAGCAATGATCAAATTGAAGAAGTCTGGACAGGAGCTACCTTCGGCATCGCCAGCCACATGATCGCCGAAGGCTTGATTGAAGAGGGCTTCGCAACGGCCAAGGGCGTCAACAATGTTGTGTGGCGAGATCGCGGCTACTTCTTCCGCACCCCAGAGGCATATGACATTCATGGACTTTTCCGTGCCAGCATGTACATGCGTCCGGGCGCGATCTGGTCGATGGAGTATGCGCTGGACAAGAAGTAATCAGCGACGGTCAAAGAACAAGAGACAATCCGCGGCGTGTGGCACTATTCGTATGCCAACGCGTCGATGGGATCTTTCCGAGCCGCAAGCCAAGCCGGGTAAAGTGCGCCGCATACCGCTCCTGCAAACGCAATCACCGCTCCGCGAATTATCCACTCCGCCGTGATCTCGAAGTGCTGTGTTGGGAAAACATGGCTGAGCAAAATCTTCACGCCGAACGTTCCGGCAATGCCGAGCAGTACTCCTCCCACCGCCATCACCGCTGTCTCGCGCAGCACCACGCTGACGATGGTTCCCTTGGAAGCGCCCATGGACTTCAGGATTCCGATCTCCCGCGTCCGCTCCAGCACTGCCGTGTACATTGACTGAAAAATAACCAGGAAGCCAACAATCACAGCTATCCCAGTTACTACGTCCAGAGCAATGTTGAAGCCTGGCAGCTTCTCCGGGGTCATCATCGAAAGCCAGTCTTCCATGGTCTGCACCGGGTAGTTTTCCAGTCCCTTGGTGTTGTGGATTTCCTGAATGATGGTTTGCTCATTTGTTGGGTCGTCGCTCTTGATGTAGAAAACCGATGCCTTCCCTTCGGCCCCCATCAGTTCGCCCATGGTGTCGATGGGCAGCAGCTTGCGCGCCCCCTTTCCGTGTTCGACAATGCCGCTGATGCGAAAGGAATGATTCATGATCGTCATCTTGTCGCCCACGTGGTATCCGCCGTTCGAGCGGGCCAGAACATCATCGATGATCACGTCGTAAGAATTCTGAAACGGACCGCCGGAGATAAAAACAAATGGCCGCAAAGCATTGAAGCTTGGGTAATCGATTCCGTTGATCACTTCAATGGACCCGGACGTCGAAAGGTTCTGGATGACGGGCGCCGCAACCTGCACGTGCGGCAGACGACGAATGGCCTCAATATTTTTGATCGGCATGGGAGCACCGCCTACGCCATTCATGATGCTGGCATTGCTGGGGCGCATCATCAGGTCAGCTCCGATACCGTTGGTCCTCTGCTTCTGATCGTTCAACATGCCCATGAAGATGCCAACGATCGACAGGATCATGATCACTTCAATCGCTACTGCCAGCACGCTGATGATTGAGCGAACCGGTCTATGGATCAGATTGGCAAAGATGAGCTTATTCATGCGTGAACAGGCCTCCGCGGCATAGAACTCCCCAAGATTCCTTCCTTGAGACTAACAGTCCTGGAAATCGGTCGAAGGATTGCCGAAGTTGGTCGAAACACTGCGCTGTTCTGGATTTTTATGCTTGGACACCGGAAATTGGACAGATAGCCGGTCCGTTTCAAGATTCGTCGAGGCCACGTTCCTTGATAGTTCCCGGTTTTATTATTTGGTCCCAGATCAATGAAAATAAAGGAAAAACTCATAAATCTCTTTGACGCAATCTCAAACCCGGTTTATTGTGAAGATGTAAAAACTTTGGAGTACGTTACCTTCGGGTCGACGATGGGAAGCTTTGGAGAAGACTTGCGCATGGAGCGGCTATCCCGCGGCATTGCGCTTGAAGACATCACCGCGGTCACTAAGATCAGCCAACACCTCCTGGTTGCGCTGGAGCAGGAGAGGTTTCGTTTGCTGCCAGGCGGAATCTTGAGCAAGGGCATTGTGCGCGGGTATGCAAATGCTATCGGTCTTGATCAGCATGACTGGACCGAACGCTTTCTCAAAGCCTGCAATGCTTCCGGACTCGCGATTGCCAACGAAAATGATTGGACCGCCTTTGCAGCCAATGTCGGGAAAGCGCGCCTGATGCGCAGAGAAGCCATTGAAATCCGACTCCGTTGGGCAGGAGCAATTTTGCTCTTCGTTGTAATTGCCGCCGCAGCTTTTTTCACAGCGCGTTACTACGGCCACCGCGCTGGATGGTGGCACTCTCTGCGGCTGCTGCCGCAAAGCAATTCATTATCTCAATTCGTTTCCGCGTCCGCCCACCGTGCATTCACCGCGCTGTTTTCTTAATCTTCCCTGACGTTGGACCATGCCTATTACCTGAACTCGTCCTCGAGGCCGCATACCGGTTCTTGTCTCCCCCCAGAGGCACCCCCCTCGCAAACGCAATTCAATGCGCGGGATGCCCTTTGGAGGTTTACCGGCGCCCATTCGCTGAGAGTCTTTGCCTCCAGCCGCCTGGCGCAATTACCATGGTTAGTGCACACTCAGGCTCCGGCCTGCCAAGTGCAGGCGTGTCTCCCCGATTCTGCGGAGGAGTCGATCCGGCAATGGAATCGGCTTTTTCCCGGCGGCTCATCTAGAGCCAAGCAGCCATCGCGGCGGCCCACCAACTTGAAGCCCTTCAGTGGGGAGGAACCCGAGTTTGAGCGACCGTTTCTTGTTTACCTCTGAGTCAGTAACAGAAGGCCACCCGGACAAAATAGCCGATCAGGTTTCAGACGCAATTTTGGACGCATGCCTTGAGCAGGACCCCTACAGCCGCGTCGCAGCCGAGACGCTTACCGCTACCGGCCTTGTTGTCATCGCGGGAGAAATCACCACCAAGGCGTACGTCGACTTCCAAAGCCTGGTGCGCGGCGTCGTTGCCTCCATTGGCTATGACAATGCACTTTATGGATTCGACTCCAACACCTGTGCGGTGATCTCCACCATCAACAAGCAGTCCGGCGACATTGCCCAGGGCGTCGACTCGGGCGGTGCAGGCGATCAGGGCATGATGTTCGGCTATGCCTCCAATGAAACTCCGGAGCTGATGCCCGCGCCCATTTCGCTTGCTCACAAGCTCACGCGGCAGCTCACCGCGGTGCGCAAGAACGGCAAGCTGCCGTACCTGCGACCAGATGGCAAGAGCCAGGTGACGGTAGAGTACGATGAAGCCGGCAAACCATCCAGAATTGATGCCGTAGTGATCTCCAGCCAGCATTCTGAAACCGTCTCCAATGAAGATCTTCACGCGGACATTCTGAAGTACGTAATCCAGGCTGTCTTGCCCGCCGAATGGCTCGACGAACATACCAAGTACCACATCAATCCGACCGGACGTTTCGTCATCGGGGGCCCCATGGGTGACACGGGACTAACCGGCCGCAAAATCATCGTCGACACGTACGGTGGTGCGGGCCGTCACGGTGGCGGCGCATTCAGCGGCAAGGATCCGACCAAGGTTGATCGCTCCGCGGCGTACGTTGCGCGCTATATCGCCAAGAACATTGTGGCTGCCGGCTTGGCTGATCGCGCCGAGGTACAACTTGCTTATGCTATCGGCGTTGCCGAGCCGGTCAGCGTTCGCATCGACACGTTTGGCACAGGGAAAGTCGGCGAGGCGAAACTCACCGAACTGGTCCGCAAGAACTTCTCGCTCACGCCGAAAGGCATCATCGAAAGCCTTAACCTGCGCCGTCCCATCTACCGGAAGACCGCTGCTTACGGCCATTTTGGCCGCACCGAGCCTGAGTTCACATGGGAAGCCACCGACAAGGCAGCCACGCTCGCCGAACAGGCGGGAATCGCAGCCGTCGCCAAGTAGTTTCAACTCCGCTTCCTGGAGGCGTAGTTGGTTTCTGAAGCTCACACAATGGGATCCATCCACGATGGATCCCATTCCTTTTTCCCGCAACGGAGTCAATAGCTTAGAATTCCTCGAGGCGTTCCACGCGCCATTTTGATCAGGAGCATTTGATGCGTCTTCCTGCACTTGCTGCACTTGTCCTCGCCGCAACCGCACTCCTAAGCCTCCAAACGACGGCCCAAGCACCCACACCATGGGACTACGAAGGCAAACGAGGAGCACTCGCCTGGGGCAAGCTCGACCCAGCATATAAAGCCTGTTCTCAAGGCCATCAGCAGTCGCCTGTCGACATTCGCGGCGCAAAATTGAATAAGGCTCTGCAGCCCATTGAATTCCACTATAACGCCGGCGCGGTCACGCTTGAGCACAACGGCCACACGATCGTTGTTCACGTGAATCCAGGCAGCTACATTGTCGCCGGCGGCGTGCGCTATGACCTGGTCCAGTTTCACTTCCACCATCCAGCCGAGGAAGCGGTCAAGGGCAAGCTCACTGACATGGACGTGCACCTCGTGCATAAGAGCGCGGATGGCAAGGAGGCGGTCGTCGCCATTCGCCTCAGCGAAGATCTCACGACCCCGCCGAACGCTGTGCTGGCCGCTCTCTGGCCGCATCTGCCCATCAAACCAGGCGCTTCAGAAAAAGTAACCGAAATGGTCAATGCCGGCGGCTTGTTGCCAGCCGATCGCGGCTATTGGACTTACATGGGCTCGCTGACTATCCCTCCATGTACGGAAGACGTTCGCTGGTTCGTCCTGGAGCAGGAAGTTACGCTCAGCCGCGATCAATTGCGATCTTTTGCCGCACTGTTCAAAGTGAATTCCCGTCCACTGCAGGATCTTCATGGTCGCCGCATCGAAGCCAACGAGTAGTCTCTAATTCGAACAGCTAGAGCTAGATCGCCATCGGCGTCAATTCGAGCACCAGGCCTTGATCTGCCGGAAGACGCTTCACCTGGATTCCAGTCACATCCGGAATCAGATAGTCCGCTGCCGATAACGACTCGATCGAATGAGAAAAAGTCGTTGCCACCACTATGCATCCCGCTGCATGTCCTGCTTTGGTTCCGGAAGCTGCGTCTTCAAACACTACGCATTCTTCGGGTGCAAACCCCAGCAAGGCCGCACCAGCCAGGTAGGGTGCCGGATGCGGTTTTCCCTCATTCACGCTCTCGGCGGTTACAAAGTGATCCGGCACAGGGATTCCGCCTGCCGCCAGACGCACCCGCGCCAGCGGAGCTGTCGCGCTGGTAACAACAGTCCAGCGATCCTCAGGCAGTTCAGAAAGTAGCTTCAAAACTCCCGGCAAGATCGTGACTCCATCCGTGTCTTCGATCTCCAGATCTTCAATGATCCTGTTTTCTGATTCTGGATCCAAGTCGGGCCGCAGCCGGGCGACCGTCTCAATGCTGCGGCAGCCATGGGCGATGCTACAAGCATATGCCGGGTCAACGCCCCGCATTTGCGCCCACTTTGTCCAGCTCCGCTCCACGGATCCGATGGACGAAATCAGAATGCCATCCATGTCGAAAAGAATGCCTTTGCAGCGAACCTGAACAGGAGAAGGAACGATTGAGGAAGCCATAAGTCGATTGTAATGGGAGATGCTTTATCGCTTCGCTTGCGTCTCTTTGGGAGACGCAAACTTGAGCTGAACTGGGCTCCCCAGCGTGACCGTGGCGGCAACGGGCGATTGATGCACGCCCCGCCGTACCTGGCTTTCCTTCAATGTGATTGCGCCATCTGCGATCTCCGCATCGCCGCTCCACCGATCAAACCTGGTAAGCGGAAGGGGGACCGCTGATACCGGACTTGCGAGTGTTTCGGACTCCGTGTCATCGCCGTCTGCGCTTTCAGTGGTTCCGATCGACCCCTGCTTCCATTCAAAGTGGAGATTACCCTTGGCCGAGGCAGCAAGATCTTTTTCTGTGAATCCTGCCAGATCGATTTTTCCCTCGCCGTTGATAGTCCCTCCCCGGTAATGCCAACCCATCAGTTGACCCACTGCCGATGGGCTCAGCTTTGCAAAGCTTCCGGAGAATATGTAGTTCGGTTTAGCTTGGTTATCCGCGGAGGTTCGCAGCGAGCCGGATCCCTGAACGGTCCCACCTAACAATCCCGCGCCGAGCCTTTTAAACTCAATTCCCTTTTCGTCAACCTGCACAGCGGCCGTCGCACCTTGCAAAGTAACGGGTCCAACGATAAAGGAATCGGCCTTTACACTCCCCTCAAGCTTCGGCCAGGGAATTGAATCTGTGGGACTCAAGCGCTCAATGAGTGTTGAGAGTAAGGTGTTGGGCTCATGTGCCCCAAGCAACGCCGCCTGAAGCGCGCTCGCGTCAAGTACCCCAAATTGAATTTGGAACTCGTCCGGGCAAGGATGGTTCGAAGCGCAACTGGTTGGAATACGCAAGCTCCCCGTTCCTTTCACCGGACCGTAGGTAAAGTTCACGGGATCCCAGACAATATCATCGCCACCCAAACTGACAGTGGCATTTGAGATTGCAAGATGATTGGCCAGGAAAGCGGCTTTCCAATTGGCGTTTCGCAATATCAAAGTGCCGGTAAGATGGTCGCCGGAATTCCCAGCTGGCTCAAGAAGGATTGGTGGAGACTTGCCTGCTTCAAGAGGAAGAACCTCGCCCAGCGGATTCTTTTCTGCCGGAAGCCATGGACCGTCGGCTATCAGATCCAGGACCATTGGGTCCCCAGCCAGCGCGTCCAGCGGCACAGACTGCGGGATGCCTGCCACGTGAGCTAGCTCTCTAACGCGAGCTATGCTGGCTTGCCCACGCATTGTGACCTCGTAGCCGGACAAGCTAAGTCGAACCCCTACATTGAGCGGGCCCGCGCCACCAGCGGGAATCCCGACCTTTGCTGAAAGCGCTTGAGGCTCAGGCGGCCCCGCCGCGGCATCTGGCAGACCGCTCACCGGTTCCATCACAATCTTGGGTATCAGGACCGCCGTTCTTAATCCGTCGCCACTCAATTCAAATCCGTCCACCGTAAGGCTGCCAGTCAGGGGCCCCGGCGTATCGGGTCGAACTTTGGCGGCGTGAATTCTACCCATCTTTCCCTTGCTGGCGGGTTTCTTTCCTGGATTACTCTGGACCGCTTTCTCCGCGTAGCTGATCTTCCCGCTTATCGCGCCTTTAACCTCCAGGCCCGGAGCGAAATCGCTTCGAACCGTGCGCAGGGCGTCTAGTCCGGCCCCGACAGGAATCCTGTTCAATTCCACAGAAAACTGGGGCGATTTGTTTTCGCCACCCATGTTCCCGGCAAAATGGATTGTGCCATCGCCAAGCGGAGAATCGCATGCGAGATTCTCGATTGCGCGGGCCGAAAAATGATAAAGAAAATCACAATTGGCATCGAAATCCAAGGGAGTCGCCGGCGCAAATTCTGCTCGATGCACTCCAATCGCCCGCAAGCGCGTCTTGATGTGGGCCGCGTCAGCGGTTCCATCAAGGTGCAATTCACCAGTCAGATCGCCCCGCCATCCAGGGTCGGACCCGACGAGCAGCCTCGTAAGCTGTCCAAGCTGCGCCTCTCTCCATTCCAGGTCGAGGTGCACCGGCATCTCTCGCAACTCCCGAGCTCGACGCATACTCGCTTCGAGCCGCACTATCCCGGTATCGGCCAGATCAATTGTGAGATCGGTGCGCGCCGGTTGCCCACGCAATCGGATTCGCCAATCGCCGGGATTCTCTTGCCAAAAAGAAAGATCGGTACCCACCAGCGAATACGGGAGTTTTTCCGCGCCATTCTTGATGTTGATGCGGGAATTTGTAGCCTCCAAGTAGGGAAGCGACGCGCGGCGCGCATTCGTCCCGCTCGCACCGGAAATAGACTTTGTCGTTGCGGTTCGAAAAAGCGGATCGAGATTCCAATGGCCATCCGGTTCTCGCACTAAATTCAGGCTGGCGTTATCCACGCTGATTCGTCCAATCTCCAGCTTGCCGCGCCACAACGAGAGCATACGAATCGATGCGGTTACGGTTTCGGCGTGGAGGACCGGTTCGGCCCCGTATGCGGGGTCTTCCTCAACGATCAGATCACTCAACACGAAGCCGGGACGAGGTAGCAATCGCACCTCCACGGAAGACAAACGCACAGGCCTGCCCACAGAACGCGCAATCAAACTTGTAATCTGGCTCTTGTAATGACTAACGCTGACCAGCGGAGGCACTGTCGCCACTGCAAGCAGAATCAGGATGAATATCAGCGCGAGCCAAAGCCGTCTCCGCTTCCAATGTCGGCCTCGAACGATTTCGGTCATTTTTTCTTCAACCGTATTCCGGTGCGGCGCCGCTCCGCCCTGTCAAAACACACGCCTGGAAACCCTCAAGCGAAACGCCGAGTTCGGCCGCCTCTCAGCGAGTCAGGTGGAGAGTCCTGTTCCATCGGGTCTGGGTGAAAAAGTGCAGCACCACGTGGCCCATCCAGGCGAGACTGTTGCCGAGTCCGGTTTGCTCATATTCGTCCGCCGGCGTCTTGAACGACCAATAGTTAAACAACGGACGGCCAACAACATTCTCCCTTGGAACAAAACCCCAGTAGCGCGAATCCAGGCTGTTGTGCCGATTGTCGCCCATCATGAAATACTTTCCGGGCGGCACCACCAGATCACCGTTCTCAATGTGATTCGGAAAGTCCACAGACCAGCTCTCGGTGGCTCCTCGATCTGGAGAAGGAGGTATGGCGGGAAACTCATCGAGAAAGTCCGAGTGATTGTCCAGGGTTGTCTTCTCGGCGTGTGGCTGATCCTGGGCGATACCATTGACCACCACAATGCCATCCCGCAAATGAATGTGATCGCCAGGCATTCCAATGAGTCGCTTCACAAGAAAAAGGTCAGGCTCTCCAGGCTTCAGAAAAACCACAATATCGTTATGTTTCGGCTCTCGATAGTGAACAATCGGCATCCATTTTGCAGTCGGCGCCAACGTAATCCGATCCACAACAAGGTGATCGCCGATCAGCAGAGTATCTTCCATCGAACCAGACGGAATCACAAAATTCTGACCTAAGAATGTGAGGATGAACAGACCGACCACGAGCACGGAGCACACGCTGGCCAGCGCCTCATAGGGCGTTTCTTCCACCTTCTCTTCAACGGGTGCGGGAACTTCATGCGTATCGAGCGCCAACTTCTGAGGCAGCGGTTTTTTCTTCGTCATTCTGTCGCTCTTTGCGGAAATTACCCTTGAGGCGTTTCCAAGGAAACACGTCAGTGGACAACGTGAAAGATTCGTTTCCAGCGTGCAAATCCTGAAAGCCTGGCCGAAAGCTCTCTATCGTGTCCGAGTCTATCATCCGCGGCCTGTTGCACATCTGTCGTGGATGGCCGTGTTACTGAGAAATAAATCACCAGCGGCCGAGCCACAATCTGAGACCGCGGCACGAAGCCCCAGAACCGCGAATCCTTGCTGTGGTTCCGATTATCTCCGAGCACAAAGAAGTGGCCGTCCGGCACCACAAGTTCGCCATCGCGGATGAGAGTCTGCATCTGTCTCCACCACACCGGATCGACTTCTGGATCCGTATAAACCTTGCCCGGAAAGTCATCACGAAAAACCGTGGAGGCCGCCGGTTCATATGTCACATAAGGCTCTAACAGTGTGGT
>Ga0302319_10022834_pt1 | contig 11198 bp, 8 predicted proteins | sample Bog_T0_2_FD_203319 | JGI IMG/M metagenome (GOLD analysis project Ga0302319, IMG submission 203319) | Peat permafrost microbial communities from Stordalen Mire near Abisko, Sweden - Bog_T0_2 | ecosystem: Environmental > Terrestrial > Soil > Wetlands > Peat | place: Sweden: Abisko, Stordalen Mire...
CCGATAACCGCCCAGACTCTCATGCTCAAACGAAACATTGGCGGTTTCCAAAGTAAGCTTGCCGCCGTTGGGCATGGCATCGTGGGCATTAATGGCCATGTTCATGATTACCTGCTCGATTTGTCCGGCGTCCGCTTTCACCGGTTTTAATCCACTGACGGGAACAATAATGACCTCGGTGCTTCGCCCCACCAAATGGCGCAAGGTGTTCTCCATCCCGGTGAGGACGATATTCAAGTCCAGAATTTCGGGGCGAAGGATTTGTTTGCGCCCGTAAGCCAGCAGCTGCCGGGTCAACGTCGCGGCCCGGCCCGCCGCATTCCTGATTGCCACCGCGCCGGCGGCCGGCTGACTGCCGGCCGGAAGGTCGGCGAGGAGTAACTCGCTTTGGCCGATGATCGCCGTCAGGATGCTGTTAAACTCGTGGGCGAAGCCGCCGGCCAGTTTGCCCACGATTTCCATTTTTTGGGACTGAAACAATTGCATTTCCAGCCGTTTCCGTTCGGTGATGTCCGTGACAATTCCCGTATGATGGATCAACTCCCCGGCGGCATTCCGAACCTGGAAGGCTCGCACCCGGACCCAACGCATCTCACCATCGGGACGTTGAATGCGATACTCAGCCTCCAAAGTGCGGGTGGCTCCCGTGAGGGTTGCGAAGGCGCCCACCACCCGATCCCGGTCCTCGGGCAGAATGAAATCCGCCCAGGCTTCCGGATGGGCGTATAGACTTTTCACGGACCGGCCCCAAATTCGCTCAAAGGCCGGACTGATGTAAAGCAGCTCGCGCATATCCGCTGAACGAATCCAAAAGACATCGGTGATATTGTCCACCAATGACTGAAACTTCTCATTGCTTTCGCGCAATGATTCCGCCATCCGCTTGCGTTCGGCGTTCTCCACCCGCAAATCTTCGTTGACCCGGGCGAGTTCGGCCGTGCGACGTTCCACCTGGCTCTCCAATTCGGCGCGGGCACACTTTTGGTCGTCGATATCAGTGCAAGTTCCCACCCATTGCACAATCTCGCCCGCCCCGGTGCGGCGCGCCGAGGCGCGCCCCAGAAACCACCGGTAAGTCGCATCCGACCCGCGCTTGAAACGATATTGAATCTCGTAATTTTCTCCCGTGGTGAACGAATGAGTCCACCGCTCAATGCACCGCGGAAGATCGTCGGCATGCACCACCCCGCTCCAGCCCCAATCCCCGCTCTGCGCCAGCGTGAGACCGGTATAGTCAAACCATGCTTTGTTAAAGTAATCAACCCCGCCGTCCGGCCGCGCCGTCCAGATGATCAGCGGCACCGTTTCGGTGAGGAAATTGTAGCGTTGCGCGCCTTCGCGCAATACCGCGGCGATTTTCGCCTGTTTTGACTCGTCCGCGGTTCGACGATCAACGGTGATGTCGCGAAATGTCCAGATCCGGCCGTAATATTTGCCATTCTTGCCAACCACCGGCGATGAATACCGGTCCAGCAGGGTCCCGTCCTTGAGCTCAATCTCATCCCGGCTGATTTCATCGGGGTGGGCATAAAGATGGGAGACTTTTGCGAAAAACTGTTCGGGATTGATGATCATATCCGTGACCCAGCGGACCTGTTCCCCGTCATCCTCCGCCTCCGCGATATGCCGGGGAATTTTGAGCAGGTCGGCCGCCCGTTGGTTTTGCAATATCTTCCGGCCCTGATCGTCCACCACGATGATTCCGTCCAAGGAGGCGTTGGCTTCCGCCTCAAAAAAAGCCGTTTTCCATTCCAGTTCTGCTTGTGCCCGACGCAATGCGGCCACCGTTTCCCGCAGTTCTTGTTCGAGTCGTGGCTGGTGTTCCATTTCCACCTTTCAATTCTCGTCCAGCATCGCGCGCACTTTGCCGGCGAGTGTCCCTGGCGTATATGGCTTGGGGAGAAACTCAACTCCCGGCTCCAGCACGCCGGACTGAAAAATGTCTTCATCTGTATAGCCGGACGTGAAGAGGATTTTGAGATGAGGATACGTTGTTTTCAGCCACTCCGCCATCGCTTTGCCGCCCATCAGCGGCATGATGACATCACTAACCACCAGCTTGATCGGGTTGCCCTTATGATCACGGGCCACGCGCAACGCATCCTGACCATTCGGGGCCGAAAGCACCTCATATCCCTGGTTTTCCAATACTTGGCGGGCCATATTCCGGACGCCCGGCTCATCTTCCACCACCAGCAGCGTTTCGGTCCCGCGCGGCAACGGTCCGGCCGGAACCGTCGGCGCTTCAACCGTCAACGGCAGGCGGACGCGCGGAAAATAAACCCGAAAAATCGTGCCTTTGCCAACCTCGCTGGCAAAGCTGATGTAACCGAGGCATTGCTCAACGATCGTCCGACAGGTTGCGAGCCCAAGTCCAGTGCCCTTGCCCAACGGCTTGGTTGTGAAAAATGCTTCAAACAGGTGCGCTTTGACTTTGCTGTTCATTCCCGTTCCCGTGTCTTGGACGCTCAACATCACATAGTCGCCGGGAGTGGCGTTCTTGTGCTCGCCACCGTGGTCTCGATCCAAAGTGACATTGTCGGTAGTGATGGTGAGCTTGCCGCCATCGGGCATCGCATCGCGCGCATTGATGACGAGGTTCATCAACACTTGCCCAACATATCCGGAGTCGGCCTTGATGCGGCCGATTGGTTTTCCCAGAACCACGCCCATTTCGATGTGTTCGCCAATCAGTCGCCGCAGCATTTTGTCCAAGTCCTTCACCACGACATTGATGTCGAGCACGACGGGTTGCACGGTCTGTTTGCGGCTGAAGACGAGCAACTGCTTGGTCAATTGAGCCGCCCGCGCCGATGCGTGCCGGATTTCCTCGCTATATTTTTGAAAGGGACTGTCAGCGGGCAGCTCAGTGGCCAGCAAATCATTGTTACCCATGATGATCGCCAGAATATTGTTAAAGTCATGTGCCACCCCGCTGGCGAGCTGGCCGATCACATCCATTTTTTGGGCTTCGATAAACCGCGTCTCCAGATTGCGCCGTTCCGTTATATCCTCAACCATCCCGATGGCGAAATTGCCGTCCTTTCCCGGCCGGCGCGCCACACTTACCGAGAGTCGTCCGAACACCACCTGTCCGTCTTTCCGGAGGTAGCGCTTTTCCATCTGATAACGTTTGCGTGTGCCTTGAATCAGTTGCTGGTAATTGGCGAGGTCCTCCGCGCAATCCTCCGGATGCGTGAAATCGACGAAGGGCATCCGGCTCAATTCTTCTCCGGTATAACCGAGCATTTTCTCCAGAGCAGCATTCGTCAATATGGGACGGCCGTCCGCTCCCACCAATGCGATTCCCAGGGGCGATTCCCGGAACACGATCCGCAACTGTTGTTCGGTCTCCTCCAAGGATTCCTTGGTGCAGCGGTTGGCGGCCTGAATCTCCACCTCCTGCATGGCGCGGCGCACCGCCGGCGCCAGCCGTCCGAGCCGCTCCTTCAGGACATAATCCGTCGCCCCGCTCTTAAGCGAATCAATCGCCCGTTCCTCCCCCAGCGACCCGGAAACCAGAATGACCGGCAGACCGGGCCAGCCGGCCCGCACGATTTCCACGGCGGACAACCCGTCAAAGGCCGGCAGGGTGAAATCGGAAAAAACCAGATCCACGCCGCCGTGTTCCAGTGCCGCCACAAAATCACCCCGGTTTTCCACGCAGGTAATGGTACAGGCGATGCCTTCGTCTTTCAGAATGGATTCAATCAGCGCCGCGTCTCGCGGATCATCTTCCAAGTGGAGAATGTGAAGCGGTGATTTCACGCCCTTTTTTTTTCCAGTAAAGCGACCGGACCGTTATGATCGACCACCTCATTCCCGCCCTGGCTTGGGGGTTCATCGCTGCCTCCGTTCCGGGGGGGAAGGGAAAAATAAAAGGTGGCTCCCCCATCTACGACGCCTTCCGCCCAGATCCGTCCGCCGTGCCGGTGAATGATGCGGTGGACGTTCGCCAGGCCAATGCCGGTCCCCTCAAACTCAACCTGGCTGTGCAGGCGCTGAAAGACCCCAAAGAGTTTATCAGCATACTTCGGATCAAAGCCCGCGCCATTATCCCGGATGAACACCACGGTTTCACCGGCTGCTCCGGGAGCGGAGCCAATTTCGATTTTAGGTTCGGCACGCGCGCCGGTAAATTTCACCGCGTTGGAAATGAGATTGACCAGCACCAGCCGCAACAAGGCGTAGTCGGCCCACACGGATGGCAGCGGATGGATTTCCACCCAGATTTTCCGTGTTTTTATCTCCGCCTGAAAATCGTCCAGCACCTCCCGGACCGTCTGGTTGAGATCCACCTCCGTTTTTCTGATTTCGGAACGTCCAATCCGCGAGAAGGCCAGCAGGTCATCGATCAGGTCTCCCATCCGTTTTGCCGACTGGGAAACCGTCCCCAGATGCTCACGACTTTTTTCGGACAGGGTCGGCCCGGCATCTCTTAACAGCAGGTTGACGAACCCCATGACGTGCCGGAGGGGCGCACGCAGGTCATGGGAAACGGAATAACTGAAGGATTCCAACTGGCTGTTCACCTCCTCCAATTGAGCCGTGCGTTCGGCCACCCGGTGTTCCAGCTCCAAATTGAGCCGTTGAATCTCCGCCTCCGCTTTTTTGCGCTCGCAAATTTCCAACTGCAACTGGATGTTCGATAATTCGGCGGCTTCGGTCAGCTCGTGCTGCCGCAGCACTCCCAGGGTCAACTCCTCGTTCATGGCAGTGAGCGTGCGGTAAAGCTCCGGAAATCCGGGTGGCACCACCTCCGTCGCTAGTTCCACAATTGATTTTGCTGACATAAAGCATTCCTAGGTCGCCGCCTTCGGTTCCGGCGCGGCCTCTTCCCGCTGGCCGATTCGCACCGGTATCCCGGTGGTCAGCGCGGCAAAGTCGGTCTTGCGCGGGTGGATGATCACGACGCCCTTGTCCGTGATCACGTATTCACGGATGTCTTTGCTATGATTACCGCCCCGCATTTTGATGACCACCATCACCTTCCGCAATTGGCCATCGATCTCCACATAACGCATCCGGATAATGTCGTCCGTGAGAAACGAAATCGCATAGTGGCTGAACTGCAACGCCGTGAAGGTATCCTCCACCTCGACCGTGCTGAGAATCGTGATCCCGGCGCCCGTCAGCGCCCCGATCATGCGGTAGAGCGACTCGCGAAAGTCGGCCCGAAAACCGGGCGCCAGCGCCATTTCAAAACCGACCAGCGAATCAATTACCAGCCGCTTGGCCCCGATCCGCAGGATGGCGTCGAGAATGGCTTGCATTGTTTCATCCACCGAAAGGTCGAGCGGACGGAGGTAAAGCGCCTCAAGGAGGCCTTCTTGTTGGGCTTTTTTTAATTGCAGGCCGAAATTGCCCGCCCGGTGGAGGTAACCTTCCGGACGCTCCTCGAAAATCGCCATGATCCCCGGTTCTCCCTGGCGCAATCCTTCGGCGATAAACTGCGTGGCCAACGCCGATTTGCCCGTGCCCGAGGGCCCGGCCACCAAGAGACTGTCGCCCTCGATGAGGCCGCCTCCCAACATCTGATCCAGCTCGGGAATCCCGACGGAAAGCCTGCGGAATCCCGTCTGTCTTGATTTATGACCGGTCAATCCCAAGGTGCGCGAAAACGCTTGGACCCCGTGCTCGTCAATCCGGATGGTGTGCAATCCCGGCACCGAAGCCTGCCCGCGCAACTTGATGATTTGCAGCTTCCGCACCACGGAATTTCTCTCGGTCATCTGCCATAGCCAGATCAGACCATCCGCGACGGTGAAAAGCGGGTTCTCCCGGATTTCTTCCTGCACATATTCCCCCACCAGAAAGGTCGTGGCCTGCCAGCTTGTCAGAAACTGCGCGAGGCGCTGGAGAAAGGACTGCAGATCCACATCCACCTCTCCGCCGATCGTTTTGTGCTCAATAGTGCGAAAGGAATCCACCACTACCACGCTCGGATTAGCCGCCGTTACTTGCTTCACAATTTCCTCGAGCACCGCACCCACCCCTCCTTTTTGCAGAACATCTCCCAGGTTTATAAAGCGGACGGCGCCGCCCATCATAGCTTCATCGAAAAACGAAAACTGTTGCTGATGGCGCATCATTTTCAAGGCCGGTTCACCGAGAACGGTGAAGTAAAGCCCTGGTTTCTTGGACGTGGCATTGGCAAAAATTATCTGGCTGGCCAAGGTCGTTTTGCCGCAACCGGGCGTGCCGGCGATGACGTTAAAGGAAAATTCCGGAATGCCGCCGCCGATGATTTCATCCAGACCGCGCACGCCCGTCGGGAGCTTGCCAATTTCAACCTTCCCCCGTTGGGTCGTGATTTTTTTTGGCAGGGCGGGCCGATTAAATGCCTTGGTTTGCTTTTTCATTTCTGACTCCTGAATTTCCGTTGTTTACCGCGCTGAACAGTCCTAAACCGTCCAGCGGCACTTTCGGCCAGACCCGGTGCACCAGGCCCAGGGTGAGATTTTCACCAATAAAGGCGGCCAGCAAGCCGAGCAATTGGGCCAGTAAAACCACGCGGGCCTCAAATAACTCATTGGAACGAGGCGATGCCGAAAGCTCTTCCCATCCTTCCAAAACCCCCACCGAATTCACCCGCACCGCGCGCAGCCAGGGAACTTCTGCGCTGGCAAGCACGAGCGAGCGTGAAAGGAGGGCCCGAAAACCGCCATCACCCATCAATTGCTCCAGATGCGGGCGCAACTTTTCGGGAACGGGAAACGGAGTCGAAGTCTTGGAGTGGGCGGATTTATCCGCCCTTGTCTCATAGACAATAATCCGCTTGGCAAAATGCCGCATTGGTGGAGTCGCAGAGCTCATGGGAAAGGAAATCCCTCGCGGAAACGCTTTTTAGCGGAGACATCCTCGTCCCTTTCCGTTTCCCGCTGCCAAGGATTGCGCAGTTCGCCAGAGCCTGGCGGTTGCCCCGTGCGTGCCACGCCAATTGTATCCCCATCTTGATGATCGTAATTCATGGTTCTGCCTAACCCATTCAGATCCATTTAAATTTTGCCGTCAAAGGACAGCACGCTTTCAAAAACAATTTTTTGAAATTATAAAGTAAAACGTCCGGCGCTGCTATGGGGTGTTCACCCCATACTCAAAGACGGAGCCACATTTCAGGCTTAAGAACCGAAAAGCCACTCCCGGATCGACCTGCAACGAGATGTTTAAGTCTGAATTGGTCCCTTTTGGCCAGTTTGGGCATGGCTTGGAGGATCCAATGCTCGGCATGGACTCACGCGACCGCGAGCACAATCTTGCCTTGGATGCGCCCGCGAGCGGAAATAAAGCGCCGCCACGCTTGTTTCCGGGTTCGAGTCTGGCCCGATGGTCAAAATCTGATGAGCCACCGGGCATGGACTCCGGGTGTTACGAATGGGTAATTACATTCTTGTGATCGGCCGAATTCGATTTTGGACTGTTGTTTTTAATTTTTTTTCCGGGCGTGGCTGCCTCGCCGGTGCTGCAAATATCTTGTCCGCCGGCCGCCTTGAAAATGTCCTTGGCCTGCGCGATTTGCTCCGAATTATCCGTGTGAACGGAGATTAATATATTCCCCGCCTTGACCTTTCCCTCGTAACGTTTGGCCTCCATTTCCGGAATGCCCAAGCCGATGAGTCCGCCCGCAATACCGCCCACGGCGGCGCCAATGGCCGCACCGCTTAGCGCCGCCATGATCGGTCCGGCCGCAATAAACGGTCCCACCCCGGGAATCGCCAGCGCGCCGATGCCCGCAATCCATCCCAAGGCTCCGCCAATGACCCCGCCCGTGCCCGCGCCGGTGGCCGTGCCTTCCGGCGCTTTGGTGTGTTTCTCATGCGCAAAGTCATGGCTCGTCGCCTTGTCCGCGAACAACGCGGAGATGTCGTTGTTGGAGAATTTCTCGTTCTTGAGCTCGTTGACCATGCGGTCAGCTTGCTCACGCGAGGTGGCGATGCAAAATACAGATTTCTTTGACATAATTACCTTTCGTTTTGTTTGTTTGGTTGACCAGATTTAGTTGCTGCTGGGCGTGGTTGACACTTCCAGTTGGTTGTCCACATTGCCCGTGGTGGCGATACGGTTGGCTATGTCGCCAATCCGACTTTTTTCATCCGCCGAATTGACCGGCCCACGGAGCGTGACGCGGCCGTTCAGCGTGATGATCTTGACGTTCTTGCCATTTATGGTCATCGCCGGGTCGGCAATGATCCCTTTGCGAATTTGGGCGGTGGTGTCTATGTCCGCCGGGTCGGTGCCCTGATCGAGCGGCGTTAAGGTCCGACTGTCGATATCACGAACATTTAGCCGCGTATTATCCACGCCGGTGGTGAAATAGGGTTGGACGTTATAAGCGCGATATACTCCAGTGAAATAATCAGGTTGGCTGAGATCAGGCCATTCGCTGCCCTTGAAATGGGGCGCACTGACGAGATTATCCTTGGAAGCATCCACTTCGAGCGTGTCATGTTCCGCATCAAACCGAAACGCGGTCGGTGGCACGGCGCTTAACTCATTGTCGATTCCCATAAAACCTCCGGAAGCGACGACCACTGCCACGATTCGGCCCGCCGAGAGATCCAGGGCGAAGTTGTCTACTTTGCCGAGATTCTCATCCTGGAGGTTCTTCACCGGAACGCCCATCAGCTTGCTCGCTCGTTCGATAAAACCGAGTTTTCGCGACGAAACCAGGTAGTGGTTGACCTCTGCGTTGCCCGCGGCTTCTGCAGTGTGTGCGGCCTCGACGGGGCGCTGGCCGGCGGTGTTGATTGTCCCGTCCATATTCCGCGGTGACGAATAGGCGAAAGTTCCATCCGCATTGGTTTTCCCATAATCTCCCCAAGCGAAATAAGGTTGTTGGCCATAATAACCATAGGTTTCACTCAACCGGTTGGACTGCGTGCTTTCATCCCATTTCATCTCGTCAAACCTCGCTGCCGCACTGAATTTTTCCTTGCTCATATCAAGCTTGAGGTCGTGCTGCGCCGCATCCCGTTGCAGCGCGCCCGGGGGCACCGCCGTGAGGCTTGTCCCCAAGCCCATGAACCCCCCCGTGGAAATGATCACCTCGACGATGCGGCCGGATTCCACATCCAACGCCAAATCCGACACTTTGCCAAGTTTCTGATCCTGATCGTTCTTCACGGTCAGGCCGATGACGTCGGTGGCTTTGGCCGCGCCGTTCCAACTCTCGCCGCGGGCTTGAATCAGGTTTTGATGGACTGAATTTGCTTCGTTGATGGAAAGTGGGGGCGAATCCTGGCCGAGCGCGGTTAGCGCCAGCAGAGTGACCGCCGATATATTACTAATAATTTTTAGATCATTTTTCATAGCGGCCACCTTAAACCGCGGTCTGCGAGGTCGCCATGGGGTATAACCCTATCATCAATATGAACTTGACTAATGGGGCTTGGGGCCGCCGGTTATCAAGTTCGTGCGCGCTACCGATACGAAATTCGAGCTTTTGCGGAAGCAACCAGAAAAGTCCCCGGACAAATTAACCGCCTTTAATTGGTGCAATCGCTCTTCAAGCCAGAACCAAACCACCGCGAACCCAACCACGTTAAAAAAATATCCCGCCGATATCGGCAAATAAAACTCAAGTCCTATCCCGGATTGGTCGTAAACAAATGATGAGAGCAAAATCACCTCGGGCTTTTTGCCTGGTCCTCTGGTTGACCCTCTCGGTTCTTCCGGTTGGATTGCGTGCGGCATTAACGCCCGAAAAACTGTACCAAAAAGTTTTGCCATCCGTAATGAGCCTGGAAGTGGAAAACCAAAAAGGCGAGAAATTTGTCGGCAGCGCCGTGCTCGCACGGGCTGACGATGTAGCCCTGACGACCTGGCATGTGGTCGCCGACGCGCGTTCGGTCTGGGCCGTCTTCGCCGACGGACAACGCGTGAAGGTGACCGGTTGCCTTGATCGTGACAGCCGCCGTGACGTGGCGCTGCTGAAATTGGAAAGGTCGCTCCCCCATCGGCAGGCGGCCTTATGCCGGGAAATGCAACCCGTAGCCTCCCGGGCTTATGTCATTGGCACCCCCAAAGGTTATGGTTTCAGCATTAGCGATGGGTTGATCAGCCAGATTCGAAGCGTGGATGGCTTTTCCCAATATCAAGTGTCTTGCCCCATTTCGCCCGGTAACAGCGGAAGCCCGGTTTTCAACCAGCGGGGGGAAGTGATCGGCCTTGCGGCTTGGACCAAGGCCGACGCCCAGAATGTGAATTTCGCCATTCCTACCCGGGAATTCAGTCAGCTCGAGGTTTCCAAGCCGCTGGCAACCTGGGATCAACTGAACACTCTCGCCCGGCCGCCCTCGACTCCGACTCTAACACCAACGCGCCAGGCTGTCCGGCAGACCGTCGTCGAGGAGGTCCCCGCCGAAGATTATTCCGCTTTTATTAAACGCCTGAATGAATCGGCCGGCCAGCCGGTGACGGTCATTGTTCAGCAAGAAGGAAAAACCAACCTTTATCGGTTCACCGTCAAATAGCGCCGCGCTGATGCATTTGAGCGTTTTCCAAATGCACCAGCATGGCCAGGATGGTGTCTAACAAGAGATCAAGCTGTTTGCCGGCATCCTCAGCGAGGAAGCGCAGGACAAAATAGCCATGCTGCTGTAATAACACGTCTTTGCGCCGGTCGCGACGGTAGGCCTCGGAGTCCGACAGGTGCTGCGCCCCGTCCAGCTCGATGACCAAGTTCTGGGCGGAACAAAGAAAATCCACTTCCATCCGCCCTGATCCAGCGAACGGAATCGGCAACGCCGAATTCAGGCAAAAGCGACCGGCAGTTTCGGGCAGACTCTCCAGCCGGCGAAAAAGAAAAGCCTCACTCGCGCTTCTGGCTCGCGCTCCGCCTTCCGCTTGGGGCGTTGGCTTCCAAGCTGTCTGGACAAACAAGTTCGCCAGCGGGATATCGACTCCGTCTCGGATCAGCCGGCGAACACTGGCGGCATAATCCCTCTTCCATTCCGGGTCCACCGGCAAAGGAACCTCGACCGGCCACCCAGGCAGAGCACTGCCCGGAAGCAGGATGGTGTATCCCAGCGACTCATATCCCTGGCAGCGCCGGTCAAACATTCGGGAAAGCATGGGTGCGTTCAAATCCGCGTAATCATAGACCCGCACGTCTTGTTTGCCTTCGTGCAACCGGTGAAGGCGCCCCACATATTGGGCAATGGTTCCGCGCCACGAAACTGGCAACACCAAGAACAGCG
>Ga0302319_10022840_pt1 | contig 11195 bp, 7 predicted proteins | sample Bog_T0_2_FD_203319 | JGI IMG/M metagenome (GOLD analysis project Ga0302319, IMG submission 203319) | Peat permafrost microbial communities from Stordalen Mire near Abisko, Sweden - Bog_T0_2 | ecosystem: Environmental > Terrestrial > Soil > Wetlands > Peat | place: Sweden: Abisko, Stordalen Mire...
GTGGCGGCCGTCGCCGTCGACGCGGTGGGCCCCGGGCACGTCCACGGGGTGACCATGCCCTCGCGCTATTCCAGCGGGGGGTCGGTGTCGGACGCCGTCACGCTGGCTGCCAATCTGGGCATCGACATCGTCACGGTCCCCATCGAGCCGGCCCACCACGCCCTGGCCGCCACCCTCGCCCCCCTCCTGGACGGGGAGCCCACCGGGCTGACCGACGAGAACCTCCAGTCGAGGATCCGCGGCGTCTTGTTGATGGCCCTGTCGAATGCCCGGGGCTGGATCGTGCTCACGACGGGGAACAAGAGCGAGATGGCGACCGGGTACTCCACCCTGTACGGCGACTCGGCGGGCGGCTTCGCGGTGATCAAGGACGTGCCCAAGACCCTGGTCTACGGGCTGTGCCGCCACCGGAACCTCCAGGCCGGGTTCGACCTGATCCCTGATCCGGTGCTGACCAAGGCGCCCTCCGCCGAACTGCGGCCCGATCAGCGGGACGACGAGTCACTGCCCCCGTACTCCGTGCTGGACCCCGTGGTGGCCGGCTACGTCGAGGGGGACCAGTCACCCGACGACCTGATCGCCGAGGGGTTCGACCCCGATGCCGTGGCCCGGGTGGTGGGCCTGGTCGACCGGGCCGAGTACAAGCGCCGGCAGATGCCGCCCGGGGTCCGTATCTCGCGCAAGGCCTTCGGCAAGGATCGGCGCATGCCCATCACCAACCACTACCGGTCGGCGTCGGTTGTCTGACCTGCCCGCCACCGGCCCCGGTCCCGGCGCCCCGGCACCGGCGGATGCCGCCCGGGCCGACCCGAACGGCTCGCACCCGCTCCCGCTCCGGCTCGGCGAGACGGCCACCCTGACCGGCGAGTACCGCTGGATCGAGAACGCCCTCTACGGGCTGCTGGGCGAGTGGGTCACCGACACGCCGGTGGCGGCGGTCCAGGTCCACCTGGATGCCCAGAGCATGCGCCATGCCTGGCACGCCGAGCTCTGGTCGGAGCGGCTGCCGGTGCTGACCGGCGCCGACCCCGACGGCCTGACGGTGCCCTCGGCACCGAGTGCGGTCCTGATCGCCGCCCTGGCCGGCATGCGCCTGCCGAGCGATGTGCCCGGGTCGTCGTGGCCACCGGCGGGGGAGGTCCCCGACCGTCCCGGCGCACTGCCGCGCCTGGCCGCCCTCTACCGCATCGTCCTGCCCCGGCTGGTGACCAGCTATCAGCGCCATCTCCGAGTGGCCAGTGCGGTCACCGATGCCCCCGTCCAGCGGGCGCTGCAGCTGGTGCTCAACGACGAGATCGAGGACTGGCGGGCGGGGGAGCGCCTGGTCCAGCGCCTGGTCACCCGCCCGCACGACGTGGCCGCCGTCTACGAGTTCCTGGCCCGCCTGGAGTCCCTGGTCGTCGGGGCCGGTGCCCGTTCCGGCCTGGTGCCCTTCCCCCCGGGGGTCCCCGAGGACTGAGGGCCTCCGGCCCGATCGGGGCCCTCGGGGGGGTCCTGTGCGTCCGGAGGGCTTGACGCGTCCGGTAAACTTCGAAAGCAGCAATCGTTGCGCCCGAAAACGCTAGACCTGATGTACGAGGCACCGCTCATCGAGGGGCTCTCCCGCAGGTCGGCCATCCCCCACTCCGGTGGGGAAAACGAAGGACCTGGTGAAGTTGGCTAAGGAGCGCCTCGAACGAGACGACGAAGATCTGGTTCGGTTGTATCTGACCGACATCGGCCAGTATCCGTTGTTGACCAAGGACGACGAGGTCCGGTTGGCCCAGGCCATCGAGGCCGGGCGTGAAGCCGACGCTCAACTGGCCGCAGCCCCCAAGGGCCTGTCGCCGGCGAAGAAGCGGGAGCTCAGGCGGACCTGCCTGCAGGGGGAGGGGGCCCAGCAGACGTTCGTGCAGTCCAACCTCCGTCTGGTGGTGTCCATCGCCAAGAAGTACCAGGCCTCCGGACTGCCCCTCCTCGACCTCATCCAGGAGGGCAACCTCGGCCTGATGCACGCCGTCGAGAAGTTCGACTGGCGCAAGGGCTTCAAGTTCTCCACCTACGCCACCTGGTGGATCCGCCAGGCCATCACCCGGGGGATCGCCAACACCGGCCGGACCATCCGCCTGCCGGTGCACGCCGGTGACACCCTGGCCCGGGTCCAGAAGGCCCAGGCCCGCCTGGAGCTCAAGTACGGCCGTCCGGCCACCCTGGCCGAGTTGGGTGCCGAGGTGGAGATGCCCGAGGACAAGCTGGTCGAAGCCCTGCGCTTCCGGGCCGAGCCCCTCTCGCTGTCCGAGCCCCTGCGGGAGGACGGTGACGCCGAGCTCGGCGACGTCGTCGAGGACCGGTCGGCCGAGTCCCCCTTCGAAGTCGCCGCGGTCTCGCTCCTCCCCGAGGAGATCGGCCGTCTGCTCTCGCCCCTCGACGAACGGGAGCGGGAGATCCTCCGGTTGCGGTTCGGCCTCGACCGGGGCGAGCCCCGCACACTCGAGGAGGTGGGCGAGCACTTCAACCTCACCCGTGAGCGGATCCGTCAGATCGAGGCCCGCGCCATGTCCAAGCTCCGGCATCCCTCGTCGGACACCGGGGCGCGCGACCTGCTGACCGTCTGATCCCGTCCGGTAGGCCCGGTTGCTCCTGGGACGCCCGAGGCCCGGTGCGGCGTGGCCGCACCGCCGCGTGAGAACCTGTAGCATCGGCGTCCATGAAGAAGCTGCTGATCCTCGCCATCCTCGTCGCCCTCGGTGTCGTCGCCGCCAAGCGGCTGCGCCCCTCCTGAGCAGCCCCGACTCCCTCCTGAGCCCGGGCTGAGCCGCGGCCGTCACGGCCGCCCACCGACAGCGTCACCCGTCGCGGAGTTCGGGCGCCCCGGGCGTGGCTCGCCCGGGGCCGGCTTCGGGTCCCGGCCGGCCGGCCGGTGTCCCCTCAGAGCAGGGTCCTTCAGAGCAGGATCCCTCAGAGCGCGGTGCGCCGGGCCAGTCGCCAGGCCAGCAGCGCACCCACCGATGCGGCAGCCGTCACCCCGGCCGCCGCCGTGGTGATGGACAGCCTCGGCACGCTGACCCGGTCCCGCAGCCGGATCTGCTTGGTGAACTGCATGACCTCCCAGTCGCGCTCCTGGGCCACCTTGGCCAGCACGCGGTCGGGATTGACGGCGACCGGATGGCCCACCGCCTCCAGCATCGGGAGATCGGTGTAGGAGTCCGAGTAGGCCGAGGACGCGGCCAGATCGAACCCCTCCGCGTCGGCCAGCGCCCTCATGGCCTCGGCCTTGAACGGCCCGTAGGCGTAGAACTCCATCTCGCCGGCATAGCGGCCGTCCTCGTCGACGGCGGGCCGGCTGGCGATGGCCCCGTCCACCCCGAGGTGCTCGGCCAGGGGGAGGACGATGTCCTCGGGGGATGCCGACACCAGGTACACCTTGTAGCCGGCGGCCCGGTGGGCCTCGATCAGGTCGAGGGCCTCGGCGTAGATGATCGGCTCGACCGTCTCTTCCAGGGCCTCGCGGACGATCTCCCTGATCTGGGCCTGCTCCCATCCCTTGGTGAGCGTGAGCATCGACTCCCGCACCCGGGCCAGCTTCTGCTCACTGGCGCCCAGGTGCAGGTAGATGAGCTGGGAGACCACGGCCCGGGCCACCAGGCGTCGGTTGATGAGGCCACCCCGGTAGAGCGGTCGGCCGAAGGCGGCGATGGACGCCTTGGCGATCACCGTCTTGTCCAGATCGAAGAAGGCCGCCCGCATGCTCACCGGCCCACCAGCAGGCGCTGGACCGCATCCTCGGCATCCGAGGTCACCAGCACGAGGACCTCGTCCCCGGCGGCCAGCCGGGTGTCACCCCGCGGCACGATCAGCCGGTCGTCGCGGACCACGGCCACCACGGTGGCGTCGCGGGGGACGCCCAGGTCGACCAGGGTGGTGCCGGCCGCGGGCGAGTCATCGGCCAGGGTCACCTCGACCAGGTGGGCGTTGCCGCCCTCGAACCGCAGCAGGCGCACCAGGCTCCCCACCGAGACCGCCTCCTCGACCAGCGCGGTGAGCAGCTGGGGGGTGGACACCGACACGTCCACGCCCCAGCTCTCGGTGAACAGCCACTGGTTCTTCGGATGGTTGACCCGCGCCACCACCCGGGGCACGGCGAACTCCTGCTTGGCCAGCAGCGAGACCACCAGGTTGTCCTCGTCGTCGCCGGTCGCCGCCACCACCACGTCGACGGTGGACAGCCCGGCGGCGTCCAGCGAGGACACCTCGCAGGCATCGGCCACCACCCAGGTGATGTCGAGGTCCCCACGGATGCGGGCCACCAGGTCGGGGTCCTGCTCGATGATCAAGACGTCGTGGCCACCGTCGTGGAGGTCCGAGGCGATGGCGGTGCCCACACTGCCCGCACCGGCGATGGCCACCCTCATGACCGGCCTCCGGCGACGGCCGGGCCCGTGGCCTCGGCGTCCTCGGGCGGTTCGGGCCGCGCCCCCGCGCCCCCGTCCGCCCCGGCGGTGCTGGCGTGCCCGGCCGCCTCCTCGGCGGTGCGGGCCAGCCGGGCGTTCATGCGCACCAGCGCCTGGTCGGTGACCATGATGTGGAGCACGTCGCCGTCCTGGCCGACGAGGTCGGCGAAGTCGAGGCGGGCCACGCCGGCCCGGGTCACCGACACCACGGTCATGTCGCCGGGGACCGACACGTCGGCCAGGCGCTTGCCGGCCCACCGCTCGGGCAGCTCCCGCTCGACCAGCGACAGCGTGCCGGTCGAATCAGTCCACTCCGACTCGACCTCGCCGGGGACCAGTCGGCGCCGCACCTGGTCGATGGTCCACGACACCGTGGCCACCGTCGGGATGCCCAACCGGAGGTAGATCTGGGCCCGCCGGGGGTCGTAGATGCGGGCCACCACGTTCGGGATCTCGTAGGTCTCGCGTGCGATCCGGGCGGTGAGGATGTTGGAGTTGTCGCCACTGGTCACCGCGGCCAGCGACGTCGCCTCCCCTGCCCCGGCGCGGTCCAGGTCGCCCCGGTCGAAGCCGGAGCCGACCACGGTGGTGCCGGGCCAGTCGGCCGGCAGGCGCCGGAAGGCCTTGGCGTTGCGGTCGATGATGGCGACCGAGTGTCCCTGTTCGCTGAGGCCGACCCCGAGTCCCGACCCGACCCGACCGCAACCCACGATGACGATGTGCACCTGATCCATGCAACACGCATCCAGGGGCGATGACAACTCACCCCCCGGAGCGTGGCGGCGCCGGCGCCACCCGGCCGCCCGGGGCCGACCTGGTATTTCGCCATGGGGGAGTGGCCGCACCACCCGGTGCCCGTGATTTACTTTGGGGGTGGAGCCCTCGGTGACCGGAGTAGGGGATCCGGCCGACGTGACCGGGTCCGGCGCCGGGGTGGCGGTGTCGGCGCCCGCTCCGGCCACCCCGCCGGCCCCCTCCCTGGGCTCGGCCCGGCGCCCGGCGGCGGCGGTGGTGGTGAAGCTCGACCTCCCCGAGACCCTCCGCTACCGACTGAAGAACGCGCTGCTCGGACCGCCCCTGGTCAACGACCAGCTGAGCGGGGAACGTCTGGGGCGCCCCTCCGCCCTCGGGGTGCTGGCCCCCGACTGCATCTCCTCCTCGGCCTACGGCACCGAGGAGATGCTCAACCAGCTGGTCCCCTTCGTGGGGCTGGCCGCCTTCGCCCTCGTGGTCCCCATCACCATGGCCATCCTGGGCGTGCTGTTCTTCGTGACGCTGTCCTACCTGGACGTCATCAAGCTCTACACCCAGGCCGGCGGGGCCTACGTGGTGGCCCGAGAGAACTTCGGGCCGAAGATCGCCCAGATCGCCGCCGTGGCCCTGCTCATCGACTACACGGTGACGGTGGCCGTGCAGACGGCGGCCGGCACCGACGGGCTCACCAGCGCCTTCCCCAGCCTGACCCGGTGGACGGTGGAGATCACGGTCGGGGTCGTGCTCCTCCTCTTGTACGGCAACCTCCGGGGTATCAAAGAGGCGGGCCGGTTCTTCGCCTTCCCCACCTACTTCTTCATCTTCAGCCTGGCCTTCGTGGTGGTGTCCGGATACATCCGGGAGGCCCTGGGCCAGCTCCACGCCCAGGCCATCACCTCCCACTGCGTGGTCACGGCGACGAGCGGGTGCCCGCTGACCCAGACCCACCACGCCTCGGGGCCGTCGTGGCTGTACGGGGCCACCTTCATCGTCATCCTCCGCTCCTTCGCCAACGGCGGCTCGTCGCTGACCGGCCTCGAGGCCATCTCCAACGGGGTGGCCACCTTCCGCGAGCCGGCCTCACGGCACGCCCGCCAGGTCCTGGTGATCATGAGTTCGGTCCTGGCCTTTTTGGTCCTGGGCGTCACGCTGATCGCCCACTGGACGCACGCCGTGCCCTACACCGGCGGCACGCCCACCGTCGTCTCCCAGGAGGTCAAGCTGGTCCTGGGGCACGGCACCTTCGGCAGCGTGGCCTTCTACGTCGTCCAGGCGGCCACGGTGCTCATCCTGTACACGGGGGGCAACACCAGCTTCAACGGGTTCCCCTTCCTGGCCAGCTACGTCGCCTCCGACTCCTACCTGCCCAAACAGCTGACCCGGCGCGGTCACCGGCTGGCCTTCTCCAACGGGATCATCGTCCTGACCGTGGTGGCCCTGGCCCTGATCATCGCCACCAAGGCCAACCTGTCGGCCCTGGTGGCCCTGTACGCCATCGGCGTGTTCACCGGCTTCACCATGGCCGGATCGGGCATGGTGAAGCACTATCTCGACACCAAGTCGAAGACCTGGCGCCGCCACGTCTTCATCAACGGCCTGTCAGCGGCGCTGTCGGCCATCGTCGTCCTGATCTTCGCCACGGTGAAGTTCAAAGAGGGGGCCTGGGTGGTGGTGGTCGTGGGGCCGCTGATGTTCTTCGGTCTCATCCGGCTCCACCGCCAGTACGCGATGGAAGAGGTCCAGCTGGAGGAGGGGGCCACCGAGGCGGCCGAAGCACCTGTGCTGACCCGCCACGTGGTCATCGTCCTCGTCGACCGCCTGGACATGGCCACGGCCCGGGCCCTGCAGTACGCCCGGACCCTCCACCCCGACGACCTGCGGGCCGTGCACTTCGTGCTGGACCCCAAGGTGTCGTCCGACCTCGAGGCCGACTGGCGCCGGCTCGGCCTCACCCAGCTCCCTCTGGACATCGAGGAGTGCGACGACCGCCGGCTCACCCGGGCCGCCCTCGAGCTGGCCGCCGAGACGGTGGCCGACCAGCAGACCGAGCTCACCATCCTCCTGCCCCGCCGGGGCTTCGCCGCCGGATGGCAGCGGGTCCTCCACGACGCCACCGCCGACCACATCGCCGACGCCGTGGGCCAGCTGAGCCACGTCAACGCCACGGTCATCCCCTACCAGCTGACCGGGGGCTGGTTCTCGAGGCGGCGTGAGTGGCGCCGCCGTCCGGTCACGCCCGAGGCCGACCCGGCCGCGGTGGGGCGGGCGGCGCGGTCCGCCGATCGGGCGGCCGACAAGGAGGCGGCGGCCAAGGCGGCCTTCGACCGGGAGGCCTTCGGGTCCCGGGCCCGGGGGACCATCCCCATCGGCGAGGTGCAGTGGCGCAACCGGGTCCGGGTGGCCGGCCGGGTGCGGTCGGTCCGGGTCCAGCCCCGGGCCGGGACCTCCAATCTTGAGTGCGTGCTGGTCGACGACACCGGAAAGCTCCTGCTGGTCTTCCAGGGCCGGCGCCGCATCCCCGGGATCCAGCCCGGCGCCCGCCTGGTGGTCGAGGGGATGGTGGGCGACTGGGCCCGCCGCCAGGCCATTCTCAATCCCGACTACGAGCTCATCGCCGGTCCCGACGCCCGGGTCGAGCCCACCTGACCGGACCGCCCCGGAGTGCCGGGGGCCGTCCCGGCGCCCCGGCCGGTGGTGCCTTCCTTGCTCAACGCACCCATTGTCGGTATGTTCTGCCCCCGTTGCCGGGTTCGGCGTGCCAGCGTGGCGCGCCCCGGTACGTGGCCAAGCCACCGCGACTGGCAGGGGGGAAGACCGTGTCTTCACGCCTGTGGACGGTCGCGATTGCCGAAGCCGACAAGACCGCTGGACCGTGACCGTCTGGACTGTGCCGACGCCGTACACCGAAGGGAGCCTCACCGATGACCCACCTCCTGGCTGAAGGGGGTTACCAGATCTTCACGCTCCACAACAGCGAGAAGGTCTGGCTGTACTTCGCGCTCGTCTGCGCGGTGGCTGCCATCCTGGTAGCCCTGTTCCTGGTCCGGGGCGTCCTGGCCGCCGACCAGGGCACGGCCTCGATGAAGGACATCGCCAAGGCCATCCAGGAGGGTGCGGAGGCCTTCCTGGCCCGCCAGTTCAAGACCATCGGGATCATCATCGTCCCCCTGGCCGTCCTCATCTTCTTCACGGCCACCAAGGTCACCCACCCGGTCTATACCTGCATCGGTGTGGCCACCTCCACGTCGTTCCACGCCGGCTGCATCCGTCACACCGTCACCGACCTCACCTTCGCCCAGGCCGGCATCTACCGGGTGATCTGCTTCCTGGCCGGCGCCCTGTGCTCGGGCCTGACCGGGTTCATCGGCATGAGCCTGGCCGTGCGGGGCAACGTCCGGACGGCGGCCGCCGCCCGCGACGGCAAGATGGCGCCGGCCCTCAAGGTCGCCTACCGCACCGGTGCCATCACCGGCCTGCTGTGCGTGGGGCTGGGCCTGCTGGGGGCCACCGTGATCGTGCTCATCTTCCAGAACACCGCCACCTCGGTGCTGATCGGGTTCGCCTTCGGCGCCTCGCTGCTGGCCCTGTTCATGCGGGTGGGCGGCGGCATCTTCACCAAGGCCGCCGACGTGGGCGCCGACCTGGTGGGCAAGGTGGAGGCGGGCATCCCCGAGGACGACCCCCGCAACGCCGCCACCATCGCCGACAACGTGGGGGACAATGTGGGCGACTGTGCCGGCATGGCCGCCGACCTCTTCGAGTCCTACGTCATCACCATCATCGCCGCCGTGATCCTGGGCGTCACCGCCTTCGCCTCCATCGGCAGGAGCGGCGATGCCGCCAAGACGGTGATCTTCCCCATCGCCATCCCGGCCATCGGCATCCTGGCCACCATCGTCGGCGTGTTCGTGGTGCGGGCGGGCAAGAACGACCGCAACGCCATGGCCCCCATCAACCGCGGGGTGTGGACGGCGGCCATCCTGACCATCGGCGGCTCGGCCGTGGTGGCCGGCGCCTACCTGCACTACTGGAAGGCCTTCTACGCCGTGCTGACCGGCGTGGTCCTCATGCTGGTGGCCAGCCAGATCACCGAGCACTTCACCTCCACCGAGCGGGGACCGGTCAAAGAGGTGGCCGAGACGGCCCGCACCGGACCAGCCACCCTCACGCTGTCGGGCCTGGCCCTGGGGCTCGAGTCGTCGGTGTGGGCCATCATCGCCATCGTCCTGGCCATCGCCGTCTCCATCGGCCTGGGCGGCGGGAACATCGAGCTGACCCTGTACCTGGTCGCCCTGAGCGGCATCGGGCTGCTCTCGACGGCGGGCATGATCGTCTCGGAGGACAGCTTCGGCCCGGTGTCGGACAATGCCGCCGGCGTCGCCGAGATGTCCGGCGAGTTCACCGGCGAGGCCGAGCGGGTCATGGTCTCCCTGGACGCCGTGGGCAACACCACCAAGGCCGTGACCAAGGGTGTGGCCATCGGCTCGGCGGTGATCGCCTCGGTGGCGCTGTTCGCCTCCTACATCGAGACCATCGGCGAGCAGCTCAAGCTGCCCCAGCTCGGCAACGCCTTGTTCAACCTGCCCCAGACGTCGATCAACGTGTCCCACCCGACCACCTTCATCGGCGTGCTGATCGGCGGGTCGATCGCCTTCATCTTCTCGGCCCTGGCCATCCGGGCCGTGGGCCGGTCGGCCGGCACCGTGGTCCAAGAGGTGCGCCGCCAGTTCCGGGAGCACCCCGGCATCATGGACTACACCGAGAAGCCCGAGTACGGGAAGGTCATCGCCATCTGCACCACGGCGTCCCAGCGCGAGCTGGCCACCCCGGCACTGCTGGCCATCCTGAGCCCCGTCATCGTGGGCTTCGGCATCAACTACTTCGCCCTGGGCGCGTTCCTGGTCGGGGCCATCCTCACCGGCCAGCTGATGGCCAACTTCCTGTCCAACTCCGGTGGGGCCTGGGACAACGCCAAGAAGTACATCGAGGACGGCCACGAGGGGGGCAAGGGGTCCGAGGCCCACAAGGCCGCAGTCATCGGGGACACCATCGGCGACCCGTTCAAGGACACCGCCGGCCCGGCCCTCAACCCGCTGATCAAGGTCATGAACCTGGTCTCGCTGCTCATCCTGCCGGCCATCATCACCCTGCGCCACCACACCGGTGCCCGCCTGGCCATCGCCGGGGTGGCGCTGGTGGTCCTGCTCATCGCCATCGCCTTCTCCAAGCGCAAGACCGAGTCCATGGACTCGGAGCTCCCGGCGAACGAGTCGGCCATCCTGGACGAGCCCGCTAGCGTGGCCGTGGAGTCCTCCCACGACTGAACCCCCAGTTCAGTGGGCCTGTGACGCCTTCCCGACCGGGGGGCGGGGTTGACAACGACTCACCGCAGCGTTCAACGTGGGCCCACAGCCATGCCACCGACCGACCTCACAGAACCGACCACCGACAGCGGGCCCGACGACGGCGCGACAGGCGCCCCGCGCCCTCGGGCGGGGGCGAAACCCCTGGTCATCGTGGAGTCACCGGCCAAGGCCAAGACCATCGCCGGCCTGCTCGGGTCGGGGTACGTGGTGGAGTCCTCCATCGGGCACATCCGGGACCTCCCCCGCCGGGCGGACGAGGTCCCGGCCGCCTACAAGGGCGAGCCGTGGTCCCGCCTGGGGGTCGATGTCGACAACGGCTTCAAGCCCCTGTACGTGGTGTCCACGGAGAAGAAGTCCCAGGTGGCCAAGTTGAAGCAGCTGGTCAAGCAGGCCAGCGAGGTCTATCTGGCCTCGGACGAGGACCGCGAGGGTGAGTCCATCGCCTGGCACCTGCTCGAGGTGCTGGCCCCCCGGGTCCCGGTCAAGCGGATGGTCTTCCACGAGATCACCCGTCCCGCCATCGAACGGGCCGTCAACGAGTGGCGCGACCTCGACCGGCGCCTGGTCGACGCCCAGGAGGCGCGACGCATCCTCGACCGGCTCTACGGCTACGAGGTTTCCCCGGTGCTGTGGAAGAAGATCATGC
>Ga0302319_10022841_pt1 | contig 11195 bp, 5 predicted proteins | sample Bog_T0_2_FD_203319 | JGI IMG/M metagenome (GOLD analysis project Ga0302319, IMG submission 203319) | Peat permafrost microbial communities from Stordalen Mire near Abisko, Sweden - Bog_T0_2 | ecosystem: Environmental > Terrestrial > Soil > Wetlands > Peat | place: Sweden: Abisko, Stordalen Mire...
GCCCAGCGCCCGCAAGATCCGGCCCAGATCCTCGTGCGCGACGGCCCAGTCCGGCTGGAGCGCGATGGCCCGCCGCAATTGCTCCGCCGCCGCCGGCAGCCGGCCGGCCTTCGCCAGGGCCAGGCCAAAATTGAAGCGCGCCTGGGGCAGATCCAGCCGGAGCCGGGCCGCCGCGTCGTAGTGGGCCCGGGCGTCATCCCACCGCCCGGCATCGGCCAGGGCATTGGCCCAATTGAAATGGAATTCCGCCGAGTCCGGCCGCAGTTCCGAAGCGCGGCGGAAGTGATCGATCGCGGCCGCGGACCGCCCCTGGCTCCGCAGCACATTTCCCCAATTGTTCTCGGCTTCCGCGTACTCCGGTTGAATCCGCACGGCGCGGGCGAATCGGGCCGCGGCCTCGTCGGGCCGGCCCAGGGCCACCAGAACATTGCCCCAATTATAATTGGCTTCGGCGTAGCCGGGATTAAGGGCCACGGCCCGGGCGTAGGCCATCGCCGCCGCGGCCGGCCGGCCGGCCGCGGCCAAAGCGATGCCAAGATTGTAATGGGCCTCGGCAAAGTCCGGGGCGATTTTCACGGCTGTGCGCAGACTGGCGACGGCGGCCGCCGGATCCCGGCCGGCCAGTTGAGCGTCCCCGAGATTGTTATAGGCCTCGGCGAAGTCCGGGCGTAGGCGGATCGCCCGATGGAAAGCCGCGATCGCCTCCGGCGGATTGCCCTCCAATCGGTAGGCACAGCCGAGATCGGATTCCAAATCCGCATCGCCCGGACTGAGCTGCAGCCCGGTGCGATAGCAGGCGATCGCTTCCGGCACCCGGTTTTCGGCAGCCAGGGCCAGTCCGAGTCCTCCGTAGGCGCGGCCGTTTTTCGGCCAATGCTTCACCGTGTCGCTCCAGATCGCCTTGGCGCTGAGGTAGTCCGCATTGCGCGCCAAGGTCAGGACGCCGCAGCCGGAGGCCACGGCCAAACTGGCGATCAGGCCGGACCGACCCAGCCCGCGGTAGGCCGCCCCGACGCCGAGCACGATCAGGGCCGCCAGCGGCAGGTACATCCGATGTTCGGCCACGGTTTGGGCCACCAACGGAACCACGCTCGAACTCGGCGCCAGAATGAGGAAGAACCACGCCCCGCAAAACCCCAGCGCCCGCCGGCTGGCCTGGGCGGCCGGCTGGAACAGGAGCCAGGCCGTGGCAGCCAGGAGGGCACAGACAAACAATCCCGGCAGCCAGGCTTCCGCCCAGGTGGCGACATAGGTCCCGTAATCCAAGACGAGGGGATAGGGCCAGACCGCCAGCCGGAGGTAGTGGGGAATCGCCCAAGCCTGGGTCAGGAGGTAATGCCCCGGCGTCACGCCCAAGCCAAATCCCGCCGCCCGGCCGCGGCTTCCTCCCCCCGACAAAACGAGGAAGGCCAAGAGCAGCCAGGTCGCCGCCAAACCGGCATAATAGGCCCGGCGGCGGCGCCAGGCGGCCCGGAACGAGCCCGCCAGGAACGTGCGGTCGTACAGCCCTACCATCACCGGGGCCGTGACCATCGCCTCCTTGGTCGCCATGCCGAGAAGACAGGCCAAGACCGAAACCCCGCCCCAGAACCAAGATCCCGCCGCGGCGTAGCGGAGGAAGCCATAGAGGGTGAGAAGATAGAACAAGCCCATGAGCGATTCCGTTCGCTGGACCGAGCAGGTGACCGACTCCGTCAGGAGGGGATGGAGGACCCAGATGAGGGTTGCACTGAGCGCCAGCGCCCCCGCTGGCTCAAGGCCGCGCCCCGCCAGGGTTCTTCGCACCACCCCGAAAAGGACGGCCGCGGCCAGAAGATGGATGGCCAGATTGAAGAGGTGATAGCCCCAGGGATGGAGTCCGCCCAAGGCATAATTGACGGCCAGGGAGATATTGACCAACGGGCGGCCGCTCACTCCCGAACCGCCGGCCGGCGGATGCAGGCTCGTCAGCGGCCAGAGGTGCCGGATCGAAGGATTTTCCACGATCGCGGGCAGATCATCGAAAACGAAGGGCGCCGAAAAGATATTATGATACGCCGCCCACCCGGCCAAAAGGATGAGCGCGACGGCCGCCCGGAAAAATCGCGTCTGACTGCTTCTCGGCGTCATGGGCGGGCGGGGCTTCGCAGCTGGATCGACCGCTGCAGATGTTCCTGTCCTTCCGATTCACGGCCGAGAAAAATCAGGACCTTGCCGAGATTCTCCTGCGCCTCCGGATAGGCCGGGCGCAAGCGGACCGCCGCCTCCAGGTGCTCCAGGGCCTCCGGCACTCGGCCGGCGTTGCCCAAGACGACTCCGAGGTTGTTATGGGCTTCCGGATAGTCCGGATCGAGCCGCAATGCCCCCTGGTAGTGGGCGATGGCCTCGTCGGTCTTGCCGTCGTCGCGCAAGGCATTGCCGAGATTGTACTCGGCGACCGCAAATCCGGGCTCGAGCGCGAGCGCCTGACGCAGGTGAATGATCGCGCCCGGCCGGTCGCCGGAATCGATCAAGGCTTCCGCCAGGTTGTTCTGCACCTCCGGATAATCTGGCTTCAGTTCCGCCGCCCGGCTTAAATAGCGGACCGCCTCGGAAAATTGCCGCTGCTGCCGCAGCGATCCGCCAAAATTGGCCAGAGCGTCGACATAATGGGGGCTGAGCTGCAGGGCGGTCCGAAAATGCGCCCAGGCCTCCTCATGCCGGCCGGCCCGGTCGAGGAAGGTGGCCAGGTTGTTGTGCGCCCGGGCATTGGCCGGCGCCTTCGCCACGGTGTCCTCCCAGATGGCCAGTCCGTCGCGGTAGTCCCGATTGCGGGCTGAGGTCAGGAGGCCAAAGCCAAGCGCTAGGGCCGCAAGGGCCGGAATCAGCCAACGCCGCCCCGCCGGCGGGCCCAAACCCGTGAGCCGAACGAGGCCCAACACTCCGCCCGTGATGACCGCCGCCAAGGGCAGATACATCCGATGCTCCGCCATGGGTTGGCCCGGCAGCGGGACGAAGCTGGTCGTCGGCGCCAGGACCAGGAAAAATCCGGCGAGCAGAAATCCCAGGGCCGACGGGCGGCGCAAAGACCACAGCGCCAACCCCAGCAGAGCCAGAACCAGGACCACGCAAAAACCCGTGCCGGCCGGAAGCCGGGGATCGGCCAAGCCGTAGTCCAGGACCAAGGGATGGGGCCAGACGGCCAAGCCGATATAGCGCACGACCGTATGAAAATTCGTCAAGACCTGCACCGACCAGGGGATGCCGGTCGACACCCCGGCCGCCCGCCGGGTCAGGCCGGGCAGAAGGCTCAGGAGGAGCAGCCAGGACGCCGCCAAGCCCAGGTAGTAGGGACGGCGCTGGCGCCAGGCGGAGGCAAAGCTCCCGGCGAAAAATGTCCGGTCGTACAGGAGCACCAGGACCGGTGCGCTCACCATCACCTCCTTCGAGCCCGTGCCCAGAAAGCAGGCCGCAACCGACAGCACCGCCCAGCGCCGGACCGCGGGCTTCTCCGCAAAGCGGACAAAGCCGTACAGGGTTGAAAAATAAAACAGTCCCATCATCGCCTCGGCCCGGCCCACCACATAGGTCACGGATTCGGTCTGCAGCGGATGCAGTTCCCACAGGAGGGCGACGGCCAGGGCCAGGGCGGCCAGAAGCGGCGTGGCCCCGGGGGCAGCCCGCACCCAGCTGCGCCGGACCAGGCCGTAGAGCGTCAAGGCCGCTAGGACATGGACGATCAGATTGACGACGTGGTAGCTCCAGACCTCCTGTCCGCTCCAGGCGTAGTTGAGGGCGAAGGAGAGATTCAGGAGCGGCCGGCCGCCCACGCCCGCCCCCGGCGGCGGAACCAGCACCCGCCAGAGCGGCCACAGCCGCCGGATCGTGCCATTGTCCGCAATCGACCAATCGTCGTCGAAAATGAACGGCACGGAGAAGCTGCGGGCATAGGCGGCCCAGCCCGCCAGCGCCAGGACGATCCCGGCGAACCAAGTCCAGCCGAGATTTCGGGGGGAATCCGTCTCCGGGTTCGAGCTCACGGCGCGGTTCGGCCCGAGGCCTTCTTCGCCAGCGCCGCCTGCACGCGGCGCAGGTTATCCCGGGCCAAGGCGGAAGCGGGGTCGAGCGCCAGCGCCGCCGTGAATTCCGCTGCCGCCTGGTCCAGCCGCCCCAGGGCGGCCAACGCCACCCCAAGGTCGTTGCGGGCTTCGGCGTAATCAGGTTTCAACCGCAATGCCTCGCGATACTGGGCGATGGCATCCTCGAAACGCTGGTTTTGAATCAAGGCGTTGCCAAGATTGTTGTGCGCCTGGGCATCCCCTGGCTTGAGCCGCACCACGGCCCGGGCGTGCCGCACCGCCTCCGGCATGCGCCCCAGCGCCATCAGCAGATCGGCCAAGTTGCCCTCCGCTTCCGGATAGTCGATGCGCCGCCGCAGAGCCTCCTCGTATTCGGCCTCCGCCCCCGGGGCATTGCCGTCCCGGCGGAGGAGATTGCCGAGATTGAGGTGGGCCTCGGGATAGGCCGGATTCAGGCGGGTGGCGGCCTGGTACTGCCGTTCCGCTTCCCCCCACCGGCCGGCCTGACCGAGGGCCACACCCAAGTTATAATGGCCCAGCCACGCCTCCGGGTTGCGCTCGACCGTATAGCTCCAGAGTTCCGTGCTGGTCCGATACAATCGGTCGTGGGCATGGCTGAGATAGGCCAGGCCCGCCACCACCAGGACCAAACCCATCGCCCCCGCCCCGCGCAGCCTGGGAGCCAGGTCCACGCCCGCGGCCAGTCCGGCCAGGCCCACCAAAGGCAGATAGGCCAAATGGTCCATCGCCCAGGCAAAGCGCATATGCGAAATCGGCACCCAGCCGAGAACCGGAAATAAGGTGAGCAGAAAAAAGCCCAGGCCGAGGCCGACCTGGCGCCCCCAGTTCCTGCGCCGGCTCCAGGCCCAGGCGGCCCCGGCGGCGAGCGCGATTCCGGGCAGGTAGGCGGCTGGTTGGGCGGAGGCAATGGTCCAGCGGGGATACATTGGCAGCAGCCCGATGGGCCAGACCGCCTTGCAGCAATAAAAGACCGCCGTAGTCCCGGCCAAAGCCAGGCGGTAGGCCAAGCCGCCGGTCATCACCACCACCGCGCCGATCGAACGATGTTCCTGGAGCCAGAAGGTGACGCCCCCGAGGAGAAAGGAGAGGGCGAAGAAGGGAGCGCTCGCGAGGGCGTCGCGACCGCCGATCCGGCCCCGCTTCCACCAGGCGTAGAGCAGGAGGAGACAGGGGAACATGACACCCGAGGTCTTGCACAGCATCGAGACCAGGAACCAACCGAACGCTCGGGCCAGGGCACCGCCCGCCGCCTTCGGCCGGTCCCGAGACTGGTCAAAGTCCAGATAGGCCATCATCGCGAGGAGCAGCGGCGGCAGGGAAAGGGTGTTCTTCAATTCCGCCATCCAGGCGACCGATTCGACGCCGAGCGGATGGACAGCAAAAAGCAAGGCTCCGGCCCACGCCGAGGGCAGAGCCAATTTGCGGAAGAGCCGCCAGAGCAGCAGGGCGCTGAGGGCGTGGAGGCCGGCATTGGTCAGGTGATAGCCCAGCGGATCCAGCCCCCACAAGTGCCATTGCAGCCACTGGACGCTGGTTTTGAGCGGATAGTAATCCAGGCCGGCGGGAGCGAACCAGATGCGGAAGAGGCCGTGGGGATCGCGCAGCAGCGGGTTCTGGACCAATTCCTCGATGTCATCCCAGAGAAATTCACCGCGCAGCGCGGGCCAAAACACGTAGGCCACCGCCGCCAGAAGCAGACCGACCCGCCAGCCCCGGCCGCCCGGGGCCGCCACCTCCCCTCCTCCCATTTCGGCCATGGTGGTCGTCTTCAACGGCGGTCAGGGTTGGGCCGGCGTAGCCTTGCGCAGCGCCAGATCCAGATTTTCCTGGGCCGCGACATAGTCGGGCGCGATCCGGAGCGCCTGCCGGAGCTGGGCGATCGCCTCGGGCAGCCGGCCCAAATCCATCAGGGCCACGCCGAGGTTGTTATGTCCTTCGGCGTAATCCGGCCAAAGGGCCAGGGCCCGGGCGTAGGCCTGAAGCGCCTCCGGCAGCTTGCCCGCCAGGCGAAAGGTGTTGCCCAGATTGTTATAGGCCTGCGGGTAATTCGGCTTGAGGCGGATGGCGGCCTGAAACTGCTCGACTGCCAGCGGCAGCTGTCCCAGGCCGGCCCGAGCGATGCCGAGGTTGTTGTGGGCCTCGGAAAATTCCGGATGGAGCCGGACCGCCGCCTGGCAATGGCCGAGGGCCTCGGCATAGCGGCCGCCGTTGACCAAATCGAGCCCGAGATTGTTTTCCGCCATCCAGCAACCGGGATTGGCCGCGATGGCGGCGCGAAACAAGGTCTCGCGATCCCGATAGATGCCGCATTGCCGCCAAGTCAGCCGGCCGCAGCCAGCGACGACCAGCAGGGCCGCGGCATAAGGCAGAGCCCGCCCCCAGGGGGGCCGCCCCGCCGTCGCCCGCCGCCAGCTTTCCCAGCCGAAGCCGGCCAGAGCGACGATCCCGATCAGCGCCAGCTGCTGATAGTGGTCGGCCACGAGCGAGTACTTCATAAAGTAGACGTCGGTCAGCCCCATGCCGGGCACGAGCATCAGCACAAAGTAGCCCAGGGCCAGACGGAGGGGCCGGCCGGCCGGAAACGAGAACAAGGCCGCGCCGACGGCCAGGGCCGCGATCCCGGGCAGCCAGCCGGTGATTTCGCCCGGGTGCAGCGGCCACTGGGGATAGCAAAACGCCAGCCGGACAGGCAGAAGGGCCTTGCCCAGATAGAACCAGGCGACCGTGCCGGCGCCCAGAACCCGCTCCGCCCCGCCCGCCCGGCGGATGATTTCATCCGTGCCATGGCGCTGGAACCAGATGTCGACGCCGGTCAGGATGCCAGCGATCAGAAAAAACGGCAACACCCGCCCGGCGTCCCGCCAACGCAGCGGCCGGCGGCCGGCGATCCAGGCCACCAGCAGGACCGGCAGCATCGCCACCGACCCCTTGCTGAGCATGGCCAGGGCAAAGGCGAGCAGGCTGCACCCGTACCAGCAGGCACTCCGGAGGCGGGCCGGGCGGGTTGGCGCCTCGTCCGATCCTTCCGCCGCCATGAACCCCAGCAGCGCCAAAAGAAAGAAGATCAGCGCCAGCAGGTTCTTCCGCTGGGTGATCCAGGCCACCGACTCGACGTTGACCGGGTGGACGGCGAACAGGAGGGCGGCGAAGGCGGCCCCGGGCACGCGCAGCCGGCGCAACCCGGCCCAGAGCAGCAGGACGGAAACGAGATGGAGCAGCAGATTGGTGGCATGATAGCCGGTCGCATTCAGGCCCCACCATCGCCATTCCATCCACAGGCTGCTCGATGTCACCGGCCAATAGTCCGTCGCCCGGGCGCTAAACCAGAATTGCGCCAGGCCGTCGGAGGCCCGGATCAGCGGATTCTGCGTCAGGAAGTGATCGTCGTCCCAGACGAAGCCGTCGTGGAAGACCGGCCAGTAGGCCGCCGTCGTCACCAAGCAGAGCAAAAGGCCGACCGCCCAGGAACCGAACCTTCCGCCCCCGGCCGCGGCGGGAGCGGCCGCTCGGCCCCGTCGTTCGTTCGGCCCGGTCATGGCTCAGCGGTCCGGCCGGCGCGGATCGTTCAATCGCGCCGCGGACTGGACCGGCGTATCGGTCTCGGGGGCCCGACCCGTCGCCCGCAGGACGCGCGCGAGGTTTTCATGCGCGTTGGCGAAGTCCGGCTTGAGCCGCAACGCCTCCCGGTATTCCGCCTCCGCCTCGGCCAGCCGTCCCATGCCGGCCAGGACCACCCCGAGGTTATTGTGCACCTCGGCGTACTTCGGATTCAGGCGCAGAGCCTCCCGGTATTGGACGCTGGCCTCCGCCACCCGGCCCAGGTCGGCCAGGGCCGCCCCCAGATTATTATGCGCGTAGGCATAATCCGGCTGGAGCTTGATCGCCGCCTGAAATTCCGGAATGGATTCGGCCTCGCGGTGCGCCTGGATCAGGGCAATACCCAGATCGTTGTGGTAGGTCGGAACCTGGGGGGCGAGTTCGACCGCGCGGCGAAAGGCTTCCACCCCCTCGGGCATGCGGCCGGAGAGGACCAAGGCATTGCCGAGGGCGATCTCGGCCAGCGCGTCCTTGGGATCGAGGCGCAGGGCGGCCTGTTCCTCGAGGACCCCTTCGGGCGCTCGTCCGACCTGGTTGAGGGCATCGCCCAGGTTGCGCAGATTCGCCTCCCGATCCGGCGCCAACCGCACGGCCGCTTGATACTGGGCCAGCGCCTCCGGCCACCGCCCCAGCGCCCGCAAAGCATTGCCGTAGTCGTTGTGCCCGTCGGCGTAGCCGGGATTGAACCGCAGGACGCGTTCGAACAAGGGCAGCGCTTGGGCGGGCCGGCCCGTTTCCACCATAGTCACGCCGAGATTGTTCAGGGCCTCGCCATAGTTCGGATTGATTCGCAGCGCCGTTTCATAGCTTGCGATCGCTTCGTCCCGATGGCCAGAGATATAGAGATTGTTGCCGAGGTTGACGAGCGCCTCGAGGTAGGTCGGCCGAATCGCGAGGGCGGCGCGAAATTTGCCGATCGCCGCCTCAATCTTGCCCTGGCGGGCGAGGGCCAGTCCGGTGTTGTTGAGCGCGTCGGCATAACGCGGCACCAGCCGCAGGGCCTCCTGGGTGTGGGCCAGCGCCTCCTCCACCCGGCCTTCCTGGAGGAGGACCACCCCCATGTTGTTGTGGGCGTCGGGATAATCGGGCCGCAGCCGCAAAGCCTCGGCATATTGCGCCTTGGCCTGCGGCTCCAGACCCTGGGCAAAATAAAGATTCCCGAGATTGTTGCGCGCCATCCAGCTCGCCGGATTGCGGCTCAGGATCGTATTATAAAAGGTCCATTGGTCACGATAGGCCCCGCATTCCCGCCACGTCCGGGCCCCCAGGGTGCCGAGGAGCGCGAGGGCGAGGACAAACAGCAGGGCGCCGGCGAGGCCGGCGCCAGCGGCGGCCGCCCGGCGCACCAGGATCCCCCAGCCGGCGGCGGCCAAAACGAGAATCCCGGGCAAGGCCAGGTACTGCCAATGGTCGGCCACGAAGGAGAAGACAAAGGCGTAGACGTTGAAGAAGCCCAGGAGGGGGAAAAGCGCTCCGAGGAAAAGGAGGAACGCCGCCAGGGGCGCGCGGTGGGCCGCCGTATTGCCGCGCATCCGGAGAAGCCCAAACAGGGCGGCCAAGAGGGCGAGGACGCCGAGCGGAAAGAGATACTGCCAGGCGGCCGACGGATCGATCTTCCAGCGCGGGTATATGAAAATCAGGTGGGCGGGCCAGACCGTTTTTCCGAGATAGAACCAAATCACCCTTCCCGCGATCAGGATCCGGTCCAAGGCGGTGAAGGTGAAATCTCCGCCTTCCGCCCCGATATATTTTTTTTCCACATAGCCGGTGAAGAGGCCCACGGCCGCGCCGATCACAAACCAGGGCACGAGCGGTCCGACGTCCCGGCGCCAGGACAAGCCTCCGCGGCGCCACCAGGCCAGGACCAAGAGGGCGCCGGGCAGGGTCGCCGCCACGGATTTGCTCAGGATCGCCACGACAAAGCAGGCCAGGGCGAGGAAATAGGCCGCGGGGGAGCGCCGGACGGCGGCCGGTCGCTCGCCGGCGTTGCCCGTCCCGGGGTCGGTCCCGCCGCCGTCAAACTTCAGATAAAGGACGACGGCCCCCAGGTAGGCCATGGTCGAAAGCGTGTTCTTCTGCTCGGTCACCCAGGCGACGGATTCGACGCAGACCGGATGGAGGGCGAAGGCGAGTCCGGCCAGGAGCGCGACCCAGCCTGCGGGATTGCGCCGGTCCAAGGCGCGGGCCCCCGCCAGCCGCCAGACGACGAGGGTCAACAAACAGGCGGAGGTCGCATGGAAGGCGATATTGATCGCATGATACCCCGCCGGGTTGTCGCCCCAAAAACGATGTTCGAGCCAAAAGGCGCTGTGAAGCAATGGATAGTACTGCTGCGTGGCCCCGAGCTCGAACCAGATGCGGTACAGGCCGTGGAACGACTGCAAGGCCGGGGCGGTGACATAGTCGCTGTCGTTCCAGGTGAAGCCCGCCCCCAGCGTCGGCAGATAGGCGAGAAAGGTCGCAGCCAGGACCAGGACAAAACTCCACCAGGGCGGGGTCGGCGAGCCGGCTGGAACCGCCGGGCCGGGCGCAGTTCCTGCCGGCGCCGGACTGCCGAAGTGTTTCTTCCGCTTGGACATGAAGGCTAAATGTGAAATGGTGTCCTCGCCATGCCGCGCGCCAATCTTTTTTCGACGCTCTACCGGCACCGGGACCTGGTCGTCCAGTTCACCCGGCGCGAAGTCGAGCTGCGCCACAAGGGCAGCCGGTTGGGACATTTCTGGGCCTTGCTCTCCCCCATGACGATGCTGGGCCTCTACTTATTCGTCTTCGGGCTCATCTTCGGCGGCAGTTTCGGCATCCCGGGTGAAACCATCGTCGACTTCACCTTGGCGCTCTTTCTGGGCCTGATCCTATTCAACATTATCGCCGATACGCTCGGCACGGCTCCACTGCTCATCGTCAACCAGCCCAATTTCGTCAAGAAGGTGGTGTTTCCGCTCGAGGTGATCCCGGTCTCGACCGTTGCTTCCTCGATTTATCACAATTCGCTCAGCCTGGGGCTAATTCTGGTCATTGCGCCCTTCAGCCACGGCGGACTGGCCTGGGGAGCGTTTGCCCTCCCCTTGCTCCTCCTTCCCCTCGCCCTCATGGCTCTGGGGATCGGCTTCGGCCTAGCCGCTCTCGGGGTCTTCGTCCGAGACATCAACCAACTCATCCCCTTCCTCTCCACCGCCATCATGTACGCGAGCGCGATTGTCTATCCGCCGAGCCGGTTGACCGGCTTTTGGCGGATTCTGCGTTTCAATCCTCTCCTGGTGATCGTCAACGAGGCGCGGAAAATCGTGCTCTGGCACTTTCCGCCCAATTTCCATGCCATCACCTATGCCTATGGCGTCGGCCTGCTCACGCTGGCCCTCGGTTACGGTCTGTTCGCGGTCCTCCGTCCCTACTTCGCCGAGGTGATCTGACCGACGCTGGGATCGGCCTCCCTAGATCCGATAAGCCGCCACCTCGTAGGCCAGGCGGACCAGCCCATGGACCACGTCCTGCTCCGGCGGCGCTGAAATCTCAATGACCGCCGCGCCCAAGACCCGCTGC
>Ga0302319_10022843_pt1 | contig 11194 bp, 10 predicted proteins | sample Bog_T0_2_FD_203319 | JGI IMG/M metagenome (GOLD analysis project Ga0302319, IMG submission 203319) | Peat permafrost microbial communities from Stordalen Mire near Abisko, Sweden - Bog_T0_2 | ecosystem: Environmental > Terrestrial > Soil > Wetlands > Peat | place: Sweden: Abisko, Stordalen Mire...
GGGTGCCAACAGCATCATCGCGCTGCGATGCTGTAAACTCAGCGGACGCTTCGAGGATTTCTGGGAACGTCGCGCCACCCCGCTTAAGGCTGCTGCATGATTTCTTCCCCAAATCTGACATGCACCCACGCCGATGGCAACGACCCAATCTGAAAGTTGAGCGCTTTTAACACTTTCCAGTCCTCGGCCCGGCCACCTAAAGAACCTCGGCCAAGAACCTCGCCTGCGACTGAGCGTTCTCCCTTCGGATTATCGCATCCTCCGTTCTTCCAGCGGCCGAATCGTAGTGCCTGAGAGCTGCGTGGGGTGAGAAACAGCTATCGCCGGCTTTTCGTGATGATCGGGCAGGAAGGCGCTGTCCCGACAAGACGAACTAACATAACCTATGTCGCTATTAAGGCGGCGGCCAAATTGGCCAAATTGGCGCTCTCGTTTGTTTACACGGCTTACAGAAGCCTTTATTGTCCACCGCACACGCCCGTATCAAGTTAATTATGATTTCATCTTCTTGATCGCTGTGCTTTTATTAACGGGCGTTTGCAAAGTCCCGATCTCGGGAATCACGCCGGACTGCTTCCGCGAACCACCGCCGCGGCTTCCGAAAATGGAGCCGCGGCGCCGGACGTCTTGTCGTATCCCAGACTGGCGCGCCACCGGCCGGGGAGAAGCCCGTCCAGTTGAAGATTGCCAGGCCAAAGGTTCTGTCCAGAGCGTCCTGGGGCTAGGTCTGGGTTAGGTCATAGGCTCGCCCATCGTCGAAATCGTTCTTTCTACGCTCTTGACGATCATCGGCCACGTCAGATGGCCCAGTGCATCGCTCCTCGCTTCATCCAGCAATCCGGCTAACTTCGGGAGGGCCTCGAGAATCTTCCTCGGTGACGGGGCGGGCGGTGTAAAATCGGGCTGGATCATCAGCCATCCCGCGATCGCCCTGACGACGCTGGCCGGCGTCTCGTCGTGCGACGGCGGATCGAATCCCGCCAGATCGGAGATGAACTTCTGGTGCACGAATCCTGCGGGAACCAGTGCCACCCAGTTGTGATGAACTCCCGATACCTTGCCGTGATACCGATTGGACAGCGCCATACCGAGTTCAAGCGGCATGTTGAAGCGGGAAAGATTGTCCGGACCCTCACCCTGAAACCGCGACAGATCGTGAATCGAGTATTTCGCTTCGCGCAGTCCGCGCGCGATCCGGTCGATCCGCGGATCCGCTTCTCCTTCGCTCTCGCGCGCGCAGCGCGGCGTAAAGCCCAGCGACGCGATCGTCAGAACCGCAGCATGAAATAACGGTGAAAACGAATCGTCGAAGGGACAATTGAGGAACACCGACTTCTCGTAACTCGGCACACGCTATTCCACGGCCCGGAGTCCGGCGCGCTTCGCATCTTCCTCGCCGAGAACCTGCGAGTATTCGCGAAAACTCTCGAGTGCCCGCCGCCGGGCTTCGCGTCCCAGCTCAAGCTTCTTCTCATCCACGCCGGTGGCCGGATTCTGCAGGGCAACGACGATGCTGTCGGCCGCCGCCTCGCAGGACTGCGGCGTATCTCCCAGAACCAGCGCCTGGCGGGTCCTCAGGAATCCCGGAATTTCCGGCTGTCCGATCAGCACTGGAATCAGCGGCTTGGCGGGATCGAGGTAATATTCGTGTTCCACGACCTGTTGCCATTCGAAGGTCTGGCCCCGATCGGCCGAATCCGGCCCGATGAGGAATACGACGCCGGCCGCGCTCCGGATCGCCGACGATACGGCCGCATTCCATTCCGCGCCCGGTTCGAGATCGCGGACATCCAGCCACGTTTCCACATTCCGCTTGCGGAGTTCGTCGCAGAGACGGAAAGCCGCGCTGGCATTCGTTCGCGAATGAGAGATGAATACGTGCATGGTGGAACCTGACCTATTATCGCAGGGACGGGGAGGCGTTCTGCTCCGGCAAATAAGAATCCGCGATTCGGTGGTACGTGGTATTGAAGTACTGCTGGAACCGATAGGGAACCCCTCGCGCGAGGCAAGTTCGGAAATGCCTTTCAGCCGGAGTCGCGGCGTTCCGATGCCGCGCTTTGTTGTTGGCGGTGTATTTTGCGCTCTGATGCTCGCATGCACGGACCCGTGCGGGGGGTGCGGGGGTGCGGGGGTGCGGGGTGCCGGGTAACCGGCATCCTGCCGCGACCGCCAGACGCCGGCTGCGGCTGTCGGTGGCAGCACAGCGGGCTGGCCGCGGGCGACCGCACCCGTTACAAATGGCTTAGGCAAACGAGGACTAACTAACTGAGTGGAGCACATACCCACCTGTATCCAGGCCTGGCTAAAAGCCAACGCTACACAGACGGCAGCATTCTGCGATGCTCTTTCAGAATGCAGCGGTCCATCACCACTTCGAGGCCGGCGGCGCGGGCTTTCGCGGCCGCCTCTTCATGGACGATGCCTTCCTGCATCCAGACGCACTTCACGCCGATCCGGATGGCCGCGTCCACGATATCCGGAACGTGCTCCGGACGGCGGAAGATGTCCACCATATCCACCGGTTCCGGGATCTCGTCGAGCGTCGCATACGCCTTTTCGCCGAGCACCTCGGTCTCCGTCGGATTCACCGGAACGATCCGATACCCTGCCGATTGCATGTATTCCGACACGCCATAACTCGGCCGCCAGCGTTGGCCCGAGAGCCCCACCACCGCGATCGTCTTAGCGCGGCGTAATATCTCGCAGGCAACGGACACTAACTGCCTGCCCGCTTTGGATCCGGCCGTTTCTTCTCATCGCTCTTTCTCTTATCGCTCTTCCTCACATCGCTCTTCGCCGCCAAACGCATCAGCATCGTTATTTCTTCCGGCGTCAGGTGGCGGAATTCACCCTTCTCCAGCGGCCCCAGTTCCACATTGCCGATGCGCACGCGCCGCAGCTTTTCCACCAGACGCCCGAAGTGCTTGAACATCGTTCGGATCTGCTGGTTGCGCCCTTCAATCAGCTTGACCTCATACCAGGGATTGTCGCCGCGCCGGATCATCCTGATCGACGCGGGCGCCGTGCGGCGGCCGCTCAGAGGTACGCCGGTGCGGAAGCGTTCTTCCTCGTCCGCCGTGAGCGGTCCGTTGACTTTGACTAGATAAGTCTTCGGAACGTGGCTCTTTGCCGCCGTGATGGCGTTGGCGAACTCGCCATCGTTGGTGAGCAGAATCAGGCCATCGCTGTGATAATCGAGACGGCCCACCGGATAGACGCGTTCCTTCACGCCGTGCAGCAGATCGAGGACCGTCGTGCGCATCTGCGGGTCGCTCGCGGTGCTGACGACGCAATCCGGCTTATAGAGGGCGATGTAAACGTGGCGCGCGGGCTGGCGGATGAGTTTGCCATCCACTTTGATGTGATCGCGCTCGATATCGGCCTTGGTCCCGAGTTCGGTGACGACCTTGCCGTTGACGGCGACGCGGCCTTCCACGATCAGTTGCTCGGCCTTGCGGCGGGAAGTGATGCCCGCGCCGGAGAGAATCTTCTGTAAGCGTTCTTCGGGCACTATTGCTGCTCGGTTTCTTCGGCGGCCGCCGATTCCATGCCGGCTTCAGGAGCTTCTTCCGGATCGGCGGAAGGCGCGGGCATTTCAATCAGGTTGGCCTGCACGGGTCCGCCGGGCTCGCCACCGGCCAGACTGCCGATCTCCTGGAATTCCTTCAGTGTCGGCAGCTCCTGCAGGTTCTTCAGGCCGAACTGCACCAGGAACTCTTTCGTCGTTTTGTAGAGCCAGGGCTTGCCCACTACCTGTTTGCGGCCGGCGACTGCGATCAGTTTGCGATCCAGCAGCGTCTTCAGCACGCTCCCGCCCTGCACTCCCCGAATGTCCATGATTTCCGGCACAGTGATGGGCTGCTTATAAGCGACCACGGCGAGCGTTTCGAGCGCGGCCAGCGACAGTTTGACCGGCGGATTCAGGCTCTTGACGAACCGCCTCACGGCTTCGTGATGCTCGGGCTTCGTCGTCATCCGGAAGCCGCCGGCCACTTCGCGGATGCTGAGTCCGCGCTCGGGACGGTCGTACTCCGCGCAGAGTTGTTCGAGGAGCGACGCGATGCGCTCTCGCGGCTGCCCGGTCGCATCGGCAATCTGATCGGGCGTGAGCGGCTCATCGGTGACGTAGATGATCGCTTCGAGTACGGCGAGCAGTTGCGCGTCCGCGACGGAGACGGCGGCGTCCGTTTCCGTCTCGGCGGACTGTTCACCGCCGAGGATCTCCTCGGCCGAGAAGCTGACCGCAAGGGTCGGCGATTCCCGCCCGGTCTCCGGCTGCGCTTCGGATTCTTGTGTTTCCGGCAACGCGGCCGGCTGTTCCATCTCAGATTGCGACATTAGATCGAATTGTGTTTCCTTGTAGCTGGTTGTAGCCGCTCCGTGCGGTCGCGGCTCGTCCGGGCTGGCCGATCGCCCGAAAATACTTCTACTTATAATCTTCTTCAAGGGCAACCACCGGCTGCTCGAAGGCCTCCTCGAAGCGCTCGCCCCTGCCCAGCGCAATCTCCCCGAACAGATCCTTCTGCAAAATCTGCGCTGCCTGCATCTTGACCATTTCGAGCACCGCGAGAAACAGGCAAATCATGGCGCGGCGCGTGCGTTGCTGCTCCATCACCTGCAGGATGAACAGCGGCTTATCTTTCTTCGTTTCCCGCAGCAGCGCGCGCAGGTGGGCCACCATATCGCCGACCGAGACCGTTTCGTCGCTGATCTCGTACGTAGGCCGGTTCTGGAGACGTTCCATCACCTGGCTGAGCGCCTTTACGAGGTCGAACATATCGACCGCCAGGCCTGGATCTTCAATCTCGGCGGCGAACTGCTTCATCTGGGGGTTCGACCAGACGTTCTCTTCGATCAGGCGTTTTTGCTGCAGCATCTGGGCTGCGTTCTTATAGCGCTCATGCTCCAGCAGGCGCTCGACCAGTTCTTCGCGCGGATCTTCTTCGTTTTCGCCCTCCCGGCGCAGCGCGGGGTCGACCGGCAGCAGCATGCGCGATTTGATGTGGATCAGCGTGGCGGCCATGAACACGAATTCGGCGCCGATGTCGAGGTCCATCTCGCGGGCCTTCTCCAGGAATTCCAGGTACTGCGACGTGATGCTGGCGATGGGAATGTCGCGGATGTCGATCTGCTGCTTTCGAATGAGGTCGAGAAGAAGATCGAGCGGTCCCTCGTAGTGTTCGAGGTGAAAGTTGAGAGGTGCGGACGACACTGTGGCCAATCTTTCATTGTACGGCTACGGGTGTGCGACACAGCAGTGATGGATTCGGGGATTTTTCGGGGATCGGCCTTGGGAGTGCGAGACGGAGAGTGATAGATTCGGGGAAGCCTCGGCCGACGATCTACCCATCGCGCAGGGATACGCCGTGGGCCGCGACCCTGAATCATGGTCGCGGCCCGGGATCAAGTGCTGTGTTATCAGCAACCGTAGCGCGGATGAAAAAGGGCGCGAGCGGAGCGTTCGGGCAGCGTGTTGGAACATGGGAATCAGCCGCACCGCGAAACACAGGCCGGTAATGCGTTGCCCGCCAGTAAGTGGCCAAGACCGCCTGCGAAGAGCCTGAAGGCGGGCTATTCAATGACCTTGCGCTGGCGGATCAGATCCGCCAGCGCGTCGCGCAGCAAGCCCTCTTCGTGCGGGAACTGCAAGCCCGTCGTGCGAAGATTCTCGGGCGTTTCCTGATTTGCCGCCGTGAAATCGGAAACCGCCAGTTTGTAGTCCCGATCCGGATCGATCTGTTTCCCCGCCGTCACGACCGCCGGCAGATCGCGTCCTTTGAACGTGCCCCAGACGATCATGTCGTCGAACGGCATGATGTTGAAGGCGTAGCGCAGCGTGATCTGTCCTTTGGGCAGAATGTCGCGCACGCCGCCGGTGTTGAGATAGGCGAAATCGGCGCCGGTTGCGTCCTTCATGGCCTGTTCGAGAAGTGCCTTCACTTCCGGTTTGGAGAGCAGACGGTTGGATACGCCGATCGGCTGGTCCACGACTCCCGATACTTTGTCTTCCCACTGTTTCACCTGAGCGGCGACGTCCGGCGCGGGCACGATCTTGTCGTCATCGACCAGAATTTTCTTCCACGTCCACGAGACCGGCGCCTTTTTTTCCGTATCCACCTTGAGTTCGAGCCGGCCCAGTTCCTCGCCGTAGCTCTTGACGCGGACCAGAACGTGATCCCGATTCGACAGTTCGCGATCGAGTCCCGAATGGACATGGCCGGAGACGATGACCGGCACGTCCGGCTCCTTCAGAAACGCCTGCTCTTCGGCGGGACTGATGTGGGCGACGAGGACGATCAGATCGCATTGGCCGCGAAGTTCGGCGGCGTATTTGCGGACCGTTTCGACCGACGGGATGGTGCGGAAGTCGCCGAGGGCGGAGGGGAAGGTGAGGCTGTGCAGGTCGTTGGTCATCGCGCCGATGACGCCGATTCGCAGGCCATTCACCTTCAGTATCACCCAGGGTTTGGGAGTGAGAAGGCGGCCCAGGCCGTCGACAACGTTCGAGGTCACGATGGGGTATTTCGACATTTCGACGAAGTTGCGGGCCTGCTGCCAGCCGTAGTCGAAATCGTGGTTGCCGAGAGTGGCGGCGTCGAAACCGAAGAGGTTGGCGATTTCGAAGATCGGAATGCCTTTGTAGATGGTGGAGACGGGCGAACCCTGGGCGACGTCGCCGGCGTTGAGCAGGATGCAGTCGGTGCAGCCGTCGCGCTCGTGGCGGATGACTGCGGCGAGGTACGCGAAGCCGCCGTGGTGGTTATCGAGAGGGCTGAGGCGGGAGTGGAGATCGTTGGTGTGGAGGATCGTCAGCGTGCGGACTTCCGCTTCGAGTCGGGCCGCCGTGAGCTGCAGCGTTGCAAACGCGGCCAGAAGGAGGATTCGGCGGGGCGAGGTACGCATGGTTGATCTTAGCAGTGAGGCGGGTGCATGTACGCGGCCAGGACCAGCCAGGCCCGGTGTTTCGGGGACTCGGCAGTTTTGCGGATCGACAGGCATTCGGCCACCGCCTGGGAAGACGCTCAGGGTGAACTCGGTGTGACCGGCGTTGGGTTGAAGTTGCAACCCGTCGAAGATGTACAGGAACTGGCCGAAGACGACGAGGCAGCCCCCACGGTCGTGGCCAAACCAGCCGCGGCCGCACCGGCGCTGACAGCCACGGCGGTGACGGTGGTGGCTACCGCAGTCGCGCTTCCCGCCGCCGTACCCCCCGCGACAGTTCCCCCCGCTACAGCGGCGCTCGCGGTCCCGCCCGCGACCGCGCCGCTGGCCGGCGACGACACCAGACCGGCGGCCAGTTCGTCGCCGCACGGGCTTCCGGGCAGCTCCGTGAGGACGCCGCTCGTCACATGGCGGGTAACCGTACCGGATTTGTCGAGTTCCAGCGTGCCACTGGCGGCGGCGGAAGGCTGAAACAGCCGCTTCCCGATGCAGACCAAAACGTTGTTGTTCTTCGTCGTGACGGACAAGCCACCCTGGCGCACGAATACCCATGTCTGACGAGGCAGAACGGTTCGGACGCGGACCGTGGTCTGCTGCATCAGCGTAATCGCATTTTGATCCGGCGTCAGGATCAGGCCGGGCGCCGAGGTGGTGCCGATCACATCCTTGTCGACAACCGGCCACGACGGCGACGGCGCCATGGACGTACCGTCGATCTGAACGGGCGCGGTGCTGGAGATGCCACCCACGAGGTCCGGCGCGTCCGCTGAAACTGCGAGCGTCAGGATGCCTGCCAGCGCGACGACCCGGAACAACGTCATGACCCGAATATAACCCATTTGGTGCGGAGCGAGGGGATGGGGCTGTTCGCACGGGTGCCAGGCTGGCTTGCTCGTCGGCGAAAAATTCGGGTTCGCCTTTGAGTACCGCTCGCTCACACTCGCGGCTCGTGATGGGTACCTTCTTATTAGCGGTCGTTGCCGAGACGCGTTATCGACGGTCGTTGCCGAAGCGCTCGCGTAAACCAACTATCAGCGCCCTCCGCCGGATATCGCCGAGTGCCTTCGCCTGCCTGAACCTTTTTCAACCCGGCGATAGAAGTCGAGCGCGAATGCGCCGATAAATATTCCATGGGTTATTACTGGCGCAGCGTGCAGGCGGCCTGCCTGTTGGCCGCCGCATGCGGAGCCTTTGCCGCAGATCGGGTTTCGGATGTTTGGTACGGGCACGGTACGGCGGCTGTCCTGATGCGTTCGCCGCGGCTCGTCGTCGCCGGCATCGACAGCAAGGAGACCTACCTGCAATATGCCGGGGGAACGATCCGGACGGAAGACCGCGAAGTGTGCAAGGCGGCCCGGCTCGGCAACTATTATGCGCTGGTCGCGGGACTGGACCGTGGCAGCGGTGGCTATGATGCGCTCGATGTCGCCCGCGCGGCGGTGCAGCCGGGGGACAGCATCGGCGAGCTTGCCGCCAGGGTTGCGGCGTCTATCGCTCTGCGGCTGACATCGCTCTTGTCGCAAATCCGGACTGCGAACCCGTCCGGTTTTTCTCAGCGTTTCGGCGGACAGACAGTGCTGCAACTGAGCCTTCTCGGAGTGGAAGAGCGGGTTCCGAAGGTAGTCATCCTGGAGTTCACGGAGTCGGAGGGTGCGTCGTTCGCGGTGAGTCTGTCGCTGCGGGAGACGCGTTGTCCCGGCGACTGCGCCAATCCTTCAACCGCCTATTTTCTGGGGGTGCATGACGATATCGACGACGCCGTCCGGCGAAACCCGCGGCTGTCTTCACCGCCTTCGGACAAGACCGTCGGGGCGCTGATCGATCTGGAAAAGGTCGGCCGACCGGACATCGTGGGAGGTCCCGTGGCGGTGATCCGAATGGACCAATCCGGCGTTGCGGTGGTAAATCCGGGCGTCTGCGCGGCCGAAGTGTTGCCGGGTCCTTTGGCGCGCGACTCGGCCACAGCGCTCTTTGGTAACCGCGCACGAACTGGCCGCGACACGCGGCTGAGTCTGATGTCGGCGAGTCCTTTGCCGCCGCGCGTCGCGGCCCGCGCGCTCTTTGGTAACCGCGCACGACCCGGTCGCGACACGCGGCTGAGTCTGATGTTGCCGAGTCCTTTGCCGCCGCGCGTCGCGGCCCGCGCGCTCTTTGGTAACCGCGCACGACCCGGCCGCGACACGCGGCTGAGTCTGATGTTGCCGAGTCCTTTGCCGCCGCGCGTCGCGGCCCGCGCGCTATGACGTGGCCCGTTTGGTCTCCGGTGGTTTTCGCTGCGATCGCCGTTGCCGTCGCGCCGGATGCGGCGAGGCCGACTGTCATCTCTTATCCGGGCTTCAGCGTGCAGGAATTGTGCGCGAGAATCGACCGGCAGATTACCGCGCTCGGCGGAATAGTCATGCATGAGGAGATATCGCGGTACGACAGCGCGCGCGGCGGAACGGGGAAGGTCGACGAATTCGACGCTCTGGTGGAAATGGCCGACGGCGCGGACAGCTTTACGGGACTGCGGCGTAACGGACGGCCGTGCCCGAAGGCGGCGCAGATCCGCGGCGCGTGGTCCTTCGGGGAATTCTCGACTCTGCTGCGCGTCAGCCGGGATGCTCTTGACAACCAGGACGTGAGACTCGTCACAGCCCCCGGCGGGGAGCCGGAAACCCTGATCGCGGCCTTCCATTACGCCGCGAGCGACGCCCGCTGGTTCGTGGCGGTGGGCCCGCGAATCTACTGGCTCGATTTTCAGGGAGAGATCCGTGTATCGGCGACGACCGGCGACGTGCTGAGCATCGCCTGGATATCGGCTCCGCCATCGCCTGAATCGGGGATTGGGCGGGTGCAGCGCAGTGTTACTTTCGCACGGACCGAGGTGGCCGGCGAAATCCGGAACCTGCCGCAGTCGGCCGAGTACCGGGTGGTTCATACCGGCGGCCGCGTGGAATGGAATACGGCCCGCTTCAGCGATCCGGCCCGCTACGGGGCATTGGTTTCGGTGAGATTCGGGGAGTAAAGGCGTAAGCGGCCATCAGGGCAACGGCTGCACGCGAACGTCGTCTATCCAGGCGGCACCGCGCGGGTGGTTATCGAATGCCCAGGAGCGTGGCCGTACAATCCGGATCTCAACCATTGCCGGGCGGCCGGTAATGGCGAAATCACGGGAAATCCGGGTCCAGTCGCTGTCGCCGGTCACGGTCGCGGTGAAGGCGTCCAGTTGCGCCTCAAGCCCGGGTTCGGAGGCTTGCAGGCCAATCCCCCGATCGGTTGTGAAGCCCCGCGTGCGGACCCAGCCTTCCAGACGGTATCTTCCCGGAGGCATCCAGGTCCTCTGGAAGAAGTGGTGAAAGTCCAGGTTGTCTTCGGAATTCACGTCCAGGCGGAGCGAGCGCGCGCCGCCGTGAGCAACGGTATTGTCCGCCGTCACGGTGACGCCGGGACAGGGCACGGAATTCCAGTCGAAGGCTCCGCCGGGCCAATCGCTTTCAAACCCGCCGTTGTCGATCCAGCTGGATTTCCGGTACGCGTCGGGATCGACGGCCACGTGACTGGCCCAGACGCCGGCCGCGTCGGCGGCGAGGTTTGAGGCCAGAAGCAGATTGGCCCACTCGCGGCCCTGGCGGGACGCCACGTAACCGCGGGATTCGAGCCACCGCCAAGTTTCGTAGGTATCGGCCCGGTCTCCGTCGGCGATCAGGAAGTCGAAGAACCCCCTTGCCGCCCGCGCATTGGTGCCGACGCCGGTATCGAGGACGCGCCCGATGCCGCCCGCCAGCCGGATCCAGGAGCGGAAGATCATCTGGTCGAACTCAGCGGTCTGGCCGAGGACCAGGGAGTCCGCCGACAATGCTTCTGCGACCGATCCGGCACGAAACGAGAAGTTGGCGGCGCGGAGCTCGACTTGCGGGGACCCCGGCGCCAGTTCCAGTGCGCGGCGAAAGCAATAGCGGGCCTCCTCCATCCTTCCGGCGTCGGCCAGGGATTCTCCCAGATCGGACCATCGGTAGGGAAAAGCGGGGTCGGCTTCGAGCGCCCCTTCAAACCCGTTGACCGCGCCCGCGACGTCTCCGCGCCAGAGCGTTTGATAGGCGGCGTTGCCGGACACCTGCGGGCCGGGTGGTGACACCGAGCCGAAGGCTATATAAGAGAACGCCATTAATGCAGCGAAAATGGCGGCGAGACACAAAGGAAGGCGGCGAGCCGCCAGGAAGCCGCGGCCTACCACAACAATCCTGTAAATCGCTGATTTCATGGAGGC
>Ga0302319_10022844_pt1 | contig 11194 bp, 7 predicted proteins | sample Bog_T0_2_FD_203319 | JGI IMG/M metagenome (GOLD analysis project Ga0302319, IMG submission 203319) | Peat permafrost microbial communities from Stordalen Mire near Abisko, Sweden - Bog_T0_2 | ecosystem: Environmental > Terrestrial > Soil > Wetlands > Peat | place: Sweden: Abisko, Stordalen Mire...
GCCAATGATCGACGACCTTGCCAAGAATGTGCGCACGCCTCTGCTGGTGCTGCTGGGCGCGGTGGGCTGCATGCTCCTGATTGCCTGCCTGAACCTCACCAATCTGCTGGTGGCGAGGTCGGCTACCTGCCGACAGTTTTTATGAGTAGATGCGTCTGGATGCCAAGTCAAAGCGGCCGTTTGCAATCGCGCTCAAGAGCGGGGAGCCGTTCGCCCTTGCCGGATTGTGGGAGAGCTGGCGGCCAAAAGACGGAGCGCCTCTGGAGAGCTTCACAATTCTGACCACTTCTGAAAATGAATTGATGCGACCGATTCACGACCGGATGCCGGTGATCCTCGAACCGCGGGACTATGACCGCTGGCTGGATGCCGGAGACCCTGCGAGACCGGCTGTGGACCTGTTCCGTTCCTACCCTGCCGAAAAAATGCTCGCTTGGCCGGTGAGTGATCGGGTCGGTAATGTGCGCAACAACGATGCTGCGCTACTCGAACCATTGAGCTAGCTGAACAGATGTAGGGATCAACTCCAACTGCCGCTACATAGAATTCGCGTTAATCCAAATCCTTGTTTCATGCCTCAAGATTGCCCTGCCCGGCCTGCAACATGAAGATTGGATTTTCAGATTTCTCACCATTTATCGAACGGCATTGAGCCAATTTCAGATTGTCTCAACAGAGGGGTTCACCCCAAATGACTGTGCCCATTTTTGTGCCCATGCTCATTCAAAATAGGGCACAATTCAGGCTGTATGGATAGCAAGCAGCAATTTTTGCGCAGCTCGTAAATGTATCTTGTATAGTGGTTTATAGCAAACGATAGCAGCAGGAGGGCTGGCGAATTCGGTGGCTCTTAACCGAAGGGTTGTAGGTTCGAGTCCTACCTGAGGAGCCAAAACCAAAATAAAATCAATAAGATGCGAGGTAGCCAAAATGGCTGCCATTTTTATTTTGGTCGAATGGCTGTTTTGGTGGCTGTTGCCCGAAAAATAATTTTGCTTGTGAAGGAAAAGCCCGGCCGCGCCATCACCGGCGCTCGCCACAAGTGAAATATTTTGCGTTCGTCCCGGCTGTGATCGAGATCGCCAGAGATGCTGCGCGGCACCGGACGCTTTCCGCGCACCCACCCGTGCCCGCCAGCATCCGCCACTGCCGAAGAGGCAGCCGGTGTTGCATCCCAGGCCGTGCCCCGGCTCTCGTCAGCGTCCGCAGTGGAGCCTGAGGAGGAGTAGGTTGTGGGGCCAACTGCAGATTGACCTTCGCCAGCCGCTTGCGATTCTTGTAAAGGTTGGCCAGTGCGAAGGCCGCGCACAGCCATTCGTGATTCTTTTTTAAACCGCGATAGCGCACCTTGGTAAAACCGAAAACACGCTTGACGATGCGGAAGGGCCACTCCACCTTGGCCCGCACCCGCGCCTTGGTGCGATTCTTGCGCTTCTCGGCCTCATCCACGCCGGCCTTGGTTTTTACACGCCGCGAGGTCATGTCCTGTGCTTCCGGCGCAGCCGCATGGATCGCCTCCGTCTGTCCTTGATAACCCGCGTCGCCCCACACCTTTTTCTCGCCGCCGTGCAGTAACTCCGGCAACATGTGAACGTCGGAAACGCTGGCCGCTGTGGAACAAACCGAGTGCACGATACCTTCCTTCGAATCGACTCCAATGTGCGCCTTCATGCCGAAGTACCACTGGTTGCCCTTCTTGGTCTGATGCATCGCCGGATCGCGCTCCTTCTTGCTGTTCTTGGTCGAACTCGGCGCGTGGATAATCGTTGCATCGACGATGGCGCCAGTCGTGATGCGAATGCCGCGGCTGTCGAGATAGTGGTTGACCATGTCCAGCATCTCGCCGCATAGCTGGTGCTGTTCGAGAAGGTGGCGGAAGTTCAAGATCGTCGTCTCATCCGGTGCCGGTGCGCGACCAAGATCGATGCCCACGAAGCGGCGCAGGACGGGCGATTCGTACAGCGCATCTTCGACCCCGGGGTCCGACAACGCAAACCACTGTTGCACAAAGTAAACCCGCAGCATGATCTCCAGGCCCACCGGCTTGCGTCCAGTCTCGCCCTTGCAGTAGTGCGGTGCAACCAGCGCCACCAACTCAGACCAAGGCATCACGGCTTCCATCTCGTCCAGAAAATGCTCTCGACGCGTCTTCTTCCCGTACCGTTGAAACTCTGACTGTTGCGCAAAGGTTAACTGCCCCATCCGTGATCTGCCTCCACATATAGCTTTACTCAGAAGGCATAAGGATCAAAGCGATTTTCAGAGGTTCCTTAGAATAAATAAGTTACAGGCTATATTTACAAAATATACCCAACAATATACCCAAATTACTTTACTGTGATTTAATTCGCCCTTGGTGGGAGTGCCGTTTGCGCTCACTCCGCTTGCTGGTGCATGGCGCAGACCCTAACGCTGGCGCACCCAGTGCAGCAGCAACATTCAAAAACGCTCGGTGCATATCTCCTCCTGTATAACATCGGAATTTTCGCGTCTGCCATTGCGGCTGCTGTTCAAACGCCAGGCGAAACGCGCAGAACCTCAGAGCAACTCACTCAGCGGAGGGAAGGTCAACAGAAGGCTCAGCCCGAGCAATACAAATGCGATCAAGTTAATGGTTGAGAAAGCAACAGTCCGCCTGCGCCAGCGCCAATTGAGAATTGCCCACACGGTTAGCCAGACCAGGACAGCGAGGGTTGTTTCACCGGAGAGTTGTCCGGTGGGTTTGTAGAAGACGAAGAGGGTTTTGACGAAGGGGGATTTGTCGGCGGCAATCGCGAAGATAGCAATCGCGAAGGAGCCGATAGCTGTGGCGAGGATGGCGGCGGCGCCAGAGCCGTTGGGCCTGATTGCAGAGGCTGAAGGGGCTGCGGTTGCGGTCACGGCTACTCTCCTTTGACGAGTTGAATGGTTTGACCGCCCTCAACGGGCGCGTTCTTGTCCAGCATGGCTCCGAAGAAGCCGGCAACGCCGGCGGCAAAGAGCGAGACGGCGACAAAGCTGAGCAGTGCAGTGCGAAGCCGGGGATGGTGGGCGATATCTCGCCCGTACTGAACAGCGACAACGGCAGCGGCGGTGATGACGATGGGAACTATCCAGGCGACGTGCTCCTTCCACTCCATGCCGACGGTGTGCCATTGCGCGGTAGCCGGATTCGACAGCAGAAGCGAGCGCGGAAAGGCGGCGAGATTTTTGGTGCCGGCGGGCGGCGCGGCACGATACCACGGATAGATGATGTAACTTCCGGTGAGCACGGCAAGCCAGGCGAGCGCGGCCATGGCCGCCAGATAGGCGTTGAGCGCGCGGTGGCCGATGAGAGAAGCGGATTCGCCGGAGCCGGCGGACTGATGACGATACAGAGCGACGATGGCGCCTGAGCAGGCTAGCAGATAGAGCGCGCCAAAGCCCATGCCGTGAATGAGTGTCCAGAGACTGCGGGTGGTGATTTCCATGGGTGAAGGCCTCCGTTCGGGATGTACGAGAAAGGGGTACATGGGAATTGCACTGTTCGTTGGTGAATCTCTGGCGGCACTCGATCTTCTGAGCGCCGCCAGAGTGTGGTTCAGGATATGTCAGCGAGCGATTGACTGCTTAGAAGGTGATCTTCGCCGCAAACTGAACCTGGCGCTCAGTTCGTTGAAATGTCGATTCAGAAGCTGCCGAGGCGATGGTTCCGAAACCGTTGCTCCATTTTCCTGTTGCAGGGTTGTAGGTTCCAACGGTCGCAGCCGGATTATTGAACTGCGGCGTGTTGGCAAGGTTGAAGGCCTCCGCGCGGAGTTGAAGGACCTTCGATTCGGTCAGGTGAGTGTCCTTGAAGAGCGAGAAGTCCACAGACTTTGTGCCCGGACCTTCAAGAATATTGCGGCCCGAGTTTCCATAAGTCCCCGCGGCTGGAATAGCGAAAGCCTGGGTGTTGAACCACTGGCTGAGTGTGCGCTGACCTTTTGGCAGCGATCCGTTGCCGAAGCTAGGAAGCAGTTGTGCGCGGGTCGTCAGTCCATCGCCCAATGCAGTGCCCGAAGCAACGGAAAACGGCAAGCCGTCGAAGAACTGCGCAATGGCGTTCACCTGCCATCCACGCTCAACCGGTCCCAGCACCCCGTGTCCCTCGAAGGGCAGCTGGTAATTCGCGCTGGCCACAAAGCGATTGGGGACGTTGTAGTCGGCATTTCCGTAGTCGTAACGGATGTTATTGGGATTCGAAACGGTGGCCGATTCACCCGAACCTTCGTCCAGAGCGTGACTGTAGGTATAGGAGGCAAGGAAGCTCAGCCCATGCGCGCGGCGCTCAGCCGACACCTGCACTGAGTTGTAGCTTGAAATCTGTCTGGTCTCAAGCTCGTTGATCTGCGAGAAGAACGGGAAGGGACGATTGGCTGTAACAGTGGTCGCTCCATTCAATCCCAACGGGTTTGTATTGATGTCCCGGAAATTATCTAGGTGGACGCCCTTCGTTCCGACATAGGCAATCTTGATGACGGTCGAAAAGGGAATCTGCTGTTCGATAGCCGCATGCCACTGCTCGGTGTATGGAGTCTTGGCATTTGGATCCACGGCAAAGGCGGGTGTGCCCGGCTGCAACGTACTGCCCGACGTGACTGTGGTGTGAGCATAGCCGTTCCGAGCATAGTTGAACACCGCACTGCTCGTGGCGCCGGATACATAGGTGGCCGGATTGTTGAACGCCCAATAATCATCCACGGGAACATTGGCTGACAAGGTGGCGGAATTGCCGACGTCAGGCGCTGCGTAGTAAAGACCAAAGCCGGCGTGAAAGACTGTCTTGTTGGTTATGCGATAGGCCAGACCGACACGGGGAGCGAAGTTAAGATTGTTGCCGCTCAATCCGCTCTTCGGAACACCGCTGGTTCCCACTTGTTCAAGAGCCGTCGTCGAAATAGAGGGAACGAAGGCCCACTCTTTGTTGTTGACTTCAGTCCATGGCCAGCCAAGGAAGTTCTCATAGTGCACGCCCAGGTTCAACGTCAGCCGGTTGTTGACCTTGTAGTTGTCCTGCGCATAGAAGGAGAGATCGCTCTGCCGTAAGCCGACCTCAGAGGGGAAGGAGTAGCTGCCGCTCGCCGGAGTTCCGAAGAGCAGATCGGTCCATGCCAGCCCGGTGTAGCGTGTGGTGAAACCTTCGGAGCCATGCTCCGCGCTGGTTTGGAACATGTTGTATTCGAGACGAATCAGATCGAAGCCGAGATCCACCGAGTGCTTGCCGCGAACCAGGGTCAGATCGTCGTCCCATTGGTAATTGTTGGTTCCGATGTTCGTGGGGCTGTTGCCCGCGTCGCCAATTGGCGTGTAGCCCGTGAAGGTCATCACTGGCAGTCCAACGGACAAAGAATTGTTCGGATTAATTACACCGGGAATGTTGAGTTGGCTGGGAGAATCCAGACCCGCGTACGCGCTCGCAGCGTTGTCCCAGTTCTGGGCGTAGACAAAGAAACGCGTCCAGCCATAGCGCGCCGTGTTGACGATGGTTGGCGAGAAGACATGCGTTTCGCTGAGCACTGCCTGATGCGCAGGGTCCGACGCAGGGCCGCAGATTACGTCGCCCACCAGAGGCGTCGGCAGGATGCCGGGCTGGGTGAAAATGTCATGGCCCTGACTATAGCGAAGGAAGGCGCTGTCTTTCTCGGAGAATTTGCGGTCGATCTTTACGTCGAAGTCGTCTTCGTTGATGATCAACAACGGACTGTAGAAGAAATTGTTGGCTACCGCATTCGCGCTGCCATAATTAGGCTGCGCATATTTCTGATAGAGCTTCAGAATATTTGCGCCGGTTTGATCGATCAGCGGATCGGTGATTGGGACAAAATTATTGGTATACGCAACATGAGTTGAAGGGTTCTTGATTTTCGTCGAATACGCGGAGAAGTCATAACCCGTCGGTGTGACATTGACAACCGGTACGCTCTCCACATCCGTCTGGCCCTGAGCGAAGCGCTTTCCGGCATAGTCGGCAAAGAAGAAGGTTCTGGGATTGGCCTGCTTGTAAAAGACCGGTCCTCCGAAGGTGACGCCGAACTCGTTTTGCCGCAGAGGAGCCTTTTGTCCTGTCGGTCCTGAGCTTGGTAGATTGAAGTCGTTTCTGGCGTCCAGAGCGGTGTTGCGCAGAAACTCGAAGGCGTCGCCGTGATAGTGGTCGGTGCCGGACTTGATGACCGCGTTGATGGTGCCGCCGTTGCCGCGGCCATAGCGGGCGTCAGCGTCGTCGGTCTCTTCCGAGAACTCCTGAATGGCGTCGATGGGAGGGAAGAGTGCCGTCATGCTGTTATGGTTTTCTTGGTCACCGATACCATCCAAAAGCGTGCGGTTTTCCTGAGGGCGAGAGCCGTTGATGGCGAAGTACGAGGGGCCGCGCTGCTGCGTATAGGGGATGCTGACGGATTGGGTTGTCGTCGGTATAACGCCCGCGCCCAGGCTAAATAGCTCATTGAAGTTGCGGCCGTTCAAGGGCAGATCTCTGACAGCTTCCTCGGTGCGCAGATTCCCAACGCTGGAGCTTTCCGTTTGCAGTACTGTGCCGGTGTCCTGAACCTCGATTGTTTCCGCGGCAGTACCCACGGCCAGAGATATGTCCGCACCTGCACGCTGACCGACTTCCAGGCGGACTTTTTCGACGACCTTGCTGAAACCGGCAACGTCAATTTCAACGGTGTAATCGCCGGGATGGAGCGGAGGCGATACATAAATTCCCTGCGCATCGGTTGAGAGTTTGCTGGACAGTCCGGTTTGGCTGTTGCGCACGGTTACAGCAGCATTCTGGATTACAGCACCGGAGTTGTCTCTTACCACGCCGGTGATGATGCCGGTTTCAACAATCTGTGCGCGCATGGTCACGGCCATTAAAACCGCGAACACGGCAGCAAAAAGCAGATAGCCAACCTGTGTTGCGATGGAACGATTCGAATAACGTACAAGCATTACGCCTCCTGATTGCGATCGCTGGCGACCGCACATGAAAAACGGCTCACGACCTGGTGTCGTGAGCCGTTGCAGTGCAAACGCTTCCGCGCGCTGCCGCTAGATGGGTACAATGCACCTGCTCACGACGCAAGGCGCATCCTCTTCGGGGAATTGAGTCGTACAACAACAGCGCGCAGCTTTGTTGACAATTCGCAATTCGGTATTCAAGGCGGGCTTCCTTTCCGAGAACTCTAGTGACGAGTCAGCAAATATTTTCATGGCGCGATCTGATTTTCTGCGGTGATGATTCGAATGCCGGTAAGGGTTCTCACACATCGACGCGACACGCCATGGCGACAGAAACCCCGATAGTTAGGGTTCTCCATGCGAGGCTAGCGCCGGACTTCAAAGACTTAGTTGTATGAGAGAGTATGCGGAGTCAACAACACGAGCGACGGAGAGTCAGCTCGGAAGCGGCGACAAGTGTTGCCGGGATGTGCAATGGCTCCTGCATTACTTGTATTGAGCCATAAACTCAAAATCATGTCAAGCGGCTGCAGGCTTAATGTAAGAAAAATGAAAGACTCATCGTCGAATACTTGACAGATTTTCGATGGCCATGCATCATCGAGTCAGTTCTCGCTGAAGGCGTGCCTCTCAAACCCAAGCGGGAATGCCACTTCAAAGGACTTCGCGTTCAATGCATCATCGCTTTACATCCCGCGCTTGTTGTTGTCCTGTCGAACTTCAGACAGTCGAGCAGCCTCGTGGGAAAGCGGTTATGCTGCGGTTTTAGCCGATCCGCATCTCCTGAATTTTCGCAATGCCGGCCCACGAGCCTCTGCTTCGTGGGCTTTTTCATTGGGCATTCGCCCGCATAGCGATTCAGGAAAAGAGCTGCATTCCGATGAAGCCGTTTCATATCATGGCCAAGCCGCACGGGCCCATCTGCAATCTCGATTGCACCTACTGCTACTACCTGGAGAAGGAAAATCTCTATGCGGGCAGCGGGCGTGAGTTTCGCATGGCAGACAATGTTCTCGAAACATACATTCGTCAGTACATTCAGTCTCAGCCCGCGCAGCAGGTCAGCTTTGCGTGGCAGGGCGGCGAACCCACGCTGCTGGGGATTCCATTCTTCGAGCGCGTCGTCGAGTTACAGAACAAGTACGCGGATGGAAAGATCATCGACAATGCTTTCCAAACCAACGGCACTCTCCTCGACGACGAGTGGGGTGAGTTTCTTGCGCGTAACAAGTTCTTGATTGGACTTTCTGTTGACGGGCCGGAGGAGATTCACGATGCCTATCGCGTGGATAAAGGCGGCAAGCCGACCTTTGCCCGCGTGATGCGCGGCCTCGGCTTTCTCAAGAAACATGGCGTCGACTTCAACACGCTCACCGTCATCAATCGCTTGAACTCCTATCGTCCGCATGAGGTCTATCGCTTCCTCAAGGAGATCGGCAGCAAGTATCTGCAGTTCATTCCAATCGTTGAGCAGGTCGCCAAGCAGCCGGACCCCAATGGCCTGGTTCTGTTGAAGCCGTATTCGCGACAGGAGTCTGCCGTCTCCGAGTGGTCTGTCGAGCCGCTGCAATTTGGCAAATTCTTGCAACAGGTTTTCGATGACTGGGTCATTCAGGATGTCGGACGGGTCTACGTGCAAGTCTTCGATGTTGCGCTGGAGTCGTGGTATGGCGTGCCGCAATCGCTCTGCGTCTTCGCGCCCAAATGCGGAAGCGCGCTGGCGGTCGAGCACAATGGCGATGTGTACTCTTGCGACCATTTTGTTTATCCCGATAACAAGCTGGGAAATATCATGCAGAAACACTTGTCGAGTCTGGTGACCTCACCGCAGCAAACGCGCTTTGGCAATGCAAAAGAAGTTGGGCTTCCATCCGACTGCCGTGAATGCGATGTGCGTTTTGCCTGCAATGGCGAGTGTCCCAAGCATCGCTTTACGCAAACAGCATCCGGCGAGTATGGGCTGAACTATCTTTGCGCGGGCTACAAGCACTTCTTTCATCACATTGATCCATACATGAAATTCATGGCCAATGAGCTGAAGCAGGATGGAGCACCGGCGCGGGTGATGGAGTGGGCGCTGGCCAGGAGAAGCAAGAGTCCGGTTTTCGCCGTGCCGCAAAAGAAGCCGGGAGTTGTTCTCGCCTGACAACCTGACGCACGAGATTGCGGAGATGGCTACAGCTCCCGCTCTCACTTACTCATCATTATTTGCGGCAAACGATCGTAGCTGAACTTCGTTTGCCCGAATTGCAACCTATTAACCGAGTCATCGCTGGATGACAGAGAGCCGATGGAGACCTATGAACGAGAGAAGCAGATTAAAAGCGTTGACATCCACGCTGATCCTTGCAATCGGTGCGAAATCGCCACTGATTGCACAAGAGGCGCAGCCCTTCCAAGGCGTCGTTGGCAGAACTTTGGCCGAATCGAAAGAGTGGTGGCCGGAGCCTGCGAAAGCTCCTGCCGGCGCACCGAACGTGGTGTGGATTCTGATTGACGATGTAGGCTTTGGCGCTGCCGGCACATTCGGTGGACTGATCGACACGCCCACCTTTGACAGTCTGGCCGCAAACGGCCTGCGCTACACCAACTTTCACACCTGCGCCATCTGCGCGCCAACGCGCTCGGCACTGCTGACCGGGCGTAACAGCGCATCGGTGCATGAATCTGGCTTCTCGCACGTTGCCATGTCCGCCGGTTTTCCAGGATGGGATGGCCGGATTCCTTCCACGGCCGGAACCATTGCGGAGATTCTTCGCGGCAACGGCTACAACACATTCGCGGTGGGCAAGTACGGCTTGACCCCGGACGAGGACGCGACCGATGCGGGTCCGTTTGATCGCTGGCCGACCGGCAAGGGCTTCGATCACTTCTTCGGATTCCTCGGCTCGGCTACCGACCAATACAAGCCGGATCTGGTTGAAGATCAGGCGCACGTGACACCCGATGGCCGTCACTTGAGCGACCAGATAACGGACAAGGCGATCTCCTATATCGACCGCCAGAGAAAAGTTGCGCCCAACAAGCCGTTCTTCCTCTACTACGCGCCTGCCGCCACGCATGCTCCGCACATGGTGGACAAATACTGGAGCGATCAGTACAAGGGCAAGTTCGACAAGGGCTGGGATGTATTTCGCGAAGAGGTCTTCGAGCGCCAGAAGAAACTCGGCGTGATTCCTGCCAATGCTGTACTTCCCGATCGCAACCCGAACATCAAGGCCTGGGACTCGCTGACGCCGGATGAGCGGAAGCTCTATGCGCGGTTCATGGAAGTGTATGCAGGCTACTTGACCTACACGGACTTTGAGGTCGGCCGCCTGGTCAATCACCTGAAAGAGATTGGACAGTTAGACAACACGCTGATCTTCATCTCTATCGGCGACAACGGCGCGAGCAAAGAAGGTTCGCTCGAAGGCAGCATCGATCGCTCCATCGCCCGCAAGCCCGTGAGCGAGGAAGAGAATATCGCTTATAACCTGGCCAAGATCGACAAGATCGGCACGCCCGATGCCCGTGCGGGCAACTATCCGCTGGGATGGGCGCAAGCAGCAGACACGCCGTTCAAGTACTGGAAGTCGGACGCCAACAGCGAAGGCGGAACGCACAATCCTCTCATCGTCTACTGGCCTAAAGGCATCAAGGATAAGGGCGGCATTCGCACGCAGTATAGCCACGTGATCGATCTTCTTCCCACCACTCTCGATCTGGTTGGCATCAAGGCGCCCGAAGAGATACGCGGCATCAAGCAGCAGCCGATTGAAGGAACGTCGCTGGCCTACTCGATTGACGACGCCAATGCGCCCACCCGTCACACGCTGCAGTACTACTACATCTTTGGCTCGCGTTCCATCTACGACAACGGATGGAAGGCCGAACTGGCGTACCCCAACGATGTGGAAACCAAGCACGTAACCAGCAATCCGCCGCTGGATGAGAATGCGTGGGAGCTGTACAACCTGAACGACGATCCGACCGAGCGCATCGACCTGGCCAAAAAGTATCCCGAGAAGCTGGCGAAGCTGAAGGCCGAGTTTGAAGAGCAGGCCCAGTCGCATCACCTCTATCCCTACATCACGTTTGACGATCTGTATGCCGGGCGCACTCACCACACCTATTTGCCGCAGTGGTATATCGATCAACAGAAGGCGCAGGCACAAGCGCAGGCGCAAAGCAGCAGCAAGTAGCATTGCCGGCACGTACCCGGTACTACGCCACTGAAGAAGTGCCCGCTACGCAAGTGGGGGGCCGCCCC
>Ga0302319_10022847_pt1 | contig 11194 bp, 9 predicted proteins | sample Bog_T0_2_FD_203319 | JGI IMG/M metagenome (GOLD analysis project Ga0302319, IMG submission 203319) | Peat permafrost microbial communities from Stordalen Mire near Abisko, Sweden - Bog_T0_2 | ecosystem: Environmental > Terrestrial > Soil > Wetlands > Peat | place: Sweden: Abisko, Stordalen Mire...
GTATTCATTGCTAATTTCGTAACCGACGCTATGCCGCCCGGTTCGAGCCGCAGCAATAGCATTCGTTCCTGAGCCGGAAAAAGGGTCCACCACAACATCTCCAGCAAAACTGAACATACGGATGAGCCTTTCGGCCAAATCAGTTGGGTAGGGTGCCGGATGGTCCTTTGTCGAAGCTCCAGTTAGGCCGGTCCAGATTTGTTGAAACCAACTCTGGTAATTTTCCGCGCTGATCACCGAGAGCAAGCGCTTTGCTGGTGTGGGTTTGCGGTAGCCACCCGGCTTGCGAAACATGAGGATGTACTCAACGTCGTTCTTGATGACTGAATTCGGCTCATAGGGCTTTCCAAGAAATCCGCCTCCGCCCGAAACTTCATAAACTGCGTTTGCGATCTTGTGCCAAATGATTGGCGCTAGGTTGTCGAAGCCAATTTTGCGGCAAAGCTCCTGAATTGAGGCATGAAGGGGTACTACCGTGTGCCGTCCATCGTTTTGGCGTCTCGACAGACACACGTCGCCGACAACGCAGATCAAGCGCCCGCCCGGGACCAGCAGGTCGAAGCAACGTCGCCAAACACGGCCCAGCTCAGCCAGAAACTCGTCGTACCCGCTCACGTGACCGAGTTGCCCGTTAGCCTCTTCGTACTTCTTCAAAGTCCAATAGGGAGGCGAGGTCAAGACCAAATGTGTGCTTTGGGCTCCAAGGAAGCGCATCTCGCGAGCGTCACCACGCACAAGATAGTGGCTGGTAGGAATGCGAAGGAGGGCCTGTTCAAGTTGCCTCATCGAGTCGGAATCGCGGGCTAGCCGGGGAATCTCGGTCTGTTCCAGCGACTCAAATTGGAGCTTCTCCGGCAAGAAGGAATAGAGGTCCAGCTCCGGGATGATGATCGCTCCCGCGTCAGGCTCTTCTCTTCTTGCTGCGAGTCCGCTCATCCCTTCCACTCCTCCATCATCTGGCGGAAATCGTGGAAGAGGTAATGGGAGTCGTGGGGGCCGGGGGCGGCTTCGGGATGGTACTGGACGCTGAAAAGCGGGAGCGTCTTGTGGCGGAGGCCTTCGAGGGTCTGGTCGTTCAGGTCTACGTGGGTCAGCTCGACTTCGTTGGCGTTGATGGAGTCAGGATCGACGGCGAAGTTGTGGTTGTGAGCCGTGATCTCGACTTTGCCAGTGGCATTGTTGCGGACCGGGTGGTTGCCGCCGTGGTGGCCGAATTTGAGCTTGTAGGTCTTGCCGCCGAGGGCCAGGCCGGTGAGCTGGTGGCCGAGGCAGATTCCGAAAACTGGCACACGGCCGAGAAACTTGCGGATGGCGCGGACGGCGTAGTCGACCGGTTCGGGGTCGCCGGGGCCGTTGGAGAGGAACACGCCGTCGGGCTTGAGTTCCAGGACATCTTCGGCGGTGGTCTCGGCCGGGACTACCGTCACGCGGCAGCCTTCGCGGGTGAGCATTCTGAGGATGTTGTGCTTGATGCCGAAGTCGTACGCGACAACGTGGAGGCGCTTCCGGGCTTCGTCGCTTTGGAATAGTGAGGGGGTCAGTAAGGCATCGCCCGACTGGTTGCGGCTGTCGGAGGAGTCGAACTGGTACACGGCCTTGGTTGACACAACGCGCGCCAGATCGGTTCCATCCATCTTGCGTATGGAACGGGCCTTGGCGACGAGGGCGTCGGGGTCGGAGACTTTGGTTGAAATTACGCCGCGCATTACGCCGTGGGTACGCAGATGGCGAACCAGGGCGCGGGTGTCGATTTCGGCAAGAACCGGGACGGAATAGCGCTCCATGTACTCGTCGGTGACCTGCTCGGAGCGCCAGTTGGAGCTGATGGGCGAGAACTCACGGACGATCAGGCCCTCGATATAGGGCTTGGCCGACTCGTTGTCTGCCAGGTTGGTGCCGTAATTGCCGATCTGAGGATTGGTGAGAACGACGATTTGACCGGCATAGGAGGGATCGGTTGCGATTTCCTGATAGCCGGTAAGGGAAGTATTGAAAACAACTTCGCCGGAGCATTCACTTGGGTGGCCAAAACCGAGGCCGCGGAAGATGCGCCCGTCTTCGAGCGCGAGAATTGCCTGCATTGCCTCTCCGAGGAGTGGATTCAATCGATTTTAGCAGGTTTGACGAGGTTCGACCGGTGGATTTCCGGGTACTTTCACGGGGTGTTAACGCACGACGCCTGCGTCCCGTGATGGCCAGATGACGAAGACGGCCTTGCCGTAGATGAGCGAGCGCTCGACTGGGCCGAAGGAACGGCTGTCCCAGGAGATCGAGCGATGGTCACCCATCATGAAGTAGTTGTCCGGGGGAACGATCATTTCGGGCGTGGAACCGTTGTCTCGGTATGCCTCAGGGACGTAGCTCTCTTCCTGGGGCATGCCGTTGATGGAGACCACGCCGTGGTCGATGCGCAAACGATCGCCTGGCAGGGCAATGACTCGCTTGATGTAGCTCTTCTCCGGGTCGCGAGGATAATGGAAGACCACCACATCGCCGCGCTCGATAGCCGAGAAGTGGTAAACGAACTTGTTGAGCAGAAGGCGGTCGCGGTCCTCGAGGCGCGGCAACATGCTGGTGCCTTCGACGCGGACGGGCTGATAGAGGAAGGTGATGATCAGGACCGAGGCGATGGCGGATATCAACAGATCGCGAAGCCACAGCCCTACGCTGCCCGATCTGGTGACCGGAGGGGGTGCGGGACTAAGTGGCTGCCGGCCAAAGTCCGCTTCACTGGCGATCGGCGGGATTTGGGAGGGGGAGTCTTGGGGAACCGTTGGCATCTCTCTTCTAGATTACTCGCAACCGAGGCCCCCGGGGGGACAGAGAAGGCGCGGGCGGCTCGGTTTCTCAAGCGGCTTGGGCTGATTGGGCGCAGGCACCAGGGACGAAGCGGTGCCTGGAGGCGTTGTGCCGGCGAGGTTTTCATCTTCGAGAAGGAGAGGCCTCTGCAGGACCATCTCGACCTGGGTTCCGCTCTCAATGTTGACGTCGGCGCCGCGGGTAAAGAGCGACGCGATGCCGACTGCGGCAGCGCCTGCTCCGAGACCGGCAAGACCGCCGGCCAGGGGATGCCCTGATCCCAGGCCGCCGATTGAGCCGACGGTGCCTCCGGTGGGGATTGCGATTTTCGCTACTTCTCCGGCATTGCGCCCTTTGTCACTCGACTGTTCGATGGTTCCCTCGCCATCGTCCTTAACCGTCTGCTTGCTGGCGCCGGGAAGGCTATTGACAAGGCCGGGGACCTCGACCACCGTGCCGTTGGGGAAGATGATGGAGGTGAAATGCATGTCAAGCTGTGCCCTGCCCTTGACACGCCCTGCGCGGACGACCTGGTCCACGACGCCTTGCACGTAGACACCGGCGGGAATCATGACCTTGTTGCCGACGACCACTGGAAAGGTCGATGCCAGGTAAACGCCGTCGCCGGGCTTGGCGCTCTTCGTGTTGATGCCGCTGCGGAGTTGGAGCAGGACCTTGGTGCCGGAAGGAACGGTGTAGGTCTTCTTCACGGGGGTGGCAAGAGGCGCGTCGGAGGGTGGCGCGGCGGCAGGTTGCTCGGTGGGAGGCATGGCCTGCGCTGTAGCCGGATAAGAAGCGGCATCGCCTGGCGTGGCAGGCGACTGGGCTAAAGCGCCACAGGAATCCGCAGCCAGAAAAGCCAGCCCGATTGCAGACGTCAACGCTGCTTGCAGCAGACGCATGAAATCCTCCGCAGGTGCACCTGCTCCGATAGACTCGCCCTGCGCATTCAAGGATAGCGTGATTGAGGGGTCCGGACACGAAAAATGCGGTGGGAGACACTGCGACGGCCATCAATTCGCGTTACGATGCAAATCAGCGATGGAGACTAAAAGGGCACAAGCCGAAGAATCTCAGACGGCGGCCGGCGGGCGGTACGCGTCCGTTTACCGTGTGCTAAGCGACGCAATTGCCGCACACGCATTTCCCGGATGCGCCTTTGGCGTGCTGGCCGGAGGCAAGGTGGTGATCCAGGACGGGCTGGGGCATTTTACCTATGAAGAGGATGCGCCGGCGGTTACCGCGGAGACAGTTTACGATGTGGCAAGCCTGACCAAGGTGGTGTCAACAACGGCTGCGGCGATGCTGCTGAACCAGCGAGGCCAGCTTGACCTGGACATGCCGCTGGGCGAGTTGCTGCCGGGATTTGTGGTGGGGCGGGCTCCGGGCGAACACGCCCGCTATGTGAAGGTGCGGCACCTGCTGGCCCATAATTCCGGGCTGCCGGGCTACGTGGATTTCTTTCGCACTGTGACCACGCCGTCGGCACTGTTTCGAGCGTGCCTTGAGTTGCGACTCGAAGCTGAGCCGGGGGCGCGGGCGGAGTATTCCGATCCGGGATTCATATTGCTGGGCAAGGCGCTGGAGGTTTGTACGCGCGAGTACCTGGCGACATGGGCGCGGCGGGAGATTTTTGAGCCGCTTGGGCTGAGGGCCACGGGATTTTGTCCACCGCCAGCCGCGCGACCCGCGATTCCGCCAACCGAAGAGGACTCCACTCTGCGGAATCGGCGCATTCAGGGCGAGGTGCAGGACGAACATGCCTGGCTGCTGAAAGGCGCGGGTGGGCACGCAGGGCTTTTCTCCAACGTGCCGGATTTGTTGCGCTTTGCAGCAGAGATTCTGAGCGCGGGGGCGGGGTCAGGGACGAATTCAACCGGATCAGGCTTATTTGACGCGTCGACAGTGGAGGTTTTTGCCGAGCGGCAGAGTCCGGAGGGAAGCTCGCGGGCGCTGGGCTGGGATACGCCCTCTCTGAACTCCTCTTCAGGCCGCTATTTTTCGGCGAACTCAATTGGGCACCTGGGGTTCAGCGGCTGTTCGTTATGGATAGACCGGGACGCCGGGGTCGCGGCTGTGTTGCTGACCAACCGGACCTGGCCAGACCGGCAAAGCCAGCTTATTCGCGAGATTCGACCTGCCTTTCACGATGCCGTTCGCGAGGCATTGTAAATATCCTGCAACTTAAGTTTCAAGGGCAGGTTCGCCCCTCCAGAATTCTCTCGGGACTTGCGCGCTTTCCAGATACAATTAATTCTCGGAGACATACGCATGCTTACCAGTTCCACGATTCAGGAGACGGCCGGCGATCAAGCAACCGATACTAAAAAAGACCAAGCCTCCCTGCTTCAGCAATTGACTACCGAGAGCCAGAATGAGGCTTCTCAAGGCTTTGACACAAAATCCGCACTCGAGATCGCGCGCATCATCAATCATGAGGATGCGAAGGTCGCTGCGGCGGTCAAACGGGCTATTCCGGAGATTGCGCAGGTCATCGACCAGGTGGCTCGCAGTCTGCGCGATGGCGGCAGGTTGATCTACATCGGCGCGGGTTCGAGCGGACGAATTGCTGCCCTGGACTCGTCCGAGTGTCCGCCCACCTACTCGACGGCTCCGGGCCAGGTGCAATACATCATGGCTGGCGGACCCAAGGCGTTGGCCTCGGCCGTTGAAGTGAACGAGGACTCTGAAGAGCTTGGCCAGCGGGACATCGCGCGCCGCCGTCCCACACGCAAGGATGTGGTGGTGGGGCTGTCTGCTTCCGGGCGGACTCCTTACGTGGTGGCGGCTGTGGCCTACGCCCGTGCCCGCGGTGCTCACACGGCAGCGGTGACATGCAACCACGACACTCCCCTGGCCGGCGCAGCCGATATCGCCATTGTTGCGGACGTGGGCGCCGAAGTTGTTTCCGGATCGACGCGCATGAAGGCCGGTTCTGCTCAGAAGATGATTCTGAATATGATTACCACCGGCGCGATGACCAGGTTGGGCTATGTGTACGAAAACCTGATGGTCAACGTACACATGCAGAACTCGAAGCTGGTGGAGCGCGGTATCCGCATTCTGATGGGCGCCTGCAAGATTGACCGCGAAACCGCGGTGCACACCATCAAGAGCGCGGGCCGAAGCGTTCCGGTGGCGCTGGTGATGCTGAAAGCCAAGGTCGACAAGCCGGAGGCGGTTCGCAGGCTGGCAAAGTCCGATGGCAATGTGCGGCTGGCGATCGAGGATAACGTACTCGAGCTTTAGCTGTTTCTGCGAAAGCCAGAAATTCTGACCCTGTTACCGCTGTGGATACCGGTGTATCCGGGTGGGCAGTCTCCTTTACGTCCCCATTTACACTTGAAGGTTAGGAGTTAGCCATTCTTCATGGATAAATTTGTCATCCGCGGCGGCAATCCGCTGATCGGTACCGTCCGCGTTTCCGGGGCAAAGAACTCAGCGCTGTCCTGCATGGCCGCGGCGATCTTGACCGAGGATGAGGTTACGCTCGAAAACATTCCGCAGGTGCGGGACATCGAGACGGAGCGCAGACTGCTGGAGTCGATGGGGGCGAAGGTTCAGCTGGGCTATGGGCGGGCGCAACACAGGACCACAATCAGTTGCCGGACGCTCTCAGACCCGGAGGCCAAGTATGAGATTGTGAAAACCATGCGGGCCAGTTCCCTGGTGCTTGGTCCATTGGTGGCGCGCATGGGTATGGCGCGTGTGGCTATGCCCGGTGGTTGCGCCATCGGAGGAAGGCCAATCGATCTGCACATTAAAGGCCTGGAGCAGATGGGCGCAACGATTACACAGGCGCACGGGTACCTGGAGGCGCGAGCAGATCGGCTGAAAGGCGCGCACCTGGTCTTCGACAAGATTACCGTGACGGGCACTGAAGATCTGCTGATGGCTGCGGTGCTGGCCGATGGCGAAACCCTGATGGAGAATTGCGCACGAGAGCCGGAGGTAACGGACCTGGCTGCGCTGTTGAATGCGATGGGCGCACACATTGAGGGGGCCGGCACTTCGACGATTCGAGTGCGAGGTGTGCGGCGGCTCCATGGGGCGCGATACCGGATCAATCCGGACCGCATTGAGGCGGGAACTTTTCTGGTGGCGGGGGCGATTACCTGCGGCGACCTGATTGTGGCCAACTGCAACCCAACGCATTTGAGCGCGGTGATAGCGAAACTGCAAGAGGCTGGAGCGCGCGTGGATATTCTTGGTCCTGACACCGTCCGCGTGCGGGCCGATGGACGGCTGCGGGCTGCCGATATTTCGACGGAGGAGTATCCGGGCTTCCCTACCGATATGCAGGCGCAGTTTATGGCGCTGACCACGCAGGCCGAAGGCGTGAGCGTGGTGAAGGAAAACATCTTTGAGAACCGGTTCATGCATGTGCAGGAGCTGGTGCGGATGGGCGCCAATATTAAAGTGGATGGGCGAATGGCTACCGTGCGCGGTCCGTCAAAGCTTTCGGCTGCAGCAGTGATGTGCTCAGACCTGCGGGCTTCCGCGTCGCTTGTGTTGGCCGCGCTTGTGGCCGACGGCGAGTCCATCCTTGACCGGGTTTACCATATGGATCGCGGCTATGAACGCATCGAGGAGAAACTGCGTGGAGTGGGCGCGCAGATCCGGCGGATGGGGAATGTTTTCAATTCCAGGGATGGACAGACGGCAGCGGATTGATTGCGGCTTGCTAGCGCCCTGTCCCTGAAGTTCCTGATGGAACACGCGAAGGAGCAGATGCAGGTCCTTCGACTCACCACCCCCAAACTGAAGAACGTTTGGGGCCCCTTTCTCTCAGGATGACCGCCTCTGTTTTGTTATGGAATTTGGGGACGGAGCGCTAGCGCCAGCTAACGGCGACATGCCAGCGCAATCTTCGCTCGGCGGTCTTGCGCAGGACGCGTTCATACTCGCTGAGCTCGATGAGAACGGGCTGAGTCTCCGAGCCGAGCGCGACTGGTGCGGTCGTTAACAAGTCGATCAAAGCGCGGATGGTGCGCAGGCCGCTCGAGGCATCGAACCATTGCGGTTCCGGCAGGTTGAAGGCCCAATCGGGATCGCCGGCGCCCTGCTCGAGCAGCAAAGCCATCGAGTTCTGATCGGCGGAAAAGAAATCGAGCAGAGGAGTCACTCTCAGCTTCTCCGCCAGCCGCCCCAGGGCGTCTTCGTTGCGGGCGATGGCGTGGCCGTTCACGAAAATGTCGAATCCGGGATCGTCCCCTTCGACGACGATGTACAAGCTGGCAGCCATCCTCACGAGTCTAGTAGAGATAAGGTCCTGGCTGCCTGGAAAATCGGTTGCGGTCATCCAATGAATCAACGGGAGAGCGCGGCTTGCGATTACTCAGTTCAGTGTTTGGGCCCTTCGTGGCTGACTGCATAAGACTGCTGAGCGAATGAGGCGTGCACAGACAGAAAGGCCCGGACTCAGCGTCCGGGCCTTTCTGTTGCTTGCTTTCGTGTTGGCGATTAACCCTGGCCGCCACCGCTGCCGGGTCCGCGACCACCACCGGAACCACCGCCGGGACCACCGGGGCGGCGACGACGACGGCGACGATTGTTGTTGTTCGCGGGTGGACGGCCTGCTCCAACTGCCTGACCAACCGGAACCGGGGCACCCTCAACGCGATTGAAGTTCGGCTCGCTTTCCTCGTCGAAATCTTCACCGACTTCTTCATCGAAATCGTCGCCACCTTCGATCAGAATCGTGCTCTGATTTGAGGTGGGCTGACGCTCGTCGAATTCATTGCGGGGCCTTGCCGGTGCGACAGACCGGAAAACTGGAATGTCTCCTTCATCTGATTCGCCAACCGGGGTTGAAGGAGCCAGCTTGGCCTTCTGTTCCTTGATGAGCGCCTTGCGGCTGAGCTTGATGCGATTGCCTTCAATGGCCAGAACCTTGACCATGACCTGATCGCCTTCGCGTAGTTCGTCTTTCACTTCCTTGACGCGATGCTCGGCAATCTCGGAGATGTGCAACAGGCCGTCGGTTCCGGGGAAAAGCTCGACGAAAGCGCCGAACTCAGCGAGGCGAACCACTTTACCCAGGTAGACCTTGCCGATTTCCGGCACGGCGGTGATGTTGCCGATGATCTCAAGCGCCTTCTTGAGGCCTTCAGCATCGGAAGAGGCAACGCTGACGCGGCCCGTGTCGTCGACATCGATCTTGGCGCCGGTCTGCTCAATGATGCCGCGAATGGTTGCGCCACCCTTGCCGATCAGATCGCGAATCTTGTCGGTGGGGATCATCACGGTCTCGATGCGGGGCGCGTAAGCCGAACGCTCGGTGCGCGGTCCGTCGAGAACGGCGTCCATCTTGTCCAGAAGGAAGAGACGGCCACGCTTGGCCTGCTCCATAGCCTGCTCGAGAATCTCGCGGGTCAGGCCGCCGATCTTGATGTCCATCTGCAGAGCGGTGATGCCCTTGCGGGTACCAGCCACCTTGAAGTCCATGTCGCCGTAGTGATCTTCCGCGCCGGCAATGTCGGTAAGGATGGCGTAGTCGTCACCCTCCTTGACCAGGCCCATGGCCACGCCTGCAACAGAGCCCTTGAGGGCGATGCCTGCGTCAAAGAGCGCAAGGCTCGCGCCGCAGACCGAGGCCATGGACGAAGAGCCGTTGGACTCGAGAATGTCAGAGACGATGCGGATGGTGTAAGGCGACTCTTCCGCGCTGGGAAGAACAGCGGAAATTGCGCGCTCGGCAAGTGCGCCGTGGCCGATTTCGCGACGGCCTGTGCCGGTCATGCGGCCTGTTTCGCCGACGCTGAAGGGCGGGAAGTTGTAGTGGAGCATGAAGGGCTTCTTCTTTTCGCCTTCATAGCTTTCCAGACGCTGTCCGTCGTCCTGGGTGCCGAGGGTGGCCGTGACTAGGGCTTGAGTTTCGCCGCGCGTAAACAGGGCCGAGCCGTGCACGCGGGGCAGAACCTTGGTCTCGATGGTGATTTCGCGAATCTCGTCGAAGGCGCGGCGATCGGGGCGAATGCGGTCCCTGGTCACCTGCTCGCGGAAAATGCGTTCGCGGAGTAATTCGTAGTATGTGGAGAGCCTCTTCTTGGCGGCGGGATCGTCGGCGGGCAGCTCGGCAGCCAGCTCGTCCTTGATCTTTTTCACCAAAGCATAGCTATCGGTCTTGGCGTACTTTTTGGTATCGAGTGCGTCCTTTACGCGGTCGCCGATTTTGGCCTTCAACTCTTCGTAATAGGCTTCATCGGTAACAGGCGCGGTGAATGCACGCTTGGGCTTTCCGGCCAGGGAGACTAGCTCGTCAATGGCGGCAACAATCTTCTTGATCTCAGTGTGAGCGAACTCGATGGCTGCCAGGATGACTTCTTCGGTCTCTTCCTTGGCGCCCGACTCGATCATCACGATGCCGTCCTTGTGACCAACGACCATGATGTTGACCGTGGTGGCAGCGCGCTCAGCATAGGTGGGATTGATGACGAACTCTCCATCAACACGGCCCACTCGCACAGCGCCAACCGTAGCGTTGAAGGGAATGTCTGACAGTGCCAGAGCGGCTGCGGCGGCATTGATGCCGACCACGTCAGGATCGTTTTCCTTGTCGGCAGAGAAGACGAGCGCAATCACCTGGGTCTCATTGCGGAAGCCGTCCGGGAATAACGGGCGGATGGGGCGGTCAATCTGACGACACGTCAGGACTTCCTTCTCGCTCGGCCGGCCTTCGCGCTTGATGAAGCCGCCGGGGATGCGCCCGCCGGCGTAGGTGTACTCGCGGTAATCAACCGTGAGGGGGAAAAAGTCGATGCCTTCCCTGGGGTCCGGGGAGGCTACGGCGGTGGCCAGAACAACGGTTTCGCCCGTCGTAACCAGCGCGGCGCCAGAGGCTTGCTTGGCCATGCGGCCGGTCTCAAAGACCAACCGCTTGCCGCCGGCAAGCTCGACGGATACTTCATGTTTAGACATAGAGTCCTCGTTTCATTTTTTTCGCTTGGGAAATTGGTAGGGAGAAGCTGCCGATGGGTGCACAGGAACTGGTGAAGGGGGTGATGCCGGGCAGGGCGCGCGCAAGAGAGTGGGCTGTGCGCGAGGGAGCGGATTCTCCCGGCCTGCATGCCAGTCTGTGCTTCCGGGGAGCGCACAGCCGATAGCTGTGCGCAGTCCCTGGCAGCGGGTAGAGTTCGCCAGGTACACCATGGCCCCAGGTTCCGGGTGGAACGGGGGCCGTGACCAATATCCGGTCTGGGCGCTTCCGGGTCAAAGTTGTTGGCTTTCTGATTACTTGCGGATACCGAGTCTGCCGATAACGTCGCGATAGCGATCGGCATCGTGCGTCTTCAGGTAATCCAGCAGGCGGCGGCGTTTGCTGACCAGTTGCAACAGTCCACGGCGGGATGCGTGATCCTTTTTGTGGGTTTTGAAGTGTTCGGTCAGTTCAGCA
>Ga0302319_10022848_pt1 | contig 11193 bp, 12 predicted proteins | sample Bog_T0_2_FD_203319 | JGI IMG/M metagenome (GOLD analysis project Ga0302319, IMG submission 203319) | Peat permafrost microbial communities from Stordalen Mire near Abisko, Sweden - Bog_T0_2 | ecosystem: Environmental > Terrestrial > Soil > Wetlands > Peat | place: Sweden: Abisko, Stordalen Mire...
TGTCAGACGGAACTGGCGCGGCACAGGAAGTTTCTCACGTTGCTCGACGAGCGGGCGGCCCTGGTGGAAGCGGGGCTTTTGGTGCAGTGCCGGAGCGAATTGAGCGCAACTCTGAGGCGGCAAGTCGCGGCCGATGCGGCACATGGGGCGAGCTGGCACGCATGGCATCGAGTGACAGAGTATCTGCGGGATTTTTCGCGGGTGCAGATTCCGTTCAAGGTTCCGGTGGGCGCATTGGCGCTGGTGGCGCTGGGTTTTGTGGCTGCGCGGTATACGCCGGAGAAGTTTGGCGGATTCCGCGGAACGATCACGGATCCGCTGTTTTCGAGCGTGCGTTCGGTAGAGCCGAACGCGGCCGGGCAGGTAAAGATTGCGGTGGATGAAACGCGCCGCCATATGGTGTCGGGCTCGATTGAGGATCCGCAGATTCAGGAATTGCTGGTGAGCGGCGTCACGGACGGCTCGAATCCGGGCGTGCGGCTGCAATCGATCCAGGTCCTGCACGACCGGGTGTTACCAGCTGGCGCGAGCGCGGATTCCGAGCAGGTTCGCGATGCGTTGCTGGGTGCGCTGAGAAACGATCCGAGCGCGGCTGTGAGACTGAAAGCGCTCGAAGGGCTGAAGCAATTCGCCGGAGACGCGGCGGTGCGTTCGGCGCTGGGAAATGTCCTGCAAAAAGACGATGACGCGAACGTAAGAATTCAGGCGATTGAGTTGCTGGCGGCGCATCGGGACGATTCGCGGGGCGGCGATTCGATGGTGGGGACACTGCAGAACCTGGTGCAGAAGGAAGAGAATCCCGTAGTGCGGGAACAGATGACGCAGTTACTGGCGCAGTTGAAGGCGTCGGTTGGGACGTATTGAGGAGCGGTCAGCTTTCAGCAGTCAGCTCTTTTTTGGGACGCGCTGAAAGCCGATCGCTGATCGCTGACAGCTTTCAGGAGACTTTGATGTTTTGGAAGAAGGCAGGATTGCTTTGCATTGTCGCGGTTGCGCTGGCCATTGTGGGCTATGGGCAGACCAGCGCGAAGCAGCGCCCGCGGTCGGCTAATCTGCAGGGCTCGCCGAACATCGGCTACCTCGGGGTCGGCGTGCAGACCCTGACCGATGAGCATATGAAGGCGCTCAATCTGAAAGACCACGGGGGCGCCGAAGTCACGGCAGTCACCGAAGGCGCGCCGGCGGCCAGGGCGGGGATTCACCTGGGCGATGTGATTCTGGAGGCCAACGGACAGAAGATCGACGGCAAGGAACAGTTTTTGAACTGGATCCTGGGACAGACGCCGGGCACGAAAGTGAGTCTCACGGTGGTCCGCAATGGCGTGAGGCAGAATCCTATTGTTGCGACGTTGGGAATCCGTCCCGCGGATCTGCCGATTTCTTCGGCGCCGCAATCGGGACCGCCGGAGGGCATGATCATGACGCCGTTCGGGCTGATCTCGCCCGAAGATCTTCAGCCGATCGTAACGCCGAAGGTGGGTTACGACGGCGAGCCTCTGACCGCGCAACTGGCGGAGTTTTTCGGTGTGCGCGAGGGCGTGCTGGTGCGGTCGGTAACGGAGAGTACGCCGGCGGCGAAGGCCGGGCTGAAGGCCGGCGACGTGATCACGAAGGTGAACGGCATGCCCGTGGCGAGCGCGCGGGAGATTTCCGGGATCGTGCGCCAGGCGAAGAAAGTCGTGGTCTTCACTGTGGTGCGGAACAAGAGAGAGATCACCCTGAACGTTGAGTTGGCGTCGGCCGGTTGCCCGCCCGCTCAGTTCGACTGCTGAACGGCCCGCGAACTTTTTTTATTGACAACTTTTCCGTACCACTGTATCCTGACACAGATACAGTACGGAGAAGTATGTTCTTTAAGCTCAACGCAACCGCCGGACAGGCCCTTTACCTCCAGCTTATGCAGCAGATCCGCCATGCGACCGAGAGCGGCGCATTGGGGGATGGCGATCAACTCCCGGGCATTCGCACGCTGGCCGAACAACTGGTGGTCAGTCCCAATACCGTTGCGAAGGCCTATTCCGAACTCGAGCACGAAGGTCTGCTCGAAATGCGTCCGGGCTCCGGCGCTTTCGTTTCGCTGAACCGGCGCGGCAGGTCGCTCGCCGAGCATGTTTCCTCAGCACGCCAGAGAGCCGGAGACCTGATTCGCGAACTGCGCGATGAGGGACTGCACGACGACGAAATCCGCCGGGTATTCGAGGCCGAATTGCTGCGTACGCCCGAGACCGCGAGGAGAAGATGATCCCCGCACCCGTTATCCAGACCAGCCAACTCCGCAAGGCCTACGGGAAATTCGAGGCGGTTCGCGGCGTCGATCTGTGCGTGGAGCCAAATCGGATCACGGGATTTCTGGGCGCCAACGGAGCGGGCAAGAGCACCACGATCAAGATGCTGCTGGGCATGGTGAAGCCGACCGGCGGGGGCGGCAGTGTGCTGGGCCGCAGGATCGACGATCCCGGCGCCAGCGTGGAGATGCGGCGTCACGTCGCGTACGTCAGCGAAGACAAGCGACTCTATGGGTACATGACGGTCGCACAGATCATCAGGTTTACCAGCGGGTTTTATCCGGACTGGCGCAAAGACGTTGAGCGGGACCTGCTGGCGCTTTACGAGTTACCGCCGGACCGCAAGATCCGTTTGCTTTCGAAGGGCATGCGGACGAAGGTGGCTTTATTGCTGGCGCTCGCGCGACAACCGCAGTTATTGATTCTCGACGAGCCTGGCGATGGTCTCGACCCGTGCGGCGTAGAGCAGTTGCTGGAGAGTGTGGTGGCGCGATCGGGCGATGGCACTTCGGTGTTTTTCTCGTCGCATCAGATTGCGGAAGTCGAACGCATCGCCGACAACGTTTGCATTCTGGATAAAGGGAGGCTGATTCTGGACGCGACGATGGACGATCTGCGGCAGTCTTACCGTCAGATCACGCTGGCCTTCCCGGAGTTGCCCGCGGAGAGTGAATTTCAGATGGCCGGCGTGGAGAGGATCCGCTCGAACGGACATCAGATGTCATTATTTTCCAGTGGTAATACGGAAGCTGTCATCGAACGCGCGCGCACTCTTCATGCGATGTCGATCGATGTCACGCCCGTAGCGCTGCGGGACGTTTACCTCCAGACTGTGAGGGCAAGATGAGCATGCTCTGGTACAAGGCGTGGCTGGAAACGCGCGTGCGTTTCCTGATTTGCCTCGGGGGAATTACGGCACTTTGCGCCTGGAACGTCTACCAGACCGACAGGGAAATCACTACCATCGTGAGCGATGCCTTTTACTCTTCGGTATTGCATGCGCGACACGAACTGCTGGTGTTGATGTGGGTACTGGCGGTCAATCTGATCATGATGGGCGGATTGCTGAGAGAGAAGGCGACAGGCGCGGCATCTTTCACCCTTGCGCTGCCTGTGGGAAGGGCTCGCATGGCAGGCGTACGGATTGCGGTTGGGTTGATCCAGATGCTTGTGCTGATCGCATTACCGTGGATTGGGATGTACCTTGCAGGCAGCGCGTTCGGCAGAACGCATTCGGTTTCGCAGGTATTCTTTCACGCGGGGCTTATGGCAGGCGGGGGGGTAGTCTACTTCGCGATCGCGTTGCTCGCCGCCTCGGTTGTAGATGGCGAATACACGGCGCCGATCGCGGCGTTCGGGGTGGTCCTGGTGATTGCGTCCACACTGAGCAGCCCCGGAACCCGAACTTATAATCCGCTGTATTTCATGATGGGATCGGGTTTCTACAACGGCCGTACTGCGCTGCTGGCAGGGCCCATCCCCTGGGCGCAGATTGGGATTTATGCGCTGATTGCGGCCTGCCTGACATGGGGTTCCATCAAAGCGCTGCAGGCAAGAGATTTCTGATCGTTATGAACAAGACAATCATTCCGGTTATCATGCTGCTTCGGTCAGCGCTGCCCGCATGTGCGCAGGCGACGTTCGAGGCCGCCGCGATCAAGCCTGCGGCACCCGGCGCGCGCACCGTCATCGCGGTGCAGCCGGGCGGCCGGTTCGTCGCCAATGGAGTTTCGCTGAAGCTGCTGACCGGACTCGCGTGGCATCTGGCCAACTATCAATTGGCCGGCGCGGACGGATGGATCGCCGACGCTCAATGGACCATCGAAGCCAAGACGGACGAGGCGCTAACCATTCCCGCGTGGGCACCGCCCAATCTTCCGGAGGTCATCGCGATCCCCATCCGGGCCTTACTCGAAGATCGATTTCAGTTGAAGACACATCACGAGACGCGCAATCTGCCGGTCTACCGGCTGACCGCAGGCAAGACCGGCTCGCGCCTCACACAGGCCGATCCGTCTTCATCGGTACCGGGCACTTTTCGCGCGGGACCGGGCGCGATCACCGTCACTTCCGCCACTATGGACCAGTTGATTACGCTGCTGAATCGAATGACGGACCGGCCTGTCATCGACAAGACCGGCATCGCTTACCGCTTCGACCTCAAACTGCACTTCGCGCCGGAAAGCGCGACCGGGCCGAGTGCGACCGAGGAAGCCTCGTTGTTTACCGCACTTCAGGAACAGGCGGGGCTTAGGCTGGAAGCGGCCACAGAGGCGGTTGATGTGCTGGTGATCGATTCGGCGCGCAGGCCTTCCGAAAACTGAGGCGATGTCAGCGGGGTGTGATGAGGCCGCGCACTTCGGGCAGCCGCACCGAATGCGCTGCCGGATACGGAAGATCACCGGCTGAAGCCGGCGCCGTCGAGCTGCGCTCGACCCCACAGGCTCGTCTGAGACCCCCTTGTAGAATCATGCAGATATGGGTGGTGGCCAATGGGGTTGGATACAGTCGCGGCGACGGATAATCCCCGGGCGTTTCCGTACCGCTCCCTTACGGTCGCGGCTCAGTAACGGTTGCGTGGCTCCCCAGGGTCTCTTGTTTGTTCCATCTGCCGCCAGGCAGAGGCTCTCGCTGAAGCCTGTGCCACCTGGCATGGGGCGGCTGTCGTCTTGTATGTGGAAACTGTCAGCGCGGCGTGATCAGGCCGCCCAGCTTGTCGGCCTCACCAGCGGCGGTTCGCGGGAAGCGCACCGAATAAGCTTCCAGATACTTCAGGCCGGAGCCGGTGTTGTAGATGACGATCTTGTCGTCGGGTTTGAGGAAGCCATCCCGGACCAGGCGTTCCGCCGCCGCCACGCAGGCTGCGCCTTCGGGTGCGGCGAAGATCCCTTCTTCAGCGGCAAGACGAATGCCCGCATCCATCAGTTCGCGATCCGGAACCGCAATCGCGCAGCCGCCGCTCTCGCGCACGGCTTTCAGCGTCAGCCGGTCGCCCAGCGGTTTCGGAACGCGGAGTCCGGCGGCCACGGTTGCGGCTCCGTCCCAGAAACGGCTGGCCTCGGCGCCTTCGTTGAACGCACGTACGATGGGCTGGCAACCCTCGGCCTGGACCGCAATCATTTTGGGGCGATGGGAACCGATCCAGCCCAGGGCCTCCATTTCCGCAAACGCCTTCCACATGCCGATCATGCCCACACCACCGCCCGCCGGGTAGAGAATGGCATCCGGCAGTTTCCAATCGAGTTGCTCGGCCACTTCGTAGCCCATCGTCTTCTTGCCTTCGATGCGATAGGGTTCCTTGAGCGTGCTGATGTCGAACCACGGGGTGGCGCTGCCAGCTGTCGCCTTGCAATGCTCGCCGACCAGGCGGCCGCAATCGCTGATCAGCCCGTCGACCAGGGTTACACGGGAGCCGTAGGCTTTGCATTCTATGAAATTGGCCTGCGGAACATCGACAGGCATAAAAATGTGAGCTTCAAGCCCCGCCGCGGCGGCATAAGCCGAGAGCGCGCTGGCGGCGTTACCCGCCGAGGGGATGGCCAGAATTTTGACGCCCAACTCTACGCACATCGAAATCGCACAGGAGAGACCACGCGCTTTGAACGAGCCGGTCGGGTTCAGGCCTTCGTCTTTGAGCAGGAGATCGTTAGCCCCGATCCGCGCGCCGGTGCGGCGGATCGAAAGCAGCGGGGTCATCCCCTCGCCGAGCGAGACGATCGACTCCGGCTTGCTTACGGGCAATGCGGGTGCGTAACGCCACATCGTGTTCGGGCCGGACTTCACCGAATCGCGCGACCATTCGGATCTCAGACGGTCAAGATCGTACCGGACCAGCAGGGGTCCACCGCACTCGCAAAGGTTCCAGGGACGGCCAGCGTCGAAATTCCGGCTGCACAGGCTGCACTCAAGATGCGTCATAATTATCAGTATCGTTGTCCGTTCAGTGTTGTCCGTTTCATGAACAGGATTTTCTATCTTATCGGGCTGGGCGTTATCGCCTGCGGGTTGCTTGCCGCGGGCGAGAGTGTCGTGCTGCGGAATGGCTTTCGCATGCCTGCGGACCGGCACGAGGTGGATGGCGGGATCATCCGGATTTTCGCGGGAGACGGAGTCACCGAGATGCCCGTCGGCATGGTTGCGTCGGTGGACGTTGTGGCTTCGGAGGATTCCGCGATTCCCGAAGCACCCCATCCGGCTGAGGTTCCCCCGGCGGCTGAGTCCATAACAGCCGCTGCGCCCGCACCGTCTTCGAATGCCACGCCTGCGTTTCTGGCGGAGTCGGCTGCCCGGAAGTATTCCCTGCCCCCGGCGTTCGTGGCAGGCGTGATGCGGGCGGAATCGGGCTTTAATCCGGCGGCCGTTTCGCCCAAAGGCGCTATCGGACTCATGCAACTCATGCCCGCAACGGCGCGCGATCTCGGAATCGACCCCACCAGGCCCGGAGAAAATGCCGACGCCGGAACCCGCTACCTGAGAGACCTTCTGGCCCTCTACGAAGACAAGCCGGACCAAGTGGTACTGGCGCTGGCGGCCTATAACGCGGGGCCGGCAGCTGTGGAGAAATATCATGGCGTGCCGCCTTATCGGGAAACGCGCGAGTATATTCTGCGGGTTCTGAAGGCGTGGGACGCCTGCCCTCCGTCCCCGACGGTTCCCGGGAGGGCGGCGACGGACTGTCATCCGAAGGCCGAAGCGAAGGCGATCGAAGGCGGAACCGCAACGAACGAAAGCATTTTTTGAAACTTCCGGGCGGTGTGGTCATCCAAGTGCACGATGAACCTCGCAGCCGCCACATCCGGTTCCGGCTACTTACCCGGGTCCACCAGGGACTGGAGCACAACAGGTCCGCCGTTATCCCGAAGCAGCGCGGATTCCGCGGTCCGCCCGCTGACGGGCGGGGGCACGGTGTTTCCGTTTCGCACGATGCCGCAGACGGCGGCCAGTGCGTGGACGTGGGAGAATGGAGCATTGCGAGACATGGCAACAGATACAGTTGCGGCGGCGTTTGCGGCTGACGCCGACGCGCAGGAACCCGAAGCCCCCGACGACGAAGTGTCGTCTGGCGGAACCGCGGTTGCGGAAGTGTCGCGTGTCGCCGCGCCGGGCAGCGAAGCCCCCAGCGACGAACTCGATCTGATCGCGCGCGCCAGGGCGGGCGACGGGGCGGCTTTTTCCATCCTGATCGGCCGTTATGAAGGCAAGATCTTCCGCCTGGCGATGAATATCACGCAAAATCGCGAGGATGCGGAAGACGTGCTGCAGGAAGCCTTCGTTAAGGCCTGGGAGCACCTGGATCAGTTTCAGGGCAACTCCAAATTCTACACGTGGGCCGTGCGCATCGCCGTCAACCAGGCGCTGATGAAGCTGCGGAAGCGCAAGAGCGATCGCACGATTTCACTCGACGAGCAGATCGATACCGGTGAAGACATGGTGATCCGGGAAGTGGCGGCGTGGGATCCGGATCCCGAACAACGGTACTCACGCGACGAGATCAACGGCATTCTCACGGAAGCCATCGACGGGCTGCTGCCGATCTATCGCACCGTCTTCACGCTGCGGGACGTGGACGGCCTTTCCACCGAAGAGACGGCGGAGGCGCTGGATCTCACGGTGCCCGCGGTAAAGAGCCGGCTCCTGCGTGCACGGCTGCAACTGCGCGACAAGCTTACGCGTTTCTTCAAGCGCAAAGGAGACGACGCCTTTGCTTACATGTAAACAGTTCCTGACCGAGCTCACAGATTTTCTGGATGAGAAGACGACCTCGGAGATCCGGGGGAAGCTCGAACGACACATCACAGAATGCCCGAATTGCTGGGTAATTTGCGACACCACAAAAAAGACCATCCAGGTTTATAAAGGGATGGAAAGCTGCACGATTCCGCCGGACGTACACGCCCGCCTCATGGCTGCCGTGGAACGTAAGATGGCCTCCTGTAAGAAGTAGCTTTCGTACCTGCCGCCTGGTCTCCGATTCCGAAGTTCGCGCGCGTGTATTTATGGGCAGCAAGAGAACTCGTGGAAATCGATATGGGCTTGCAGCGTGGCGGGGCTTCGATATTGCGGAGGGCGGACTGGATACGCGGCGATAGCCGCGTTCTGCCGTGCTGCGCGCCACAGCCCGGGATCCACCAGGCAGCACATGCTTCAGCTTGTGGGTCGAGCGAAGCCCGCGTGGTGACGCAAACCGTCACCAGGCAGACACGAATGTCTGCGCCACACCGCAGGCATCATTCGAGTCGGCTCAAGTTCCCCGGGGCGAACCAGATCCATGGATGACATCGCCTGGCAGTGACAGGCCAGTACCGGCTCCTGCGCGAGTATAGTACCTCTTCACGACCAGCCTCGGCACCTATGTGGAGTTGGACCGGCGCAACCCGGAGGAATCCATCCGCCTCAACATTCTTCAGGACTATCAACCCGCAAGACTGTTCGACGTCGAACGTATCGATCACGCAGGCTATCTGGTTTCCGGTTTCCTCGATTCGGGCAAGCGCGGGATCGGATCCTGGACCACACGAGCCTCAAAGCTCAAGTTCGACCTTTACCCCGCGGATACCCGGCTGACCCTGAAGTTCTGGCTGCCGGATTACCTGGCTGCCGGAGAGAAGAGAACCCTGTCGCTCGTCGTGGGCGGCGAGACGATGGGAACAGCTTCGCTGAGTCAACAGGGCGAGAACAACATCAGCTTTCCCGTACCCGCACGCGCCATTAACCCTTCCGGTTTCACGATACTGGAACTGAACGTCGACCGCCCATACAAAAAAGACGGGCAGGAGTATGGTGTTGTGCTGCTGCAGGCCGGATTCGATTACGTCAGTAAGCGATGATGCCGGGCGTTTCCCGCTGCGCCGCCGACGCTGACCAGCTTCGCACGGTTTCGAGGCCGCGCCGTTTCGACATAGACGTAGTAACGCGCCTGGTATCGGTGCGATCCCGGAAGCTGCCACGACACGTATACCCATAGCCAGGGCGCAAGCGCCACCAGCCAGATACCTGCGCGCAGGGGCAAGCCCGCCAGAAGCCAGAGAATGGAGTGGCTCAGTTCGGCCGCGTCAAGGGTTCCGCTCAAGTTGGTTGGCGCCCACGCCTCGGAGCCTGCGAGAGTGCAAGGGAGACGGGGAGAGACGGGCACCCCAGGCACGGGGGATGATTCCCCAAAAGCTTCCGCTGCGTCGACGGAGGCGTTGCGGGTAAAGCCCGCATAGGGAACTCCTTTCACGTCGAAACCGGGAAGCTCCGCCTCCCGAACGAACACGGACTCCGTATACCCTTTTGCAACCGGGATCCGCCAGGAATTCGTCGCCTGAGCTGTTTCGACAAAACCCATCAGGCACAGGAAGAGGAGCGCAGGAAAGATGTTGCAAAACGGAACCCGGTGACGCGACCTGGAAAGGAATGGTAATGGGTGAAACCCGACGGCGGGGCAGTTGCTGTACCGGCCCACCCCTGAAGGGCGAGGATCGTACAGGCCTGAGGAACAAATCAAAATGCCGGTGAGTCGATTGGAAGATTAGCAGGAATGAACCTCGGAGAGCTATTCCTCCGGACAAGAATCAGGAGGTATATCCAGAGCTTTGCGCTGGTAGTATGCGGGGCGGCGACAGTCGTGTCGAGGGCCAATATGATTGACCTGCGATACTGCGGCCTTGACATAACTGAACTGAACAGTTTAGTATTTAGATATGATTCGGGTCGAACACCTTACGAAAACCTTTGGCGAGGTCCAGGCCGTTCGCGACGTTTCTTTCGACGTCGGCGCAGGCGAAATCTTTGCCTTTCTCGGGCCCAACGGCGCGGGTAAGACCACAACCATCAAAATGCTCACCACGCTGCTGCGGCCCACCAGCGGCAGGATTGAAATCGATGGTCTGGATCCCGCCCGACAGCAACTGGAAGTGCGCAAACGCTTCGGTATCGTCTTTCAGGACCCCAGCCTCGACGACGAACTCACGGCCGCCGAAAACCTCGACCTGCACGGCGCGCTCTATCACGTGCCGCGCAAAGTGCGCGTGGAGCGTGGCGAAAGCCTCTTGAAACTATTTGAGTTGTGGGATCGCCGCAACGATCCGGTCAAGCAATTCTCCGGCGGCATGCGGCGCCGACTCGAAATCGCGCGCGGCCTGCTGCACACCCCGAAAATCATCTTCCTCGACGAACCGACGCTCGGCCTCGACCCCCAGACGCGCAACCAACTCTGGGCGCAGGTGAAAAAGCTCAACGAAGAAGAACGCGTTACCGTCTTCCTGACCACCCACTACATGGACGAGGCCGATCGCGTCGCCCATCGAATTGCCATCATCGATCACGGCACCATCGTCGCCCAGGGGACGCCTGCGGAACTCAAGGCGCAGACGAACTCCGAAACCCTGGAGCAGGCGTTTCTATCCCTGACCGGATCCTCAATCCGCGATGAAGGCGCGGAGTCGAACCGGGACCTGCGGAACATGGCCCAGATGTGGCGAGGAAGGAAATAATCCGATGACGACCATCTACATTCTCTGGCTTCGGCAGTTGAAGCGCTACATTCGGTCGAAACCGCGTATCATCGCGTCGCTGGGTCAGCCGCTGCTCTATCTGTTCGGTTTCGGCTTCGGCTTCGGCCCGGTATTCCAGAAGGCCGGCCAGGGGAACTACATTCAGTTTCTTGCGCCGGGAATGATCGGCATGACGATCCTGTTCACCTCGATCTTCTCCGGTATCGAGCTCATGTTCGACCGGCAGTTCGGCTTCCTCAAAGAGATGCTGGTGGCGCCGCAGCCGCGCCTGCTGCTGATGATCGGACGCACCCTCGGCGGCGCGACCACCGCCATATTTCAGGGCACTATCGTCATCGTGATCTGCATTATCGCGGGCTACCGCCCGGCGAGCCTCAGCGCCCTGCCCATGGCGTTCCTCTTCATGGCGCTGG
>Ga0302319_10022849_pt1 | contig 11193 bp, 10 predicted proteins | sample Bog_T0_2_FD_203319 | JGI IMG/M metagenome (GOLD analysis project Ga0302319, IMG submission 203319) | Peat permafrost microbial communities from Stordalen Mire near Abisko, Sweden - Bog_T0_2 | ecosystem: Environmental > Terrestrial > Soil > Wetlands > Peat | place: Sweden: Abisko, Stordalen Mire...
TGACGACTTGGGACACTGGACAATTCGATGTTCAACTCAAAGCAATCATGCAGAAATATGATGTCAACAGAAACGGACAACTTGACAGGGATGAATTGGAAAACTTGAGGGCGCGGGTGAACATTTTTTCACAAGCCACTCCCGAAATTTTGGCTGCTCATAAAATGCCCGAAGCGCCATTGATAAGTAAGAATTTCCCTACCGTTTCAGCAATTTTACAAAAGTATGACACGAACAGAGACGGTGGATTGGAAATTGAAGAACTAAAATACTTGGCCGAAGATATACAAAAGGATCGTTAAAGGTGCTTTTTTGTTTTCTGATAATTAAACGGCTTCGGTTCCGGTTCCGATCTCCTGCCGTCCATCATGTGCTTCGAGAATTTATATCTTGGCGCGCGATGCGATGCGCCGACGGATTTCAGCCAGCAGCTTCCGTCCGCGCGCCGAATTGCCGCGCCTCACCCGTCACTTCGTGCCACCCTCTCCCATCCGATGGGCGAGGGATAATTTTGTGGGACGTTTTCCCAGGGTTTTCGCTGCGCTCAAACCCCGGGCTAATCTCTGTCAGCCTTACAGGCTTTCAATCAGTGTAAATTCGCGCTTATCCGCGCGTTTTTCTAGTTTTCCGATAGCTCACCGGCTTCGGTTCCGGTTTCGTGCCGTCCAGCATGTGCTTTAATTCCTTAATCTGGTCCCGCAGCAGCGCGGCCTTTTCAAATTTCAAATCTTCCGCCGCCTTTAGCATTTCGCTTTCGAGTTCCTGAATCGTCGAGGTCAAATCAATGTCCCCGCCCCCTTCACGCAAAACGGCATCCGCTTCTTTGCGGGTGGTTTCGTAAGTCGCCAGGCTTTCCTCGACAGCGCGGCTCACGCTGCGCGGCGTAATATTGTGTTCCTGATTGTAGGCAATTTGCCTTTTGCGGCGATTCTCCGTAACGGCGAGGAATTTCTTGATGCTGTCTGTCATCACATCGGCGTAAAGAATCACCTCGCCATGCAAATGACGCGCGGCGCGGCCCGCGGTCTGGATCAGGCTCGTTTCGCTGCGCAGAAACCCCTCCTTGTCCGCGTCCAGAATCGCGACGAGCGACACTTCCGGCAAATCCAGCCCTTCGCGCAACAGGTTGATTCCGACCAGCACGTCAAATTCGCCCTTGCGGAGCGAACGCAAAATTTCGACGCGCTCAATCGCGTCAATCTCGCTGTGCAGGTAGCGCACATTCACGCCGATGTCGCGCAGATAATCCGTCAATTCCTCCGCCGTGCGCTTGGTCAGCGTTGTTACGAGGATTCGTTCCTTGGCGTCGGCGCGTTTCCGGCATTCCTCGATCAAATCGTCAATCTGGCCCTTGAGCGGCTTGAGCGTGACTTTGGGATCAATCAGGCCGGTCGGGCGAACGACCAGTTCAACGACGCCGGGCGGGGTGCCATCTCCCACTCCTCCATGAAGTGGAGGGGAGGGCCGGGGTGAGGAGGTGCCTATACCCGATTGCCCCTCACTCCCACCCTCTCCCCGCTCATTCGCGGGGCGAGGGGGAAGAAAACTTTGCCGCGACCAGCCGAGTTCACGCTGTGCCGGAGTTGCGCTGGCGTAAATCGTCTGGTTTTGCATTCCTTGAAATTCCAGAAAGTTCAGCGGCCGGTTATCCAGCGCGCTCGGCAGCCGGAAACCGTGCTCGACCAGGACCGTTTTGCGTGAGCGGTCGCCCTCGAACATGCCGCCAATCTGCGGAACCGTGGCGTGCGATTCATCAATGACGAGCAGGTAATCGTTCGGGAAAAAGTCAAAGAGCGTCGTCGGGCGCGACCCCGCCGGGCGGTTCGCGATGTGGCGCGAATAATTTTCGATGCCGGAGCAGACGCCCATTTCCTCCATCATTTCCAGATCATATTCCGTCCGCATTTTGATGCGCTGTGCTTCGAGCAGCTTGCCGTGCTTCTCGAAATGCACGATGCGTTCGCGCAGTTCCTCGCGGATGGCAAGGATGGCGCGCTTCATCTTGTCACCAGTCGTGACGAACTGCTTGGCGGGAAAAATCATGTTCGCCTGCAGCGTCTCGATTTTATTGCCCGTCAACGGCTCAAAGCGCGTGATGCGCTCGATTTCCTCACCAAAGAATTCCACGCGCAGGCCATCCTCGCGCCCGGCGGGGCGGACTTCAATCGTGTCGCCGCGCACGCGAAAATGGCCGCGCTCGAACGCGATGTCGTTCCGGTCATATTGCAAATCCACGAGGCGCGTGAGGAATTGCTCGCGCGAAAGCTCCTGCCCCACCCGGAGGGGAATCACGAGCGCCTCGTAATCCTCCTTGCTGCCGATGCCGTAGATGCACGAGACGCTTGCGACCACAATCACATCGCGCCGCGTGAACAGGCTGCTCATCGTCGAGAGCCGCAGCCTCTCGATCTCCTCGTTCCGGCTCGAATCCTTCTCGATGAACGTGTCGGTGCGCGGAATGTAGGCTTCCGGCTGGTAATAATCGAAATAGCTGACGAAGTATTCGACGGCGTTGTTCGGGAAAAAACTTTTGAACTCGGCGTAAAGCTGCGCGGCCAATGTCTTGTTGTGCGAAATGACCAGCGTCGGCTTGTCCACGTTCCGGATGACGTTGGCGACGGTGAACGTCTTGCCGGAACCGGTCACACCGCGCAATGTCTGGTGCTTCGCGCCGGACAGGATGCCGGCGGTCAGCTTTTCAATCGCCTGCGGCTGGTCGCCGGCGGGCTGGTAATTGGAGACAATCTCGAACACAACAGCCAAAGTAGAGCCGCAACCGGCGAGCGTCAACGCGGGCTTCTCCAGGGTAGTGGCATGGTTTGGATCAAACTCTGATAATAATTTTTAACCCTTTTTTGGTTGGCTCAAAATAAAGGCTTTTCCAGCAACCGATAATATCCATGCCGATCAAGCCGTGAGGACAATCCAGTTTTTCAACAAAAGGCGCTTTTTTCAAAGGGGACATCAAGGCAATGACCGGGGTTTTTGTTGTTGATTTTGAAGGATGTAACAGGCCGATTTGGACACTGTGGATAAAAGAATCAGACATCCCGCCAATGCCTTGAACAGCATCTTTTTGCACTTCAACATCGGAGTGATCGTTGCGATGACCAAAACTTTTGGCGAATGCCGCCGGAAAACAAGTTTCGTCCGCTCCTGTGTCTAAAACCATCGGCGAGTAATACCCACGCCCTGTTAGCCCGCATTTGATTGCCACCGCAATGATCGGCTTACCACCCAGCCCCGGATAAAACAGTGTCACACAATTGCATTGTTATAGAATCCAGGAAGCTTTTCGGTTTGGCTTCTGAAAAACTATGGTGTTCACACAGTGCGTCTTACCTGACATTTTTTTGCTCAAACCGTCAAGGTTATTGCTTCTTGCAATAACCTTGAAGTTACTCATGTCCATAACCATGGCACTTTTGGGATGAAGCACCATTGATTTGCTGATTTCGTCCATCAGTTTTTCGTAATAATTCATATGAACATCCTGTAGTATGCGGCTCATCACTACACCAACTAGATACGTCACTTGACAATTGCTGTCAAACTGAAAGCGTGATTTGGGCAGTGCCCTGATTTGGTTGTAGGACACGACGTAAGAAGTGCTGGTCCAAACGACTCGTCACCTCGTCGCCTACAAATCAGGACACCACGTTCTTCAGGATTGAAACGCCGGCGGATTTGCGCAACCTTGGCCGCAACCAAATCATGAAAACGATTTTCGCCTCGGCAATTTTGCTTTCGTCGCTCATTTTGTCCCGCGCCGAAATGACAAAAGCGATTCCACTCTGGCCCGACGGAGCGCCCGGCGCGCTGGGGACGAAGTCCAACGACATCCCGACGCTCACGCCATATCTGCCCGATGCGACGAACGCCACCGGTGCGGCGTTGATCATCTGTCCCGGCGGCGGTTACGCGCACCTCTCGCCGCGCGAGGGAAATGATTACGCGCTCTGGCTCAACCAGCACGGCGTCACCTGTTTCGTGTTGAAATACCGGCTCGGCGCGGACGGCTACCGGCATCCGGTCGAGTTGCAGGACTCGGCACGCGCGGTGCGGACAGTTCGCGCGCGGGCGGACGAATTCAAAATTGACCCGAAACGCATCGGGATCATGGGATCATCAGCGGGCGGCCATGTGGCTTCGATGTTGATGACGCATTTTGATTCCGGCGACACGAACTCCGCCGACGCGATTGAGCGGCAAAGTTCACGCCCGGACATCGGCATTCTTTGTTATCCGGTAATCACGATGGGCGAGTTCGCGCATCCTGGCTCGAAAAGCCTGATACTCGGCAGAAATCCTTCGCCGGATCTGGTGCAGGAAACTTCCAGCGAATTGCAGGTGACGACCAACACGCCGCCGTGCTTCATCTGGTGCACTTCCGAGGACAAAACGGTGCCGCCGGAAAACACGCTGATGTTCGGCGCGGCGCTGCGAAAAAATCATGTGCCGTTCGACCTGCACATTTATCAAAAAGGCGGTCACGGCATGGGCCTGGGCGACAGGACGCCGCCATTTGCGCATCCGCATCCGTGGACGGCCGACTGCCTGTTCTGGCTCAAGCAGCAGGGCTGGGTGAAGTGATTCATCAGTAAATGGTAGCAGCAGACGTGAGTCTGCTCAGATTTTAAGAATGAGCCGGCTCACGCCAGGCTGCTACCGGCAAATTTCGCTCCAAAACTAGACGGTTTGCAGGACTTCGATGAACTGACATGGACTTTCCAAATCAGCTTGGCATGACCTGTGCTTTATCGCGGCAGAGTGTAAAAAGTTATGAATGGGACAAATCCATTCCAAATTCCATCCTGCTTTCAGATTGACCACGAACGCCGCCGCCGCGAGCGGTTCAAGCGGACGTTCATCGCGGTCGTAACGGCTGGCATCCTGCTGATGATCGGCCTTTTGATTGAAGGTTGTGTGAGCGAACATGCCAGGGCCGCCGCTTCGACCAGCCCGGTGGCAGATTTGCCGGCACCGCCATCGAATGCGCCTGCGACCGCGACGGAGCCGATGCCCGTAACAATGCCGGTGTCAAATCCGCAACCGGCGGTGTCCCAATCCGTGTCGGTTGTCCCAAAAGTGAACATTTCGCCCACTATCCATCAGGAAACGATCCACGTCGTCAAGGCCGGCGATACCCTGGCGCGCATCGCAAGGGCACACGGAACAACGGTCAAGGCCATTGAAACCGCCAACGGTCTTGCCAGCGACCGCATTGCCGTCGGCACAAAACTGAAGCTGCCGGAAATTTAACGCCAGACCCGATTGGGCGGGGCTGATTGGTCTTCCTCCACCAAGTAAAGCCCCGCCCGTCCCTTCCGTCGGATCCGAACGCTCAATTTCCCCTTGTCATCCCCCGCGTTTCAGCTATTTTTCCTCCTGCCTGAGCGCCGCGTGTGCGGACCCGCCTCCGTAATAGTTTTGGAGGTGGCTTGATTGTCGTAGGAGACTACGGCGAGGCAAGTGTTCATTAAGGCTGAGAAAAAACAGTTAACAATACAACCTAACCTTTAACCTCCGTTGCCGTTCGCAGCGTCGGTAGTTAGGCAATGGAGCTTCGGTTCCCGCCAGTGCGGTTTCCCAAGTTCCTGCAGTTCAACACAGTCATATTATGCTCACAATGGAAGAGGCCATGAAGCAAAGCGCAACGCGTTTTGCCCAGGGCGAAATCGTCAAAGGCAAGATCATCGAAGTCCGACCCAAGGAAGTCCTGGTGGACATCGGCTACAAGAGCGAAGGCGTCATCTCCGGCATCGAATTTCCAGACATGAAGACCATCAAGGTCGGCGACGAGATTGACGTGCTAATCGAGAAGCTCGAAAACAAGGAGGGCACGGTCGTCCTCTCGCACGAGAAGGCGGAGTTCAAGAAGAACTGGGACAAGATTCTCACGATTTGCAACGAGGGCGGACGCATCACCGGCAAGGTGAAGTCCATCGTCAAGGGCGGGCTGGTCGTCAACGTCGGCGTCGAAGCGTTTCTGCCGGCGTCGCAGATTGACGTGATCACGCCGCGGAACCTCACGGAGTTCGTTGGCAACAGCTACGAGTTTAAGGTGGTCAAAATCAACCAGGAGCGGCAGAACATCGTGCTGTCGCGCCGCGAATTGATCGAGCAGGAGCGCAACGACAAGCGCGGGAAGCTGCTGGGCGAAATGGTCCCGGGCTACATCCGCAAGGGCACCGTCAAGAACATCACGGATTTCGGCGCGTTCATTGACTTGAACGGCATTGACGGCCTGTTGCACATCACGGACATGAGCTGGGGTCGCATCGGGCATCCGTCCGAGGTTTTGAAGGTCGGGCAGGAAATTGACGTAGTGGTACTGGACGTGAACAAGGAAAAGGAGCGCGTCAGCCTCGGCCTGAAGCAGAAGATGGCCAACCCGTGGGACAGCATCGAGACGAAGTTCCCCGTCGGCCAGAAGGTCAAGGGCAAGGTTGTCAGCCTGGTGCCTTACGGCGCGTTTGTGCAGCTGGAACCGGGCGTGGAAGGCCTCGTGCATGTCACCGAACTTTCCTGGACGAAGCGCATCGCCAAACCGAGCGACGTGCTCAAGCAGGACCAGGAAATCGAGGCGGTCGTGCTCGGCATCAACCGCGAGGAGCAGAAGATTTCCCTTGGCATCCGCCAGTTGGAAAGCAATCCATGGGACAACGCGGCGGCGAAGTATCCCGTCGGCACCAAGGTCAAGGGCAAGGTGCGCAACCTCACCAGCTACGGCGCATTTGTCGAGCTGGAAGAGGGCATTGACGGCATGATCCACGTGTCCGACATGTCGTGGACGCGCAAGATCAATCATCCCAGCGAAGTCATGAAGAAGGGCGATGAAGTCGAGGCCACCGTACTTGAAGTGGATCGTCCGAACCAGCGCATCGCGCTCGGCATGAAACAGCTCGGCACCGACCCGTGGGAAAGCATTGACAAGCTATACAAGGTCGGCGACCTCGTCGCCGGCAAGGTCACCAAGCTCGCCAGCTTCGGCGCGTTTGTGGGCCTGCAACATGAGATTGACGGCCTCGTGCATATCTCGCAAATCAGCGAGGAGCGCGTGGACAAGATCAAGAACGTGCTCAAGGTCGGCCAGGATGTCAGCGCCCGCGTCATCAAGATTGACCGTGGCGAACGCCGCATAGGCCTGTCCATCAAGGCCGCCGCCTACAGCGACGAACAGCTCAAGGAAGAGCAGAAGATGCTCGACGCGCTCAAGCCCGGCGAAGACCTCGTGGCGTTGCAACACGCCTTCGACGCCGCCGACGAAGCGGTCAAGTCGGAATAACGTTCCGAACAGGTCAGATTATCAGGACAGGCGGACTGGAAACGGTCCGCCTGTTTTTTAATGTAGGGCAGGCGTCTCGCCTGCCTGCGGCGAGCAAAGCGAGACGCGATAAAACTCGCGCTAACGCGCTCGATGGGCAGGCGAGACGCCTGCCCTACGTTAGCAGCGACTTGTGCCGGTAATGCAGAATCTTGAACTCCGGCTCGTCGCGGATTTCTTCGGCCAGCTCAAACTTGTTCTCGAACGGCGGGAAAAATGCGTCGCCTTCGACATCGCGTTTGACGAGCGTCAGGTAAAGGTCGGAACAGCGCGGCAATACCTGCTCGTAAATCTGCGCGCCGCCGCAGATGAAGATGTCGTTCGGAAATTCCGCCGGATCGAGCTTGCCCAACGAGTTGAAAATCAGAATTTCCGTCTCCTGCTTTTCGCCGAGCTTGGTGAAACGGAACTGGTAGGCGCGCTTGAGATATTTCCCCCCACGCCATTCATGGTATTGGCCGAAAATCTCCGGATGGCTTTTGATAAGGCGCTGCGGATGCCGCGTGAGGATCATGTTCTTTCGGTTCGGCAGCGGCTTGCCGAGGCTCTCGAAGGTTTTGCGTCCCATCACCACGACGTTGCCAAGCGTCATTTTCTTGAACCACTTGAAATCCTCCGGCAGATGCCACGGGATTTTGCCATCCGCGCCAATCACGCGGTTTTGCGACATTGCGGCAATGGCTTTGAAGTGTTTCACACCCAATTTTTAACGCAAAGGCGCAAAGTTGAAATCCTTAAACCGCGATTGGCGCCTTGATACCGGGATGTGGATCGTATCTAACCAGCTCAAAATCCTCGAATTTGAAATCATGGATGTCCTTCACCGCCGGATTCAACTTCATCTGCGGCAACGGACGCGGCTCGCGGGACAATTGCAGCTTCGCCTGCTCGACGTGGTTTGAGTAAAGGTGCAAATCGCCAAACGTGTGGACAAATTCGCCCAGCTTCAGCCCGCAGACCTGCGCGACCATCAACGTGAGCAGAGCGTAGCTGGCGATGTTGAACGGCACGCCGAGGAAGATATCCGCGCTGCGCTGGTAAAGCTGGCAGCTCAACTCGCCTTCGCTCACGTAAAACTGGAACAGCGTGTGGCAGGGCGGTAACGCCATCATTTGAATCTCGCCCGGGTTCCACGCCGTGACGATGTGCCGCCGACTGTCGGGACTTTTTTTGATCTGCGCAATGACATCGTTAATCTGGTTGAGTGAGCGGCCGTCGGCGGTGCGCCAGTCCGTCCATTGCGCGCCATAGACGCGGCCCAGATTGCCATCCGCGTCCGCCCATTCGTCCCAGATGGTCACACCGTGTTCGTTGAGCCATTTGACGTTCGTGTCGCCGCGCAAAAACCAGAGCAGCTCGTAAAAGATGGACTTGGTGTGGACCTTCTTGGTGGTGAGCAGCGGAAATGATTCGCGCAACGGACACCGGATTTGCGCGCCGAAGACGGAGAACGTGCCCGTACCTGTGCGGTCGGCCTTGAACTTGCCGTGTTCCAGCACCTGCCGCAGCAGATCGAGATATTGAATCATCGCGGGAAAAAGTTAACCACGAAAGACACGAAAGACACGAAAAGAAATTAGACACGGATTGCACAGATTAGCACCGATTGAATCAGTGAAAATCCGTGAAATCCGTGTCATTGAATTTCAGGTCGTTTGCTGCAAGACTGTGGGCGCAATGCGAATCCTCGCCCTCGATCATGGAAGCAAGCGCATCGGCGTCGCGGTGAGCGACGAAACCAAAACCATCGCACAGCCGCTGGAATACATCCCCGCCGAGCCGTTCGCAGATTTTCTGGTGCGCCTGAAACAAATCCTCGTCGAGAAGGAGGTTGACCTCATCCTCATCGGCCAGCCTCGCAACATGGACGGCAGCTACGGCCCGGCGGCGCAAAAAGTCGAGGCATTCGTCGCCGTGCTGAAATCGGCCATCACTGTCCCGATCAAAATGCGGGATGAACGGCTGACTTCGGTGATGGCCAACCGGATATTGATCCAGGGCAATGTCCGCCGCGACAAGCGCAAGGAGAAGGTGGACAAGATGGCTGCGGCAATCTTGTTGCAGAGTTATCTGGACGGGATTTAATTTTAACCACGGATGAACACGGATGGGAGAACACAAAGAATTTAACGCAAAGACGCGAAGACGCCAAAGGCGCAAAGATTTTTTAACCGCTAATGGACGCTAATAAACGCCAATGGAAAAACAGGAGAGAATCAACCACGGATGAACACGGATAAACACGGATGGAGAACCGTCAGGACGACTCTTGATGGCAGGACGAGTGTCCTCGCGTGCCGTCAGCATCAGTTAAATTGCGGCTCGCCGGGAGTCTCGCCCCACCGTCATCCGTGTTTATTTGTGTCCATCCGTGCTTAATTCTTTGTGCAACAGGTGAAATTCAAACTGGTCATCGCCTACGACGGTTCCGGCTATGAAGGCTGGCAGGCGCAGAAAATCGGCACGGGCGTCCAGCAGATCGTCGAGACGGCGCTGGCGAAATTATTTCCGAGCGGCCCGCGATTGCACAGTTCCAGCCGCACGGACACCGGCGTCCACGCGCTCGGCATGGTGGCGCATTTTGAGATTCCCCGCGCTGAATTCAAGATGGCCATCGGCAGACTCGCACTCGCCATCAACGCGTGGCTGCCGGAGGACGTGCGCGTGGTCTCGGCGAGCGGCGCGAAGGGGAAGTTCCATGCACGGTTCGATGCCGGGGGAAAGCAATACCGCTATTTCGTGTGGAACCATGCGGCGATGAATCCCCTGCTCCGCCGGACCGCCTGGCACGTCCCACGCAAGCTGGATGTCAGGGCGATGCGCACGGCGGCTAGGTTGTTTATCGGCAAGCTCGATTTCAAATCGTTTGCCGGCACGCACACCTATGAGATGAAAACCACCGTGCGGACGCTGACGCGCTGCGATGTGAAGAAATCCGACGCGCAATTCACGTTCATCATCGAAGGCGACGGGTTCCTCTACAAAATGTGCCGGGGCATCGTCGGGACGATTGTGCAGGCCGGCCTCGGCAAATTTCCGCCGGGCGACATCAAGACAATGCTGGCGAAGGCCGACCGCCGCGTGGCGGGCATGACCGCGCCCGCGCACGGGCTGGTACTGTGGAAGGTGTTTTATTCAACGCAAAGAAGCAAAGAGGCAAAGGCGCGAAAGAAATGAGAACCGCATCCACAAAAGAGAATGAACGTTGTATTGCTTGAACCTGAAATTCCGCCGAACACGGGCAACGTGGCGCGGCTGTGCGCGGCCACGCAATCCGTTTTGCATCTGATCGAGCCGTTCGGGTTCAAGCTGGACGACGCGCAGCTAAAACGCGCAGGCATGGATTACTGGCAGCAGGTCGAGTGGCATCGCTGGAAAAGCTGGAAGGAATTTGAATCGGCTCACAGAGCCGACACTACAAGGTTATGGTTTATCGAATCGAACGGCCCGAAACCGTATAGCGACGCACAGTTTTCGCCGGATGATTACCTGGTATTCGGACGCGAAACGGCGGGATTGCCGAAAACGCTTTTGGAGCAACACCGTGAAAACTGGCTGAGGATTCCGATGTTCAATGAAAAATCGCGTTCACTGAATCTGTCCAACTGCGTGGCGCTTGTTTTATTCGAGGCACTGAGGCAGCAAGGATTCAAGGGCGAGATTTGAAGTTTGTCAAAGCGGTGTGGCCTGCTAATTTTTGCATGGCGGGCGGTTGGCGCAGTGGTAGCGCAGCTCCTTTACACGGAGACGGTCGGGGGTTCGAATCCCTCATCGCCCACCAGCCTTCGCTCTTCTTGCACAGCTGTAAAAGCGCGGCTGGTTTGAGACACAATTGAAAAGGTTTGAGATATTCATCCCAGAATCGC
>Ga0302319_10022851_pt1 | contig 11192 bp, 5 predicted proteins | sample Bog_T0_2_FD_203319 | JGI IMG/M metagenome (GOLD analysis project Ga0302319, IMG submission 203319) | Peat permafrost microbial communities from Stordalen Mire near Abisko, Sweden - Bog_T0_2 | ecosystem: Environmental > Terrestrial > Soil > Wetlands > Peat | place: Sweden: Abisko, Stordalen Mire...
CCCACAAAATAAAGCACCCCAATCCACAGCAGCGTCGCCTTGCGCCCAAACCGATCCGCCGGCCAGCTCCCGAGCAACGACCCAACCACGGTTCCATACAGCGCCGACGCCATGGCAATGCCATGTAACCCCGGGCTCAGTCCCCAAAGCGTTTGAATTGTCTTTTCCGCGCCGGAGATAACAACGGTATCGAATCCGAAAAGAAACCCGGCGAGCGCCGACGTCAGCGACCAGAAGAAGATGCGACCATTCATAATTTTGCGATTACAACTGGCGATTACGACTCGTAAAAAAGCTTCGCGATTTCGAACTCGAAAAAAGCGCACCCCACCATACCCGCATTACCGCCCCGCAAGCAAATCGACCGCTGGCCGTAGAGCAGCTTGCAAAAAAGATTTTTGTGGGGACAGCCGCCCCCTGCTGTCCATCGAGCGCAGCTCGATCGTTCTCTCGATTCGCCGCGAACTGCAACCTCACCCGAAAGCTGGATCGGCGCACCGACCCTCAACCCCGCGTCAGCGGATATCCCTTCTCCCGCCAATCCCGAATCCCGCCGTCCATCGAAATCACATTCGTATACCCCATCTTCTGCAGATTATCCGCCGCCAGCGCCGACCGGAACCCGCCTCCACAATAAAGCACCATCTCCGCGTCCAGGTCCGGCACGCGCGCCTCAATGTCCCGCTCAATAATCCCCTTACCCAAATGAATCGCGCCCGGCAGATGATCCTTGGCGAACTCGCTCTCCTCCCGCACGTCAACCAGAATAAATTTGTCGCCCTTATCGATCTTCTTTTTCACATCGTCAACATTAGTCTCCCGCACCCGCGTCCTGGCGTCGTCCACAATCTTCAAAAACCGCGGTGGATGTTGCTGAGCCATAATCCTCCCTCCCACGAACTAGATTCGCCAGCTATCGTACCAATATCGCCAAGCGTCCGTAGCAAATGATCTACCCTGTGTTCCCCAGTGTCCCGTGTGTTAAAGATTTTCTCCAGCCGGTTGCATTACCATAATCCCGTGGCCGAAACCAAAACCCGCCGCATCGGCCTAGCCCGCGCCCTATCCAAACTAGGCTATTGCTCCCGGTCCCAGGCCGCGCAACTGATCCGCTCCGGCCACGTCACCCTAAACGGAAAACCGCGCCGCGACCCCGAAACCCCAGTCATGATGCAGCAAGACGAAATCGCAATCGATGGACAATCCCTCCAACAACCCGAAAAAATCTATCGGATGATGAACAAGCCCCGCGGCATCATCACCACCGCCTCCGACGAGCAAGGCCGCCCAACCATCTACGACATCCTGCGTGCAGATCCAGAAACTCAGCGGAAAAATTTCAAGTCGCCGGAAAGCTCATCGGCCACCTGCGGCCTCACAACTACGTGGAAGAGCGGCGCTTCAGCGCCGCGTAAGCCATCCAAAAATGATCCGGGCTTTAGCCCCTGTGCGGATCGTGAAATCTCTCTCCCCCAAACCGCGCCGCATCCCTGGCTCGCCCCCGTCGGCCGTCTCGACAAAGCCAGCGAAGGATTATTACTCCTCTCGAACGACTCCGAATGGTCCGCCCGCATCGCATCCCCAGAAACCCACCTCGACAAAACCTACCACGTACAACTCAATATCCTCGCCGACGACAAATTCATCCAATCCCTGCTTCGCGGGATAAAAACAAAAGATGGAGAAATATTAAGCGCGAAGCACGTCCGCCCCCTCCGCGCCGGAACAAAAACTTCCTGGCTCGAGATCGTTCTCGACGAAGGCAAAAACCGCCAAATTCGCCGCATGATCGAAGCCCTGGACGCCGAAGTCCTGCGCCTGATCCGCGTTTCCATCGGCCCATTAAAATTAGGCAACCTCGCCAAAGGCGCATCCCGCCCCCTCACCATGCACGAAAAACAATTGCTGGACCATGCGATACAAGCCCGCCATCCCGCCCAATCCATGAATCAGAGAAAAGATTAATCGATGAACGACCTCACATTTCTTCCCGCCGTTACCATGGCCGAACTCATCCACCAAAAAAAACTTTCCCCCGTCGAACTCCTCGAAGCCCATCTTTCACAAATCGACAAACTAAATCCCCAACTCAACGCCTTCATCGAACTCGATACCGACCGCGCCCGCCAATCCGCTCAGGACGCCGAGTCCGCCGTCCTGCAACGCAATCCCCTCGGCCCCCTCCACGGAGTTCCCATCAGCATCAAAAGTTCCATCAGCGTAGCCGGCCTGCGCTGCGAGTCCGGAACTCGCCTGCGCAAAGGCCTCATCGCCCGCGAAGATGCCCCCCTCGTCGCACGTCTGAAAAATGCCGGTGCGATCATTCTCGGCACCACCAACGTCCCCGAACTTCTCATGGCCTGGGAGACCGATAATCTTCTCTACGGCCGCACCAACAATCCCTGGGACCTAACCCGCACCGCAGGCGGCTCCAGCGGCGGAGAATCCGCCGCCATCTCCGCCGGCATGTCCGCCGGTGGCGTGGGCAGTGACGGCGGCGGCTCCATCCGTGTGCCCGCGCACTTCACCGGCATCTGCGGTCTCAAACCCACTCCCGGCCGCATCCCCAGCACCGGCCACTACCCCACGTCGGCCGGCCCGTTCGCCCTGCTCGGTGTAGTTGGACCCATGGCGCGCTGCGTCGCCGATGTGAAAATTCTCTTCGAAGTCATGCAAGGTCCCGACGCCGAAGATACCTGCGCCGCGCCCGTCCCTCTGCGCTGCCCAAGTGAAGACGAAATTCTCAAACTCAAAATCGGATATTTCGAAGAGGATGGCCGCACCCCGGTTACCCCCGAAACTCGCGCCGCCATCCGCACCGCCGCCGAAGCCCTGCGCAGCGCCGGGTTTCAAGTCGAACCATTTCCTCCCGAGATTCTCAACGCGATCCTCGAAGAAGCCCGTCAACTCTGGCACAAATTCTTCGTTGTCGCCGGCGGCATGTTGTTGCGTCCCATGTTTCGCGGAAGGGAATCCGATCTCAGCCCCATCCTCGCGCAGTTTCTCGAATGGTCCGCCGCCGAATCGCCCCACACCGGGCAAAGTTTGCTCGATGCCTGGCTCCGCCGCGACGCCGTTCGCGCCAGATGTTTCACCCAGATGAAAGAATTTCCTATGCTGCTGTGCCCCGTCGCTTCCATCCCCGCATTCCATCATGGCGAACGCACCTGGAAACTGCAGGATAAAGATAAAGAAGAAAAGTCCGTGCACTATCTCGATGCCTGGAGCTATTCCGAATTCTTCAATCTCCTGGGCAATCCCGCCGCCGTCGTTCCCATCTCGCAATCGCCCGACGGCCTGCCCATCGGCGTGCAACTCGTCGGACGTCCATGGGAGGAAGAGCAAGTCCTGTCCGTCGCCGCAGCCTTGGAGAAAAAATGCCCCGCGTGGAAGGCCCCGCCACTCGCGGCACGCCGCTAGTATGTTTGCACTATTCCCCCACCACTCCCTGCCAGATAATTTGGTCCTCTCGACTCTAGTGGCAGGATCGAACCATGAAATCAAGCTCTGACCCGATGCCCCCAAACCCTTCACCCCGCACCGTAAGCGGCCGCGCTCTCTCGTGGCTCCTGCCTTTCCTCGTCATCTCCGCCGCCTACCTCTATACCTTCCCCCAAGCCAACATTTTTTTTGCCGTCGTGGTGCTTCTCCACACTCTCGCCGGAGTCATCACCGCAATCCTGCTCGTCCCCGCGCTTCTTCGTCTTCTTCGCAACGGCACGCTGCTCGAACGCGCAGGATTTTTTCTGATCGCGATTGGCGCAGTCTTTGGCCTTATCCTGATTAAAATCGGAACCTCGCGCGTGGAATGGAAGTGGCTCTACCTCCACATCCTGATCTCTCTTTTTGGCGTCGCTCTTCTCATCGCCAACAGACTTTCCAAGGAGAGCGCTCCCTCCAGCGCAATCGCCGCGGCTCTCCGCGTTGCCGTCTGCATAGCCATCCTTGCCGGCATCGGCTACGCCGCCCATTACATCCGCGAAAGCTGGCAGACCCGCAATCGCATCGAAAATCCCGCCATGCCTCCCGACACCATGAACGCCGAAGGCGATGGTTCGCAGGGAATGTTTTTTCCCAGCTCCGCCCAGGTCTACGGCAACCAGAAAATTCCCAGCAAATTTTTTATGGAATCCGATTCCTGCAAGCGTTGTCACGAAGACATTTACAACCAGTGGTTCAGCTCCGCCCATCATTTTTCATCTTTCAACAATCAGTGGTATCGCAATTCCATCGAGTACATGCAGGATGTCGTCGGCACCAAGCCCTCCAAATGGTGCGGCGGATGCCACGATCCCGCCGTCCTCTACAGCGGCTTGATGGATACGCCCATCAAGCAAATCGTTCATCGCCCCGAATCTCAGGCCGGACTCGGCTGCATGATGTGCCACTCCATCGCCAGGGTGAAGAGCACCATGGGCCAGGCGGATTTCTATCTGGAATATCCCAAACTCCACGAACTCGCCGCCACCGAAAACCCTGTAACCCGCGCCCTGCATGACTTTGTCATTCGCCTCAATCCCGAGCCCCATCGCCGCACTTTCCTCAAGCCGTTCATGAAAAACCAGACCGCCGAGTTTTGCTCCTCCTGCCACAAAGTCCATCTCGACGTCCCGGTGAACCATTACCGCTGGTTCCGCGGCTTCAACGAGTATGACAATTGGCAGGCCAGCGGAGTCTCCGGCTATGGCGCGCGTTCCTTCTATTACCCGCCGCAATCCCAGCAATGCGCCGATTGCCACATGCCGAACGAACGTTCGAACGACTCCGGAAACATAAACGGCCTCGTCCACTCCCATCGTTTCCCCGGCGCCAACACCGCCCTCCCCACCGCCAACGAAGACGACGCTCAACTCAAACTCACCGAAGGATTTCTCAAGAGCGGCGCGCTCACCGTCGATATTTTCGCTGTTTCTCCCGCGCAGGCCTTGCAAAAAACCGGCGCCGCCACTCAGTCCGATCTTTCCACCACCTTCGCCGTCGGCGAAGAAGCCGAAACAAAAATCACCCCCACCGCCGAGAGCGAAGCTTCCCCCATCACCGCTCCGCTCAATCGCGTGCAACCCGCCCTCCGCCGCGGCGATACGGTTCGCGTCGATGTCGTCGTCCGCACCAAAAAAGTCGGCCACTTTTTTCCCGGCGGCACCGTCGATGCCTACGACACCTGGCTCGAACTCAAAGCCACCGACGATAAAAATCAAACCATTTTCTGGAGCGGCAAAGTAGAAGACGATGGCAAAGGCCCCGTGGAAAAAGGCGCGCACTTTTACCGCTCCCTGCAGATCGATGCCCACGGCAATCCCATCAACAAACGCAACGCCTGGGCCACTCGCGCCGTAGTCTATGTGCGCCTCATCCCGCCCGGAGCCGCCGACACCGTGCATTACCGAATGTCGATTCCAGAAAACGCCGGCAACAAAATCACGCTCCACGCGCGTTTGCTCTATCGCAAATTCTCCTGGTTCGGCACCCAGTTCGCCTTCGCCGGAGAGCCCGATGAAAAATCCGGCCAGCCGATCTCTCCCGATAAGCTCTCGCCCGATTACGACGATCGTTCTTTCGTATTCACCAGGTCGCTCAAGGGCGTCTCCGCCAAGCAGGAAAAAATTCCCGACCTGCCCATCGAGACCATCGCGGAAAATGAAGTCACGCTGCCCGTCGTCGCCCACAGCGCGCCGCCACTCACCCCTAAGACGATCGTTCGCAAAGAGGAATGGCAGCGCTGGAACGACTACGGCATCGGCCTCTTCTTACAGGGCGATCTGAAAGCCGCTGCCGCTGCCTTTCAAAAAGTGACGGAGGCCGATCCCTCAAATCCAGATGGCTGGGTCAATCTCGGCCGCTGCGCCGTGCAGGAAGGCGACATGGAACGCGCCCGCGTCGTGCTGCAAAAAGCGCTCGCTCTTTCTCCGAAGCTAGCGCGCGCCAATTATTTCTACGCCCGCGTCCTGCGATCCGACGGTAACTACGATGCCGCCGCGGATCGCCTTCACATCGTTCTCAGCCAGTACCCGCGCGACCGCGTCGCACTCAACGATCTCGGACGGATCCTGTTTTTGCAACGCAAATACGATGACGCGGTAAAAACTCTGCAGTCTGTGCTAACCATCGATCCCGAAGACCTGCAGGCCCACTATAACTTAATGCTATGCTACAACGGCTTGGGGAACGACAAGCTCGCCAAAGAGCACCAAGCCCGCTACCTACGCTTCAAAGCCGACGAATCGTCTCAGGCCATCACCGGCCCCTATCGCCAGTCCCACCCCGAAGACAACAACGAGCGCCAGGCCGTCCACGAACACGTCAGCGTCGCCCTCTCCCAGAATCACGCGGCGACCACTGCGATGGCCGTCCATCCGGGCAAAGCCCGCCCTGCTTCGATCACCGCTGCTCCCGGAGGTTCGCGATGACGAACCCGTGCTCAAGATTTCTCTGTGCCTCTGTGTCTCTGTGGTGGATTTTGTTCTCTCTGCCCACGTGCGCCCAGCAGCCCCACTTTCGCGACGTCACCACTCAATCCGGAATTCACTTCACCCATAACAACGGCGCCTTCGGAAAGAAGTGGCTGCCTGAAACCATGGGCCCCGGCTGCGCTTTCATCGATTACGACAACGACGGTTACCCCGACATTCTCCTCGTGAACGGAGAAGATTTCCCCGGCCACCCGCACGCCGGAGCCACCACCCCAAAGCTATACCACAACAACGGCAACGGCACCTTCACCGACGTCACCCGCAAAGCCGGACTCGCCATCCCCATGTTCGGCATGGGCGCAGCCATCGGCGACTACGATAACGACGGCTTCGACGACATCTTCATCAGCGCTCTCGGCCAAAGCCATTTGTTTCACAACAACGGTAACGGCTCTTTTACAGAAGTTACGAAATCAGCCGGACTCTGGGGCCCGAACGAATTCTCCACCAGCGCCGCCTGGGTCGATTATGACCGCGACGGCAAACTCGACCTGGTCGTCGCCAACTACGTGCAGTGGAGCGAGCAAACCGACCTCTACTGCACCCTCGACGGCGCCCACAAATCCTACTGCACGCCAGAGTCGTACCATGGTACCCCGGTACGCCTGTGGCATAATCTCGGCGGCGGCAACTTCGAAGACGCCACCCAGAAAGCCGGCCTCGCCGATCCCACTTCGAAAAGTCTGGGCATCGCCATCCTCGATGCCAACGCCGATGGCTGGCCTGACATTCTGATCGCCAATGACACTCAACCCAATAAGCTATACCTGAACAAGAAAGACGGAACCTTCGAGGAACACGGTGTCGCCTCTGGTATAGCTTTTAGTGAGGACGGAATCGCCCGCGCCGGCATGGGCGTCGATGCCTCCGACTACGACCGCAGCGGCCACCCCAGCGTCATCATCAGCAACTTCGCCAACCAGATGGTCTCGCTCTACCACAACGAAGGCCACGGCCTCTTCGTCGACGAAGCCCCCCAATCCGAAGTCGGCCGCGCCACTCTGGTCACCCTCGGCTTCGGCTGCTTCTTCTTCGACTATGACAACGACGGCTGGCCGGATATCTTCGTCGCCGACGGCCACATCGAAGACCAAATCGAGCGCGTGCAAAAGCGCGTCACCTACGCCGAGCCCGCGCATCTCTTTCACAACCTTGGCGGAGGCAAGTTTCAGGAAGTGACGGCGGACATGGGGCCGGCCTTCGCCGCCCCCAGAGTCGCACGGGGCGCGGCTTACGCCGATATCGACAACGACGGCTTCCTCGATATTCTGGTCACCACCAATGCCGGTCCGGCCTATTTGTTTCACAACGAAGGCGGAACCAATCACAGCCTGCGCCTCAAACTGGTCGGCACAAAATCCAATCGCGACGGCATCGGCGCAGTCGTTCGCGTCGCATCCAATAGTAGTCAGGACAAACAAACGAAAATGCTGCGCTCCGGCTCCAGTTACCTTTCGCAAAGCGAACTCGTTCTCACCTTCGGCCTGGGCGCGCAATCGAAAGCCGACGACATCGAAATCCAATGGCCCGGCGGCCAGGTCGACAAACTATCCAACGTCAACGCCGGACAAACCGTAACCGTCGAAGAGGGCAAGGGAATCGTCAACACGCGCGCCTACGCCACTCCAAAGTTGTCGAAGTAGTGCCGTACCCTGTGCCCTCTTGTGTTCCCCCAGTGCCCTCTGTGGTAAAGATTTAAAAGATGACGACAAGAATCCCACTCGCCGCAACCGGACTCCTGGCAGCCGCCCTAAGCCTGTTCGCCACGCCGCCACAATCCCCACCGAAATCGAGTCCCATGGAAGCCGCGCGCCTGAACAATCTCGGCGCCGCCTACATGAACCAGCAGCTCTTCGAAAAAGCTCTCAAAGATTTTCAGGAAGCGTTCGCGCTAGATCCCAAGCTCACCCTCGCACGCCTGAACGAAGGCGTCGCCCTGCTCAATCTGCAAAAAATCGACGAAGCGAAAACCGCACTCGACGCCACGCTCAAACAGGATCCCAATAATCCAACCGCGTGGTACAACCTCGGCCTCCTCGCAAAAAACACCGGCGACGCGCAAGCTGCCATCGATGCCTTTCAGCACGTAATCAAACTCGACCCGAGCGACGCCGACACCTGGTATTTCCTGGGCAGCTCCTACGTGCAGGCCAAGCAATTTCCTCAAGCCATCGACGCCTTCCAACACGCGCTGCAACTGAATCCCATTCACGCCTCCGCCGAGTTCGGCCTCTCCCGCGCCTACCAGCAATCCGCCGACCTCGACCACGCCCGCGACCACCTCAAAAAATTCCAGTACATCACCCAAAAGAAAATCGGCTCCCCCATGAGCCTCGCCTACGGCGAACAAGGCAAATACTCGCGCACCGTGGAATCGCCCAACGCCGTGCTGAAAGCCCCCGCGCAAATCAAGGTGCAGTTTGTGGATGTGACGAAAGAGGCCGGATTGAAACCAAGGACCCCGCCCCCCCGCGGCAACGGATTGGAATCTGGTCTCGCTCCGGGCGCCTGCTTCATCGATTACGACAACGATGGTCGGCCTGATATTTTTTTGGCTAACAATGGAAGAGATGAAGGTATGTCCCTTTATCACAATCTAGGAGGAGGCAAGTTCGAAGACGTCACTCTTACTGCGGGTCTAGACCCTAAACTTCACGGGGTTGGGTGCACAGTGGGCGATTATGACAACGACGGTTACTCCGACCTAGTAGTCAGCTCGGACCAAGGACTATTACTTCTGCACAACGAGAAAAACGGAACCTTCAAGGACGTGACCGCGGGTTCCGGATTGAAGAACGACGTATGGGACGGCGGCCCAACGTTCATCGATTACGACCATGACGGCGATCTTGATCTCTTCCTCACCGGGAACGACGACAAGCCGGGGTCGTTTTCGCGAAAGCTGAACGGCGCAAACCGGATGTGGCGTAATAACGCTAACGGCACTTTCACCGATGTAACCGACTTCCTAGCGCTGACCAGCGACACGCCGAACATCGCGGCAGTCGGCACCGACTATAACAACGACCGCGCTATCGACATCGTTGCCACCGGGATGGGAAGTGGGCCAGCCGAGATGAAGGCGAACGGTTTCACGGGAACGCTGATTTACGAGAATCCGCGCGAGGGAGAGTTTCTCAAACGTAATCTATGGTCCTCGCGTGTCCCTTCGCAGACGGCGGGTGTGGCAGTTCTCGACTTTAACCACGACGGCTGGATGGACCTCGCCTTCAGCCACCTGGGTGACCCGGCTATTACACTTTGGCGTAACAACAACGGTCAGGGTTTTGATCGGATTGAACTTCCGGATACTGACTTGGTGCGGGCCTGGGGCATCGCCGCCATCGACTACGACAACGACGGCTGGATTGACTTGGCGGTGGTTGGAGAAACAAAGGAGCGCAGAGGTGAAGTGCGGCTCTTCCGCAATCTTGGCGCGGATGGTTTCAAGGATGTGACTACTGATGTTGGCCTCGACAAGATTCAGCTAACAAATCCGCGAGCCATCATTACCGGAGACTACGACAACGATGGCGCGACCGACTTGCTGATCACGCAGAATCATGGGCCTGCTGTGCTGTTGCGCAATGAAGGCGGGAATCAGAATCACTGGCTGAAGCTCTCGCTCAAGGGGCTGGCCGATAACAAGAGCGCCATAGGAACGAAAGTGGAAGTCTTCGCGGGAGGCAACCGGCAGAAGTTTGAGATCGCGGGATCGAACGGATACCTCGGTCAGAACTCGACTGACATGGTCGTCGGCTTGGGCGACGCGAAAGAAGCGGACATCGTGCGCCTGCTATGGCCCACCGGTGTTTTGCAGGATGAAATAAATGTTGCCGGAGACAAGGCGCAGAGTTTCACGGAAACGGATCGTCGCGGGAGTTCGTGCCCCACTTTATTTGTGTGGAATGGCGAGCGCTATGAATTCGTCGCCGACATGCTGGGCGCGGGCGTGGTCGGACATTGGATCGGCCCCGCGCAGCGCGACGTTCCGCGCCCGGTGGAATATATCAAGATCGATCGCAGCATGATTCGCGAGAAGATTTCGCCAACGACCAACGGCCAACGGCCAGGGACGACTCTCAGCTTCCGTTTCATGGAGCCTTTAGAGGAAGCTGTGTATCTCGATCAGGCACGGTTGCTGGCAGTCGATCATCCGGCGGATCTGGATGTTTATCCAAACGAATATTTCGCGTCGAATCCGCCTTACCCAGAATTCAAAGTTGTGGTCAGTCGCGATGCGCGTCCACCCGCGGGTGCTTGGGATGAGCATGGGCACAATCTGTTGCCCGATCTTCTGGCGCATCGTTATGTCGGCGATTTTTCGCTCACACAATTCCAGGGCTTCGCGCGGCCGCACAGTCTCACGCTCGACCTTGGAGAAGCGTATCGCGGAGGCCCGCTTTGGCTGTTGCTGCATGGGGAAGTAGAATATTTTTCCGCCAACAGCATGTATGCGGCGTCGCAGGCTGGCGTGCATGCCATCTCGCCTCATGTTGAGGCGCTGGTTGCTGGGAACGACGGAAATAGCAAATGGGTGCGTGCAGTCGAGGACATGGGATTTCCCGCGGGTGGTCCGCGAACTATGACGGCTAACCTGACCGGCAAACTTCCGGCGGGCACGCGGAAGATTCGCATCACGACCAATTTGCAAATCTATTGGGATAGCATTTTGATCGACCGAACCGAACAAGCAAGTGCCGTCGAGACGCATCCGGAAAC
>Ga0302319_10022852_pt1 | contig 11190 bp, 4 predicted proteins | sample Bog_T0_2_FD_203319 | JGI IMG/M metagenome (GOLD analysis project Ga0302319, IMG submission 203319) | Peat permafrost microbial communities from Stordalen Mire near Abisko, Sweden - Bog_T0_2 | ecosystem: Environmental > Terrestrial > Soil > Wetlands > Peat | place: Sweden: Abisko, Stordalen Mire...
GCGAGCACCTTGCCGCTTTGATTAGCGACAAGACTGGCGGTGACATCACCCACGGAGTCTTGTTTCGCGTAAAAGGAGCCCTGGTAGGTCGTGTTGGAGCGCAGCGGAATGCCCCAGTAGCCGCCGTTCAGCACGCCGGCGGGGCTGGAGGCGGTGGCCTGGCCGACCTCGACGCGCAGACTCTGGGGCAGCGCCTGACTGGGGCCGGTGGTTTTGTCGATGCCGATTGTCGCCTCGGAAGCGCCCTGCTCAAGCAGGATCCAGTCGTTGACTCCGGACCAGTCCGAGCGGAAGGTTCCGTTGCGAATCAGCTCAGCATAGAGGCCGCCGTCGTAGGAGTGGTTGATCTCCTCGGTCATCAATCCGTACAACGTGGGGCTGACCTTCGCAACTGACTGATCGGCGTGGATCGTCAGGATCGCAGGACCAGGCGATGATTGTGCCTGGACGGCCGTCGCGGTGAGCCAAAAAACCAGGGCAAATACGATTGCGGAAACATTGTTTCTCATCAGGAAGACCTCGCAAAAAAGGGCGGCTAGCCCGACAGAGACGTATACCACAAGGGTTCCCCCATTGGCCTGTAAGTGATTCATCTTGTTTGAGCTTTGATCGGCTGAGAGGGTGAGCCGCCGCCGCTGGGACCCGGTGCCTGTTGAGATTTACTTTGGTTTGTGGGTTTCTTCCTAAGTTAAGCCGCTCGCAATCATGAAGTTATAGGGATTTAGCCATGCCCCACGCAGAGGCGCCGTTGGGCAGTTAGCCAGGACCTGCGGCGGGATTCCGGCGCCGAGTCCGCATGCTCCGAAAACAGGCCTAAGTGACGTAATTCCATTAGGGTACGCGCAAGAGCCAAAGTGGTATGGCTCAGGGTACTGCGGACAACCCATGATTCTCGGATGAGCGGCGGGAGGGCCACGAACACGCGCATGGCCGCGATCCTCGGACCGGTGCTCGGTGCGAGCATGCTCTGCACCGCGTTCGGGCAGTGGTCTGTCTTGCCCGACCACACGCCCATCCAGGAACTGCAGACCCTGCCCGTCAATTCCACCGTGCGTCTGGTTGGCGTTGTCACGTACGTCGATGAGCCTGAAGGGAGGTTCTGGGTTCAGGACGAAACGGCGGCTTTGCCGATCTCAGTGAACCCGGTGACTGCCGGCGTTCACGTCGGAGATCACGTCCGCATCGATGCCATCAAAACTTCCCGCTACGACCCACAGCGGGGGCCGGCCAGCGCGGGGTTGCAGGAGATCCGGGTTCGCCCCACGACGGCGAACGTGAAGTTGCCAGCTCCGTTTCCTGTAACGCTCGCCAATTTCCCTACGGCTGAAAAGAACGGCACTCGGGTGGAGTTGACGGCGATCGTGCGCTCCGCATATCTGGACAGGCAGGGACGCGCTCACCTTTCGATCGCCGATACGGGACGTGAGCTCGAATTGATTATCGCGAAGCCCGATGGCAATTACGCCAACCTGGTGGATGCGCGTATTCACTTTGCCGGTCTTCCCGAGCAGATTCGGACAGCGGAAGGAGCTCTGGTCAGCAATCAGATGTGGGTGTGGTCGGGGCGCGATTTGCGTCTCGAAGAGGCTGCGCCGGCCAAGGTTCCTCTGTATTCGATTCGGACGCTCTACAGGGAAGGACGAGCGGTCAATGGCCACCGGGTTATCGTGCGCGGCCGAGTGGCGAGTGCGACCTCGAATTCTGTGGTCCTTGAAGATCGCTGGGGCGCCATTGAATGTCAACTCTCCGCGTCACCAAAGTTGAAGGCCGGTTCGGCGGTCGAAGTGGAGGGTTTCCCCAGCCGGAGCGGCCTCCGCATCGATTTGTTCCACGCCGAGGTCACCGCCATTCCAGCGGGAGGGAGCGATGGGGATTCCGACCGCATGCCGGCGCCCCTGACAACGGTGAGCGCCATTCGTAGTCTTTCCGCGAGGGACGCGGCGCAGGCATTGCCGGTTCGCGTCACCGGCGTCATCACGTATATCGACCCCCATTGGCGGCAGCTTTTCATTCAGGATCGGAGTGGGGGCATTTATGTGCGCTACTCGGGCAATCATCCGGAGCTAACCGCGGGCACCCGCGTGAGGCTGGCCGGGATTACGAATGCCGGCGACTTCGCTCCCGTCATCGTGGCGCCGAAGTTTTTCGCGGCGGGGGCAGGCCCACTGCCCGTCGGCATCCCTGTCACGCTGGAAAAGGCGGCCGCTGGATCCCTCGACTCGCAGTACGTGAGCATCGAAGGCATCGTTCATCCGATCAAGGCCGAGGGGGAGTTCAGCGATCCGACCCTGACGTTTGAGCTTCTAAGTCCCCTGGCGCAGGTTCACGTTTCGATCGCGCCGATCTTTGTCAATATCGACCAGGCGCGGAAGCTGGAAGACGCGCGGGTGCGTATCCATGGGGTCTTCGCCACGGTCTTCAACGCACGCCGGCAACTGGTGGGATACCAACTGGCTGTCCAGAAGCTATCGGACATCGAGGTGATTGAGCCGGCGGTTCCGTCTCCCTTTGCGATGGAGACGACGCCGATTGGCTCCCTGCTGCACTACTCCCCGAAAGCGAATTTCGGCCATCACGTGAAGGTCGAAGGCACGGTCACACTGGTGGAACCGGATTTCCTGTATTTGCAGGATGCAACTGATGGCGTGCAGGTGCGCGGCAACACGGGCACGATCACGGTGGGCGACCGGGTGGCAGCGATCGGCTATCCCGCGCTCGTGGGGCGGTATTCGCCGGTCATGACGGATGCGATCTTCCACTCTGCCGGCCGCGCCGGGCTGGTTGCACCCAGACTGGTCACGGCGGAGTCGCTTCTCCAGGGACACGAGGATTCGATGCTGGTGACGGTGGAAGGAAGACTTCTGGCCGCGCTCGACGGACCGGCGCGCGAGAATCTCGTCCTGCAGTCGGGCGTGCGCACTTTCACAGCGCAGCTCTATACCTCAGACCAGGGAGCGGATCTGCGGCCGCTCAGGGAAGGAAGCGTGCTGCGGCTCACGGGTGTCTCGTCGGCGCAGGTGGATCCAGGCAGGCTCTATACGATTCTCGACCAGAACCCGGCGAGCTTTCAGCTTTTGATGCGGTCGCCCCAGGATCTGACCGTCATCAGCAACGCACCTTTCTGGACCTTACGCGCCACGCTCGGTTTACTCGGCCTTTTGTCTCTCTTAACCATGGTGGTACTGATGTGGGTCACGGTGCTGCGGCGGAGGGTTCGCGCGCAGACAGCCGCGTTGCGCAAAGCCTCGGAAACGGCGCAGGCGATTAAGGACCTTTCCGCAGCGATGCAGAGGGTGTCGAGCCAGCAGTTATTCGATACGCAAGTTTCCGTGCGCGGCAGCGAAGAGATCGCCCAGCTGGTGGTCGGCTTCAACACGATGTTGTCAGAGCTGGGACAGCGGGATCGAGCCAAGCGCGACGCGGAGGCCCGGCTGCAGCACATGGCGCTCATCGATGAGCTCACGGGCTTGCCGAATCGCCGTCTACTCGCCGATCGCCTGTCGCAGAATCTGGTCAGGGCGAAGCGCGAGAACCGGATGCTCGCGCTTCTCTATATCGATCTGGACGGCTTCAAAATCGTCAACGACAACCTCGGACATGGCACCGGCGACATGCTTCTGGGCCAGGTGGCGCAGCGGCTCAAAGCCCGGTTCCGGCAATCGGACACCCTCGCGCGCATCGGCGGGGACGAGTTCACCCTGATCCTCGACCAGATTGGCACGCAGGCCGACGCCGAGGAGGCCGCCGCCGGCGTTCTGGAGGTGCTCAACGCTCCCTTCGATCTGGCGGGCCAGTCCATACGGATTACCGCGAGCATCGGCATCAGCCTTTATCCCGAGCACGGGGAGGAAGCGGGCCTGCTCCTGCAGCAGGCGGACTGCGCAATGTTCGCCGCCAAGCGCAGCGGGAAAAACCGCATTGTGCAGTTCGGGGACGACCTGGGCAATGCCACGCGGGAACGTCTGACCCTGGAAGGCGATCTGCGCCGCGCCATCGAGGAAGGCGAGATTACGGTCCACTACCAGCCGGAGTTCGACCTCGCCACGAATACCATCGTGCGCTTTGAGGCTCTGGCGCGCTGGACTCACCCGAAGCTCGGGCCCATTCCTCCCCTGAATTTCATCCCCATCGCCGAAGAGTGCGGACTAATCGTCCTCCTCGGAGCCCACATCATGGAGCGCGCCTGCGCGGATGCGGTGATCTGGCAGCGCAGAACCAGGCGGCCCATTCAGGTCGCGGTCAATGTATCCAGTGTGCAGTTTGCCCGCGACACTTTCATTGAGGAAGTCGAGGACATTCTGCAGCGGACCGGTCTGAAACCGACCCTTCTGCAGATCGAACTCACCGAGTCCGCTACCCTGACCGGAATCGAACGCGCAGCGAGCATGATGCGGCGCCTCCGGAGTCTTGGCATCAGCATAGCCATGGACGATTTCGGCACCGGATACTCCTGCCTGAGCTACCTGCCGAAGCTTTCCTTCGACGCCCTGAAGCTGGACCGCTCCTTTGTGACGGAATTGATAGCACATCCGGAAAGCACGGCCTTCGTGCAGTCCATTTTGTCGATGGCACACAATCTCAAGATGAAAGTCATCGTCGAAGGAATCGAAACCCGGGAACAGCTGGAGCTGATGCGTTCGCTGGGGACCAACGAAGCGCAGGGCTACCTTCTCGGCCGGCCCTCGCCCAATCCGCTGGAGCAACTCAGCTGGGAAACGGATCTCAACTACCGCGCCGCGAAGGAGGACCTGGAGCCAGTCGGTTAGGGCTGACGCTATGGGCAAGAACGGTCCAATTCGTGGTGAAGACGGCTTGCGGAGGAGTGCCGCAGCAGCGGCGGCGTCTTTTCACAATCGCCGGAGGATGGCCGTTGCCCGGTCATGGCCGGCGCGATTGAGCGTGCCCATCCTGTTGGCGGCAGTTGTCTGCGCGGCAGGATCGATCGCCTGCCCATCCGCGTTCGGACTGGACCCGGCGAAAGCCATCACCCAGTACATGCAAACGACCTGGACGAGCGACTCCGGTTTGCCGCAAAACTCCGTCCAGGCCACAGCACAAACAGCCGACGGCTTTCTGTGGTTCGGAACGCAGGAAGGTTTGACGCGATTCGATGGCGTCCATTTCACGACGTATACGCGGCAGACTACACCGGGCCTTCCGTCAGGCTTTATCCAGAGCCTGATCGCCAGCCGTGACGGCAGCCTGTGGATCGGCACCGACAGCGGCCTCAGCCACTACCAACCGACCACCTCCGCCGAGGTCGGCGGCATTTTTACCACGCTCACCACCCGCGACGGACTTTCCGGGAACAATGTCACAGCGCTCTGCGAAGATCGCGAGGGGGGCATCTGGGCAGGCACGGCAAAAGGACTAAACCGAATCCTGCAAGGCCGCGTCGAAAGCTGGACGACCAGCGACGGACTGGCGGATGTATCCATCAGCGCAATCGCCACCGACGCCGGCGGGACGCTCTGGGTGGGAACGGCAAAAGGGTTGTCGCGCTTCGATCACGGCCGCTTCCGGACGTTCACCACGCGGGACGGGCTGCCGGGCGATGCCATCGTCGCCCTGGCCGCGGCGCAGGACGGCTCGCTTTGGGTGGGAACGCTGGCCAATGGCCTGGCGCAGATCCGCAACGGCCACGTCTCCATTTTCCCGCAGCGTCTGCCGTGGAACGAAATCACCGCGCTGCTCGCCGATCATGACGGGGCCCTTTGGATCGCCTTCGATCGCCACGGCATGGCCCGGCTGTATCGAGGCAAACTGAACTACTATGACGCCGCTCGCGGACTGCCGAGCGACCGCTGCGCACACGCTCTCTTCGAAGACCGCGAGGGCAGCTTGTGGGTAGGTTTCCTCGATGCGGGCGTGGCACAGCTCCGCGATGGGAAATTCTCAGTTTTCGGCACGCCCGAGGGCCTGTCCGGCAACTACGATGGCAATGTGCTGCAGGCGCAGGACGGCACGATGTGGATCGGCGCCGACGACAACGGCATCGACCATCTGCTTCCCGACGGCCGCGTCGAGGTGTGGGATCAGCAAAAGGGACTGCCTAATCAGGCTGTCTATTCCCTCCTGCAGACGCGCGACGGAAGCCTCTGGGTGGGCTACCGGCGCGGCACCCTCGCCCGCATGCAGCACGGACGCGTCTCGATCTATCACGACCCCGTGGCTTCGAATTACTCGGTGAATTCACTCCTCGAGGACAACGACGGCATACTTTGGGTTGGCTTCGAAGGCAAAGGGCTGGCGCGCTTCGATCGGGGACAGTTTCACCACCTGAGCGATACCGGGCGCGTGGCCGCGCTGGCTCTCTCCACGGACGGCGCTTTATGGGTGGGCATGGACGGCGACGGCGTGGAGCGCCTTTACCATGGCGCAGCGACAACCTTTACCACCGCCGCGGGACTGCACAGCGATCACGTGATGAGTCTCTACGCCGATCCTGACGGCAGCATGTGGATCGGTACAGCGGGCGGCGGCCTCAGCCATATTCGTGACGGCCATGTGACGACGTGGACGCCCGATCAGCAGATACCGAACTCCGCGATTGGCTCAATTATTGGAGACAACGCCGGTAACCTCTGGTTCGGCGCCGATATGGGCATCTATCGCATTGCGAAGTCTGAACTGCAGCAGGCGGTGAGCGCTTCGACAAACGCGATTCATCCCGTCCTGTACGGCACCGCCGATGGCCTGCGCTCGCGCGAGACTCTCTATGGCAGCATGCCGTGCGCGTGGAAGAGCCGCGATGGACGCCTATGGTTCGGAACCATCGCCGGCATCGCAGTGATCGACCCGGCTCACATCCCGGTGAATACTAACGTGCCACCGGTATGGATCGAGCGGTTCAAAATCGATTCGAATACCATCCCGCTCGAGGACCACATCCGACTCGGTCCGGGTTCGGGCAATCTCGAGGTGGCCTTCAGCGCTCCCACGTTCGTGGCGCCCCTGCAGGAGCGTTTTCGCTACCGCCTGATCGGCTTCGATTCCGACTGGAACTATTCGGGTGGACGCCGGATGGCCTGGTATACGAACCTCCCTCCCGGCTATTACACCTTCATCGTCCAGGCGCAGAACAACGACGGGATCTGGAATCAGACCGGCGCCTCGTTCAGCTTCTCGCTGCGGCCGCCGCTGGCGCGCACGCCGGTTGCCTATGCCTGTTACATCATGCTTATCCTGCTGCTCGCATGGAGTATCGTGGCTTACCGGACACGGGCTTTGATGCACCGCCAGGAGGAGCTGACCCGCACCGTCACTGAGCGCACGGCGCAACTTGAAGCGGAAAAAGCCGCTCTCGAAGCCACACGCCGCGCACTGCATATACAAGCGACCCACGATTCCCTGACTGGCATCTTCAACCGCGCCGCCATGCTGGAGCATCTGCAACGCGAGATCGCCCGCTCCACCCGCGACCGGACTACGCTCGGCGTCCTGATTGCCGACCTTGACCATTTCAAGAACCTTAACGACAGCTTCGGCCACCTTTGCGGCGACGACGTGATTCGTGAAACTGCCGACCGATTCCGCGCCGCGATGCGCGGCTACGACATCGTTGGCCGCTACGGGGGAGAAGAATTTCTGATCCTTTTTCCGGGATGGGATTTCACTGTCGCTCCGGGCCGTATCGACGATTTGCTGGCGTCGATCCGCTCCCGGCCTTTCGAGGTTGGCGAAAACCGCGTTACCGTGACCTGCAGTATCGGGGTCGCCACGTTTCGCCCCGAGCTTGACTCTCCTTCGATCCGGGAGGTTCTGTGCCGGGCCGATACCGCGCTGTACGTGGCCAAGAATTCCGGGCGCAATTGCGCGAGCTTTGAACTGCGGAATCCCGCGGTTCGCAAAGCGCGCATCGAGTCCATTCACACGGTCAGCAGCGACGATTAGGCGAGCCCGAAAAACTCGACTGCGTACGTAGGGCCGTCCTGTCCGCGGATTATCCGGACTTCATCAGCGATAGGAGACAGTTCACCGCTTCGTCGAGTTCGGCGATGGGCACGCACTCGCGGTTGCTGTGCGCCGTGCGCATATCTCCAGGACCAAAGACCACGATTTCCTCGGCGATGGGCGCGAAGATGCTGGCCTCGGAGCCGAAGGGGATGGAGATCGCTGGTCTGCCGGTCAGGGTTTCGAGTGTGCGGACCAGCCGCGCTCCGGCGGGGGTTTCGAATCCGGATTGCTGCCGCAATGGCTGGATTTCGGCGCGAAAGGTGGGGTCGAGACTGTGCAAGCGCTCGACGATTTCTCCAACTGACTGCGGGACGGCGTTCGGAGATTCACCGGGAATCGGCCGCCATTCCAGTTGAAAACGGCACAGACCGGGGACGATGTTCTTCGCGCAGCCGCCCTGGATCGTCCCGATGTTGATCGTGGTAAATCCTGGATCGAAGAAACTGTGCCGGGTGAGCGCGAGCCGCGCCGCGAACTCCTCAATGGCGATGATCAGCCGAGCCGCGTTGGTAATGGCCGAGACGCCCTGCAGCGGATGCGCACTGTGCGCCTCTTTTCCGTGGACCGTGATTTCGGCGAGGCAATAGCCTTTGCCGGCGCGGGCGGGATGGAGCGACGTCGGCTCCCCAATGACCATGCGGCGAGGGCGGACTACGTTGTTCGCGACGAGATGGGACGCGCCGGCGCAGCCAATCTCTTCGTCCGCCGTCAGCACCAGGCGCAGACCCTGGGGGAGCGCGGCCGAATCGCTCTGCCCGATGGCCGACAACAGGCAGGCGAGAAACCCCTTCACGTCGCAAGCGCCGCAGCCGTGCAGATTTTCATCCTGCAAGACCGGATCGAGGGCGTTCGCCCAGTCGGATGCAAAGGGTACGGTGTCGGTGTGGCACATAAAGACGAGATTCGCGTCTCGATCGGCGGGGTTCTGTCCGGGCGGAGCGGCGATCAGGTTCACCTTCTCGATGCCTGCCGGATCCTGCCAGGACAGCTCACGGGCTGACCACCCCGCGCTGCGCAGCGCCTGCGTCGCATAGTCCACAACGGGGCGATTCGACACCGCAGAGTTGGAGGGAATGCGAATCAGGTCCGACAGGATTTCGACGACGCTTTTCATCGCGGTGGACCGGATCGCGCTGCACTGGACATGTCGCGCCACACCTTTGCGTGTACCTCTTCGTAATGAGAGACGATCTCCTCCTCGAGCGCGTGCTTGCCGTCGCGCACGATCAGCCTGCCATTCACGGCTACATCGCGAAGGGCGGTCCGGTTCATCCCAAAGACGATCAGGGACAAAAGATCACTGGCGGAATGGCCGGCGATGGAGACGTCGCGCAGGTCGACGGTAAAGAAGTCGGCGAAGGAGCCAGCGGTCAGATCGCCGGAGGGCACAGCCAGAGCGCGGGCGCCGTTCACAGTTGCGCAAGCGAAGAGCCGCGCCGCCAGTCCCTGCTGTCCAATCTGATCGAGAATGGCACGTTGTCGATGGGTGAGCCGCAAATGGTAATCCAGCTCGCGCGCGTCTTCCAGTGGATCGATCTGCGCCTGACTGTCGGACCCCAGCGCGATGCGGATGCCGTTCCTGAGCACCTGATCCGCGGCCAGAATGCCGTCACCGAGGTTGCGCTCGGTCGTCGGACAGGAGCCAATCGTCGCCCCGGCATCGGCCAGCATGGCTGTCTCTACCGCAGTGATGTGGATCGCATGCACCGCAGTCGAGTCCGGCCCGAGCAGACCAGCCCTGCCGAGGAGCGCGACGGGAGTCGTGCCGTATTCGCGAAGACACGCTTCGTTCTCCGCGACCTGCTCCGCCATGTGCATATGCAGCGGCAGTTTTCTCTCGCGCGCCCAAGCGGAAATGGCGCGCACATCGTCGAGCGGCACCGCGCGAATGCTGTGCGGAGCGACGCCGAGACGCACGTCTGACGAATCGCCGGGGAGCTCGCGCAGGAGGGCGTCCGTATTGGCGAGGAAGGCCGAGATGGTCTCGAAGAAACGTGCCTGACCCGGATCGCGCGCCGTTTCGAACCCGGAGCGCTGGTAAGCGCAACGCAGCAACACAATGCGAATGCCCACCGACTGCGCGGCTGCGATGACCTGCCTGGCAAGCAGATTTGGATCGTCATAGGGACGGCCATCCGGAGCGTTGTGCAGGTAATGAAACTCGCCGACGGTCGTCGTTCCGGAGAGCGCCAGCTCCAGAAACAGCATGCGGGCGACGTCGTAGACCTGCTGCGGATCGAGGTTGGCGGCAGCGTGATACATCGTGCCGCGCCACGACCAGAAATCCTTGCCGCTGACGGCGCGCGACTCTGCCTTGCCGCGGATCAGGCGCTGGAAGGCGTGCGAGTGCACGTTGACGAAGCCAGGAAGGAGCGCCTTGCCAGGCAAATCGATGACGTTGCCCGCGGGGGCGGCGGCGGCCGAGGCGTCCGCGGAAGTCACGTCCTGAATTTTGCCCGCATCATTAACCAGCAAGCCGGCATTCATCACAAAGGCGCCGTTGACCAAGAGAAGCTCGGGACGAAAGAGAGTCGTCATGCCACGACCCTCTCGCCGCGAATCCAGACTTCGCGCACGGGATTGCTGCCGAGGGTGTAGGCCAGCTCACGCCAGTCTGCCCCTTCGAGGACAAGAAAGTCTGCCGGCAGTCCGGGCTCGATGCGTCCAGCGTCGTTCAGGCCGAGCGCGCATGCGGCATTGACCGTTCCAGCGACGAGCGCTTCCTGCGCCGTTAGTCCATTCAGGCGAACCGCCAATGCGAGGGCCATGGAAGCGGAGAAGAGCGGACTCGATCCTGGATTGAGATCCGTGCCCACGGCGACGGCTGCGCCCGCATCGATCAACTTACGTCCGGGCGCCGGAGGCAGCCCCAGATGGAGCGAAACGCCGGGAAGAATCGTGGCGATGGTCGAGCTGGCCACCATTGCCGCAACCTGGTCTGCGCTGCACGCTTCAAGATGATCGACGCTGAGCGCTCCCATGCGCAGGCCAAGTTCGAGGCCACCCACGCGGTGAAACTGCTCGGTGTGGAGCTTGATGGCGAGCCCGTGCTGTTGAGCGCTCGCGAGTATCGGTTCCGCCTCCTCCGCGCTCCAGGCTTCCTTCTCGACGAAAACGTCGACCGCGCGCGCGAGCTTTCTCTGCGCGACTTCGGGAATCAATGTCTGACAAACGTCCGACACATACGCTGAGCGGTCTGCCGCTGATTTGGGCGGGACGTGAATCAGCAAAGTG
>Ga0302319_10022854_pt1 | contig 11190 bp, 8 predicted proteins | sample Bog_T0_2_FD_203319 | JGI IMG/M metagenome (GOLD analysis project Ga0302319, IMG submission 203319) | Peat permafrost microbial communities from Stordalen Mire near Abisko, Sweden - Bog_T0_2 | ecosystem: Environmental > Terrestrial > Soil > Wetlands > Peat | place: Sweden: Abisko, Stordalen Mire...
CCGATCTCCGGGCGCACCGGCCGCTCCATCACCGAGGGCGCGCTGGTCACCAACGAGCAGACGCTGCCGCTCGTGACCATCCAGCAGCTCGATCCTATCTACGTCGACATCCCGGAATCGACCGCCATCATCACGCGGCTGCGGCGCGAGGTCTCCAAGGGCCAGATCAAGTCCGTCGGCCAGGACGCGGCGCTTATCACGCTCACGCTCGAGGACGGCTCAATGTACGAGGAACCCGGTACGCTTCAGTTCTCCGAGGTCACCGTCGACCAGAGCACCGGCTCGGTCATCCAGCGCGCGGTCTTCCCGAACCCGAAGGCGTTCCTGCTGCCCGGCATGTTCGTCACCGCGCACATCGAGGAAGGCATCAGCGAAAACGGCATCCTCGTGCCACAGCAGGGCGTCATGCGCGATCCCAAGGGACAAGCCAGCATCTTCCTCGTCGGGGCCGACAACAAGGTCGCGCTGCGCACGATCCACACCGATCGCGCCATCGGCGACAAGTGGCTTGTCACTGACGGTGTCAGCGCTGGCGACCGCGTCATCGTCACGGGCCTGCAGAAGGTCATGCCCGGCGCACCTGTGCACGCGACGGAAATGACCCCCGATGCCCTCGAGGCCACCGCCTCGAAGGAAAACCAGTAGGCCATGCTCTCCCGCTTCTTCATCGACCGGCCGATCTTCGCCTGGGTCATCGCCATCGTGCTGATGATGGCGGGCTCGCTCGCGATCCTGACACTGCCAATTGCGCAATATCCGCCCATCGCGCCGCCCGCCGTCGCCATCACCGTCAACTATCCCGGCGCCTCCGCCGAAACCGTGCAGAGCACCGTCGTGCAGGTCATCGAGCAGCAACTCAGCGGCATCGACAACCTGCTCTACTTCACGTCCGAGAGCGACAAGGACGGCACGATGACCATCACCATGAGCTTCGCGCAGGGCACCAACGCCGACATCGCTCAGGTGCAGGTGCAGAACAAGCTCGCGCTGGCCATTCCGCTGTTACCGCAGGAAGTGCAGCAGCAGGGCATCCGCGTGGCCAAGTCGACGAAGAACTTTCTGCTCGTCGTCGGCTTTGTCTCGGAGGACGACTCGATGTCCTCCGTCGATATCGCCGACTTCATCGCCTCCACCGTGCAGGATGCCGTCGCGCGCACGCCCGGCGTCGGCGACTTCCAGCTCTTCGGCTCGCAGTACGCCATGCGCGTCTGGATGGACCCGGCCAAGCTCAACAACTATTCGCTCACGCCCATCGACGTGCAGAACGCCATCCTCGCGCAGAACGTGCAGATCGCCTCGGGCGAACTCGGCGGCCTGCCTGCCGCGAAGGGCCAGCAGCTCAACGCCACCGTCATCGGCCCGTCGCGCTTGCAGCATCCGGATGAGTTCGGCGCGATCCTGCTCAAGGTCAACCCCGATGGCTCGCAGGTGCGCATCCGCGACATCGGGCGCGTCGAGCTCGGCGCGGAAAACTACACTTTCCAAGGCAAATACAACGGTCATCCCGCCTCCGGCCTTGCGGTCAAGCTCTCCTCCGGCGCCAATGCGCTCGAGACCGCCGACAACGTTCGCGCCACCGTCGCCAAGCTCGAGCCGCTCTTCCCGCGCGGCCTCAAGGCCATCTACCCCTACGACACCACGCCGTTCATCCGTCTCTCCATCGAGGAAGTGGTGAAGACGCTCTTCGAGGCGATCTTCCTCGTCTTCGTCGTCATGTACATCTTCCTGCAGAACCTGCGCGCGACGCTCATCCCGACCATCGCCGTGCCGGTCGTACTGCTCGGCACCTTCGCCATCCTGAAAATCTGCGGCTTCTCCATCAACACGCTCACGATGTTCGGCATGGTGCTGGCCATCGGCCTGCTCGTCGACGACGCCATCGTCGTCATCGAGAACGTCGAGCGCGTCATGGGCGAGGAAGGCCTTTCGCCGCGCGACGCCACGCGCAAGTCGATGGATCAGATCACCGGAGCGCTCGTCGGCATCGCGCTCGTGCTCACCGCCGTCTTCATTCCGATGGCGTTCTTCAGCGGCTCGACTGGCGTCATCTACCGACAGTTCTCCATCACCATCGTCTCGGCCATGCTCCTCTCGATCATGGTCGCGTTGACCTTTACGCCAGCTCTTTGCGCCACGATCCTCAAGCCCGTGGAGAAGGGGCACAAGGAAAAGACACGCGGTCTCTTCGGCCTCTTCAATCGAGGCTTCAATGCCACGAATCGCTACTACGAAGGCGGAGTGCGCCAAATTCTCGGCCGCAGCTTCGCCTTCTTTTTGGTCTACGTAATCATTGTCGCGGGAATGGCGTTCCTCTTCCTGCGCATACCGCGCGCATTTTTGCCCGAGGAAGACCAGGGCATTCTCTTCGTCCTCGTCAACACGCCGCCTGGTGCCACCGTGAGCCGCACCGAGGCCGTGCTCGACGACGTCCGCCACTACTTCCTTCACGACGAGGCCGAATCGGTTGACGGCGTCTTCACCGTCGCCGGATTCAGCTTCGCCGGACGCGGGCAAAGTTCCGGCCTCGCCTTCGTTCGCATGAAGCCGTGGTCGCAGCGGCCCGGTGCCGACCACCGCGTGCAGGCTATAGCCCGCCGCGCCATGCGCCACTTCGCCACCATCCAGGACGCCATGGCCTTCGCCTTTGCGCCGCCGGCGGTCATCGAGCTCGGCAACGCCACTGGCTTCGACTTCGAGCTTCTGGACCGCGGCGGCCTCGGACACACCGCGCTAATGAATGCGCGCAACCAGCTCCTCGGTCTGGCCGGGAAGGAGCAGAACACGCTCATGGCCGTGCGCCCGAACGGCCTCAACGACGAGCCCGAGTACAAGTTCGACATCGACCGCGAGAAGGCCAGCGCCTTCGGCCTCACCATCGCCGACGTCAACAACACGCTCTCCTCCGCGTGGGGCTCCGACTACGTCAACGACTTCATCGACCGCGGCCGCATCAAGAAAGTCTTCATCCAGGGCGACACCGACTCGCGCATGCTGCCGCAAGACTTCAACAAGTGGTATGTGCGCAACAACGTAAGCCAGATGGTGCCGTTCTCCGCTTTCGCCACTGGTTCGTGGATCTACGGCTCGCCCAAGCTTGAGCGTTACAACGGCGTGCCCTCCGCCGAGATCCAGGGCGAACCCGCGCCGGGCGTCAGCACCGGACAGGCGATGGCCGTGATGGAACAGCTCGCCGCCAAGCTGCCCAAGGGCATCGCCTACGACTGGACCGGCGTCTCCTACGAGGAAAAGCGCGCGGGCTCGCAAGTCGGCGCGCTCTACGGTATCTCGCTCGCGTTCGTCTTCCTCTGCCTCGCCGCACTCTACGAGAGCTGGTCGATTCCGCTCGCCGTCATGCTCGTGGTTCCGCTCGGCATTTTCGGCGCGGTCCTCGCCACGCTGTTGCGCGGACTTTCCAACGACGTCTTTTTCCAGGTCGGCCTGCTCACAACCGTTGGTCTCTCGGCGAAGAACGCGATTCTCATCGTCGAGTTCGCCAAGGAAAACTACGAGTCGGGCATGGACTTGCTTGAGGCCACTGTCCGCGCCGCGCACCAGCGCCTGCGGCCGATCCTGATGACCTCGCTCGCGTTCGTCTTCGGCGTCGCGCCGCTGGCCATCTCGACCGGCGCGGGTTCCGGCGGCCAGAACGCCATCGGCACCGGCGTCATCGGCGGCATGATCGCGGCGACTGTCCTCGCCATCTTCTTCGTGCCGCTGTTCTTCGTCGTGATGCTGCGCCTCTTTAAGGTCCCGCGGCGTAAACCGCACGAGGAAGAACCGCCCGCGCCTCAGCCGCCTGCTCCTCCCGCAGCCCCTCAGCCCGCCGCGGAACCTGAGCGCCGTTCAGCCATCCGCATCGTAGTTAACCGCCTGCCCAAATCGGCGAAAACGTCCTAGCGGTAACCGGCTTCGCCCGGTTTGTGCAGCGATTCACCCTGCGCGGTGAACTTCTCTGCCGCCTTGTCGATCGGCACATTCGGGCACGTGTCGATCCAGCGCGTGCCTTCGGGCCGCGCCCAGAAAACGCCGTTGTGAATGACGCGCCGGACTTCCTTCTGATGATAGGTCGGGTACGTCTCATGGCCGGGACGGAAGTAAAAGATCTTTCCGTTGCCGCGCTTCCACGTCGCACCGGAGCGGAAAACCTCGCCTCCCTGGAACCAGCTGATGAAAACAAGTTCGTCCGGCGTCGGGATGGCGAACGGCTCGCCGTACATCTCCTCGTTCGGAATCTCGAAATACTTGTCGATGCCCTGCGCGATTGGATGTCCGGGATTGCAGACCCAAAGCCGCTCCTTCTCGCCCGCCTCGCGCCACGTCAGCGAGCACGTCGTGCCCAGCAGCCGCTTGAAGATCTTCGCGTAGTGCCCGGAGTGGAGGACGATCAGCCCCATGCCCTCGAGCACGCGCTTCTGCACGCGGTCCACGATCTTGTCCTCCACCTGTCCATGCGCGGCATGGCCCCACCACGTCAGCACGTCGGTCGCGTCGAGTACCGCCTCGGTCAGGCCGTGCTCCGGTTGATCCAGCGTCGCGGTGCGTACCTCAACGCCGCCGAGTTCGCGCAGCCCCTCGGCGATGGTCTCGTGCATGCCCTTGGGATAGAGCTTGGCGACGACGGGATGCTTCTGTTCGTGGACGTTTTCGCCCCAGACGGTGACGCGAAGTGGTGTGCTCATGAGTTTATTTGTATTCGGGAATGGTAACTTCCTGGTTGAGCTGGCTCGACTGCATGATTGCCTCGAGGATGGCGATGACGTTGATGGTCTGCTCGATCGGCACCGGCGAAGGCTTCCCGCTGCGGATAGCCTCGGCGAAGGCAAGAATCTCCTCCGTGTGCGCGGGCTTGCGCCCCGCGTGCGGTAGCACCACGCCGTCGACCAGCGTGCGGTTCACCGTGGTGTGGAAATGCCCGGTGGGCCAGCGGATGCTCGCCTTCTTTCCCTGCAGTGTGGCATTCAGCTCCTCCGTCTGCTGATGCTGCAGCCAGCTTGCTTCCAGCACCATGGTCGAGCCGTTGGAAAAGTGGATGTAGCCAGAGGCAAAGTCCTCCACGCCGAACAGCGTGCGGTCCCACTCGCCCCAACCGCCGGGAATGTCGAATCCCTTGGCGAAATTGGTGTGTGCCCGTCCGCTGACGCGCACCGGTTTTGGGAAATTCATCAGCCAGAGCGCGGTGTCGAGTGCATGCACGCCTATGTCCATGCACGGCCCGCCACCGGAAAGCTTCGGGTCGATGAATCCGGCATTGATCGGCAGCCAATTGCGGCGCGTGGCGTTGACACGCGCGTGGTAAACCTCGCCGAGGGCGCCGGTGTCCACCCACGCCTTGATCGCCGCCGATATGTCGCTGTAGCGATGATGCTGCGCCGTCATCAGGATGCGGTCGGTCTTGGCCAGCGCCGCCTTCATCTCGAGGATCTCCGCGGTCGAGACGGCGAGAGGTTTTTCGCAGAGCACATGCTTGCCCGCCTTGAGCGCCGCAATCACCGCCGGAGTGTGGAACTTGTTCGGCGTACAGACATCGACGCAGTCGATCTCGTCGAGCTTCAGCAGGTCGTTGAAATCGGTGAAGGTCTTGGGAATGTCGAAGTCCTCCGCGAGCTTCTTCGCGGTGGGTTCGTGGATGTCGCACACGGCGACAATCTTGGCATCTGGTACCGCGCGCCAGCCGGGTTGAAGATGCGCGCCGCGCACGATGCCGCCGGCGCCGATCAGGCCTACTTTCAGAGTTTTGCTCATAGGATAAGAGGAAGCTTCGCAGTCGTGTTGGGGAAAACAAGCGCGGAACTGTGCACCTCAGCGCGCCGCCCAGATGAGGCCGCGCTTGGTGATTTCGCGCACCTCGGGCACTTCGAATTCCTTCGGCCCGTGGCCGATCGATTGGTAGAAAACGCGGCCCGCGCCGTATTTTCGCTTCCACACCACCGGCATCACCGTCCCGTTGACCCACGGCGCATCCTTCGTCTGGAACGTCGTCGTGGCCAGCACTTCGTTCGAAGGATCGACGTGCATGTAGTATTGCTCGGAGTGGACGGCAAAATCCTTCAGGCCGGCCACAATCGGGTCCGACCCCTTGCTGATATGCACGACGTAGTCCTTCATGTTGTCGGGGTGCGCCACAAATTGTCCGCCGACGACGAACTGATAACTTGTCGCCGAGCGAAACGCATCGCCCATGCCGCCGTGAAAACCCCCCAGGCCCGTGCCGGCCGCGACTGCGCTGACCAGCGCCTTTTCCTGGTCCCCGGTGATCTGGCCCATGGTCCAGTTCGGCACGAGCAGGTCGTACGTCTTCAGCTTTTCCGCGTCGAGCAGCGCATCGAGCGAGTCGGAAATCGTGACGTCGAAGCCCGCCGCGCGCAAATCGCCCGCGATCAGCTCCGAGGTCGCCTTCGGCGAATGACCGTCCCAGCCGCCATAAACAACGAGTGCTTTTTTCATAAGTGGATGCTCAAGCCAGTTCGCCCACGGGCAGCCCCGCCGGCAAAGGCTCCGGCTGCTTCGGGCGGGATTTCAGCGTGATCTTGCGCCCGGTCTTCGCCGAGGTGTGGAATGCCTCCATGATCTCGACGACGTGCAGCGCGAGTTCACCGTTGAGCCGGTGCTGCTTCTTGCCGGTCTGCGCAGAGAACGCCATGTCCGCGATTCCGATGCCGCGCCCAGTCTTGTCGCTGTGGGTGAGGGGAACACTTACCCACTCGGGCTTTGCCTTCGTCCAGAGCTTCACTTCGCCGCCGAAATTGTTCGGGTCGGGAACGGAGAGCGAGCCCTCGGTGCCGTGCACTTCCAGCAGCGGCATGTTGCTGCGCCAAACGTCGAAGCTCATGTTCACAGTCGCGATCGCGCCGTTGACGAACTCGAGCTCGCCGCTCAGGTGCGTCGGCACTTCGACTTTGATCTTCCGACCGGGAGTGACCTTGCTCGTGATCGTGCGTTCCTTGAACGTAATCTTAGCCACCGCAGTCACACTCTTCACAGGGCCCATCAGCAGCACGAGCGACGTGAGATAATAGGGCCCCATGTCGAACAGCGGGCCGCCGCCTTTCTGGTAATAAAAATCCGGGTTAGGATGCCAGCTCTCGTGGCCGTGGCAGAGCATGTTTGCGAATGCCGCGATGGGTTTGCCGATGGCACCGCTATCGATGACGAGCCGTGCCGTCTGGATTCCGCCGCCGAGCACCGTATCCGGCGCGCAACCGACGCGCAGCTTGCGCTTCTGAGCTTCCTTAAGCACCTGCACCCCCTCCTTGTAAGTGAGCGAAAACGGCTTCTCGCAATACGCGTGCTTGCCCGCTTTCAAAGCGGCGAGATTCACGCCCGCATGTGCAGCGGGGATGGTCAGGTTCAGCACCGCGTCGATGTCGGGATCAGCCAGCAGTTCCTTCACGGAGCAGGCCTTGGCTACGCCGTGCTCGGTCGCCTTGGCCTGTGCGCGTTCGACGTCGATGTCGGCACATGCGGTGATCTTCGCGAACGCCGCGTAGGGCGCGAGATGCTGGAAGTAAGCGTTGCTGATGTTGCCGCAGCCGATGAGGCCGATACGGAACGGCTTCGAAACCGGTTTCTTGGGCATGGCTCGGCGCGCGTTACTTCTTCTCGAAGGCCGCGTCGAACGCGACCTTGCTTGGCGCGAAGTCGAGCTTGCGCAGGAAGGCCGCTGCCTCGGTCGCGCCGTGCTCGCGGTCCATGCCTATGTCTTCCCATTCGACCGAGAGTGGCCCTTGGTAATTGACTTGGTTGAGGGCGCGCACGATCTCCTCGAAGTTCACGCTGCCGCGTCCGAGCGAGCGGAATTCCCAGAAGCGGCGCGGATCGCCGAACTTCGTGTGACCGCCGAAGACTCCGGCCTCGGTCGGCACGGTGGACCAGTGCACGTCCTTCATGTGCGCGTGATAGATGCGGTCGCCGAACTTGGTGATGAACTTGACGTAGTCCACGCCCTGGTAGCCGAGGTGCGACGGATCATAGTTGAAGCCAAACTCGGGCCGGCGATTCAACGCAGCGAGCGCGCGCTCGGCGCTCACGATGTCGAACGCGATCTCGGTCGGGTGCACCTCCAGCGCGAACTTAACGCCGGCCTTCTTGAACTCATCGAGAATCGGGTTCCACTTCGCGGCGAAGTCGGCGAAGCCGTCCTCGATCTGTGCATCGCTCACCGGCGGGAAGCTGTAGAGCAGTGACCAGATCTTCGAGCCGGTGAAGCCGTTGACCACGCTCACGCCGAGGTTCTTCGCCGCCTGCGCCGTCTTGATCATCTCCTCCGCCGCGCGCTTTTGCACGTCCTTCGGCTTGCCGTCGCCCCAGACGTGCGGCGGGAGGATGGACTTGTGGCGCTCGTCGATCGGATCGCACACCGCCTGGCCGGCGAGGTGGTTCGAGATCGCCCATGTCTTCAGGCCATGCTTGGCAAGAATGGCGTGGCGGTCGTCGCAATACTTCTTGTCCGACGCGGCCTTGACCACGTCGAAGTGGTCACCCCAGCAGGCGAGCTCGAGGCCGTCGTAGCCGAAGGACTTCGCCTTCGTGCACATTGTGTCGAACGGAAGATCGGCCCACTGGCCGGTAAAGAGAGTGATCGGGCGTGCCATGATGATTTCCTTTTAGATTAGATTTTGACCCAGCGGCGTTGCTTCGCGGACTTCTCGACGGCGGCGAGCACCTTCTGGTCGTGCAGGCCGTCCTCGAACGTCGGCTGCACGGACTTGCCCTTCACCACCGCCTGGATGAAGTCGAACACCGTATGCACGAAGGTGTGCTCGTAACCGATGATATGGCCCGGCGGCCACCACGCTCCGGCGTACGGATGCACGCCCTCGGTCACGATGATGTCGCGGTAGCCCTGGCGGTCGGCCGCGTCCTCGCGGTTGAAATACTTGAGCCGGTTCATGTCCTCGAAGTCGAACACGAGCGAGCCCTTGCTGCCGTTGATCTCGAGTTGAATGTGGTTCTTGCGCCCGGCGGCAAAGCGGCTCGCCTCGAGGCAGCCGATGGCGCCGTTCTTGAACTTCACCATTGTCATAACGGCGTCGTCCACGGTCACGCGGCCCTTCTTGCCCTTCTCGCCCGCGATCGGCCGTTCCTTGATGAACGTCTCCAAGTGGCCGCAGACTTCGGACATCTCGCCAACGAGATAGCGGCCAAGGTCGATGATGTGCGCGTTGATGTCGCCATGCGTGCCGCTGCCCGCGATCTTGCTCTGCAGGCGCCACACGAGGGGGAATTCCGGATCGATGATCCAGTCCTGCAGATAACGCGCGCGGTAGTGGAAAATGCGGCCGAGATCGCCCGCCTCAATCATCTTCTTCGCCTGTGCGATGGCGGGAATGCGGCGGTAGTTATGACAAACCATGTGCACCACGCCGGCCTTCTTCACCGCGGCCAGCATCGCCTCGGCTTCCTTCACCGTCATGGCCAGCGGTTTCTCGCAAAGCACGTGCTTGCCCGCCTTGGCCGCTGCAATGGAAATCTCCGCGTGCGTGTCGTTCGCCGTGTTGACGTCCAGCACGTGGATGTTCGGATTGGCCACGACTTCACGCCAGTCGGTCGCGACATTGTTCCAGCCGAGCTTTTTCGCCGCAGCCCTCACGCCCTTCTTGTCGCGCCCGCAAATCGTGTGCAGCACCGGTTGCGCGGCGACGGGAAAGAATTTATCCACCTGACGCCACGCGTTCGAATGGGTCTTGCCCATGAACTTGTAGCCGATCATGCCGACGTTCAGAGTTTTCATGTCTCGCTCCTAATAAACTATAGTGAGGGGAAATTGTTCCTCGACGATTGCGTGGCGCGGCTCAGGCCTTGGCCGAGCGGCGCATCGACTGCACGCAATTCTTCAGTGCGGGCACGGGGTTCTCCGGCTCCGCCTCGTATTCGATCACGGGCGCGCCGTCGAAGCCGCCGGCGTCGAGTTCCTTGATGAACGCGGGCAGGTCGAGATTGCCTTCGCCGACCACCACATCGCTCCACTGGCCCTTGCGGTCGAAAACGAAATCCTTGAAGTGGATGCCGTAAATCTTGCCGGCGTATTTCTTCGCCCATTCCACCGGCTTGCCTTGCCACGGCCCGATCTGCAGGCACCACGCCGTGTCGATGCACAAACCAATCTGCGGCGAGCCGATTTTCATCAAGTGCTCAAGCACGTCGGGTGAACCGCCGAACTGGTAGCCGCCGTGGCAGTGAATGCCAACACGGATACCGAACTCGTCTGCCAGCTTTTGCGTGGCCGGAATGGCCGTGGTGAAGCTGTCGACCTTGAAGTGCGCCGAGATGTGCTTCGCGCCGGCCAAGGCCGCGCATTCGAACCAGTCGCGCTCGCTTGCCGCGCCGGTGAAGGTCTGCACGCCGAGGGAGATGATCGAAACGCCCGCGTCGGTGTAGGTCTTCACAACATCCTTGAAGGCCGACGGCTTGTTGAAGTCGGCATGCACGCCGCACAATTCGATCTTGTCGACGCCGATCTCGCGGACCTTTTTTGCGACGTCCGCGTTGTCTTTAAAATTCCGGAAACAATAACTCTGCACGCCAAAATCTAGGGCTTTCATGATGACAATTGTCCTTTCGGGGAGGGGTGTGTTGTGGAAAAGCGAGCGCCTCAGGCGAGGCGCACTTCCTTGCCGGTACGGTTCGACTCGGCAATGGCATCGAGGATCTTTTGCACGACCAGAGCCTGGTGCGTGGTCACGCACAGCTCTTCTTCGCCGCGAAGATAATTGATGAAATTGTGGAAGCGTTCCTGGTGCGGCATCTTAAGCGACATCTTCAGGTCGTCAACGATCTCGTACGTCGCGGGCAGGCCCGCGCTGCCGCGGAACAGCTTGGCCGGACGCAACGAAGCGCCGCCCTCGGTGCCGTAGACATCCACGCCTTCGCGATTGCCCGTGGCCTGGTGGCAGGCCCACGAGGTGTCGAGCGAAACGCTTGCGCCATTTGCGAAGCGAATCAGAGCCGTGGCGAAATCATCCACGTCGAACGGCGCCTGCGCCACGCGATCGGAAAGTCCCCAGCCGCCTTCGCCCAAGCCGCGATTGCCGAACTTGGTGTAGGTCGCGCCCGTCACGGAGACCGGCTCGAAATTGTTCATCGTCCACAGGCACAAATCGAGCATGTGCACGCCGATGTCGTAGAGGCTGCCGCCGCCGGCCATTTCGCGATTGGCGAACCACGTGCCCAGCTTCGGAATGCCCGCGCGCC
>Ga0302319_10022858_pt1 | contig 11189 bp, 8 predicted proteins | sample Bog_T0_2_FD_203319 | JGI IMG/M metagenome (GOLD analysis project Ga0302319, IMG submission 203319) | Peat permafrost microbial communities from Stordalen Mire near Abisko, Sweden - Bog_T0_2 | ecosystem: Environmental > Terrestrial > Soil > Wetlands > Peat | place: Sweden: Abisko, Stordalen Mire...
TGAGCCTGCCGCTGGAGATGATCAACCGGCACCCCTCCCCGGATAAACCGTGGCCGCTCACCACGACACCATCCGGCTGGGTGATCACAGCCATCGACTATTCGCCCGCGCTGGATGTCAACATGGTGCCCAAGGCGACCGCGTCGGGCGGGGAAACGGCGCTGCATTTCAGCATCAAGACGGCCCGGATGGGGCAGACGCTCGACTCCTGGCTGATGGCGGACGATCCAGACCATGGCAGTTTTGACATGGGGCTGGCTTCCATTGAGTTTAAGAAAGGGACTGCGACCCCCGTGGCCGCACCGACGGCAGAGGCCACCGACCTGGAGGAAACGATCTTCGCCTTTGCCAATGCCTCGGCCGGCCAGGTCACAAAAGTCATCCGTGGCGGCAGCACCGGCGTGAAGGTGATGCCGGTGGATACCGAGGCGGGCAAGAGCCCTAAGGTGATCATCCAGTCCGGCACGACGGAACAGACCATCGAGATCGCCACCGGGTTAAACAAGGTGATCGCCATAGCCGGCACGCCGTTCAGCGCCCGCGTGGAGCAGTATTGGCCGGACTTCCGGATCAAGGATGGCCAACCGGAGAATGCCAGCCCCAACCCGAACAACCCGTGCGTGTTGGTCACGATCACTGGCCACGCCGTCCCCATTCCGCAAGCCGCTGACGCGGAGCCCGACGCGCCGAGCGCCCTCACCTCCGCCGGCGCCGCGGAGGCGGGCGCGAAAAACCATCTGACGCTCTATGTCGCAGCGGACGGCTCGCTCTCCTACGAGCTGGCGTCCCGCAAGGCGGGGCTCTCCAGCGGCAAGCTCCCGCTCAATACTCCCCTCCCCACCGGCTGGGCGGACTGGACGGTGGTCGCGGATCAATTCATCCCCTCCGCCGAGGAGCGTTTCGATGCGCACCCGGCGCCGCCCACGTCCCACGGGATGCATGCCGAGGGCATCCTTGTCCGGGCCACCCGAGAAGCCACGCACGTGGAGCAATGGGTTCCACTGGGCTGGCAGGTATCGGTGCCCACGGGCCCAAAGCCGCTGATGATCGGATACGGGAACAAACAGATTTCACTGCCGATTGGATTGATCCTCAAGGATTTCCATGTGGATTGGAACGAGGGGACCGAAACTCCGGCGGGCTTCAAGAGCACGCTGGAGGTCGTGGACCAGGAAACCGGGAACATCACCACCGGCGAGTGCTGGATGAACCATCCGATGAGCGTGCCCGACACATGGTGGAATACCCTGACCGGCCTCACCTACAAGCTCTCGCAGGCCTCCTGGAACCCGCAGAATCTCTCCCAGAGCAGCATCCAGATCCTTCGCGATCCGGGTTGGTCGCTCAAGTGGATCGGCTCGCTGGTCATCGTAATCGGCATCTTTAGCCTCTTCTATCTGCGGCCCTATCCCATGGATGAAAAAAAGAAGCGCGTCCGGCCCCGGTCGCGGACGGCACAGCCAAGGGCCTCCAAATCAGTGGAGCCTGTCAAAATCTCGGTTGAATCATGAATCTTCGCAATCTCACCTTCATTCTCCTGCTGACGCTGGTTTCCGCGGCGGGCGCGGAGCCGCTCGATTATCATAACTTCGGCGTGCTCGCGATCCAGGACGCGGGACGGCGCAAGCCGGTGGATACCTTTGCCCGCGAGACCCTGCTCCGCATCTCCGGCGCCGCTACTTACACCGGAACGGATGGCCGGGTCTGGACCGCGCCGGATTTTTTGTTGTCCGCGCTGTTTGATACGCATGACTGGCGCAAGGAGCCGCTGGTGCTGATCCCCTATCACCCGCTTGCGGACAAGCTGGGTCTGGACCCGCAGCGGAAGCGCTTCTCCCTGGAGGAACTGGGCGGCGCGACCACCCTGCCCTCTCTCATCCAGCAGGCCCAGCAGTTGACGCAGCAGCAGAAGGAGGTGCCGCGGGAACTCAAGGAGGCGGAGTCGCTCGCTACCCGCATGGAATCGTTCGGCCATTTGCTGGATAACTCGGCCTTCACCATTGTCCCCCCGGCGGCTGGCGGACAGAGCGATCGATGGGCCGTTCCCACCCCGGATAATGACGGGTACGACCAGGCGGCTTACAAGGCGGCGATGGATAAGCTGAGCCTCATGGCGCAGGCTTACAATGCCGGCAACGGGTTCGACTTCAGCCTGAATGCGGCGCTGCTTCGCAAGGCGCTGCGGGATCTCAATCCGGACGCCTACCCGACGGATTCAATGCTTCAGTTGGAGTACACCTACAATCACCTCCGCGCCTTTATGTGGGCGGTGATGATTTATGCCGTCGCTTTCATTGTCCTCCTCGTCGCAAATGCCCGCAAAGGTAAGGCGAAATTCCTGACGACGGTCGGGATTGTCATTGCAGTGGCCGGGTTTCTCGCGCAGGCCACCGGCATCGCGATGCGCTGCATCATCGCGGGGCGACCGCCTGTGACTAATATGTTTGAGTCGGTGGTCTGGGTCTCCTTCGGGATCATGGCGTTCGCGTTCATCTTCCTGATCCGTTACCGCGCGCTGACCTATCTGCTGGCGGCGCTGCCGGTCAGCCTGACCTGCCTGCTGCTGGTCCAGCAATTGCCCGTCGCGATGCCGGAGGCGATTGATCCGCTGGTGCCGGTGCTGCGGAGCAATTACTGGCTGACGATCCACGTGCTCACCATCACGCTCAGTTACGCGGCATTCGCGCTGGCGATGGGTTTTGGGCACATCGTTCTCTTCCGTTTCATTCGCGATCCGCTCAAGGCAACGGAGGATGTGACGCTCCATTTCTGGCTCTACCGCATCCTCCAGCTCGGCGTGATCCTGCTCGCGACTGGGACGATCCTGGGCGGTGTCTGGGCGAATTACAGCTGGGGCCGTTTCTGGGGCTGGGACCCGAAGGAGACCTGGGCGCTGATTGCCCTGCTCTGCTATATCTTTGTCCTTCACGGGCGTGTGGTGGGGTGGTGGGATCAATTCGGGCTGGCGCTGGCGAGCGTGGTCTGTTTTTGCGCGGTGGTGATGACGTGGTATGGCGTGAATTTCATCCTCGGCAAGGGGCTCCACTCGTATGGTTTCGGAATCGGCGGCGAGAAATACGTGGCCGGGCTGGTGTGCGTGGATCTGGCGTATGTGGCGGTGGCGGCCATTCGCTACCGGAAAGCCGCTCCGCTGATCGCAGCGATGGAACTGGAGGAGGAAGATGAGATGTCGCATGCTTGAACCGGTGGCGGAGGGAGTTTGCCATGAGTGCGCTAATATATATCGAGACGAGCATCCCGAGTTTTTTTCACGAGACTCGACAGGATAGGGACTTGCAGTCCCGCCGGGATTGGACCCGGCAATGGTGGGCGTTGCCAAGATTTGACCAGGAATGGGTCATCGGTCCGCCGGTAATTTCTGAACTGGAGGAAGCTCCGCCACCAAAACGGGAACACGCTCTCGCTCTCATCGCCGACCTGCCCGTGCTCGCCTACACGATAGAAATCGCTGAAATCGTGGAAGTTTATTTTGCCCACAGATTAATGCCTGTCGAGGCCCAGGGCGATGCGGACCATCTTGCGCTGGCTTCATTTCATAACTGCGACATGCTGGTGACATGGAATTGCAAGCACCTTGCAAATGCCAATAAATTCGGGCATATTCATCGGATTAACGCGCTGTTGGGTTTGCGAACACCCGCGCTTGTAACTCCGCTCCAGTTGCTTGAAAAAGATGATGAATCCGAAACATGACGATGGATTGGAATGGCTTCGCGATATCCGGCGGAAGATGGCTGCTAAATTCGACCACGACCCGCGCAAGGCGGCCGCTTATTATCAAAAAATGCAGCTCAGATATGCCGACCGCCTCTACCGGCGCGGCGAAGTGACGCCGAAATAATCGTGCGCGGCAAGCCAAGCGCCAGTGCTCCAACAGCGCTTACCCAGCAAAACACCGGCGTGCTTTCCTACTGCCCCTCGGCCACGTCCGGGTCGGGGACGAGGCAGCGGGCGGCTACGGCGCGGGCGATGTTGCCGACCATGCAGCCGGTGGCTGCTTTGCGTTTGTGGCGGGCTGACTGGGGCTGGGCTTCCTTCAGCTCCTCATTGAGGCGCTCGACCATGCGGCGGAGAATTTCGTTATCCTGCTCCAGCTGGGTGTTATCGTGGGCGTCACGCAGGGCGGCCACCTTGAGTTGAAGATCGGTCCGTTCCCGCTTGAGAATCTCGCGTTCGGCGAGCAGGTTTTCGATTTTTTCCCGGTATCCGTCCTGACGGGTCTGGGTTTCCCGAAGCTCCATCTCGAAACGATCCCGCGCTTCCCGCACCTGGAGATAATCGGAGAGATCGAGATCCTCCTTCACGAGCGCCTCCAGCTTGTTGCGCTCCACGACCACGAGGCCCAGCTCCGCGCGGATCTGGGCAAGCGCGGCCTTGAGTTGGATCGCCTCGGCGGAGGATTGCTCGGCGAGGGATTCCGCGCCGGCGCGGTCCGCGGTTGCGCGCTCCAGATCGGTGCGGGCGCGCCCGAGGATCTGCTCCATTTCGGCGCGATCGGCGCGGGCCTTGTTGAGTTCCAGATTCAGCTCCGCAAGAGTCTCGTGCTGCTGGGCGAGATTGAGGACCGCCTCGCTGCGTTCGGTTTTTACCTGCTCAAGCTGGCGGGTGAGCTCCTCCACGGCCATCTCCGCCTGCTGGAGGCGGGTGCTGGAGTGGTGAAAACCGGTTTCCAGCTCATTGGCGCGCTTCTCGGCGGCGGCCCACTCGCTGCGGGCGACGTCGAGTTCAGGCTCCATGGAGCGGCATCGCTGGCGCTCCTCGTCCAGTTGAGCGGAGAGCCAGTCGCACTCTGCCCGCAGGGCGCTGATGCGCTGGTCACGCTCGACGAGGGCGACGGCCTGTTCGGCTGATTGATGTTCGTTTTGCCAGAGCCGCTCCTGAGCGACCCAGAGGCCGCCATCGGAGGGAGGCTGAGGAAGCCGGGCGGAGGCCGGCTTCTCATCTTCCGCGAGGGTTTGAAGAGACACGAGGGGGGTGGGGGTATGAGGGATGGCTTGGAGGGAATTGCAGTGGGGACACTGAAAAGACACCCCGGCTCCACTCTCGTCAGCAACCAACGACTGCTGACAACCAAGGCATCGAAAATGCACGTCCCCCATGTCCCGGGAGTAAACCAAATCCGGAGGCCATCCACAAGGGGAATCCGTCCGGGGCGGGTTCAACCCGAAATCCCAAGTTGATCGGAATTCGGGTTCGATCTTTTCGCGATTTCCGGCCTGTTTCTCTCGCCGGAGAGGCATCCGGCAGCGTACAGAAGAGCCATGCGGCTGGCTGTTTACCCAGGGAGCTTCGACCCGATCACCAACGGACACGTGGATGTCATTGCCCGCGCGGCGACGCTTTTTGACCGGGTGATCGTGGCTGCCGCGAGCAATGAGGCGAAGCAGGGCCTCTTCAGCGTGGAGGAGCGGGTGGAAATGATGCGGGAGGTGACGCAACGCTTTGAGAATGTCCAGGTGATCGCCTTCCATGGGTTGCTGGTGGAATTTGCCCGGCTCCAGGGAGCGGTGGCGGTGGTGCGCGGCCTGCGGGCAATTTCGGACTTTGAGTTCGAATTCCAGATGGCGCTGATGAATCGAAAACTCGATCCGTCGATCGAGACCGTCTTTCTCACCCCCCGGGAGGAGTACACGTACCTCTCGTCCCGGATCGTGAAGGAAATCGCCCGACTCGGGGGCGACGTGGCCGCCTTTGTCCCAGGGCCCGTGGTGGAGGCCCTGCGGAAAAAGTTGAGAATTGCCGGGTAGGTGTCAGGATAGAGGCAGATACAGGGATCGGCGGGAACCGCACTTCGCCCCTCCGGGAAGGGCGCCGACAAGCCACGGCGCCCCGGGAGCACGATCCATCGCAATTCTTTTTAGCCCAACGATTTATGAAAGTCCATGTCAACCAAATCCCGGAAGAGGGACTCCATGTGGAGGGGGAGGATCCGGTCGCGATCCTGGAGTTGAACGACCCGCTGGTCAAACCGCGCGGGGGGGTGCGGTATGCGCTGGATATCGGGCTTGCGGACGGGGGGCTGTTCGCGACCGGAAAACTGGCGGTGGACCTGAACGTGGAGTGTGTCGCGTGCACCAAAAAGTTCACCTATCCGCTGCGGATAAACGACTTTGCGATGCAGAAGGAGTTGCATGGGCCTGAAATCGTGGACTTGACGGACCAGATGCGGGAAGATATTTTGCTCGCCCTTCCGCCCTACCCGCGCTGCGATTGGAACGGGCAAAGTGTCTGCAAAGGCGCGGCGCGGGAGATTATAGAAACCACTGAAAGTCCCAGCGAGTCACATACTTGGGACGAACTCGACAAACTAAAATTTAAGTCCAACTAATCATGGGAGTCCCAAAACGCAAAACCTCGAAAATGCGCCTTCGCACCCGCAAGGCCGCAAACCGCTTTCACGCCGCCCAGCTCGGCAAATGCACCCAGTGCGGCAGCCGCATCCCCGCCCACACCGCCTGCCGTTCGTGCGGCTACTATCGCGGCCGGCAGGTGCTGACCATCGAAGCCGCCTGATCCGTTGGAGAGAGTATCGCCGCCACGCGTCACGGGCAGCCGTGCCGCGTTTTTCTGCTTGCCCGGGGCACGCCGGAGGGGGCATGACTCCGCCCATTCCGTAAATACCTGATGAAGATCGCTCTCGATGCAATGGGCGGCGACTTCGCGCCCGCGAACACCATCGCCGGCGCGGCGCTGGCCCTGCGCGAAAACCCGCTGATCACCAAGCTCTTCCTGGTGGGAGACACGGAGCGCATCAAGGCGGAGCTGACGAAGAACAAGTGCAAGGATCCCCGCATCGAGATCGTCCATGCCTCGCAGGTGGTGGAGATGAGCGATGGGGCGGTGGAATCCGTCCGCCGCAAAAAGGACTCGTCTGTGAGCCGGGCGGTGGACCTGGTCAAGAACGGCGATGCGGAGGCGATTGTGAGCGCAGGCCACACCGGGGCGGCAGTCGCCGCGACCACCATCAAGCTGCGGACCCTGCCGGGCGTCGAGCGGCCGGGCATTGCCTCCATCATCCCCACGGAGAGCAATGTCTTTGTGCTGATCGACGCCGGCGCGAACATCGACGCGCGGCCGATCCACCTGCTCCAGTACGCGATCATGGGTTCCGTGTACTCCCGGCACGTGCTCAAGTACCCAAACCCGGCAATCGGCCTGATGTCGATCGGAGACGAGGATGTCAAGGGGAGCGATTTTACCAAGGAGGTGTTCAAGCTGCTGAAGGAGAGCAATCTCAACTTCCGGGGGAATGTGGAGGGGCATGACCTGTTTGAGAATCCGGTGGAGGTGGTGTTGTGCGACGGATTTGTAGGCAATGTGGTGCTCAAGACCTGCGAGGCGATCGCCTCGGCGATCTTTGAATGGCTCAAGCACGAGCTGAAGAAGAGCCCGGTGCGAATGGCAGGAGCGTTCATCGCCAAGGGGGCGTTCAAGGCCATCAAGAAAAAGACGAGTTACGAGGAGTACGGCGGTAGCCCGCTGCTAGGGGTGAATGGGATCTGCATCATCGCCCATGGCGCGAGCACGCCCAAGGCGATCAAAAACGCGATCCGGGTTGCGGCGGAGGGCATCCAGCAACAGATTAATCCCCACATCGTGGAAGAGATCAAAAAGTACCATGACGCGATCCCACCCTCGTAGCGCGCGCCTGCTCAAGCCGAAGCGGACGGTATCCATCATCGGAACCGGCTCTTATGTCCCGGAGCGCATCCTGACCAACGGGGAGCTGGAGCGGATGGTGGACACCTCCGACGACTGGATCGTCTCCCGGACTGGAATCAAGGAACGCCGGGTGGCAGCGGCGGACGAATTTACGAGCGACATGGCGTCACATGCCGCGCGGCGGGCGATTGAGCAGGCGGGGATTGATCCGCTGGAGATCGACCTGATCATTGTCGCGACCGTGACGCCGGACATGTTCTTCCCTTCCACCGCTTGCTTCGTCCAGCAGAAGATCGGCGCGAAGCGGGCGGCGTGTTTCGACGTTTCGGCAGCGTGCTCCGGTTTTCTGTACGCCATTGAGATCGCGCAGCAGTTTATCACCAGCTCCACGTACAACACCGTGCTGGTGATCGGCGCGGACAAGCTCTCCTCGATCGTCGATTGGACGGATCGCAATACGTGCGTGCTGTTTGGCGATGGGGCTGGCGCGGCGATCCTGCGCAACCGCGCCGGCTCGCACGGCGTGGTGCATACGTACATGGGGAGCGACGGGGGGCTGGCGGAGGTGCTGCACATGCCGGGTGGCGGATGCCGCTTCCCCACGACGCCGGAAACGCTGGCGCAGAAGCTCAACACCATCAAGATGAACGGCAAGGAGACGTACAAGTACGCCGTGACCGCGCTGCTGACCGCGGCGAATACGGCGCTGGAAGGGGCGGGGCTGAAGGCGGACGATCTGGCCTGCATCATCCCGCACCAGGCGAACCTGAGAATCATCGAAGCCGTGGCCGGCAGGATGGGTCTGCCGATTGACCGGTTCATGGTCAACCTGGACCGATTTGGGAATACCAGCGCGGCGGCGGTGGCAATCGCCCTGGACGAGGCAAATCGCACGGAGCGGATGAAGCTGGGGGATTACGTCCTGCTGATCGTCTTTGGCGGCGGGCTGACCTGGGCGAGCTCCGTGGTCCAGTGGTAACGGCGGGAATGGCGGGAGCGGCACTGCCGGCGCCGAATTGAACTTTGACATGACCCGCCCGGGCGGGAGAATGGGACCGCGTCCCCAGTTTCGAAACGCCTTTTTCACCCTCGAATGCTGACCGATACCCACGCCCATCTCGACTACCCGGAATTCCAGGCCGACTTTGCGGACGTCTTGCGGCGGGCGGAAGACGCCGGGGTGACGCGGGTGCTGACCATAGGGACATCTCTGGAGAGCAGCCGCATGGCGCTTGCGCTGGCGGAGTCCGATTTGCGCATCCACGCCGTAGCCGGGGTTCATCCCACCACCGCGCACACGGCTCCGACGGATGTCACGGAGGGGTTGTGCGCCCTCGCCCGGCATCCGCGCGTGGTGGCGATCGGCGAGATCGGGCTGGATTACCACCGTCTGCCGAGCCAGGCGGGGGAGCCGTCCGGGATGAGTGATGAGAGTTACAAAGCGGCGCAAGAGCGGATCTTCAGGCAGCAACTGGACGTGGCCGTGGCGGTGGGGCTAAACGTCGTCATCCACCAACGCGACGCATGGGAGGATACGCTTCGCGTTCTGGGCGATTACACAGGGCGGGTGCGCGGGGTGTTTCATTGCTTTGGCAATTCGTTTGAACAAGCGCAATCCCTCGTGCGTCTGGGACATATGGTTTCCTTCACGGGCATCGTCACATTCAAGAACGCTCCGCTGGTGCATGATTGCGCCAGCCGCATCGGCGGCGGGGATTTCATGGTGGAGACAGACTGCCCCTACCTTGCGCCCGTGCCTCATCGCGGGAAGCGCTGCGAGCCGGCCTACACCCGGCTGGTGGCGGAGCGAATCGCCGGCCTGCGCGGAACGACGCTGGAAGAGGTGGCCCGGCAAACCACCCAAAACGCGGATCAATTTTTCCGCTTCAACAGAATCCCGGTCGTTCAGCATAGCCGCGCGGAATAATGAAGGCGCCCCGCATCGATCCCATCGAGGACAACACGCCCCCGTTCGTGTTCCACGATCCGCAGGGCCGGCGGTGGCCGCGGCTGCGACGTCTGCTGGTGCTGGTGGCGGTGCTCACGTTTCTGGTGGTGGTGCTCTTTGTGCAGGCGCTGTTTGTAAGGCCGCAACTGCGGCTGCCAGCCTCCGTGCGGATGCTGAAGGGGCAACTGAAGGCCATCCAGCAACAGGCCGCGCGCCACCAGAGCGCGGAGGCGAAGGCGACGGATGAATCCTGGCTGAAATTCTATCCCAAAACGCAGGCCGGGCAGGAACGGATCGCGAAGCTGCGGGAGATGATCCACCCACGGCCCGAGAAGTTCTCCGAGATTCGCCTCGGGTATTACGCGAACTGGGATGCGAATTCCTACAACTCGCTGGAACTGCACGCGGATCAATTGACCCATGTGTGCCCGGAGTGGGGCACGCTGGTGGACGGGCTGGGGACGCTGCGAGTGGATGAGGATACCCGCGTGGAACGCCTGGCGGCCGCAAAGGGCCTGGTGCTGATGCCGCTGCTCAACAATCTGGTGGACGACAATTGGCAGCCGGAGGCCGTGGAAGGATTGGCGATGGGACCGGACGACCGGAAGAATGAATTCATCGTGAATCTGCTCTCGCAACTGGAGGCGGCAAAGGCGGGGGGGGTAGTCGTGGACTGGGAAGACCTGGACCCTGGAGACAAGCAGCAGATCACCGATCTGCTGATCAAGATGGCGGATGCGCTGCACTCCGTGGACAAGGAGCTGTGGGTGATGGTGCAGATGGGGGACGAATTTAATACGCTCGACCTGGACCGGCTGGCGGAACACGCGGACCATTACATCGCGACGATGTATGACGAAACGTCCGATACCGATCCGCCGGGGCCAATCGCATCGCAGGATTGGTTTGAGGGCTGGCTGTCGGTGCTGGCCGGGTATGGCGAGCCGGACCTGTGGATCGGCGGCATAGGAGCCTACGGCTATGACTGGACGGACGGCGCGAAACGCGCGGAGACGATCACGTTTTGCGATGCGATGAGCCGGGCCAGCTACGCGGGAGTAAGGCGGGTGGACTCCCAGGCGCCCACTTACAACCCGATCTACTCCTACCAGGAACCGATAAAAGATCACACGGTCTGCTTCATGGACGCGGTGACTTTCCTCAACCAATTGCGAGCGGTGCGCGCGGCGGGGCTGGGCGGGTTCGCGATTTCCCGGCTCGGCCAGGAGGATCCGCAGATCTGGGATGTGCTGGCGATGAAGGATACCGAGCATCCGGCGCCGGACGAGCTGGAGAAGCTCAACCACATGAGCGCCTCCAATACGATAGCCAACGTGGGACAGGGGGAAATCGTGACCGTTGACGACACACGTGATGACGGGACGCGGGCGGTCCGGCTGGAAAAACAGAACCGCTATGCGGAGACCTACAGCTCGGACTTCCCCACCTATCCAAGCCTCTACCACCAGGGGGCGGGCAGCGAGCACCAGGTGGCGCTGACATTTGACGATGGCCCGGACCCCACCTGGACGCCGCAGGTGTTGGATATCCTGAAGCG
>Ga0302319_10022860_pt1 | contig 11188 bp, 10 predicted proteins | sample Bog_T0_2_FD_203319 | JGI IMG/M metagenome (GOLD analysis project Ga0302319, IMG submission 203319) | Peat permafrost microbial communities from Stordalen Mire near Abisko, Sweden - Bog_T0_2 | ecosystem: Environmental > Terrestrial > Soil > Wetlands > Peat | place: Sweden: Abisko, Stordalen Mire...
TCCGGCGGATTCTCAGCCTCGCGAATAAGCGCTTCCGCTTCCAGCACAGTACAGGAGTCGGAATGCCCGACAACCCGCGTGCAAAAAGGACATCCGCAACGGCGGCACGTGATCGTGACATCGCGCCGGAACGCATTGTGCTCAATACACCCGTTGTCGATACTCGCGTTGTAATATCGAAAACCGGCAACTCTTTCGAGGATGTGGTCTATACGCCATTTCCTCTGTTGAGCGCGTTCACAGTCTTTCTCTTTCTCTTCTTGCCGTCGGTATTCCGCTTCGCGGGCTGCCTGGCGTTCCTCGGGAGTCTTACGCGGTTTCCTGACGGTGCCGCTCACGCGCAAGCCGCCTTCGCGAAAAATCGCTCGCGCAACGTCAGGGATTTGGGAGGGGCAAAAGTTTCCGAGTCAGAAACTTTTTCAGGTAGATCCGCCGGGGCAAAAGTTTCCGAGTCAGAAACTTTTTGGACCGCTTCCGGCCCCCCCGCCCGCCGGATCGCCGCCCGCAGCGCCGCGTCCGACCGCTCCCGGACCGCCCGCTCCGCCGCAATCCGCGCCGCGCGTTCCGCCAGAAACTCCGGCCACCACAGCCGCTCTTCCAGCCGGAGACGGCATTTGCCTCGGCCCGGCGGCCGCTGAAAGGCCCCCGCGAGACCCGCCGCCTGCAGCGTCGCCCTGAGTGCCTTGCCGAACCTCCGGCACGGAACGCCATCAGCGTACCAGACTCCGTTTCGGAGCGTGAGACGCGCGGGTTTCCCCTTCGCATCGCTTTCCGCCGCCGCTATGCCGTCAACTACCGATTTTTGGGAGGTTAAATCATCTTTCGCGCCTTGCGCCACTGTTGTCGTGCCCCTTGTTTTTCCTCTGAAGGTGAGTCAAAATAGGAGCACGCGCACGTCGCAAGACGTGAGCCCTTCGTCATGCTCCAAGCGTGCCTTTAGCGCTGCCAATTCCGCCAAGTTTTAGAGGCGCTGAAGGTAAGGGAAATGGGCGGAGGGCGAGCTGCCGAGTCCCACAGACTGGCAATTCCGTACAATGACAGTATGTGCGGAATTGTAGGGTATGTGGGCTCGCAGCGCGCGGTACCCATCATTCTCGAAGGCCTGAAGAGGCTCGAGTATCGCGGTTACGACAGCGCCGGTATTGCGGTTTACCAGGACGACGAGACCCTCGGAATCCGCCGCGCATCGGGTAAACTCCGCAACCTTGAAGATGTGATGCGGATGGACCCGGTGGATGGCCGCTACGGCATCGGCCATACCCGCTGGGCGACGCATGGGCGGCCTACCGAAGAGAACGCGCATCCGCATCGCGACTGCACGGGCGACATCGTGGTGGTGCACAACGGGATTGTCGAGAATTACCTTTCTCTCAAAGAACAGCTTCAGCACGAAGGCCATGACTTCAAGACCGAAACCGATACGGAAGTAATCGCGCATCTGGTCGAGAAGTATTTCGAAGGGAATCTGGAGCAGGCCGTCCGCGATGCACTGGCGCAGATTCGCGGCGTCTACGCATTAGCGGTGCTCAGCCGCCAGGACCCGTTCAAGATCGTGGTGGCGAGGGAAGGTCCTCCGGTAGTCGTGGGGCTGGGTAATAACGAGTATTTCGTGGCCTCGGATGTGCCCGCGATTCTGGGCCATACGCGCGACATGTTTTTTCTGGCCGATGGCGACATGGCCATTTTGACTCTGGACGGCGTGCAGCTTTGCGACTTCAAGGGCCACCAGATCAAGCGCCAGGTGCAGCATGTGCTGTGGGACCCGATCATGGCGGAAAAGGGCGGCTACAAGCACTTCATGCTCAAGGAAATCTTCGAGCAGCCGCGTGCGATTCGCGATACGACGCTCGGCCGTGTGGGGCAGGAGACCGGCAGAATCTTTCTCGATGAGATGGATATTACGCCGCAGCAGTTTCAGGCGTTCCGGTCGGTGAAGATCATCGCCTGCGGCACCAGCTGGCATTCGGCGCTGGCGGGGAAGTTCATGATCGAGAAGCTGGCGCGGATCCCTGTGGAAGTGGATTACGGGAGCGAGTTCCGGTATCGCGATCCGATTGTGTCTTCAGAGATACTTACGGTAGTGATTTCGCAATCGGGTGAAACTGCCGATACTTTGGCGGCGCAGCGGGAGGCGAAGCAGAAGGGCTCGCGCACGCTGGCGATCTGCAACGTGGTCGGATCGATGATCACCCGCGAAGCTTCCGGGACCATCTATACACATGCGGGGCCTGAGATCGGAGTAGCTTCGACGAAGGCGTTTACCTGCCAGCTCACGGCACTGGCAATACTGGCCTGTTATCTGGGGCAGACGCGCGGGTATCTGGATGAGGAGAAGTCGCGATGTTTTGTCCAGGAACTGATTCGGATTCCGGGCAAGATCGAAACCATTCTGGCAGGCGACGCTCAGTATGAGGATCTGGCCCGCAAGCTGTTTCGTGCGACGGATTTTCTGTATCTCGGGCGCGGCGTGCATTTCCCGATTGCGCTCGAAGGCGCGCTCAAGCTCAAAGAGATTTCTTACATCCACGCGGAGGGTTATCCCGCCGGCGAGATGAAGCATGGGCCGAATGCGCTGATCGATGAGAATCTTCCGGTGATCGTGCTGGCGACGCAGGACCGGCGAAGTCCCGAAAGTACGCAGTTGTATGAGAAGACGCTGTCGAACATTCAGGAAGTGAAAGCGCGTGAGGGCAAGGTGGTGGCGATCGTTACCGAAGGGGATAACGAGGCCCGCAAGGTAGCAGACTTCGTGATCGAGATTCCCGCGGCACCCGATCTGCTGACGCCGATTCTGGAGATTGTTCCGCTGCAGTTGCTGGCCTATCACATCGCCGTGCGGCGCGGGTGCGACGTGGATCAGCCGCGCAACCTGGCCAAGAGCGTGACTGTCGAGTAATGAAGCAGGCGCACGGCGAAGTGACGGTTTCGACGCGCGGTAAAGCCTTAGTCGATATCACGTCCGAAGTCAGGCGCTGGGTTTCGAAGCAGGGAATTTCAAGCGGTCTGCTCACGGTGTTTATTCAGCACACTTCGGCGGGGCTGACGATTCAGGAGAATGCCGATCCCGATGTCCTTCGAGATATGACGGAGTTCTTCGAGCGCCTGGTGCCGGAGGGCACGCCCTGGTTCCGGCATACGACGGAAGGAGGCGACGATATGCCGGCGCATATTCGCAGTACGCTGACTTCGGCATCGCTTTCGATCCCGGTGCGCGGAGGCTCACCTGCTTTAGGCACCTGGCAAGCGATCTATTTGTTTGAACATCGGGCTGTGCCACACCGGCGCCATGTGCTTCTGCATTTGATCGGAGAGTGATAGAATCCAACGCATCTTTATGAGATTCACGATGAGATCGATGCGAATCGCGGCGGTTTGTCTAACGATCGTTTCGGCGCTGGCAGCGGCTGAGACGCTTGACATGTATGTTATCGACGTTGCGGGGAAGTCGTCACTGTTTATTTCGCCGTCCGGCGAGACGATGCTGATCGACGCCGGCATACCGGCAACGGTCGACCGGGTAATCGAAGCCTGCAATACCCTGGGCGTGAAGAAGATCGATTATCTGGTGGTTTCGCACTACGACGGCGATCATGTCGGCGGCGTCCCTCCGCTTGTAGCGCGCGTGCCTGCCGTCACCTTTGTCGACCACGGCGCAAATGTACAGATGAAGCCTGCGACGATCAAGAACGTGGAAGCCTACGATGCCTTAACGGCCAAAGCCAAACACATCGTGGTTACGGCCGGCGACAGGATTCCGATCAAAGGTTTCGACGTTCTGGTGGTTATGGCCGCGGGCAAGGCGATTGCACAGCCGCTGAAGGGCGCGGGCCAGCCGAACCCGGCCTGCGATACCACTCAGCGCAAGGTCTGGGGACCGAACCGGTCCGGAGTGGTGGACGACCACGATACTAACGAGAACTCCCAGGCGGTCACGCTGTTAATTACTTATGGCAAGTTCCGTATGCTCGATCCCGCCGATCTGACCTGGAACAAGGATCGCGATTTGTTCTGTCCCATGAACCGCGTGGGCACGGTCGACCTTTATCTGACCGCCAATCACGGAATCGAGAACGGCAATTCTCCGGTGATGGTGAATGCGCTTCGTCCGCGCGTCGTTATCGCGGACAATGCGCCGGACCACGGCGCCTCGGCTGAGGTGTACGGGATTATCGAAGCCGATCCCGGACTTGAAGATTACTGGCAGCTGAATTATTCCCCTGCCGCCGGAGAGAAAGCCAATGTCCCGGCGAATTTCATCGCCAATGCGGCGGGCACGCCGGGCGGGAAGTGGATCAAAGTCTCGGCGCAGAAGGACGGCACATTCACCGTAAGCGCTCGCGACAGCAGCTTTACTAAGACCTATAGGCCTGTCAAGTAAAACTGCAACCTCCGCCAGCCTCTGCAACGTACTCTTAGTTGTGCGCGCCGCCACGATTGCGGTCTGTTTTCTTAGCCTAAGCCGGCAGGAGACCGCCGCGATCAGGTTCGACGATTTCGCATCGACCCAGACCCTCCAACTTATGGGCGATGCTTCGATAAAAGACAAAGCCCTGCGGCTGACCGGCGCGCGCAACAACCGGTCAGGCGCCGCATGGGCCGTCGAAAAACAAACGGTAGGATCCGGCTTCGACACCACCTTTCAATTCAAGCTCACAAAGCAGGGCGGACTCGGCAACGGCGCAGACGGATTCGCCTTCGTGGTGCAGAACTCCGGGACCAGGGCCCTGGGCGGGCGTGGCTCCGCAGGGGGATTCGCCGTTGAAGATCCGACTTATTCCCGCAACAAAGGCATTCCCTGGAGCATCGCTGTTTTCTTCGATACTTTCCAAAACGAAGACGAGAATGACCCCTCTGACAACTACGTTACGTTTCGAACGCACGGGCGTCCCGCGGAGATGCGCTGGCCGCCGGAGCGCCTGGCTCTAACGCTGAATCTTCCGGTTGAATTGAAGGACGGCCGGACGCACACTGCGCGCATCCGCTTTCGCCCCCCGATGCTGTCTGTATACGTGGACGGCATGTCGAAGCCTGTTCTTGAAGCCGCCGTCGATTTTTCGATCGTGACCGACCGGCAGGGCGCGGCCTGGGTGGGCTTCACGGCCTCGACGGGCGGGGGCTATGAAAACCATGACATCCTCAACTGGTCATTTACAAGCGAGAACGTGGCCACGAGCATGTCGGTGATTTCTTCCGAGATCACGTTCCTGATGTCGGAATGCCTGCCGGATCGCAGTCTGTGCACTCCCGAGCGGGCCCTGGTTGAGCCGCGGGAGGGCGGTTTCCATGTGGTACTGCCGGCGCATCTGGAGTGGGGCGCGAGCATTCCGAATCCCGAGGGGCGGCCGGTCATTATCGAGAACGCGCATGGCATTGTGTGCCGGGCAAAGAATTGCAGCGGGCCGGAGGGCAGCGGCGAAGCGCCCGGCGATGGATTCCTGATGCCGGGGTTGCCGGCCGGAGCGCTGATCATGACCGATCGTGAAGGGCGCGCCTGGTTTTCGGTAAATGGGCGCGGCGGCACGGGATTCAAGGCGAGCGAGGGATTCTATGAGTTCGACGCTTCCCTCCGAAAGTGACCGTGGTGGCGTCGGATGGAACCTGTGGCATAGCGCAGACGTTTACAAAGTCAGATGATGCGCAAAGTCTTTCTGACGTGTGTTGCCGCGGTCGCCTCTGCGAGCGCGCAGTCCTTGTCGGTGGGTGTTGTTGGAGGCGCGAACTTTAACGATGTGGTCAACGCGGCTACCGTCGGCTCGCTGAATTCGGTAGCCAACAGCTCGAATTTTACGATCGGTCCTTCGGTTCGCGTGAATCTGCCGGCAAGCTTTCGGCTTGAGGCGGATGCGCTCTACCGGCCTTACGGCTTCAGTTTTCTGGGCGGAGGCGGCGTCAATTATCCGGTGACCGCACAGCAATGGCGATTCCCGGTGCTGGCGCAGTGTCGATTCAATGCTCCGGTGATTCACCCGTTTGTCGAAGCTGGAATCTCGTTCGACCATCTGTCCGGAATTTCGAATGCCGCTAAGGGCGTGATTACCACCGGGCCGGGCGCTCTGCTGCGTCAGTCGGATGCGGGGCTGGTGATCGGCGGCGGCGTGGATGTGAAAGTTCCGTTCGTGCGGCTCAGCGGCGAGTTGCGCTACACCCGCCAGACGGTTTCGGATTTCGCGTCGATCTCGAATCTGAATCAGGCGGAAGTGCTGTTTGGGGTGCATTTCTGAACCAACAAGGGCTCGCCGCGTCGACTCTGTTGAGCCTTACGGCGGTTATCCTGCCGGCTCAGACCAGTCGTGGCGGCCTCACTTTCGAAGCCGTATCCATACGTCCCTCGGACCCCAGGTCTCAAGGACTGCATTTCGCACGACGGCTGACAATGGATTCCGAGCCACCGGAGTTACCGTCAGATTCCTTGTCCACCTGGCCTACGACTTGGAGGATTTTCAGATCTCGGGCGGTCCAGGATGGCTCCGTTCCGATCGATTCGATATCTACGCGAAGCCGGAAGCTCCGGATGCGACTGACCTGGATTTGACTCCCAATGGCGCTGTTGAGCAGTTGCGGGCAGAACGCCTGCGTGAGCGCATTCGCGCCCTGCTGGCCGGGCGATTCCAAATCAAAGTACGGGAGGAGTCGAGCGACGGCGCCGTCTATATTCTGGAGCAGACGAACAAAGGAAACAGACTGAATCCGTCCAGCGGAACCCGCGGGATCAACCGCAATCGCGGTCTGATTGCGGCGCAGGACGCGTCGGCTGCATCGCTCGCCAGAACACTATCAACCACCCTGTTACGTCCCGTGGTTGACGAAACTGGCTTAGACGGCAGTTATTCCTTTAGCCTGCAGTGGGCGGAGGCCGGCGCGCCCGGGGAACCGGAAGATTCGGGCGTATCGCTTTTTACCGCGATTCAGGAGCAACTCGGGCTGCATCTTCGGTCCGATAAGGGCCAGGTTCGCTCAATTGTCATCGAACGAGCTGACAGACCATCTGAGAACTGACGTTCTTGGCTCTTCGGTGGACATAAGTGGCGGAAGGTTACGGTCGCGTGGAGTCGCAGCCACTTTCGTCCCCGACCGTAATTCCCCTACATCTTCGCCATCCCTTCGCCATATTTCCTACTAATAGTGGCGCAGGGTATCCCTTACCTCACCCCTAGTACCTCTGTAACTCACACAAATTTCAACACTTTCCCTAAAAAACCGCTTGCAACCGGCATAAGGGCGTGACACAATCTGTTGTGTGGACGGAAGTAGATAGAAAGTGGCTACAAAGTGGCAGACGGTGGGCAGATTTCGGACTTGACGGTGCCAGCGGCCATTTTGCCGCCGCTCGGGATGTACCCGGCCCGCCTCGACGACAAGGGGCGGCTCAAGTTACCCACAGTTTTCCAACAGTATTTCAACAGCTTTCCGGAAGGTAAGTTGTTCATAACCAGTCTCGATGCCCGTATTGGTCAAATATACAGCATTTCGGCCTGGCGCGAGAACGAAAAGTTTCTGAGGAGTTACCGGGAAGATCCGGCCGCTGTGCAGGACCTGCTGTTTAACGCGCAGGACCTCGGCGCCGAGGCGGAAATGGACGCTCAGGGGCGCGTAACCGTGAATTCGGAGTTGCGTCGCGAGCTCGATCTTCAGGGGCAGGAATTGCACCTTTGCGCGTATCGCAATCACGTGCAGATTCTGACCGAGGCGATCTATCAGGAGCGCAAGCGGCGCGCCCGCCCGAAGGGTGCCGAGAATTTCGACAAGCTCGAAGGGGCCGGTTTACAGTGAGTGGCTACCCATTACCCGGTTTTACTCGCAGAAACGCTCGAATATCTGGCGGTAAAGCCGGAGGGCCGTTATCTCGACTGCACGGCGGGACTCGGGGGTCATACGCGGGCGATCGCGGAGTTGCTTACGGCCGGCGGCAGGCTGATCTCGAACGACCGGGATGCGGAGTCGCTCGAAATGGCCAGGCGCAACGCGGCGGAGTTTGCGGATCGCATCGACTTTCAGTGCGGGGCGTTTTCGGAGTTGAATCGGGAAGGGCTCGACGGCCTGGTGGCCGATCTGGGAGTGAGCCGGTTTCAGCTGACCGATCCGCAACGCGGGTTTTCGTTTCAATCGGAAGGGCCGTTAGACATGCGCATGGATGCATCGCGTGGCATGACTGCGGCCGATCTGGTCAATCACAGTGCCGAGAAGGCAATTGCCGACTGGCTCTACCAGTTCGGCGAAGAAAGGAGGGCGCGGAAGATAGCCAGAGCAATCGTTCGAGCACGGCCCATTCGGAGCACATTACACCTGGCGGGTGTAGTGGAACGGGCCGTACCTCGGACGGGTCCCATGCATCCTGCAACGAGATCGTTTCAGGCGCTCAGGATCGTAGTCAACCGCGAGATGGAAGAACTGGATGCCTTACTGGAAGCCGCGCCGAGTATGGTGCGCCCGGGCGGCCGCATCGTCATCATCTCCTTTCACAGCCTCGAAGACGGGCGTGTGAAAACAAGTTTCCGCGAACTGGCGCGATCGGGCCGGCTCGCCATTCTGACTAAGAAACCGATCGTACCGAGCGAGCGCGAAGTTCGGGAAAACCCGCCCTCCAGAAGCGCGAAACTGAGAGCGGCGGAATTTGTGGATGCGGCGGCCGAAGACCTGCGGGAAGACGGGTATCGAAAGAAAAGTAAGCGAGGTAACAGTTAAAAGCCATGGCGACGCTGGCAACATTTTTCAGAAGAACGGATGCAATGGCAGGCTCACACCGGATGGCCGCGGCAAGGGCCGAGCAGGATCCTTTCCGTTTGCGTGAGCTTCCTCACGACGGAATCTACTTCTATTCCAAGCGCATCGACAATTCGCGTCTGCAGCGCCAGGCAGACCCCGCGGCCGCGGGACAGTGCTGGTCGGCCGTGAGCGCAGCCGCCGTGCTGCTGATGATCGGCGCGAGTATCATCTCCCCCAATGTCGCATCCATTCTCGCGGGCTATAAGCTGGAGGCACTGAAGCAGGAACGGCAGTCGCTCATCGACCGAAAGCGCGAACTCGATGTGCGGGAAGCGTCTCTGCTGAGCCCGGAGCGTTTGAACAGCCTGGCAAAGGACAGGCAACTGGCAAGTCCCGCGTCCAGCCAGATCTATCACCTCGACAATCCGTCGGCCGACGGGCATTTCGCGAAGGCGGACGCGCCCGTTCTGACGCATCAGCGATAAAAGGAGCCGGCAAGTGGAGTTCCAGGGTCGGGCGTTTTGGGGTCAATGCGCCGCGGTCAACCGGTTAACCGTGTTGGCCGCGGTTCTGTTAATGTGCGGGTTCGGCATCTTCGGCCGTCTGGTCTCGCTCCAGGTGATGCAGCATTCGAAGTATGCCGCGATCGCGCGTTCGCAGCAGGAACATACGGTGGACATGCCCGCGCCGCGCGGGTCCATCTTCGACCGTAACGGGCAGCCGCTGGCGCTGAGCGTGCCGGTCGATTCGGTTTCGGTCAATCCTCTCCAGATCGCGGACCTCAGGGTTGCAACCGAGATGCTGGGCAACATTCTCCATCTCGATCAACAGGTGCTTTATTCGCGGCTTCAGTGGGCGAAGGACAATCATCGGGGCTTCCTCTGGATTAAGCGGCGCCTCGATGCTTTCGAGACGGATCGGCTCAAGGCCGTTCATCTCGATTATGTGCAGTTCCACCCGGACAGTCTGCGCCGTTATCCCGGCAACATGACGGCGTCGCACATTGTGGGAGCTGTTTATAAAGGTGAAGAAGGTGCGGCAGGCGTGGAGCGTTCGTTCGACAAGGCTCTGAAAGGCCATGTCGGATCGGAACGCCTGGTGATGGATGTGAAGCGCCGGGGTATCGACTCACATATCGACTCGGCGCCGCAGTCCGGCACTGAACTTACGCTTACTATCGACGCACGTCTTCAATACGTGGCCGAGACTGCGCTTGAAGCAGGCGTAAAGGCTAAGAATGCGCGCAGCGGCACGGCTATCGTGATGGATCCCTATACGGGCGAGATCCTGGCGCTGGCCAACTATCCGACCTACGATCCCAACAAGCCGCCTTTGACGGGCGAAGATCCTCTGGCTCGCTTCGATCTGGGCGTCTCGGTTCCGTTCGAACCGGGGTCCATCTTTAAGGTGGTAACCCTGTCGGCGGCGCTTGAAACAACCAACCTTCGTCCGGATTCACCCATCGCTACCGGCGGCGGAACGCTTTCGTTGCCGGGACGCGTAATTCACGAATCGCATCACGGCTTCGGCACCATCACGATGGCTGAAGTGCTCGCGTACTCGTCCAATATAGGTGCGATATTAATTGGGCAGCGGGTGGGCCGCGAAAACATGTATGAGTACGCGCGCCGCCTGGGCTTCGGTCAAAAGACCGGCGTGCCGTTGCCGGCGGAATCTTCCGGCGTGTTGCGGCCGCTCACGCGGTGGGGTACAACGTCGCTCGCTTCGATCTCGATGGGGCAGGAAGTCAGCACCACTTCGGTGCAGCTGGCTCGGCTGTGCGCGGTGATGGCGAATGGCGGAATGCTGGTGAAGCCGAAGCTCATCCTGAAGCGCGGCAACAAGCTCGAACCCACCGAACCGCCGGTGCGCGTGCTGAAGCCCGAGACCGTGATGACGATGCGGATGATGATGGAAGGGGTGGTGCTGAATCCGCGCGGCACCGCGCATTCCACCGCCCGGCTCGACGGCTACACTTCCGCGGGCAAGACCGGTACGGCTCAGATCTTCGACAGCACGACCCACCACTATACGCACTATTACAACGCTTCTTTCATGGGGTTCACGCCGGTGACAAATCCGAGGCTGGTGGTGCTGGTCACGATCAATCGCACCGGCGGGGAAGGTGGCATGGGGGCGTCAGCGGCCGGACCTGTGTTCAATAAGATTGCCACCGAAGCGCTGCGAATGCTGGATGTTCCGAAAGATATTCCGGAGAACATCGCTTCCGCGCCGAAGACCGATAAACCTGTTCCAGCAGAGGCCGATTTGGCGATAGCGGATCTCGGTGGCACCAGCGTGATGGAAGAAGATTCCAGCATGAAGCAACTGTTGGCCGAACAGGTGAAGCCCGAGGCCGATCCCGATGAGATCCCCGCGGCGCCGCCTGGGCCGGTTGTTCCGGATTTCCGGGGCAAGTCGATGCGCGACGTGGTGGAGCAGGCGTCGGCGGACGGGATTCATGTCACCATCGAAGGCAGCGGAG
>Ga0302319_10022861_pt1 | contig 11188 bp, 10 predicted proteins | sample Bog_T0_2_FD_203319 | JGI IMG/M metagenome (GOLD analysis project Ga0302319, IMG submission 203319) | Peat permafrost microbial communities from Stordalen Mire near Abisko, Sweden - Bog_T0_2 | ecosystem: Environmental > Terrestrial > Soil > Wetlands > Peat | place: Sweden: Abisko, Stordalen Mire...
CCATGGATGACGAACGTATGACGGGCCGAGCGCGGCCATTCGCGTCAGTCTTTGCCCGTCCACGTGACCAGGCGCGTCAGCGCGCGCTCGAGCACCAAGGAGAACCCGTGATCATCGTCGCCTTCTTCATCGCGCACTGGCAGCTCTCGGTCTTCTGCCAGACGTTCTTTCTGCACCGCTACGGAGCGCACAAGCAGATCACGATGTCGAAGGGGTGGGAGCGGTTCTTCTATCTCGCCACGTACGTGTCGCAGGGGTCGAGCTTCTTGTCGCCGCGGGCGTACGCGATCCTCCACCGGATGCACCACGCGTATAGCGACACGCCGAAGGACCCGCACTCGCCGACGAACTACGGCAACGTCATGACGATGATGCTCGCGACGAAGAAGAAATACGACTCCTTCGCGTACTTCCGCGAGGAGCCCGAGGCGCGCTTCGCCGGCGGGTATCCGGAGTGGCCGGCGATCGACAAGCTCGGGCAGTCGTGGGTCGCGCGCATCGCGTGGGTCGCGGGCTACACGCTCGTGTACGTGAACTTCGCGACGGCCCCGTGGATGTGGGCGCTCTTGCCGATGCACTTCGTGATGGGCCCGATCCACGGCGCCATCGTGAACTGGTGCGGGCACCGCTACGGCTACCAGAACTTCAAGAACGGCGACGAGTCGAAGAACATGCTCGTGTTCGACTTTCTCACCTGCGGCGAGCTGTTCCAGAACAACCACCACAAGTTCGGCATGAGCCCGAACTTCGCGGCCCGCTGGTTCGAGATCGACCCGGCGTTCCAGGTCATTCGCGTGCTCGAGGCGCTCGGGATCGTGAAGTACGGGACGACGCAGCGCATGCGGTGGCCGGCGCGCGAGAACGAAGCGGAAGCGGAAGTGGAAGCGGCCGCAGCGGAGTGAATCCCCGCGAGTGCGGGCCCGGACCCCGCGCGGGCCTCATAGCCCGCGCGGCGCCGGGAGGCGTCGGTACCTACGCCTGCACGACCCGCAGCGACCCCTTCACGACTCCGTAATGCCCTTCGGCTTTCAACGTCCGCCACACCTCGTGCGGTGACGTCCGCCCCTCGAGCAGCCCCCGGTACGCGCCCACGATCCGCGCGACGTCGTCCACCGATTCGCGCACGAGCTCGATCCGGAAGCGGCGCACGCCGCGGTCGCGCACGGTCGTGACGAGGTGCGCCGCGCTCTGCGCCGACGCGTGGAACACGGTGTTCCGGCAGCCGACGTCGGCCTCGACCGGATGATCGAGCCCCGCGCGGTCACGCAGGGACACGCGATGGCGATCGCACGGACGCCCGCACGAGCGGTGGTCGCGCCCTTCGGAGAGGAGCGCGGCAATCACGCAGTGCTCCATGTGGAACAGCGGCATCGGGTGGTGCACGACCACCTCGGCGAAGGGGGCGAACGCCGGCGTGAGGAGCGTCGCGAGCTGCCCGGCGTCGAGGTCGAACGACGGGGTGAACGCCACGAGGCCGTGCGAGAGCACCTCCGACGCCGTGATCGAGTTGGTGACGTTGAGCGAGAAGTCCCCGACGCGCGCGATGCCGTCGGTGCCCCCTTCGTGCAGGGCACCGAGGCCGCGCACGAGGATCGCGTCGGGGGAGAGGCCGGCCAGATAGCGATCGATCTTCTCTTCGCCCGGCTTGCGAATGCGCGGCGGAGCGAGCGTGACGTGCGGACGCACGCTGCGCGCACGGAGGGCGCGGAGGGCGTCGCCCGTGCCGGTGAGCTCGAGGAAGTCGAGCGTGACGCCATCGGCGCCGGCGTCGAGAGCCGCGTTGGCTTGCTCGAGCGAGCGACAGAGGACGAAGAGGCCCGCGGGAGGGGGGGCGCGATCGGGGGGGACGGACGCGGCGAGCAGGTCGGCCGCGGTGACGCCGGTGGTGGAGTGGGGGAGGGGAGCCGCCTGGAGCAGCGCGTGGACGAGCGCGCGCCGGCCGCGCTTGAGCGACGACAGCGGGAGCATCGCGTTCGGGGGGAGCTCGACGCGGAGAGAGGCGAGGGTGAAGGGGGTGTCACCGAGGCCGCCGAGCTTGTCGCGCAGGATCGCCTCGTCGAGCGGCGCCGAGCGGGCGTCCTCGACGGGCGCGTCGAGCGTGACCTGCGCCTTCGCACCGTTCGACGCGCGCGCCTCGAGTACGGGCGGCTCGCCGAGCGCCCCGCGGATCACGAGGTCGAGCGCGATGCGACGCGTGGCCTCCCCGAGCGAAGCGCGGACCTCACGGTCACGCGCGGGGTCGTTCGTCTTCCACACCCGGCGGTTCGCCGGAACGTCGCCTACGTTCTTGTCGGGGCCCAGCCAGAGGATCGCTTCGTCCCCGTCGATCGCGCGCTCGACGTCGGCGCCGTTCACGAGCACGGTCCACACGCGCCCGCCGGTCTCCCCCTCGCCGGCGAACCCCCCTTCGACCAGGATCCCGTCGCCGCGCGCGATGGTCCCTTTCACGCGCACCGCGATGCAACGCTTCCCGCGCGCGTCGCGCGCGCCCAGCGACTCGCCCGTGAGCAGCCCGCGGTGGTCGCACGTCCGTCCATCGACGAGCCGCTGGTGATCGATCCCCGCGAGGAACCCAGGTCCCGAGCCGCGCGAGTACATCTGGAGCGCAAGGAGCCGCTCCTCTTCGCTCGGCGCGCCCGCCCCGCCGTCCCCCGCCACCGCAGCGTCCACCGCACGCCGATAGAGGCGCGTGGCAGCCGCGACGTACTCGGGCCCCTTCAGGCGCCCCTCAATCTTGATCGATGCCACGCCGAGCTCGACGAGCTTCGGCACGAGAGCGCTCGCCTCGAGATCCTCGGGCGACAGCAGGTAGGCGCGATCCCCCAGCTCCTTCAGCACGCCGTCGACCACCAGCTCGTAAGGCAGCCGGCACGCCTGCGCGCACGCCCCCCGGTTCGCGCTCCGCCCTCCGATGGCCTCGCTCGTCAGGCACTGCCCCGAGTACGCGATGCACAGGGCGCCGTGCACGAACACCTCGAGCTCCGCCTCCGACTGCGCTCGGATCGCCGCGATGTCGTCGAGCGACAGCTCGCGCGCCAGGATCACGCGCGCCGCGCCGAGCGACCGCGCGAGCTCCACCGACCCCGCGTCGGTACACGTCATCTGCGTCGACGCGTGGATGGGCAACGAGGGCGCGATGGCCTTCACCAGCTTCGCGACCCCCAGGTCCTGCACGATCACCGCGTCCACGGCCGCTTCGGCGCACATGCGGATGGCCGCTTCCATGCGCGGAAGCTCATCGTCGAAGACGAGTGTATTCAGCGTGACGTACCCCTTCGCGCCGCGCTCGTGGAGCGAGCGGAGCGTCTCCTTCAGCGCGCCGTCGTCGAAGTTCGTCGCGCGTGCGCGAGCGTTGAAGGCGTGGAGCCCGAAGTACACGGCATCGGCACCGGCGGCGACGGCGGCGCGCATGGCGTCGGCGTCGCCTGCGGGAGCGAGCACTTCAGGGGCGCGGCCGGGGGGGCGAGGGGACATTGGGGGCGGTGGTGTAGCGCGTTTCGGCGACGGTGCCCCCCAGGGGCGCCCCGAAGCGCGCTTAGGGTGACGTCGGTGCGGGCTTCGGGAGGGCGGCCTCTGCCTTCACGCGGTCCTCCTCGTGCTTCATGAGGACACCCAGGGTCTCGCGCGCCAGCTCCGATCCGAGCGCGCTCGCGCCGAGGGTCACGAGCGCGCGCGCCCAGTCCAGCGTCTCGGCGATGCTGGGGGCTTTGCGCAGCTCGAGCTTCCGGACGTCGCTGACGAACGCGACCAGCTGCGCCGCGAGCGCCTCCCCGATTCCCGGCACGCGCAGCTCGAGGATGGCCAGCTCGCGTGACGGCGGGGGGTAGTCGAGGAAGGCGTGCAAGCAGCGGCGGCGAAGCGCGTCGGTCATGTCGCGCGTCGCGTTCGTGGTCAACAGAACGAGCGGGATGTGCTTCGCCTTGATGGTGCCCATCTCGGGGATCGTCGCCTGGTTCTCGGCGAGGATCTCGAGGAGGAACGCCTCCAGCTCGGGATCGGCCCGGTCGACCTCGTCGATGAGGAGCACGACGGGCACGTCACTCGTCAGCGCCTGCAGGAGCGGGCGCGCCAGCAGGAACTTCGGGCCGAAGAGCACGCTCTCCGCATCACCGATGGCCGCCGCCGCCTCCGTCAGGTTCGCCGCCCCCTGCGTCTTGCCCGCCACGGCGTCGCGGAGGAGCTGCGTGTAGAGCATCTGCTTGGCGTAGTCCCACTCGTAGAGCGCTTTCCCCTCGTCGAGCCCCTCGTAGCACTGGAGCCTCACGAGCGGACGCGACAGCCCTTCGGCGAGCGCCCGCGCCAGGTCGGTCTTTCCGACCCCGGCCGGCCCCTCCAGGAGCAGCGGCTTGCCGAGCTTGATGGCCAGCCACGCGGCGAGCGCCGTCCTCGAATCGGCGAGGTAGCCCACCTTGGCGAGAGTGCGTTCGAGGTCCTGGTGCGTCGCCGGGGTCGCGTCGGCCATCGTGGCTCTGACGTGTACCACGCCCTGCGTCGCCAAGCCGACGCAGCCGCGGCGCAAAGTCGCCCCGCGCTGTCGCTGCTTGCTATCCTGCGCGACGAATGGACAAGCGCGCGGATCTGCTCCGGGTCGACTCGACCGGGACGATCCATTCGGTCGGTCGCACGGCGAGCCAGGAGATGCGCGCGCGCGCCGGCGAGTGGCGCTTGCTCCCTGGACCGCGGGAAGCGTGTCTCCTCCGTCCGGCCGACGCGGTGGGGACGTTACGGATGGCCGGGGAGCTCAGGACGCCGGGCGCCGTGTGCGACGTGGTGGCGATGGCGGCGCAGTCGTCGTGGACCGGGGAGCTGGTCGTCCTGGACGCCGATTCGCAGCGGTCGGTGTACCTCGACGGTGGCGCGGTGGTCGGCGCCTCGACCAATGTCGCCAGCGAGCGCCTCGGCGAGACGCTGTACCGCTTCGGTGTCATCACCCGGGCGCAGCTCGACGCCGTCATCAAAGCGTCGACCGTGTCGGGCAAACGGGTCGGCGAGACGGCGATCGAGCTCGACTTCGTCTCCCCCGAGGACCTGTTCCCCATGATGGCTCGCCAGGTCGAAGAGGTGTTCTATGCGGCGCTTCGCGTCGGCGACGGCGCATTCTACGTCTTCGACCGCTACGACGAGACCCTGCTCCCCCGTCGCCACAACATGTCGGCCGGCCAGCTCCTCATGGAAGGGGCGCGGCGCATGGATGAGATGCGCTTCTTCCGCGAGCGCATCCCCAACGACGAGTACATCCCGGTCCGCAGGGCTGGCGACAAGAAGCCCCCTCCGGAGCTGAGCGAGGCGTTCTCGCAGTGTGACGGCAAGCGGAGCATCGCCGAGATCGGCAGACGCACCGGCCAGCTCGAGTTCGAGGTGACCCGCTCCGTCTTCCAGCTGCTGCAAGGCGGCTTCATCACGGTCACGGCGCCCCGTCCGCAGGGGGCCGTGGCCATCGTCTCTGCCTTCAACCCCGCGCTCATCGCCATCCACGCGAGGTGCGACGCGGTGGGGAAGGGGAGCGAGCTCCGCGACGCCCTGTCTCGCTTCGCCACCAGCTCGCTCGCCTTCGACCCGCTGTTCTTCGGCGCAGGTCCCGGCCCCGACGGTTCGTTCATCGCCGAGCGCGTCACGCGGAACCTCGCCGTGGTCGCTGGCGAGGACCCCGACGCGTGGCTCGTCCAGCTTCTGGAGGAGTACGTCGGCTTCGCCCTTTTCCAGGCAGGCTCCTTGTTGCCTCGCGAACAGGAGGCATCGCTTGCAGCGCAGGTCGCCGAGGTCCTAAAACCAGTACGCGCGCTCGAAGCTCTCGCGCCATCATCGAGGATAAATGTGCCCTAGCACCGTGCCGGCTCGTTCGAGACGGGAAGAGATTCTGGACGAGGCGACGCAGCTCTTCGCCGAGCGAGGGTACGAGGGGACGAGCATGGCCGATCTGGCCGAGCGCGTCGGCCTTCGCAAAGCGTCCTTGTTCCATCACTTCACGAGCAAGGAGGTGCTCTACGCGGGCGTCCTCGAACGGCTCATCGCGCGCGTCGGTCAGACGGTCGCCGCGGGGACGATGGCGCCAGGGACCTATGAAGAGCGCCTCGACAACATCGCCGACGCCATCACCCGCGTCCTGTGCGAGCAGCCGTACGCCGCGCGCCTGCTCATCCGCGAGGTCATGGACTGGGGCCCCATCGCGCGCGATCACCTCTCCGACCAGATCGTGGGCGTCATGAACGCGGCGGAGGGTTTCATCCGCTTGGGTCAGGAGAACGGCGCGTTCGCCAAGCTCGACCCGAAGCAGGTCGTGCTCACCCTCGTCGGGATTCACTTCATGCCGTTCGCCATCGGCCACGTGGTCAAGGCTTTCATCGGGATCGATCCGGCGGACGAAGCGTTCGTCGCGCCGCGCGCGCTGGCCGTGAAGGAGCAGGTTCGAAGGGTGGCGCGCGGCGCCAAGAAGTAGCGGCGCGCGGCTGCGGCGTCAGAACGCGCCGTGCCGCCCTTTGCCCCCGGTGAATCGCGCGGCACCCTGCAGGGACTCGCCGCTCTCCAGCGTCGCGAGCCCATGACGGAACTCGTTGGCCATCGCTGCGTCGAGGGACAGGCCGTCCTGCTCCCACGCGCTCGCTCGGTCGTTTCGCATGCAGAGCTGCGGGAACGCGGCGATCTCGCGCGCCAGCGCTTCGGCCTCCTCGCGCGCACGCCCGGGCGGCACGACCCGGTTCGCCAGGCCCCACGCGAGCGCCTCGCGCGCGTCCACCGCCCGCCCCGTGAGGATCATGTCGAGCGCCCGTGAGAGCCCGATGAGCCGCGGAAGCCGCACCGTCCCCCCGTCGATGAGCGGCACCCCCCAGCGCCGACAGAACACGCCGAACACTGCGCTCTCTTCGACGACGCGCAGATCGCAGAAGCACGCCAGCTCGAGCCCTCCGGCCACCGCGTGCCCTGCCACGGCGGCGATCACGGGCTTCCGAAGCGACAGCCGCGTCGGCCCCATCGGTCCGTCGCCGCTCGGGTCGACCCGGTTACCGCGTCCGTCGGCGAGGGCCTTCAGGTCGGCCCCCGCGCAGAACGTCCCCCCCTCGCCCCAGAGAACCCCGACGCTCGCCGTGTCGTCGTCGTCGAAGGCGCGCATCGCGCCGGCGAGAGCCTGCGCCGTCGGGGCGTCGACTGCGTTTCTCACGTCGGGGCGCGAGAGGATGAACGTCGTGACGGCCCCGCTCTTCTCGATGCGAACGCTCATGGCGCGTTCTTACGCGACACGGTCGTTCGCGCCAAGACGCGCGGCCAGCGTCGGTAGCGCGATACCGCGCGTCTCGGGGAGCGTCCAGACCCACGATGCCGTCGCAATCGCGAGCACGAGCGGCACCGAGAGCCCCCCGCGGAGTCCGTAAGAGACGACGGCGGCGTGCACGATGACCGGCGAGACCAGCTGCGCCGCGCGCGCGCAGTTGTAGGTCGTCCCCATCGCGGCGGATCTCACCTCGGTCGGGAACAGCTCGGCCAGGAGCGCGCCGAAGCCGGCCGTGCACCCCGAGCCGATCCCGAGCGTCAGCATCGCGCACCAGAACAGGGACGGATGCGTGTCGAGCCACTGCCAGGCGAAGGCGAGGGGGGTGAGCGCACACGCCGTGAGCAGCGAATACACCGCGAACGCCGGACGCCTGCCGACCCGGTCGGAAGCCTGGCCGAAGGTCAGCATGCCGAAGAGCTGCCCCAGCTGCGCGGTCAGCACCCACGTGAGCGATCGACCGACCGACTGCCCCATCTCCTTCGCGAGGAAGCTCGGGAGCCATGTGTAGCAAGTCCAGTACGTCCCCAGCTTGAGCACTCCGAGGACCCACGCGCGCGCGAGCGTGCTCCCCAGCTTCGCGCGCCGCAGGTCGGCGAGCGTCGGTGGTCGCGCGGCCGCAGGCTCGCTCGGGAGGTGCATCGACCGACGCACGAAGACGGCGAGCAGCGCCGTCACGCTCGATCCGATGAAGACCCACCGCCACCCGACGCGCGGCAGGACGAGGAAGCCCGCGAGGGCCGCCAGCGCGACGCCGACCGGCTCGCCCGCCTGGAGGGCTGCCGCCGCGCGACCCCGCCGCGCCGGATCGACCGCTTCGGCGAGCATCCCGTGCCCGATGGCCCACTCTCCTCCGACTCCGAGCCCCACGATGGCCCGCCCGACGAGGAACCACGCGACGTTCGGCGCGAGCCCGCTCACCAGCGAGCCAATCGAGTAGAGGAACACCGTCGTGGCCAGGAGCGTCCGCTTGCCGAAGCGATCGGCGAGCACGCCGGACACGATCCCTCCAATCCCCGACGTCGATAGCGCGACCCCGAGCACCCACGACTCGACCGTAGGCGTGAGGTGAAGATCGTGCGCGATCGGGTCCTTCACGAACCCGAGGAGGACGAGGTCGTAGAAGTCGAACGTCCAGCCGAAGAAGGCGAAGAGAAAGAGTCGCCAGGGGAACGGGCGCGACGTCATCGGGCGCGGGCTACGTGGGGAGCCGTCGGCGAGGGAGACTAGGGAACCTTGTCCAGGTGCGAGCGCTGACGCGCGACCTCGTAGAGCGCGATCCCCGCGGCCACCGAGGCGTTGAGTGACGCGACCTTGGCGCCCATCGGCAGGCGCGCGACCCGATCGCACGCCAGCTTCACCGGCCGCCGTAACCCTTTCCCCTCGGCGCCGACGACGAGCGCCGTGCGTCCCGTGAGCGGTACCGCGTCGATCGTGTCGGTGCCGTTCATGTCGAGCCCCACCACGAGCACCCCGGCGGCCTTCAACCTCGCCAGCGCCTCCGGGAGCGAGGGGACCCGGCAGAGCGTCGCGTGCTCGACGGCCCCCGCCGAAGCGCGGAACATCGCGGACGACAGCGGCGCCGACCGATGCTCGGGCCACACCACCGCCGTCGCACCGAGCGCGACGCTCGACCTCACGATCGCGCCGAAGTTCTGCGGATCTTGCAGCTCGTCGAGCGCGACGACGAGCGCCTCCTCGTTCGAAGCGACGTCGTCGATCGACGCGAGCTGAAGGTCGGGCGCGAACGCGATGGCCCCCTGGTGGCGAGCTCCGCGCGCGAGCCGATCCAGCTCGACGCGCGCGACGCGCTCCACCGTCACGCCGTGATCTTTCGCGAAGCGGGCCACCGCGTCGAGCTGCGCGTCGTCGCCGGCGCCGTGCGCCACGAGCACCTTTTCGAGCTCGCTCCCGCGCGCGCGAATCGCTTCGCGTACCGGCTGAAGACCGCTGACGAGCCGGCTCACGCTCTCCTGGCTCCACGCGCTTCGTCGCGCATCGCGGTCGCGAGGGCGAGCGGATCGGCCGCGTCGCGAATCGGCCGCCCCACCACGAGCCAATCGGCCCCTTCGGCCACCGCGCGCGCCGGCGTCGCGACGCGCTTCTGGTCGTCGCCGGCTCCGGCCGCGTCTCCGCCCGGACGTATCCCCGGCGTGATCAACGTTGCGTCCTTCCCGAGCTCCGCGCGCATCGCCGCGACCTCGTGCGCAGAGCACACGAACGTGCGCACCCCTTCCTCCCACGCCATCCGGGCGAGCCGCTTCGCGTGCGACCCCACGTCGTCCCGGATGCCCATCTTCTCGAGGTCGCGCCCATCGAGCGACGTGAGCACCGTGACGGCGGCGATCGCGAGCTGCCCGCTTTCGGTCGCGGCGCGCTTCACCGCACGCGCCAGCATCGTCGGGCCCCCCGATGCGTGCACCGTCAGCACCCGCACCCCCAGCGCCGCGGCGCGAGCTACCGCCCGCTCCACGGTCTCCGGAATGTCGTGCAGCTTCAAATCGAGGAACACGGGCAGCCCGCAGGTGGTGCCGATGCTCACGGCGCGCGGTCCTTCCGACACGAACAGCTCGAGCCCCACCTTGAGCATCCCGACGGCGCTCTGGACGCGCGCAGCTGCGCGCGCCGCTTCCTCGACGCTCGTGAAGTCGAGCGCGAAGACGATCGGGCTGAGGGCGGTCACGGGCAGCGTGCGCGCAATTACTGGATGCAGCTGCAGAGTGGGTCACCGGCCTGGCAGGTGCACGCCGCGCGAGGCTTCGTGGGACCGCCGCCACCACCACCACCGCCACTGCTTGCGCGAGCAGCGCCGAGGCGCGCCCGCTGCTTCGCGAGCTCCGCTTCCTGCTTCTTGGCTTCCTCGATCTGCTTCTCGAGCGCGAGCTTCGTCGCAACGTCGGTCGCCGCGCCGAGCTGCGCCTGGAGGTTCTCTTGGTTGGCCTTCGCGTCGTCCGCCTGCTTGGTTAGCGCGTCGAGCTTCCCCTGGAGCTCCTGCGATTCGCGCTGCGCCTCGGCCGCCTGGGCCGCGGCATCGTTGTGCTGCTTGTTGATGTAGAGCGCAGCGCTGACCCCTACGAAAATGAGCAGGAACGAGACCCCGACGGCCGCCAAGGTGAGCCGCTTCTTGTGCTTGTCCTGGCTGAGCGCGTGGAGCTGTCGCTCGTGCTCCTGCTGGTGCCGCATCTGCTCGAGACGCGCCGCATTTTCCGCGTCGAGGCGGGCCTTCTCGACCTCGGCCCTGTGAATGGCGTCCAGGCGCGCCTGGTCCTCGCGATTGCGCTGCTCCTCGGCACGACGGCGCTCTTCTTCCGCGCGGATTCGAGCCTCTTCTTCTTCACGCGCTCGCCGCTCGACGTCGAGGCGTGCCTGCAGCTCCGCTTCCTGCTTCGCTTTTCGGGTGGACTCCTCTTGGCGGATTCGATCCTCCTCGAGGTTCATCAGCTCCTTCAGCGAAAAAAGGACCGAGCTCTCTTTCTGTTCCGGCATGGGACGTTCTCTTCCTGCGCACGCGGTCAGGGCTTTCGATAGCCCCGCTCTCGCCTGAAAACCTACCGAGTTCGGAGAGCGTTCGCAAACGCTCTTGGCGGATTTCGCGCCACCGATCGAAGAAACAGCGGCGCCGGGTTGCAGGATTGCCATGCCCTCGGAGACACGCCCCGGCCCTCCCCCCTTGGACGCGCCGGCACGCCCGTGGCCTTGAAGCGGGCGGTGCGCCGCGGCTAAGGTGCGCCCCATGCCCACGAACGTCTGCGCGCACATCACCGGGACCATCTGGAAGATCGAAGTGAAGGAAGGGGAGTCCGTTGCCGAGGGGCAAACGTGCGTCATCCTCGAGTCGATGAAGATGGAGATGCCCGTGGAGGCGCCGGCCGCCGGGAAGGTCGAGAAGATCGCCTGCGCCGAGGGCCAGGCGGTCAACGAAGG
>Ga0302319_10022866_pt1 | contig 11187 bp, 9 predicted proteins | sample Bog_T0_2_FD_203319 | JGI IMG/M metagenome (GOLD analysis project Ga0302319, IMG submission 203319) | Peat permafrost microbial communities from Stordalen Mire near Abisko, Sweden - Bog_T0_2 | ecosystem: Environmental > Terrestrial > Soil > Wetlands > Peat | place: Sweden: Abisko, Stordalen Mire...
GGGCCTCTCGTACCTGATGAAAGGCCGCACCACGTTCGTGATCGCGCACCGGCTTTCGACGATTCGACGCGCGGATCAGATCTTGGTCGTGGAAGGCGGGCGCATCGTGGAACGCGGCCGGCACGAAACGCTGTACACCTTGCAGGGCCGGTACTACGATCTTTATACCCGCCAGCACGGCGTGCAAACCAATCTGTTCTTGTCTCCCGGAGAAGGCGAACAGCCGGATCCGGAAGCGGAGTCCGCGGGCGCCGCCGCGCCTGGCGCGGCAGGGAATCCCTTGTCGAATGCAGTTCGGTTAATCCGCGGCTAGTACCCCTAACCTTCGGTCCTCTAATTGCACTATACCCGGCGCAGGACGAGGAGAAATCGATGTGGGTCGCCGGCGGACTAGCGGTTTTAGTGCTCTTTAGCTTATTACTGTCGATGATCTCCACCCCTCCTTCTGTAGGGCGTTGAGACACGGCTGTTCAGATTTGACACACCGCTTTTCACACGGATTCAAAATAGCGCGCCAGTTCCCAGTCGGTAACAGCTTTTTCATACTGGCGCACCTCCCATTCCCGCGTGTTCGCGTAGTGATCCACCAATTCTTCGCCGAGCCATTCACGCGCCAAGCGGCTCGTACGGAATAATCCAGTGGCGCCGTCCAAAGAGCGCGGCAACGGCTGGGCATCGCCAACGTAGGCGTTTACCGTAGGCGGCGGAAGCTCCAGCTTTCGCTCGATACCGTCCAATCCCGCGGCCAGAGAAGCCGCCATCGCCAGGTATGGATTAATATCCGCCCCAGTTAGCCGCAATTCCACACGTGTGGATTTCTTGCTGCCCTCCCGCGCAGGAATTGCGCGAACCGCGGTTGTGCGATTGTCCACACCCCACGTGGCGTTCACCGGCGCCCAAGCGCCCGGCACTGTGCGCTTGTAGGAATTGATGGTGGGGCAGAAAATAGCGGTCAGCTCCGGCAGGTTGGCTACCAGTCCCGCGATGTATTGGCGCATGAGGACGGACATGCCGCCATCTGCGGTTTCGCCGGTAAACAGATTCTCATGCTCCCCGGTTTTGCTGAGACTCTGATGCAGGTGTCCGCTCGATCCTGGCAAGCCTGCGTTCCACTTGGCCATAAACGTGGGCGTCAATCCATGCCGCCCGGCGATCTCCTTGACCGCCGTCTTGAACAGCGCCGCGCGATCCGCCGCCGCCAAGCCCTGCTCCACCGCGATGGCTGCTTCGTACACGCCTGGTCCGGTTTCCGTATGGAAGCCCTCCACCGGTACGTCGAACGCCGCCAGTCCTTCCATGATCTCCCGCACCAGTTCCGCGTTGGCCGACAACCGCAGCACGCTATAGCCGAACATGCCGGGCGTCAACGGAGTGAGCGATGCGAAATGTTTGTCGCGCAGACTCTGCGCCGTCTCGCGAAAAATAAAAAACTCGTATTCCGCCGAAAAATGCGCCGTATAGCCGCGTTCGGCGGCGCGCGCCAGCACGCGCTGAAACACCTGCCGCGGCGCGATGGCCAAGGCTTGGCCCGCCGCGTCGCAGAAATCCAGCAGGAAGAACGCTGTACCCGGCTCCCAAGGCGCCATCCGGAAGCTGCCCAGGTCGATGCGGCAGTGCGCGTCGGGATAGCCCGTATGCCAGCCGGTGAACGTCGCGTTGTCGTACAGCACATCGCCGATATCCCACCCGAAGATCACGTCGCAGAAGCCCAAACCGGATTCGGCCGCCGACCAGAACTTCTCCAGGCTGATGTATTTCCCGCGCAGAGTGGCGTCGGTATCGAAGGCGCCCACCTTAACGCGCCGCACCTGGTTGTCTTCAAACCGCCGGCGGATCGCCTCGCGGTCCATCAAAGCGCAACCCACACGGACTTGATATTGGTGTATTGATCGAGCGCGTAAGCGCCCAAGTCGCGGCCGAAGCCGCTCTGCTTATAGCCGCCGAAGGGCGACGCGGTGTCGAATCCGTTGTAAGTATTGATCCATACCGTGCCGGCCTTAATATCGGCCGCCATGCGGTGGGCCAGCTTGATGTCGCGCGTCCAAACTGCCGATACCAAACCGTAAATGGTGCTATTGGCGATCTCCACGGCTTCATCGGCGTCGTGGAACTTGAGCGCGCATAGCACCGGGCCGAAGATCTCTTCCTGCGCGATCTTCATGTCCCGCTTCACCTCGGAAAAGATGGTGGGTTTGACGAAAAAACCCTTCGCTTTTGCGCCTTCGGTGTCACGCCCGCCGCCGCACATTAACTTCGCGCCCTCTTCCTTGCCCGCCTCGATGTAATCCAAAATCCGATCCATCTGCTTGCCCGAAACCTGGGAACCCATCTGGGTAGCCTTATCCAGCGGATCGCCTACTTTTAACTTCTGCGCGCGGGTGACCATTTCGCCGACAAAGCGGTCATAGATATCCTCGTGTACCAGCAGACGCGATGCCGCACTGCAGATTTCGCCTTTGTTGGCGAAGATGCCCCAGAACGCGGATTTGAGCGCCGCTTCCATATCGCAATCCGGAAAAATGATGTTCGGCGATTTGCCGCCCAATTCCAGGCTGAGGCGCTTTAGGTTGGATTCGCCGGACGCTTGCAATAAACGCCTCGCCGTGCGGATGCTGCCCGTGAAGCTAATCTTATCCACGTCCATGTGCAGCGCCAGCGCGTCACCCGCCGTCTGGCCGTAGCCCGTGACCACGTTCAACACTCCGTCGGGCAGGCCCGCTTCATGGCAATACTCGGCCAGCTTCAGCGCCGTCAGCGGAGTCCATTCCGAAGGCTTCAACACCACCGAACAGCCGCACGCCAGCGCTGGAGCCACTTTCCAGGCCGCCAGTTGCAGCGGATAATTCCAAGGCACGATGCCGCCCACCACGCCCACAGGCTCCCGCAGCGTGTAGTTCAGAAATGGTCCGTCCACTGGAATGGTTTCGCCGTACATCTTGCGCACCCAGCCGGCGTAATAGCGAAACGCATCGATGGCCGGATCCACATCGGCGCCGCCCGCCTCGCGCACCGTCTTGCCATTCTCCATGGATTCGAGCACGGCCAGTTCTTCGCGGTGATGGAGCAGGATCGCGGAGATGTCCCAGAGAATTTTTTCCTTTTTGGAAGGGTCCATGCCGCGCCAGCTCTTTCGCTCGAAACTCGATCGCGCGGCCGCCACCGCCCGGTCGATGTCGCCTCCTTGGCCGTCGGGGACCGTAGTCAGCGTCTCCCCGGTCGCCGGGTTGATGATATCGATTGAGCCGCCGTGCTCCGCCTCTTCCTGCCGCCCATTGATGAACAGCTTGCCTGGTTGCAGTCGTTGTTTGATTTCTTCCGCTACGCTCATTGTTTCTGCCCTCTCGCTAGTCTTCATTGTAGACGGGGCTCCAATCGAATATTCCGCGCGGCTCAACTACTCGTAGCGATACACGGTGACGCGCAGCGTCGAATTGGGCCGCAACGTCAGGATCTCGCCTTGGCCCGTGTCGTCGCCTGCCAACTGCCGGAGGGTGATCCACTTGCCATCGGCAAACCGGCCTTCCTGCACGTCGCCCAGCCCGACCGCCTGCGGTCCCGGCGTGGTTGGGGTGAAAGTGATGCGCACGCCGCCTCCCACCGCGCCCATGAAGAACTCATTGGAGCCGGCGGCGATGAAAACGGCCGATCCCTGGACGTTCTCCGGCTGACCAGCCGGCGCCGCGCCTGCTTGTCCAGTAGCCTGCGGCGGCGCGATGGGCGGGCGGCCGCGCCCCGTAAAGGCCATATCGAGCGTGTAGCCGCCGAGTGCGAGTTTTGCGGGTGGGTCGCCTTGGCGCGTGCGGATAGCCGCGATTTCAGGGGTGCCCTGGTGCGCCGCGATGGCGGGCGCAAGGTTGGAAATTACGCGATAAGCCACCGCCAGATCGGTATCCGCCCCCACCCCGCGTTCGATGAAAAAGGGCGAGAATCCGATCGCGTTATACTTGCCGAAAGCCATCAATACGTTCGCCGCGTTAGCCGACGTCTCCGGAATGAACAACGGATTCGCATTGCGTGTGAATCGTTCGCAAACTTCATCGAAGTAGGGGAGGTAGAGGTCCGGCGCGAGTATGTCGATGGCGGGCGCGCCGGCCCGCCAGATATCGTGGACCTGAGGCAACGGGCCGCCGCTCGGATAAGTGCCCGGCCATGCATGGTTCGGCTGCTGCAGCCAGGCATTCACGAACATCGGTATGTCATACTCCCGCTTGCCCTCGGCCACCACTTTGCCGGCGTAGCGCGCATAGTTCCAGGCCATGAAAAATTCGTCGGACGGCCAATGCAGGCTGCGCCACGCCGTTTCGTGTTCCTCCGGAGTCATTGGCGGCGCCGTGGTTTGAATCGGGATGGCCACGCTGTCGGGCTTGGATCCCCCGAAGACCTGCTCCCAAGTGCCTGAGGCTCGCGATCCGTTGGCGGCCCAGACTTCGCGAAGTTCGGGAGCCAGAGTGTCTCGGTGCTTTTGAAGATAATCCATAAGTTCGCGCGGCACCGGCCCCTCGAACGCCTGGTTGGCGGCGGCGCAACGGTCGCGCGAATCGCGCAGCACGCCCACCTCATTCTCCACCTGCATCATGACCACGGTGTGCCGGGCGCCGTCGATCTCTTTAATGTGCCGCATCAGCGCGCGAAAGGCGCGGGCATCGGCGTCGCGCGTGGCTTCGCCCAGGGTGCTGAGCAGTTCTATGCTCGTCCCGTTTCCCAGTCGGATGCGCGGGAATCGATGAAAATCCCGCTTGACCCAATAGGGAGCGTAGCTGGATAGTCCATTCTTCCAACTGCCGAACCACAGCAACACCAGCCTCAGATTGTTGCGGCGCGCTTCGGCGATGAGCCCGTCGGTCAGGGCGAATTCGTAGCGCCCTTCGGCGGGTTCCATCTGCGCCCAGGAGATCGCCGCCAGCACGCAGTTTAAGTTCCCGGCCGCGAGCTTGGGCCAGAGCGGCCGCATGTTCTCCAGGCTGGTGGCGGTGTTGTTGCCCAGTTCCCCGGCGAGGGCTAGGAAGGGCTGGCCGTCGACCACCAAGCGAACCGCCGAGCCGTGTTTCTCAAGGTGGGGAATGCTGGAGGCGGGTTGTCCGTAACACGGGGCCGCCGCAAGAGCCGCGAGACACGCGGCCGGCAACACGAACCAGGTGGGCACTTCACTGCTCATCATAACAGCCGTGATATATTGCCCCTTAATCATGATTGCAAGATTCATTTTCAGTCTGGCTGTAGTTTGCGCATGCGCGCGCGGGGCGGAGCGCGGCGAGGAGTTCCGGCTATGGCCCCATGGCGCGCCGGGCTCGGAAGGCGAAACGGCCGCGGAAGTGTTCGAATCGGCCCCCAACTCCACGCTGCCTAAACGATTCACCGTGGTGCATTATCCGTCGGTTTACGTTTTCTTGGCGCCCAAGGAGCAGGCCAATGGGATGGCGGTAGTGGTCGCTCCGGGCGGGGGGCATTCGCAGCTCGTGATCGACAAGGAGGGCTGGGAAATCGCCGAATGGTTGAATCGGAATGGCATCGCGGCCTTCGTGTTGAAATACCGGTTGGCGCGCGCCCCCGGCTCCCATTACACGGTTGACCGCGAGGCACTCGCGGACGCGGCCCGGGCGGTGCGCACGGTGCGCAGCCGCGCCGCCGAGTGGGGCGTAGATCCGGCCCGTATCGGTTTCATGGGATTCTCGGCGGGTGGCGAATTAGCCGCTCTCATCGAGACGCGCTTCGATTCGGGCAGCGCCGACGCCGTCGACCCGGTGGAGCGCGCCAGCTCACGCCCCGATTTTGCCGCGGCCATTTATCCGGGATTCAAGCCTGGCGCGATCGTCGTACCCAAAGACGCGCCGCCGATGTTTCTGATGTGTACCGACGAGGATCGGTCCCACGTGGTCACCACGGTCAACTTATATCTGGATTTGGAAAAGCAGGGTGTGCCGGCGGAGATGCATATCTATGCCAGCGGCGCGCATGGCGTAGGAATGCGGCCCTCGCATTTGCCGGTGGCCACCTGGCCGGACCGCCTGCGCGACTGGATGGTGGATCGCAAGTTGCTGAAACAGTAATTCATTTTTTCTTAGCCGGCTGAACCGCCGCCGTTTCCGGTTTGCCTTCCGGTTCGGGTTTGCCTTCCGGTTTGCCTCCCGGTTTGGCTTCCGGCTCGGGTTTCTCCAGATACTGTACGACCACCGAAATGCGGCGATTCGAAGCGTCGTCTGGAGCGGCAGGTTTGCGCGGGCGCTGATCGGCAAAGCCGCGGACTTGCGTCACCTGTTTCGGCCCAACCCCATTGTCCTGCACCATGCGGCGGGCCGCGTTGGCGCGATCCGCCGAGAGCTCCCAATTACTATAGCTTCCCCGTCCGACGAAAGGTTTCGAGTCGGTATGACCTTCGATTGAGATGTGATTGGGCAGCTTCGCCAGTTCCTGCGCCAGCATCACCAGAATCTGGCGGCCGTCTTCGCTAGGTTCGGAGACGCCGCTGGCGAAGAACGTGCCTTTCTCGCTTTCCATCAGCTCGATGCGCAACCCTTCGTTGGTCACCGTCATTTCGATCTGGTTCTTCAGCTTTTCGAAATCGGTGATCTTGCGGACTGCCTTCTGCAGCTCATCCTTGAGCTTGTTCATATTGTCTTTGGTTAGGGTGAAGTTTTCGCCCGCGCCGGTCTTTCCGCTGCCTACCAGCTTCGAAGTGCCGGTGGGGTCCTTGAAATAGCCGCCGACCGCCTCCCGAATCTGCTTGCTGCTGTTCAGCAGCCAAAGCACGATGAAAAGCGCCATCATGGCCGTGACGAAATCGGCATAGGCCACCTTCCAGGCCCCGCCATGGTGGCCGCCGTGCGATACTTTTTTCTTGATGACGATGATGGGTCGAGCAGCCATGGAAATCTGTCCCTACGCCGCGACCGCGTCCGGCCCCTTGTTGCGGCACAGCTTTTCGAGTTCCTGGAACCCCGGCCGGACTTGCCCCGGAGTAGCGCGCCGGCCGATCTCAACCGCCAGAATAGGCGCCGTGCCTTTAATGAAAGCCGCTATGGCCACTCGCAATACATGGTAGTAAGCGCCCTCTTCCTCCGCGATCTTGGACATATTTGCCGCTATCGGTCCCAGAAATCCGTAGCACAGCAGGATGCCGAGAAACGTGCCCACCAGGGCCGCCGCCACCTTATGGCCGATCTCTTCGGGCGGGCCGCCCAGGGCTCCCATGGTAATCACCACTCCCAGCACCGCCGCCACGATACCCAGCCCCGGCAGCGCGTCCGCCACCGTGCTGAGCGCTGCAACTGGCTGCAGGGCATCATGATGGTGGACTTCCATATCCAACTCCATCATCTGATCGATATCGAAAGGGTCCACCGCTCCGCTGCTGGCAGTGCGCAGCGTGTCGCAAATGAACGCCACGACATGATGATCCTGGATTACGGACGGAAACGCGCTAAACGTCTTGCTCTTTGAGGGTTCCTCGATGTCGGCTTCAATGGCCGTCAAGCCTTCCCGCCGCGAACGGTTGAACAGGTCGAATAACATCTTCAGGGAGTCCAGATAGAGCTGCCGTGTGAATCTGGATCCTTTAAAAACTCCGACGAAGCCGGCCACAATCTGCTTCAGGAGGTAAAGAGGGTTGGCAATCAGCACCGTACCGGCGGCCGCGCCCGCGATGATTACCAACTCGGCCGGCTGCAGCAGAACACGCAGGTTCCCTTTTTCCATCAGGTACCCGCCTACGATCGCTCCGATCACCACTACGATGCCAATAATTGAGAACATGCTGTATAAGCCTCAAACCACCAGAACCGAGTCGGCGTTCGCCTCTGCGCCGGCGTGGAACGCCGATTCAGCGCGTTCAAATAGCGATACGGCCGTATCGTCTAGCCGAGCCATCGTGCCGGCCATCGATACCGTCACGGAGAGACGGTCTCCCCACCAGGGAACTGCGGCGAGTGCCACCAGCCGCTTCAGACGTTCCGCGCAGCTCCGAAGCCCGTCCGCGTCGGGGCACACCACCAGCGCCGCGAAACGCTCCTCGCTCCAACGGCCCACCAAATCTTCCGGCCGTGTGCCCGCTTGGAGTGTCTGCGCGACGGCATAAAATACCGCATTCACCGCTTGGCGGCCATCGATGTGGCGCAAATGGTCCAGGTTATCGATAGCAATCGATAGCACGCCGAAGGACGCCTCGGAAGAGGCCAACCCCTCAAGTGCGGCAATCAACTGGGCTTCTATCGCCCGCCGATCCGGAATCTCCGTCACATCGTCCAAAGAAACGTCCGTGCGCACGTGGGTGCAGCGCGCATTGTAATCGCGCAAGCTCCGTTCTTCAAAGAATTCCGCGGCCCCTATGATGGCTCCAAATTCATCCCGCACCGGAACGGAATGTACGCGCACTGGAATCCTTTGCCCTTCTTTGTGGCGCAGGAAAATGCTGGCTTCTCGAGGGCGGCCATCCTGCATGGTCTGCGATAGAGGACAGGCATCGCCGCACAAAGCCACCTGGTTTTCATCGCAGTGCATCAAGAGATTGTCGTGGCAGGAACGCCCGATCACTTCCTGGCCCAGGTAGCCCGTGATCTTCTCGGCGCTGGTATTCCAAAAGGCGATCTGGCGCTTCAGATCGGTCAGATAGACGCCGATCGGCAAACTTTCCAAGACCGCCCGGAAGATATCCGGGTTCAATTCCAACGGCATGCTACCTTCCTGCTGTTATATCGGCCGGATCGGTAACTTCCTTTATCCTGAACGCCGTTTCCGGTGGTCAATGGCTCGCGAATGGCGGTGGCGCCCTCCTACACCACCGCGCGGCGCGCGATCGCTTCGCGGTAGAATTCGGCGCTAAGCTTCGGAATGCGCTGCTGCGTTTCGAAATTCACATAGTGGATGCCGAAGCGCTTGGTATAGCCGTCGTTCCATTCGAAGTTGTCGAGCAGGCTCCACAGGAAATAACCGGTAAGCGGCCAGCCTTCGGAAACCGCCCGATGCGCCTGCACCAAATGATTGCGCAGGTACATCACCCGGTCGGTGTCGTAAACATGCCCGTCGGCGGCCACTTTGTCGTCGGCCGAGCAGCCGTTCTCCGTAATCATGACGTTGTTCACCCCCCAAATCTCTTTCAGGTGCCGGGGCCCCCAATATAAGATTTGCGGTCCGATAAACAACCAGGGGGAAGCCATGTGGGGATACGACGACGGATGCGGAACTTCCGCGAAACCGGCCTTGTTATCCGCCGCGCGAATGTGTGTGGGGGAATAACAGTTTAAGCCCACGAAATCCAGACGGCCCCCGATTGTCCGCATGTCCTCCGCGGTGAATTCGGGCGCGTTCGCTCCCGCCGCCGCCAGATACTCGTCGGTGTATTTACCTTCCAGGATGGCAGTCAGAAACTGGGCGTTCACCTGGCGCATCGCGCGCCGCGACGCGGCGATGTGCTCCTCCGTTTCGAAGACCGGCACGCACATCGTGGAATTCTCGGCCAGCCCCACCTGGACCGGCCGCCCCGCCGCCGCGCGGATCGCCTGCAAAGCCAGACCATGCCCCAGGACGGCGTTGTGGCGCACCTGGTTCAGTTGGCGCGGCGGCAGCTTCAAGCCGGGAGCAAACACGCCGTTGCCATATCCTAAATCAGTGAAGCAGGCGAACTCGTTGATGGTGAAGTAGTGCGAAACACGGTCCGAGAGCCGCCGCGAGACAAAGCCGGCATACTCGCCGAAATATTTGGACGTTTCGCGGGACTGCCACCCGCCCACGCGGTCCTGCAGGGCCTGGGGCAGGTCCCAATGGAAGAGCGTGGCATAAGGCTCGATGCCTGCGGCGAGCAGCGCGTCCACCAGGCGCTCGTAGTAGGCGATGCCCTTTTCATTGGGCTGTCCGGAGCCATCGGGGAAGACGCGGGGCCACGCAATCGAGAAGCGGTAGGCCTTCACGCCCAGCGATTTCATGAGCTGGATGTCTTGAGCGTAGCGATGATACTGGTCCACCGCGATGTCGCCGGTGTGCCCCTGGGCGATGCGTCCGGATTGGTGCGCCCAGGTATCCCAGACCGAGGGCTTGCGCCCGTCTTCCTCAACCGCGCCTTCCACTTGGTAGGCGGCGGTGGCGCATCCCCAGAGGAAAGTATCGGGAAAGCGGCAGTAGTCCTTGGGGTTCGCCTTGGTTTCGGCAGCCGCTGCGGCGGGAGCATGCCCCGCGCCCATGCCAAGCGCGGCAGCACCGGAGACGGTCGCAAATTGTCGTCGAGTGGGTTGCATTGGTTACTCTAAGATATAAGAATTTACAAAAAAATGTTGGACAACCGGCCCGCCGGTGATATACTCGCTCAAACGAACCATTCGGCATCACGCCAGTGTGTAGCGGAGCCCTCCTGAATGCCGATGAGGAAAAGGGCGGCGCGCGCCCAAGCTAAAGCGCCGCCCCTATTATTTTGACCGCCTAGAATGGCCAGCGCGCCCAGCCGGACTCTTTTTTCGCAGCTTGCCCCGTGGCGTTCGAGAAATGACCCGGCGGGACCATCCCGAATTCGATTTCGTTTTTCGCGAATTGCAGCGGCCTGTCCGTGATCATTTCAACCGTGGTGCCTTTCGCCAGCACCGCATCCGGCCCGCGCGATAGCAAAACCGCCATGAGCCCGGCCGTTGCGCCCGCCGCCGCTCCAATGCCGCCGCCCAGCGCGTAGTGCTTGGCCGCCGCGCCGGCGATCATCCCCACCGATGCGCCCGCTCCGGCAGTTTCAGCGATGGTCCGGGCGTCGCCGGCCTTGTTGCCCTCGCTGCGGATGATGCCCTCGGTCCGGTCGTACTCCTCGCCGCCTTGCCCGTCGACACCGCCCACCCGCGCCCGGAAATCGCGGGTGACTCCGTTAGGCAGCGTTAGGGAATCGAAGCGCAGGTACAATTCACCGCGGCCCTTGACGCGCCCCGGACGCTTCACGTCCGTTACCGTGCCGGATACCCAACTGCCCGGCGGAATCACGATGCGGCCGTTGGTCAGAATGGGGAACACCGTCTCCAGGTAGACGCGGTCGCCCTCGGCCGCACTCTTGGTGCTGAGCGTATTGATCAAGCCCAGAGGGATGCGCGTGCCGGGAACCACCACGAAATCCGCCGGCAGTGCGGCAGTGTTGGCCGCCGGCTCCTGGCCGAGCATGGCCCCAGCCGCCATGAGGAGCGTTGCGAAAGAGTATTTCAGCGACATGCGCGAACTCCTTGGGATCAT
>Ga0302319_10022870_pt1 | contig 11185 bp, 4 predicted proteins | sample Bog_T0_2_FD_203319 | JGI IMG/M metagenome (GOLD analysis project Ga0302319, IMG submission 203319) | Peat permafrost microbial communities from Stordalen Mire near Abisko, Sweden - Bog_T0_2 | ecosystem: Environmental > Terrestrial > Soil > Wetlands > Peat | place: Sweden: Abisko, Stordalen Mire...
TTACCCCCACACCCCCCCCCACACCCCACTCCCACGCTTTTTTATCATACCACCAACCCCCCCCCCCCCCCGGCCCGCCGAGGGCAGCAGAAATATTTTTGTGGTAGCAAAGTTTTTTATGATTGTTATTTGAGAGGCGACATCAAAACGCAACAAACATGAAATTCAAGACACGCAGTTTGAATATGGAGGGAACAGTGATTCAGGGAACAGAGAAGGAGAGAACAGAGATGCCCGAAAGCCCCTACCGATCTCTGGAGAGGCAGATACAGGCACACCTCGACGCGTGCCGCGACGCGCACATCGTGATGGAGATGCTGCGGGAGAAGATGATTGCAGAGGGCGACGGGCCGAGCGAATATCGACAGCAGTTTCTCTCGATAGCGCTGCGCCTCTCGGAATCCATCTCCAGCATCCGCAACTCGATCTCCCTCCTGCCTAAACTCTACCTCCTCAAACACAACACCAGCGGCCTGTGCGCCGTCTTCATCACTTCAGCCGACGCGTCATTTGCTAGATTCCTTCTCGGCGACACCGTCTCGCAGCCACAGCCAATCGAATCCACCATCCCCATTCCCGAGCCTATCTACAGCCTGATCTTTGCGAAAGACATCACGCATTTCTGGACCGGATCCGCGGGCACCCCGCTCGCATCGCACCTGCACCAGTGGGCCTACAACCGCCCGCCGCCCCCAAACTGCGGGGCCCCGCACCACGATCTCTACTCCACACACGCCCTCGGGCAGTCCATGGGAGAACTGCGGGTCGAGTAGTCCGCTCCCCCCCCCTTCCACTACTTAATAAAAAAAACAAATAATTTTTCTTTATTTTTTTTATTTTTTTTTTATTTTTTTTATTTTTTTTTTTTTGAATTTTTGAATTTGCATTCTCGGCCGAATATTTGGCCCAATTATTTCGCTATGACCACAAACCGAAGAAATTCGGAAAAGTTCGGAAAAACGCAGCACACTTTTTCTGAAATTTTCGCGTTTTTCCTGCAGTCGGACTGCCCGGGCGCGGGGGCCGGCGGCCTCTCGACGAGCGCACGCAGGAACTGCACGAGAGCGTGTGGTGGGGGGAGGGGGTAGGGTAGGGAAGGGGTGAGAAGGGGGTAGGGGGTAGGGTAGGGGAGGGGAGGAGGAGATGAACAAAAAAATATGATTTTGCAGTTTAATGATTAGAGATTCTTGTACTGGATGTTGGAAGGAGGCCGGTTGGCGTAGCGGTAGGCGCCGATGCAGATGGCGAGGAGGGAGACGACGGAGACGATGGCGATGAAGACGAGGATGGCGATCTCGAGTTTCATGCGGCGCTCGGGGCCCGCGGGTCCTGGCGTCGGGGACTGTGAGTGCGACGGACGGGGCGTCGGCTCGGGCAGTTTGGAGTTGGTCTGCAGCACGTCCTGCTCGGTGATCGCGCGGCCGTAGGTGGTGAGGAACCCGACGCAGCCGCCCGCGTCGGTGACCTGGATCGTGAACGTCTGCGACCCGAGCAGGTTGCTGATGGTAAAGTCCATGACGGTGCCGAGCAGCGAGTACGCGGTCACGATCTGCAGTTGGTTGGGCTGGGTCTGCGGCAGCAGGCCCTGGTAGACGAAGGAGTAGGGCGGCCCGTTGTCGCTGACGACGTTGCCCCGGACGAGGTCGTAGAGTGCGCTGACGGACTGCCGCACGATCGTGATCTGCGGCGGCAGCCGCGCCTGCAGGTTGACGAACACGGTCTTCTGGCAGCCGTACAACAGCGCTGTTGCAGTCAGCGCGTAGGTCGCGGCGGGCACGTTGCTGAGATAGGGGTTGCCGATCGAGTTGATGTTGGTGTTGCCGTTCGAGTAGACGATCTGGCCCGTGTTGACGTTCGTCCACGTGAGCACGGTGCCGAGCCCCGGCGGGGACACGCTCGCGAGAATCTGGCCCGTCGCCGTGTTCGTGCTGCAGGGGTAAGTCGTCACGCGCGCGGAAACTGCAAAGGCGATCGGCCCGCCGAGGGTGAAGGACACCTCGGGGCTCGTGCAGCCGTTGGCGTCGACGACGACGTAGTTGTTGGTCTGGTCCGGCACCACCGACGGGTCCGCCAGCACCGTGCCCCCCGCGGACACGTTGACCGTCTGGTTGCCGACCTTCATGAGCGTGTACGGCGGCACGCCCCCCGACACGCAGAACGTTGCAGTTCCGACGTCGCCGGTGCAGTTGGGCGGCGTGGAGCCGCAGGGCGTGAGGACAAGGGGCTGGTCTGCGGTGCCGACGACGCACGCGGCGCTGAACGGGCAGCCGTGGGCGTCGGTGCCGTTGACGATGTAGAGGCCCTCGGGCACGGCGAGCACGTTGGCGCCGAGCAGGTAGCCCTCGGGCGTCGTCCAGTTGAGGTTGTAGTACTGCAGCCACTGCGTGAAGTGCGCGCCGAGCACGTACTGCTGCTGTATGATAAAGTCGTTGGGCGTGCCGCCCTGCACGGAGAGCAGCACGTTGCCGTCGTTGCCCCCGGCGCACGTCGTCGGCTGGCACACGATCTGCGGGATGATCTCGTCGAGCGAGTTCATGAACACGCCGTACGGGCGGTCGCACTGCGAGCCGAGCGCATACACGTTGAAGAGAAAGGGGTTCGGCCCGCCCTGCCGCGGACTCTGCGGGCCCGTGCCCACGTACGCGACCACCGTGATCCCCTGCGTCTGCATGATGAGGTCGCACGTCGACTGCGCCGCGGCGGGGTTCTCGAAGAAGGACGCCTCGGGATCGATGTCCGTGCAGTTGGTGGCGCACGGCTGGCCCGCGCAGGTGTAGTTCTGCGCCGCAATGAGCTGCCCGTTCGGCGTGCGCCACGTGACGGCGTAGGGCCCGCGGTAGGACAGGTCCGTGATCACGAACGTCGCGACGACCGGCGGGCTGATCGTGAACCCGGACGTTGGGCACCGCGGAATCACCAGCGACTGCTGCTCGACGTTCAGGCCCTCCGTGCCGGCCAGCCCCGCCAGCAGGATCACGCTCACGCGGTTGCGCGGATCGGCCTGCGCCGCCCACCCGCCCGTCGGCGGCGTCGCCACGCTCCCGGCCGCCTGCACCCAGAAGCTCGCGTTCCAGTACCCGTTCGGGATCGGCGGAAACCCGCCCTCCCCCAGAAACGGCGGCGTGAAGAACTGCGGGAACTCGAACACGCCCGGCGCGTTGTACGTCAGCGCATACTGGCCCGTCAGCAGCCACGGCTGTCCCGTCGAGAACCCGCCCCCGGTGCCCCCCGCCATGTTCTGGTACGTCGTGTCGCCGTCCGTCGCCGTGAGCGTGAAATACACGTCCAGCCGGCAGTTCGGGTCCGGGTTCTGTGCAGTTACCGGACCCGAGCAGGCGGGATTCTCGTAGTTGAGCGCGAACGACGCGTCGGTGCCCGGCTCCACGCACGTGCCCGGCACCGTTGTGTAGGTGACGGGCGAGAAGCCCCCGGTCGGCAGCACCGCCGTCAGCGTCGTCGGGCACCGGTACGGATACTTGAACTGCGACGAGTTGTAGATGGACTGGTTGCCGATGCCGATGACGGGGCCCTCGCGCGCGTTGACGAGCGCCTGCGGCGTCTGGATGGTGAACGTGTACGTCGCGCCGAGACACACGCCGCCGTTGGCGTTGAGCGGCGGGTTGACAATCACCTCGTAGACGCACGCGCCGGCGCCGTAGCAGGGGTCCGTCGCGTTTCCCGGCGCGTTGTACGGCGCCGACACGCCCGTCAGCGTCACGAGATTGCCCGTCACGGGCGACGTGCCGGCCACCACGAGCGGCACAAAGTAGCAGCACCCGTCGCTGCGGATGCAGTTGGGGATGTACTGGATGGTGCCGAACCCGGCGACGAACGAGGACGGGATGTAGACCTGCGTCAGCAGGTTGTCGTAGCACTGGTCCTCGGACTGCGAGAGCGAGGTGAAGTACTCGACCCACAGCGCGACGACGACGCTGTCCGACGGCTGCGACGCCTGGCTCACCACGAACTGGTTGATCTGCGCAAAGACGCCGTTGTGCGTCTGCGCAAAGTTCAGCGGGTCCTGGTACGCCGTGGAGACGTAGAAGAAGTACGACCCGATCTGGTCGAGCTGGCACTGCGGGAACGCGGCCGAGCACACGAGCCGTGCAGTTAGCAGCACCGCGTTGACGCCCGCGACGGGGTCGAGGCAGTACGGGTCCTGGTCGATGCCCGAATACTGCAGCGGCGGGTCGAGCACGTTGACGGGGCACGTCGCGTTGTTGATCGTCTCGTCCGTGCAGCGCAGCGGGCGGGACAGCGGATTCTGCGTGCTCGCCGGCGGCGGCGTCCCGAGATCGCTGCTCGCGAACTGCAGGCACATCACGCGGTCGCACACCTGCACGACAAACGGCGGCGAGTACACCTGGTACTGCTGCCCGAAGCCCTGGATCGTCAGGTTCGTGCCGCCGACGCCCTGGCCGATCAGCGTCCACTTGTAGTAGTAGTAGATGTACTGGTCGTTGACGCCGATGCCCGAGGGCGCGCCGGAGCCGCCGATCTGCGGCAGGTTGTCCGCGAGGATGTTCAGCCACGAGTAGAACGCGCCGCGCACGCAGAACACAATCATGTTGGGCGAGTCGTACACGCACGCGGGCGCCGCAAGGTCCACGCGGCACTCCATCGTCGAAAACACGTCCTGCTGCGGCGGAACTGCAACAGTCACGGGGTCGGGCGCGTACGTCAGCTTCACCGTGCTGCCCTGCACGTCGACCGTCGAGTAGTGGCACGAGACGGGGCCCTGCGGCTTCTCGGGCTCCGGCCGCAGGTTGAACTCCCAGTGCAGCACGTCCCCCTGCTGGTACGCCACGGTCACGACCCACTGCTGGCCGTCGTACCCGCCGCCGAATATCTGGTTCTGCAGTGGCATGGGGCCCGCGACGAGGTAGGCGTACTGCTGCTGCGAGAGCGGGTCCGCGTCCGGCGCGAGCGAGCCGACCTGCACGCCGACGACGATCGCCTGCTGCGCCTGGTTGGTGATCGTCCAGCCCTCGGCGCACGGCGCCGGCGTCGAGGACCGGCCCCACTGCGCAAAGCCGAGGTAGGGGCAGGCGAGCTGGAAGCGCACGTCGATCGTCGCGGGAAGCGTGCCCCGCTGCGGCACCGCATTCTCAAAGTTGAGGAAGATGGGCAGCGGATACACGCGGAAGCGCGCATACGACGCCGCCAGCTGCACGTTCCAGGCCATCACGTCGTACTTGCCCAGAAGACCCACATCCTCCACATTCTGCAGTTGCGACTGGTAGTCCTGTGTCGCCGCGCGCACGCCGTCGTAGTACACGTTCTGCTCGTACTGGAAGGAGAGCAGCGTCGTGTCGAGGCCGATCGTGATGGTCGACTCCCCGCTGCTGCCCGAGTTCGTCGTGAGTCCGATAGCTGCAGGACGCGTGCGCGGCGCGGTCGGCACTGGCGCGAGGATCAGCGGCTCGCCCAGCAGTGTGCCCGTGTTCGAGGGCACGATGAAGACCGGCTGCGTGATCGGGTTGTCGATCGCCGTGCCGCGCCACGAGTACGAGACCTTGAGCTGGTTGAAGGGCGCGTTGATCTGCAGTTCAAAGTTGTGCAGGCGGTACTCCATGTTGGCGTACGGCCAGGGATACGAGCCCGCGGCGCAGTCCTTGATTGCGAACGGCGGCTGGCGCGGCATGTCTAACGGATATGGAACGTTGCTGGTGCCCAGCGGGTGGCCCTGGTTCGACGCATCGCTGTTGCCGAAGCCAAAGTAGTTGGTGAAGCCGTACTGCTGGCCGAGGATGGTCTCGAGCGGACACGCGCCGGAGCTGCCGATGTAGATGTTGGTGTTGGATGCAGCCATGGGCATGAAGCCCGCGCACACGGTGTCCATGACGCGCGGCGTGTAGATGCCGTACTTGTCGGCAGTGTTTGTCCACTCGTAGTACGGGTTGGTCGCAAAGTTGCCCCCGAGCGCGGCAAAGTTGTACATGTCCTCGGCCGCGTTGCAGCACGTGCCGCACGTCTGGAACTGCTCCCACGGCGAGGTGCAGGGCTTGCCGACCTGTGGGAAGATGTACTCCGGCTGGTTCGCCGTCTGGTACTGGCAGCACGCTCTGACATCGACGGGTATGGGCGAGCCGCTGCAAGAGTATGAATTCGTCGGAAACACTAGCAGCGTGCCGGCGGGGCCCTGCGTGCACGGATCGTCGCCAATCTGCACCGTCACAAACTGCGGGTTCTGCGTCACGGGCACGTTGCCGTAGAAGGTGAACGAGCAGCACGTCGGCTCGAGAATCCCGACACAAAACCCAAGGATGTTGATAGAACTGCAGCACGTGGCGGGAGACGAGGGGTAGAAGAGCATCTGCGGCGGGTCCAGCGGGTTGATCACGCACTCCCCGTCCACAGGCAAGCGCAACTGCAGTGCCGGGAGCGTGCAGCACTGCGGCACACCTTGGTTTAGACACCCGATGGGCACGAAGATCGTGTTTTCGGGACACATCTCGGGCCCCGTCTCGCAGTCCCCGAACATGGCCTCGGCGTTCTCCATCCCGAGGTAGATGTCGGCGAACGTGTAGTGCGGCGCGCGCGTCCACGGGCTGTACTGAGGCTGCGCCGCGTTGCAGGGCTGGTGTTGCCCGCCGTTTTCCGTGTTCTGGTACAGCAGGCACGGGTCCGTGAAGTACGTGTTCGGCGACTGCGGCGGATGCAACTGCTGCCCGCCCTCGTTTGCAGTTGAATAGTTCGAGCCGAGCGCCCAGCACGTGGCGTCGACGTCGTTGTCGTGCCACGCGAACGTGATGTTGTAGAGGAAGAGCTGCCCCGAGATCGTGTCGCACGGGAAGGACGCCGTCCCCTCGTTGTTCAACTGCACGCAGTAGCTGTGGCGCGTGGGCGTTGTGTCTGCGGGCTGCGGCATCAGCCCGTTGGGATAGAGGTTGCGAAACTGGTCGACGAACATGTACGAGTCCGCCCACTGCCCGGCGAGCCCGCCGTTCGAGACGAAGCCGCGCTGCGTGCCGTGGTAGGAGAAGTAGTACCACACGAGCAGGTCCTCGCCGCCGTTGAGCGCGGGCTGGTTGACGTACTCGACGTGGTTCCAGATGCTGACGCCCATGGCGCTCGTGTCCGCCACGCCTCCAACGCCGCCGCCGTTGTTGTAGCACGGGTGCGGCGGCGGATCGCACCACCCCGGTTGTGCAGTCATCACGTCCCACGCGCTGACCATGTCGACCTGCACGATGTCGAGCGTGCGCGCGGCGATGACGGTCGTGTCGAAGTACGCCTGCCGCTGGTCCCAGTAGTCGCCGTACTCCGTACCCGGGAAGCCGACGTATGCGAGGCGCGCGGACACGCGGCTCTTGCGGCCCTGCGACAGCCGCCGCCAGCGCCAGTAGCCGTTGGGGTTGCCGTTCGGCGCCGTGTCGGGATACGTCTTGGTGGCGTCCGCGACGGTGCCGTACCCGCCGGTCGTCATCGGGTATATCTTGAAGTAGAGCATGGAGTCGATCTGCACGGTGGAGTTCATGTTGCAGAAGCCGTTGGTCGTGCCGCCGCAAAAGTCGCAGAACTTTTGCGTGGTCACGGGGTGGCCCGGCGGCGGACACGACGCGCACGCAGGCGACTCGTAGTAGCCGAACGGCGGATCCGGCGACCCGCAGCGCGCGCAGAACTGCGTCATGTTGACTGCAGCGTTGCACGTGTTGCAGGGGTACTTGCCCGTCGAGGGCGGCAGCGGGTCCGTCTTGACGTTGATGCGGTTGCCCATGTCGCTCTCCTGCAGCCATATGAGCTTGCGGTTCGACATCGCCTCGAGGTTGAGGATGTACTGCTCCAGATTCACGCTGCCGTCCGCCGAGTCGAGATAGTAGGACAGGTACGTCGAGCTCTGGTAGTACAGATTGTAGATCTTCGTGTAGATGTTGGCGATGTAGGTCGTGTTTGTCGCAAAGTTGAACGGGTCGCACGGCTTCGACTGCAGCGTGCCCAGCGCCTGCGGCATGATCTTCACCGCCAGCGGCACGGACGGGAACACCGCCTGCACCACGAACGGGTTCGTCGTCTCCGGAATCCCCGAGCCGTACCGCGTCCCGCCCATGTCCCAGTACGCCAGCAGGTATTTCCCCGCGGGCACCTTCTTGAAGTACGTCACAAACGTCTGCGTCGGCAACTGCAGGAGATACTGCTCCCGCTTCGTGAACACGTAGGTGTCGATCAGCGTCACGGGGTCCGTGCTCGCATACTGCCACAACTGCAGGTAGCCGTCGATCGTGTACGTGTAGTTCTGCGCGGGCTGCGTGAACTTGACCGTCGCCGCCACCATGCCGTCGGCCGCCGTCGGGTTTGTTGCCCACCAGATGGTCGGCGTGATGGTGACGATCTGCGCATGCAGCGTGTAGCCTAACGAGATCGACAGCTGGCAGTTCAAGTTTGCAGTTATGCAGCCGTCGGACCGCAGCGTGCAGGTCGTGTTTATGTAGGGCCCGATGCGCACGTCCGGCAGCACGCACCGCGTCAGCGCAGGCTGGAAGAGCACCGACGCCTCCAGCGTCACGCCGCCGAACTGCGCCCGCGCTCCTCCGCCCGCCATCAGCACCGCGAGCGCCATCGCAACTGCAAGGATCGTGCGCGCGGAAGCTCCCATCCCGGGTGCCATTTTCATTGCTGCTAGTGCTAGTGGCGACGAGTTTTTTTTATTTTTCTATGAATTACAGCGGTCAAATGCCACACCGCCCCTTCCCTATTCCTCTTTTTTGCAGTTGGAAGAAAACCAAACCAAACATTAATTTTTAATAAAAAAAAGACAGGAACAATGGCCAGCGAAGCAGGAACAGTGTCGACGGGAACAGCGGAGGAGGTGAAGGTGCGAGAGGAGGCAGCGCGTCCTTTCATCAACCTGACGCCGCACGCGATCCACATCTACAAGGACGGCGCGGTGTTCAAGACGTATGAGGCGAGCGGCAAGACGGTGCGCATGATCACCGACGAGGAAAAGCGGCAGGAGGTGGTGGGGCCGGACGGGGTGCCGATGATTGAAGACACCAACTTTATCGGCATCTCTGGACTGCCCGAGGACGACGCCCCCATCATCGTCTCCATGATCGCCGGCAAGTATCTCAAGGACAATGAGGACATCTACGCAGGCGAGGTCTACGGCCCCGACACCGACGTCAAGGGCGTTGTCAGCGACGAGAAAGGCGCAATCATCGGCACCAAGCGCCTCGTCATCTACAAGAAGCACAACTCCAGGTTGAGGGACCTCGCCAAGAAGATCGTCAACGCAACTGCAGAGTGAGTGTGCGTGGTGAGGGTCTGGCAGGCAGCAGAGAAGGGGATTGGGAGGGAGAGAGAGAGAGAAAGTCTGATCAAGTCTGAAATAAAGCAAAAAGTTGCCGTCTGATTAATTACCGTCTCTTTACTTTATTTCCACACTGCTCAATCGAACCACTCGCCTTCGCCAGCCTCCCCGCCCCCGCCCCCGCCCCCGCCCCCGCCCTTCTGCAGTAGCCGGCCGAGGGAGGAGACGATGTTGGCGCTCTCGCCGCCGTTGAGATATCTGACCTCGAACCCGATTCCCACGTAGTAGTCGACGAGGCGCTCGGTCTTGTACACCTTGCTGAGCAGCACGGCCGTCTCGCCCCTGATCCCGGCGACGCTGCCGGCGTCCAGCACGCCTCGGGGCAGTTGCGGCCATGCGAGGTCTGCTCCATAGTCCATCAGGTGCGAAATGATGTCTTCGATGCTGGTGGCCCACGGAATCTGCTCCAGCGGCACGACGTCGTCCGCAATGTCCGCCGTGACAACTGCAGAGACGCGCGCGTTGAGGGGCATCTGTATGGTGTCCATGGTGTGCAGCACCTCGAGCCCCCGGCGCAGCGCCGCGAGCGGCACACCCCGCATCGCCTCCCGCGCTCCTGCAGTTGACCGGTTAGCGAACCGCCGCGGCGCGCTCTCGTAGACGCCGAGGGTGATGCGCGTGCCGATGATGTCCAGTCTGGTGAGGCCGATGTGGTTTGGCGAGACGTCTCGCAGCGGCGTGCTGGCGGGGTAGCCGTCGGGCCAGGGCACGTTGATGGAGAGCATCATGCGGTCGCGCTCGTCGGGGTCGTTGTTGTCGAGAATCGTCAGCGCAAACTCGAACTGCAGCGGAAGGCGGCCGTCCAGCATTCTGCCCGTGTCCTCGGCCCAGACCGCCACGTGGTTGAAAGGCGCGCGCTTCTGCAGTTGCGGGAAACGCATTTTCTGGCTCCCCCGGCTGCGCACCTTTCAAACTGCAAAACGGCCTTTTTCTAATTTTTAAGCCGCAAGCGTTTTTGCAGTGTTCTGGTCGAGGTATTGGGCTGAAAATAAAAACGCGAAAAAATGCAGCATTGAAATTGAGTGCGGTTGCTCTGGTGCGATTTTCAGCCTTTTTAGGGTGCTCGCTCGCTAATTAGTAGAGGGTTCGCGCGCTAATTAGAGTGATTTTTTGGGGTACGCGCTGTCTGATTTTTCGCCGTCCAGTCTTGATTTTTCCTACGTGCAGTCTTAAAAATGTTTAAATTTCACGTCGAAGTTGCGTGCAGTCTCGATTTTGGTTTAAATTTGTACACTTTTTTTGAGCAAATTTTGGTCCAAAAAAAAGTGTACAAATTTGAACGTAAATCGAGACTGCGCGTAACTTGGACGTGAAATTTGAAAATGTCCAATTACTGCACGTATCGAAAAATTGAATTTTTTGACAGCACGTAAAAAAATCGAGACTGCACGTCTTCGGATTTTCTTCTAATTACCGACCGTCCCTACTTGCGTCCGGTCCCGATCCCACCCCTCGCGCGCTCGCGATCTTGCAGTTTCTGGAAAAACGCAAGAAGAGGTCCCGAGTGCGTTTGGAGTGCGTGTTTTTTTCTAAAAATATTTTACTAATCGCGGCGCGTACCCGAAAAAAGTGCTTCCGCCAAAACGCCTCCGGACCTCTTCTTGCGTTTTTCCAGAAACTGCAAGATCGCGAGCGCGCGAGGGGTGGGATCGGGACCGGACGCAAGTAGAGACGCTGGCTAGTTAGAAAAAAATCACCACACGTGCAGTCTTGATTTTTTTACGTGCTGTCAAAAATTTCAATTTTTCGAGACGTGCAGTAATTGGACATTTTCAAAAAACGCGTCGAAGTTACGCGCAGTCTCGATTTTGGTTTAAATTTGTACACTTTTTTTTGAGCAAATTTTGGTCCAAAAAAAAGTGTACAAATTTGAAC
>Ga0302319_10022871_pt1 | contig 11185 bp, 7 predicted proteins | sample Bog_T0_2_FD_203319 | JGI IMG/M metagenome (GOLD analysis project Ga0302319, IMG submission 203319) | Peat permafrost microbial communities from Stordalen Mire near Abisko, Sweden - Bog_T0_2 | ecosystem: Environmental > Terrestrial > Soil > Wetlands > Peat | place: Sweden: Abisko, Stordalen Mire...
TGCGAGAACAAGCATCCGGAAAGTGAACTAAAACCGAGCGAGCGGGATGAAGACGACTCGACACGCCCCCGACGGCGTACGTGCTGGGTACGCCGAGGGGACGTGGAGGGGAGTATTCGCCCGCGCAGCCGGTTTTAGCAGACAGAATGTCCGCAGCTCGTGCAATGCATGCACCCCTCTTCCCGGATGAACGCCGCTTCTCCGCAATTCGGGCAGATGTCCGCGTGCAGCTTGGTCTTCAGGTCCAAGGCGACTTGCACCACCCCTGCGGTTTCCGCGTCCTCGTCTCCGGTCGCTGGTTCGCGCGCCTTGATCACTTCCTCGATGGCCAAGGCGATGGCGTCGGGGAGGGAACGCACCAGATTCTTCCCGAATCCGTGCTGGCGGCTGCCGCCGATTCCGCCCAACTGGTTCTGGATCTCCTTGAGCCGTTCCATGGGGGAGAGCGGCGATGCCACCCGGAGCACCAGGGACATGAGCCGTCCCATGGCTTCGGCCATGGCGGTGATGTCGGAGCCCGCCTTGCCCGCGGCGAGGAACACCTCCAGGGGTTCGCCCTGCTCGTCGTCGTTGACCGTCACGAAGATGGATCCCAGCGGCGACGGTTTCTGCACCGTCATGCCGCGGCTCAGGCGCGGACGTGGCCGGATCTTGGGTTGGTTCCAGAGATCCCGGGCGTGCTCGTGATCGGCATGCTCGCCGACGGTCTCGGGCGGGGCCTCGTAGCCCTTGACGTCTTCCTTCCTGTGGTGGAGCACCTGTTCGTCGCGGCTCCCGTCCCGGTAGATGGTGCCTCCCTTGCAGCCCAGGCGGTACATGGTCTCGTAGAGTTTTCGCGTCTCGTCGATGGTGTAATCGGTGGGAACGTTGCAGGTCTTGGAGATGGCCGAATCGATCCACCGCTGCAACGTCGCCTGCACGCGGACGTGCTCTTCCGGAGTGAGCTCCATCGCGTTCACGAACCAGCCGGGGAGAGGCTTGCCCGGGTTGTCCCGCTCCCAGTCCTCCACCACGGCGACGCGTTCCTCGTGCACGCCAAGGCGGGATTTGCGGAAGAAAGACCATCCGAAGTAGGGCTCCACGCCGGTGGAGGTGTTCACCATGGTTCCGGTGGTCCCGGTGGGAGCGATGGTGAGCAACGTGACATTGCGGAGCCCCTTCTGGCGCACCGCGTCGCGCACGCGCTCGGGCATGGCTTGCATGTAGCCGGATTGGAGGAGCTTTTCCGCGTCGAACATCGGAAACGATCCCTTCTCCGCCGCGTTGTCCGCGCTCGCGAGATAGGATTCGGTGGCGATGAACTCGCCCAGCTTGTCGATGAAGCGAAGGCTCTCCTCGGTTCCATAGCGGATGCGGCAGCGGACCAGGAGTTCCGCGAGACCCATGAGCCCAAGGCCCACTCGCCTCTCGGCTTGCTGCTGGCGCTGGTTCTCCTCGAAGAAATACGGGGTCGCATCGATGACATTGTCCAGGAACCGGACGGAATAGCGCACGGCCCGCCGCAGTTCGTCCCAGGCCACTTCGCCGGATTCCGTCGCGAATCGGCCCAGGTTGAGCGCACCCAGGTTGCAGATTCCCCAGGCGGGAAGGGGCTGTTCGCCGCAGGGATTGGTGCAGACCAGCGGACTGAAGTACCAGGAGTTGGACTGCTTGTTGGCGCGGTCCATGAAGAACACCCCGGGTTCGGCCGAAGTCCAGGCCGAGGCGATGATCCGGTCCCAGACTTCCCGCGCCTTCACGATCTTGTGGACCACGACCGGTCGACCGGCGGCCTTCCACTTCTCCAGATCGCCGTCCCATTCGGTGTTGTAGGAAGGGTGCATGGGATCCGGGAACACCAGGGGCCAGTCGGCGTCCTTTTCCAGGGCATCCATGAACGCGTCGGTGATGCCCACCGATATGTTCGCGTTCGTGATCTTGCCCGCTTCGCGCTTGGCGTCGATGAAGTCCAACACGTCCGGATGCCAGATGTTGGTGATGAGCATCAGGGCGCCGCGACGGCTTCCCCCCTGTTCGATCAGGCCCGTCACGAAGGAATACAGGCCGCCCCACGAGACGGATCCCGACGAGCGCCCGTTCACGCCCTTGACGTAGGCGTGGCGGGGACGGAGGCTGGAGAGGTTGATGCCCACGCCGCCGCCTCGGCTCATGATCTCCATCATCTGCTGGAGGGTGTCCACGATCCCCTTGCGGCTGTCCTTGGGAGAGGGCACCACGTAGCAGTTGAAGAATGTCAGTTTCTGATCGGTACCCGCCGCCGTCAGGATGCGTCCTCCCGGCACGAAGCGCCAGTCGTCCAGGAGCCATCGGAACCTGGCCTCCCATTCCTCGGTGCGCTCGGGGGAGGTTTCGATGGCCGCGATCCCCCGCGCCACCCGGTCCATCATGGCCTCGGGAGAGGTTTCCAGCGGCTTGTCGACGTCTTCCAACCCCTGTTCCGTGCTCGTCCCGTCGCGCAGGTCGATGCCCACGCGGTCGCCCCTCAAGGTTCGCACGGTCCCGATCTCGCGCTGGCGCGTCTTCTGGTTGACGCACACGATCACGGTGTCGCCGGGTGCCAGGGACTTCTTGGTCATGTCCTTCAAGGCGTAGCGATCGAGGAAGATCTTTTCGCCGAGCTCGTTGAGCAATGGACGGGAAGGCGCGAAGCCAGGAGCGGATAGATCGGAAGCCACCATGGATGATCCTCGGAATTTAAGGCAATGCGACAGGGAGCAACTCCGCTGCCGAGTCCGGCAATAGGCGACGGAGTGAACTTGGATATAGAATAGGTGAAGCGCCTAGGCGCGTCAATGGGTTTTCGTTGTGAAAAAAATTTCTGCGTTAAACTGGGGATAGGCGTCTTGCAAGGGGGTGAATATGTCAAATTGTGGGGGTTGATGGCCCATCAAGCCCAAGATCTTGTGGACCAACGGAAGCTGCTTTCCCCTGGCAAATTCACATTCAATCCACATCGGATCCACTTTTCTGTTGTTATGAATCAGGATTGACAATCATTGGAGAAGGTGGCTTTAGCGGAGGTATTTTTGAATCGACCCGTCAATCCACACTGAATACGGATTCACCCTCGGGTGTCATTTTCATTCCGATGGACAAACCTACCGGAAATCCATGTCGACCGGGTATGCCAGGACACAAGCCGTTGTCCATCAAGGAATTGGATCCTGCGCTCAGGGGGTGGTGGGATGCATTTTTCCCGTTCCTCCCACCGCGAGGGAAGTGGCGGAGCGAACCGAATACCGGTTCCACCCGTCCCTCGAAGGGGGGTCAAGGAGAGGGAAAATGTCCATCGGGGTCGGAATCATCGGAACGGGGACAGTGGGTTCGGGCGTGATCGAGTTGTTGACAACTCGAGCGGAGGCGATCTCCCAGGCAGCCGGTACCACGGTGCGACTGGCGAGGATCTGCGCTCGGGAAGCCGCCGAGGTCGAGCGGTATGCACTGGAGGGAATACCGGTGACCACCTCCGCTCTGGAATTGATCGACGATCCAGGGGTCGACGTCGTGGTGGAGCTGGCCGGAGGCTACGATCTTCCCAAGACCTGGGTGATGCGCGCCTTGGGCTTGGGCAAGTCCGTGGTGACCGCCAACAAGGCGATGCTGGCCAAACACGGGGGCGAATTGTTCCCGGAGGCCTTTCGACATGGCGCGGAAATCCGGTTCGAAGCCGCGGTGGGGGGAGCCATTCCCATCATCCGATCCCTCCGGGAGGCATTCGTCGCTTCCGACGCTCGCAGCCTGGCCTGCATCATCAACGGGACATCCAACTACATCCTCAGCCGGATGGCCGAGGCCGGGCTGGATTTCGCCCAGGCGTTGTCCGAGGCGCAGGCCGCCGGCTATGCCGAAGCCGATCCCACATTCGATGTGGACGGGATCGATGCCGCCCACAAGGTGGCGATCCTGGCTTCGTTGTGCAGCGGCAAGCGCGTGGACTTCCGGAAGATGCATGTCGAAGGAATCACGCGGATCACCGCCGCGGACGTCGCCGGTGCGCAGGAGATGGGTTGCGTCATCCGACTCCTGGGACTCGTGGAAGTCCACGAAGACGGGGTCGATGCCAGGGTCCACCCTTGTCTGGTCCCCCTGCGCCATCCGCTGGCCGGAGTTGGCGGCGCCTTCAACGCCGTCTTCATCGACGGATCGACGACGGGTCCGGCCCTTCTCTACGGCAAGGGTGCCGGCCGTCTGCCGACGGCATCGGCGGTGGTCGCCGACGTCGTGGACGCCGTGCGACGGATACACGAAAAGTCGGCGCCGGTCGACCTTTCCTGGATGGGCGGGGACGATGCCGTCCTGCGCCCCTTGAACTTGGCGGAGAGCCGCTATTATCTGAGATTCGAGGTCGCCGACCGGCCCGGGGTGCTGGGCCGGGTGGCCACCATACTGGGCGAGCACGGGGTGTCGGTGGCTTCCATGGTGCAGCGCGAAGGCAAAGGCTCCGCGGCCATGGTCATCGACACGCATGTGGCGTTGGAAAGGTCCATCCCAGCCGCTTTGCAGGGGATCAGGGCGCTGGAGGGGATTCTCGCGGTGGTCCTTCTGCGCCACTACGACCGGGGATTCGAAGGGTGATCTCCCTGCGGGCCACCGAGAGAGCGGCCTTGGTGGCGTCGGATTTCGCGGGCGGATGCCTTGCCTTCGCAGGGGTTTTCTGGGTGCGTTACCGCAGCGGATGGATCCCCGAGGAGCTTGACCTGGACGTGCAGATCGGGAACGTCTTCTCCCCGGGGATCATCCTGACCCTGGGTTGGATGTTCTGGTTTCTCCTCCACGGTCTCTATCGCGATTGGTTCCTCGAAAGCCGGTCCAAACAGATTTTGGTCCTGTCGCAGGCCTGCTTCCTGGGGACTCTCGGACTGGCCCTGCTGCTGGCCGGCTCCGACCTCGTCCAGTTGGTTCCCCAGGGTCGGTGGTTGGTGGCCTTCACCCGCTCCCGCTTGGTGACGGTGGGAGCCTACGGCATCCTGATGCTGGCGATCACGGGGACCTTCCGGTTGTCGGTGCAGGCGATCACGAGGACCATCCTGCGCCGGGGACGGGGTTTGGAAGGCACGGTGCTCCTGGGTGCCAACCAACAAGGGGCGGAAGTGCTCCACCGGCTGCGTTCCCTGCCGGTGCTCGGCCTTCGTCCCCTCCTGTTCCTGGACCCGGACGGGAAGCGGACGGGAAGCGATTTCGAGGGGCTCCGGATCGCAGGCAAATACGCCGATCTGCCCCGCGTGCTGGACGAGACCGGCGCCCGACACGTCGTCATCTGCCATGCCACCCGGTCCCACAACGAGATCCTGAGGATCCTGTCGCACCTGGAAGACCGCCAAGCCGTCGTGTACGTGGTCCCGGACCTGCTGGATGTGATTTCCGGACATCTGCGAACCATGACACTCCAGAGAGCGCAACTCGCCGTGCTGCTGCAGCACCACCTGCCGGGATGGCAGGCGGGATTGAAGAGGATCATGGATCTGGGCTTCTCCATCGCCATCCTGGTGCCCGCGTTCCCGGCTCTCCTGCTCGCCATGATCGCCATCAAGCTGGACAGCCCCGGTCCCGTCTTCTACTCGCAGGAGCGAATCGGACAATACGGGAGGCGCTTTCGCGTCTTCAAGTTGCGCACCATGCGCACGGATGCGGAGATGGCTGGACCGCAGTGGGCGGGGAAGACGGACAACCGCATCACTCGCGTGGGTCGGCTACTGCGCAAATCCAGGCTGGACGAGGTCCCCCAGCTCTGGTGCGTGTTTCGCGGCGACATGGCGTTGGTGGGGCCCCGTCCCGAACGCGAGTTCTTCATCGAGAAGCTCCGCGACCAGGTTCCGCTCTACATGCGCCGTCTGAAGATGAAACCCGGACTCACGGGCTGGGCCCAGGTGACGTTGGGGTACGACAACTCCATAGAGGATGTGAAGAAGAAGGTCATGGCGGATCTTTGGTACTTCGAGAATCTGTCCCTGGCCCTGGATGTCCAGATCCTGGTCAGGACCATCTGGGTGGTGCTGACAGGAAAAGGTGCGAACTGAATGCCGCTGGTTCGCCGATCTCTGACCACGACCGCGCTGGTCGTGATGTGCGCCGGAGCCGTAGGCGCATACGGGACGCTGGTGCGATGGCGCCAGGCCGGTAGGGAGCGGGAACTCGCGCGGTCGTGGGTGCGGCTGGGCCAGAACCTGGTCGCGGCCTCTTCGCGCCTGGGGTTGGACGCGGAGAAAGCGCCCGAGCCGTGGGACCTTTCTTCCGCTCCGGTCGACTCGGTCGTGCGCCGCCGAGTGGACGACCTGGAGGCGAAGGTCTGGAAGGATATGGAGCGGCGGGGTCGAGAGAAGGGATTGGACTCCTTGCGGGAGGCGTTGCGCCGGAGCAGGGAACGGGCGGGCCTGGCCCTCGCACACTGCCGGGAAGGAACGAAATCGGCACCATCGAAATGGTTCCTGGCGGGGTATCCGGAACGATGATCAGCCCCCTCTGGTCCGCCTGTTCCTGGCCGCCTTTTCCTTGAAGTGCACGTGCTCGTTCAGGTCGCGCCCGAAGAAGTGCTCGCGCGAGCCGTCTTCCTTGGCTACGAAGTAGAGCCATCCACCGGTGGTATCCGGATGGAGGGCCGCGCGGATGGCATCGCTGCCGGGGTTGGCGATCGGCCCCGGGGGTAGGCCAGGGTACACCCTCGTGTTGTAGGCCGATTCCACCGCCAAATCGGATTTCGTCAAGGGGCCGGTGAACTTGCCCAAGGCGTACCGGACGGTGGGATCGGCCCCGAGCGGGATTCCCTTTTGGAGACGTTCCCAGAAGACACCGGCGATCCTGGGGGCTTCCGTCCGCACCGCCGCTTCGCGCTCGACGATGCTCGCCAAGGTCACGACGCCGGTGAGTCCGAGCTCCCGCCATGCCGGGGAGGAGCTGTCGACGGATGCCTTGACCACCTCCAGGAAATGGCGGTGCATGGCGCGGGCGATCTCCATGGGAGTTTCGCCGCCGCCGAAGATGTAGGTGTCCGGGAAGAGGTACCCTTCGAGCCCGTCGGAGGGAATTCCGAGTTTGCGGGCCGAATCGGCGTTCGTGCAAAGGGCGGCGAAGGTGGCGCTGTCGGCCATTTGGGCCTGGCGAAGGATCCCCGCGAGATCCCTGCAGGTGCGCCCTTCCGGCAAGGTCACCCTCATTCCCGCACCTGCGGGACCCGAAAGCACTTCCACGGCGTACCAGACGGACATCCGGTCGCTCATGTGGTAGAACCCGGCGTGGAGGTGTCGGTCCAGGCCCCTGACCCGAGCCACCGCGCGAAAGAGAGGACCGCTCCAAGGGGGAATCCTTCCCTCCTTCACGAGGCGTCTGGCCACGCTCCGCACACCCTCCCCGGGCGGGAGACGCCAGTTGGTCACATTCCCCGAGGGGAAGGGCCGGAAGAGTGCGTGTCCGACTGCGGCCAAGCAGATGGCAAGGGCGACGGCGAGGATCGAAAGGCGTTTGAACATCGCGGATCAGAAGAGAGTGGGGCCATGGCGGACAGGGCCGGAGGAGTCGGCCTTGGTCGCGGGGGCTGGTGTTCCGGTTCCGTGGGAGGGTGCGACCGTGGGCTTCAGGGCGGGAGCGACGGATCGCAGCCGGGCGGTGGAATCGAGCGCGCGTGGGTCCAGATTGGGATTGCCGGCCACGGCGAACTCCATGCGTTGCTCCGCGCAGGTGCCGTCCGGATTGGGCTTGGCACAGGCGGTGTAGGTGACCACCCTCGAGGGTCGGGGCCATTCCACAGGCGAGATGTTTCGGTGCGCGACCTTCATCACGTCCACCCAGATCGGCAGGGCAACCTTGGCACCGGTGAAACCCGGACCCAGCTTCTTCTTCTGGTCGAACCCCATCCAGATCCCGCAGGTGTAGACGGGAGTGTACCCCATGAACCACGCGTCCGTGTAGTCGTTGGTGGTGCCGGTCTTTCCGGCCGCGGGGAACGTGAATCCGGAGGCCAGGACTCCGTAACCCGTGCCGTGCCGGATGACGTCGCGCATCATGTCCACCAGCACGTAGGCGTTGGCCGAGTCCATCACCCTGCTGGATTTGGGGGAGGTTCGTTCCATCAGGGTCCCGTCCTGGGTGTTGATGGAATCCCACAGCCGCGGTTCGTAGCGCACGCCCAGGTTCGCGAACGACGAATAGGCCGATGTCATCTCCATCAGGTTCACGTCGGCCGCCCCCAGGGCCAGGGAGTAGACCTTCGGCAAGGGGGATCGGATCCCGGCGCGGCGGGCAAGGTCGATCACGCCGTCGACGCCGTAGCGGATGGCGGTCTGGATCGCGGGAAGGTTCTTGGAGAGCATCAGGGCGTGCCGGAGGGTCACGTACCCTTCATAGGTGTTGTCGTAGTTGTGGGGGGTCCAGATGGTGCCCGAGCCATCGTCGATCGCCACCGTGTCGTCCAATACGATGTCGGAGGGGAGCGCGCCCTTCTCGATGGCGTTGCCGTACACGAAAGGCTTGAAGGTGGACCCCGCCTGGCGCTCGGCCTGGATGGCGCGGTTGAACTTGGAATTGTCGAAACTCTTGCCGCCGACCAGGGCCCGGACCTGGCCGGTCTTGTTTTCGATCACGACAACGGCCGCCTGGACCGTGTAGTACTCCACTTTGTCCGCTTCGTCGGCCGAATCCTTCCAAGTGGTCTTGCCGATCTGCTTCAGGTAGAGGGAAAACAGGGAGTCGAACTTGACGGCCGCGGTGGAATCCGGCATTCCAAAGCGCTTCCCGAACCTGAGCCTGCCCACGATGCGTCGGTTCACCTGCTTCTGGACGTCCCAGGTCCATTTGGCGACGGACGAATCCGCGGCGAGCTGGATGCGACGATCCACGGGCAGGTGCACCACGAGTCCCTTGTGGTAGAGCGCCTCCTCTCCCCATTCCTTCTCCACGTGCTGCCGGACGGCTTCCAGGTAGTAGGCGCCGTCCTCGTTCGGGCGGCGCGCGGGGATGGCCTTGACCCGCAGGGCGCTCGCCTCGTCGCACTGCACGCGGGTGATGAACCCCTCGTCCGCCATGGCGCGCAGGACCTGGTTGCGCCGGTGCTGGACCAATTCGGTGCGGCGGTCCGGCCGGTAGCGTTCGGGCGACTGGATCATGCCCGCCAGAGTCGCGCACTCCACCAGGTTGAGCTTCCAGACGTCCTTTCCGAAGTAGATGCGCGCCGCCGCCTGCATGCCGTAGGTCCCGTCGCCCAGGTAGATCTCGTTCAGGTAGTAGGTCAGGAGTTGCCGCTTGGTGTAGTACCGCTCCAGCATCACGGCGGTGATGGCTTCCTTTATTTTTCGGGACAGCTTCTTCTGCTGGGTCAGGAAGACGTTCTTGGCCAGCTGCTGGGTCAGCGTGGACCCGCCTTGCCGGTGCCGCCGGATCACCGTGTTGATGCCGGCACCCACGGTGCGCCAGAGGTTCATGCCCCAGTGCTGGTAGAAGCGCCGGTCCTCGATGGAGATCACCGCCTGCTGGAGGGGCACGGGGATGGAGTCCAAGGGCACCCAGTCGCGGCGCTCCACGAAGAATTCGCCGAACGGCATCCCGTCCTTGTCCAGCACCTGGGTGGAAAGGGTGGGGGAGATGGTTTTCAGGTCCTCCAACGGAGGCACATCCTTCGAGTAGACCCAGAAGAGCGCTCCGACCGTGGCCACCAGAAATACGGCGGGAATTCCGAAAGCGGCAAGGCAGACCAGATACAAGCGTGGCGAAAACCGCAGTTGGGCGAAAGCCATGGAACGGGGAAAGGTAGCCCACGGTTCTAACTTTGCCCCCACCATGTACGCGCCCGGACCAGAATCCCGATCCTTCTCTCCGATGAACGAGCCCGACGAACGCGGACGGTTCGGCGACTTCGGCGGGAAGTTCGCTCCGGAAGTTCTGATGCCCGCCTTGGAGGAACTGGAGGCGGCTTGGCGGATCGCTCGCCAGGACCCGGACTTCACGGCCGAGCTGGACGGTCTTCTCGCCGATTTCGTGGGCAGGCCATCGCCACTCTACGAGGCCAAACGGCTGAGCCGCGAGCTGGGCGGCGCGCGCATCGTGCTCAAGAGGGAAGATCTCAACCACACCGGGGCCCACAAGATCAACAACGCCCTGGGCCAAGCTCTCCTCGCCAAGCGGATGGGCAAGACGCGCGTCATCGCCGAGACGGGCGCGGGCCAGCACGGCGTGGCCACCGCCACGGCGGCCGCCCTCATGGATCTCGAATGCGTGGTCTACATGGGGCGCGTGGACACGGAACGCCAGGCGGTGAACGTGGAACGCATGAAGATGCTGGGAGCGTCGGTGGTTCCCGTGGACCTGGGCACCCGCACCCTGAAGGACGCGATCAACGAAGCCATGCGCGACTGGGTGACGAACGTGCGTGGAACCCACTACATCCTGGGGACGGCCTTCGGGCCGCATCCCTTCCCCTGGATGGTCCGGGAACTGCAGCGCGTGATCGGGAAGGAAGCCCGCGTGCAGATGCAGCAGAAGTTCGGACGCCTCCCCGACGTGGCCGTCGCCTGCGTTGGCGGAGGTTCCAACGCGATCGGTCTTTTTTGGGACTTCCTGCAGGACCCGGTCCGGCTGATCGGGGTCGAAGCGGGGGGGAGAGGGATCCTGCCCGGCGAGCACGCCGCCCGATTCGCGGGGGGATCGGTGGGGATTCTCCAAGGAACGCGCAGCTACGTTCTCCAGGACGAGAATGGTCAGATCCAGGGGACCCATTCGATATCCGCTGGACTGGACTACGCCTCGGTGGGCCCGGAGCACGCCTGGTTGCACGACATGGGCCGGGTGGAGTACGTCTGGGAGGGCGATGGTCCCGCCTTGGACGCCTTCCGACGCCTGACCCGCACCGAGGGGATCCTTCCCGCCCTGGAGTCCAGCCACGCGGTGGCCCACGCCATCCGGATCGCGCCAGCCCTTCCCCGCGAACAATTGCTGCTCGTCAACCTCTCCGGACGGGGCGACAAGGACATCCACACCGTGATGGGAGCCGCAAGTGCCTGATCGCTTCGATCGCTTCTCCCGGAAGCTCGCCGGAGGCGGCAAGCTCTTCCTGGCCTACATCGGCGCCGGCGTCCCGGATCTCGACGGGTCCGTGGAAGTCGCCTTGGAACTCGCGCGGCTCGGTGTGGACTGCATCGAGTTCGGCCTGCCGTTCTCCGATCCGTACGGCGACGGAGCCGTGAACCAGGCCGCGGCCGAG
>Ga0302319_10022872_pt1 | contig 11185 bp, 10 predicted proteins | sample Bog_T0_2_FD_203319 | JGI IMG/M metagenome (GOLD analysis project Ga0302319, IMG submission 203319) | Peat permafrost microbial communities from Stordalen Mire near Abisko, Sweden - Bog_T0_2 | ecosystem: Environmental > Terrestrial > Soil > Wetlands > Peat | place: Sweden: Abisko, Stordalen Mire...
TGACCTGAGGTGCGTGCTTGCCGGGCAGGTGCTCAGCGCCCGGCGGCGGGCTCCACCGGTTGTGTTCTGTCACTTACCGGAGCAGGGTGAGACCGGGCTGTCGGCGGCCGCGGTCAGCCAGCCCGGAGGCGCGCGGGGATCTGGCAGCGGAACATAGTCCTGCTCAGCTCCGGCATAGGTCCAGGCCGGGCCGTGGTCGGCCAGCGCAGTCAGGGCGGTAATGAGCCGGTCGACGTCGTCTGCGCGGCTGCCGAGTCCCAGGCTGGCGCGTACCGCGGTCCCGGCCGGGTTGAGCCTGGCCAGCAGCGGGTGAGCGCAGAAGCGGCCGTCCCGCACGCCGATGCCGTGCTCAGCGGACAGGTATTGCGCGACCAGCGCTGCGGGCCAGCCGTCGACGGTGAAGCTGACGACGCCGATCCGGTCTGCCTCGTCCGGCCACAGCCGCAGCGGGCGCACGCCGCCGATCCCCTCCAAGCCGCCGCTGAGGCGGCGCAGCAGCGCACCTTCGTGCGCCGCCACCGCGCCGGCGGGCAGCGAAGCCACCTGCCAGCAGGCGGCAGCCAGCGTGACAGCGCCGACGACGTTCGGCGTGCCGGCCTCGTGCCGGGCAGGCGAGCCGGCCCAGTCCGTCCCGGCGAGCCGCACCTCGTGTTATCTGACGGTGAGGCGATGACAGCGTGGCGTGCCCCACTTCAGGTCCAGCTGTAGGGCAGGCCTTGTCGTGGGGCAGCCGGCTGTGGCTTTGCGGCCGGACCGGAACTTCACCCCGGATCAGGTGTGCCAGCGAGCGGTCCCGGAACCGGTCGCCGGTCACTACGGCCCGCATGCGGAGCGGCTTACAATCGGCAGGGCTGAGGTCATGCCGGAAGTTGGCGGTGAGGTACCGAAGTGGCGCACGACAGCGATATCACCAGCCGGACGCCGCGGCGTTACCCGTTCAGCCGGAACCGGCTGGACCCCGACCCGCAGTACGCCGAGCTGCGCCGCACCGAGCCGGTCTGCCGGGTGCAGCTGCCGTACGGTCCGCTGGCCTGGCTGGTGACCGGTTATCACCTCACCAAGTCGGTGTTCGGGGATACACGGTTCAGCCGCGCCGCCACCATCGGCCGGGACACTCCCCGCGAGTGCGCGGTCGAGTTCGGCCAGGTCGCCGATAGCGTGATGAGCATGGATCCGCCGGCGCACACCCGGATCCGCCAGCTGGCCGGCCGGGCGTTCACCGCCCGCCGGGTCGAGCGGCTACGTCCTCGCGCGCAGCAGATCGCCTCCGGCCTGATCGAGGACATGGTCGCCTCCGGCGCGCCCGCCGACCTGGTGGAGGGCTTCTCGTTCGCCTTCCCCGCGATCATTATCTGCGAGCTGCTCGGCATCCCCGCCGCCGACCGGCACGCCTTCCGCGGCTGGACCGACGCGATCGTCTCGACGGCCACGTCCACCCCGGAACAGGTGCAGGACACCTACCTTCAGCTGGCTGGCTATCTGGCCGGCCTGTTCGCGCAGCGTCGCGCGCAGCCCGGCGATGACCTGCTCACCTGGCTCGTCCAGGCCCGCGATAACGACGACCGGCTGACCGAAGCCGAACTGCTCTTCCTGGGCATGGCGCTGCTGGTCGGCGGCTACGAGACCACTGCGCGCCAGATCACCAACCTGGTGTACACGCTGCTCACCCACGACCGGCAGCTCCGCCAGCTCAAGGCCCGGCCGGAGCTGCTGCCGGACGCAGTCGAGGAAATGCTGCGGTTCATCGTGTTCGGCAGCGCCCTCAACCCCCGGATAGCCACGGCCGACGTTAACCTCGGCGAGGTGGTGGTACGGGCCGGCGAGCCGGTGCTGTGCGCCCGAAGCTCGGCCAACCGCGACGAGCGCGTCTTTCCCCGCGCCGGGGAACTCGACATCACCCGCGACCCGAACCCGCACGTCGCCTTCGGCTACGGGCCTCACTACTGCCTGGGCGCCCACCTGGCGCGGATGGAACTCCAGGTGGCGCTGGGCACGATCTTGTCCCGGCTCCCCGGGCTCCATATCGCCGTGCCCGAGAACGAGCTGACCTGGCAAGCCGGGATCATGATGCGAGGCCTGGCCGCGTTTCCGGTCGCCTGGTAAAAGCGCCCCCAGCAACGGCACCGGCTCCCCTGTACCTACATCAGCGCACGCGAGTTGTCAGACTGCCCGGAATCGGACGACGGACAAGGCTGCGGGCCGCGAAGGGGAAACGGGCCGGCAACGGCCCGGAATAAACCGGCATTCTGCCAGGCGCCGAGTGAGACCTCCCGCACGCACGGTGACACCAGGTCACCCGCATGCCGACAGCCCTCTGTCGCCCGGAGCGCTCCCGATCGCCGATTTAGTGCGCGTCGCCTTGGCGATCCCGGCCGCCTGCTGAGCGTACAGAATTACCTGTTCTGTTAGTTGAACCCCGGCCGGAGGATTCGGGCTTAGCGCCTGCCCTGAGGGGCTGGGAGTTCCTCCCAGGCGAGTGAGGTGTGCCCATATGGTCAGGGGTGAGGGGATGACCGGACCCGAGGACTCGTTGCTGGTCAGCGGCGCATGCTCGGCCCTTGGGTCCCGGTCTGTGAAGCCCACTGGGCGCGGCGTTGGCTCGTGCGGCCGCGGACCTGGTTGGTCAGAGCTGGTTTAGCGCTGTGCGCATGCCGGCCTGTGCTTGTTTGCCGAGCCGCTCGAAGGCGGGCCTGAGCAGCGGGCCGAGGAGACGGGACGGGCCTTTGAAGGTGAACTCGGCTGTGTAGGTCACCTCGGTGCCGGCATCGACGCTGCGGAAGGTCATGGTGTCGACGGCGATGACCGTCTTGTTCTCCCCGCGGAGCCGGATGCGCTCACCGGGCACGAACTCACGCACGACATAGGTCAGCTGGGTCTCCCGGCCGAGGAAGGCGGAGGTGTTGAGGTAGGTGGTGCCGGCCCCTCCATCGCCGTGCTGGGTCACGGTGACCACGGTGCCCGGATCCCACTCGGTTGTCGTGGTGAAGTCGGAGAGGTAGCCGAACACCGCGTCCAGCGGCTTGTCGACGATGACGGTCTTCTGCAATTTCATGGGGTCCTTCGGGTTCCTTGGTGCCGGGTGAGGTGGCCGGGGCCGGCGTGGGTCAGGTGAGCGAGGTGCGAGCCCACAGGGCGGTCCAGGCACGGGCGGGGACGAGGCGCGCGGTCTTCATCAGCAGCGCCATCCGGGTGGGGAAGACGATCTCGGTGCGCTCATGCTCCAGTCCGTCGCAGATGGATCGTGCGGCCTGGCCGGCATCGATGATGAAGGGCATGGGGAAGGGATTGCCGGCCGTGAGGTCGGTGCGGACGAAGCCCGGGCAGATCGTCGTCACGTGCACCCCGGTCCGGGCGATGTGGACGCGCAGGGACTCGAGCAGGTTGATCTGTGCCGCCTTGGTCGCGCCGTAGGCTTCGGAGCCGGCCAGCCCGCGGTAGCCGGCCACGGACGCGATGCCGGCGATGACGCCGTGGTGTCGCCGCAGCATGCCGGGCAGCACGGCCGCGATGGAGTTGCTCATCCCGGCGAGATTGACCCGGATGTGCTGGTCGAAGACCTCGGTGTCCCAGTCCGCCGGGTCCATCTGCTTCCAGTAGCCGGCCGACAGCACCGCGAGGTCGATCGGGCCCAGCTCATCCCGGACTCGTGCTGCAGCGGCCGCGACGGCGGCGGCGTCGGTGACGTCGGCGGGCAGGACGAGCATGTCCCCGCCCGCTACATCTTGGAGCTGCTGCTTGCGCCGGGCAGAGATCGCGACGGTCGCGCCGCGGCGTACGAGTTCGCGTGCCACGGCGGCGCCGATTCCGCTGGATCCGCCGACGACCCAGGCCACCTTTCCGGTCAGCTTCATGCCGGCCTCCTGGTCAGCTGGAGCTGGCTCACGCCGAGGTAGCCGCTGCGGAAGCCGGCCTCGCTGTAGGCGAGGTAGAACTCCCACATGCGGCGGAAGGTCTCGTCGAAGCCCTGGGCGTGGATGCGGGGCCACTGATCGAGGAAGCGTTCCCGCCACAGGCGCAGGGTCCGGGCGTAGTGCGGGCGCAGCTCGCGCTGCCGCGTCACGCGCAGCGTGGTGTGGGCCGCGAGGGTGTCGTCGACCGCCTGCAGGGACGGGATGATGCCGCCGGGGAAGATGTACTTCTGGATCCAGCTGAAGCTGCGCCGGGTGGCCAGGAAACGGTCGTGGTCCATGGTGATGGCCTGGATGGCGGCCCTGCCGCCGGGAGCGAGGAGCCGGTCAAGGGCCGCGAAGTAGGCGGGCCAGTAGGCCTCCCCGACGGCCTCGATCATCTCGACGCTGACGATGGCGTCGTACTCGCCGTCGACCTCGCGGTAATCCTGCACCCGCACCTCGGCGAGCCCGGACAGGCCGGCGGCTTCCACCCGCTCACGGGCCAGCCGCATCTGCTCGCAGGACAGGGTGATCGTCGTGACGCGGGCACCTCGTTGTGCGGCGCGGATGGCAAGTGTGCCCCATCCGGTGCCGATCTCCAGCAGCCGGGTGCCGCTGCGTACGCCGGCGAGGTCGAGAATCCCGTCGATCTTGCGCAGCTGTGCCTCCTCGAGCCGGGTTGCGGTCTCCACGGGCTCGCTGTCGTCGAACCACGCCGAGGAGTAGGTCATCGTCGGGTCCAGGAAAGCGGCGAACAGGTCGTTGCTGAGGTCGTAGTGAGCGGCGATGTTGCTGCGCGAGCCATCAAGGGTGTTCTCCTGGTCATGGGGGACGCGCCGGTCGACGAAGACACGCAGCCGCTGCAGGGCCGGAGGAATCAGCGTGGTCAGCCGCGAGGCGAAGGATGTCAGCAGGTCGGCCAGGTCGCTGCCGGACCCGGCCCGCCAGTCCCCGGCCATGTAGGCCTCACCGAACCCGATCTTGGCGTCGCGGCCCAGCCGGGCCAGGAACGCCGCGGGGCGAACGATCTCCAATTCGGGCGATGCCGGCGGCCCTGCTCCGAGCACCCGGCCGTCGGGGCAGGTGACGCGGACACGGACCCGCCGTACGGCATGGTCGAAGACCACCCGCGCGATGCCGGCTCTGAGCGGCGCCCGTGGTGTGGTGGCGGTGGCGGGCCAGCTGATGGAGGTGGAGACGGTCATGGTCAGATTCCTTCCTGCCGGATGTGGTGCGGGTGAGCGCGGACGGGCAGGCCACGAAGCCACAGCCAGATGCCGTGCACCCGGATCAGGGCCGAGATCCGCTGGGGCATGAGGGGCTGGCGGATGAGCCGGCGGGCCAGGGCCGGGGCCGTCGCGGGCTCCGGGCGGCCCCGGAAGGCCGCCGAGAACGCGACGGCGCCCTCGCGGCGCAGCGTCACGGTCGTGGCGACAAGGTCCGGCCTCAGGGTGAACCGCAGTTCGTAGATGCCGCTAACGTCGAAGAACGGGGAGACATAGAAGCCCTTGTCCGTCACGGCGGTCCCGGCCTCGTCCGGATGGAGGAGGTAGGCGTGCCGCTCGCCGTAGGTGTTGTGGACCTCCGCGACGACGCACGCGAGGACGCCGTCGGAGTCATAGCACCAGAAGACCGAGAGCGGGTCGAACACGTGGCCCAGGACCCGGGCGCTGGCCAGCATGAGCACCCGTCCCCGCTCACCGAGGCCGATGCCGCCCAGCGCCAGGTAGTTCTCGATGTTGCCCTTGATCGGCAGGCCGGGGTCGCCGAGGTGGTCAGCGCTGCTGAAATTGGCGAACGCCCGCAGGTGCCAGGGCTGGCGGGGGAGGCAGTCCAGGTCGACCAGCCACTGGTAGACTTGGTGCCGGAAGGCGTGCCGGACCGGTCCGGGGCGCCGGTGCGTGACCTGGCCGACGACCAGGGCCGGCAGTTGGGGCAGCTGCGGGCGTGCGGGCGCGGACGTCGGCGTGCCGAGCGAGGCGGTGCTCACCAGGTCACTCCGAAGTGCCGTGCCGCCTCCACGCCGGAGCGGCAGCCGTCCTCGTGGAATCCCCACCCGTGGTAGGCGCCGGCGTACACGGTGCGCCCGGTGGCGAGGCCGGCGAGCTGCGATTGCGCCCGGACCGCCTCGGGGGTGTAGATCGGGTGCTCGTAATGCATGACCGCGGCAACGGAGCCTGGGTCGAGACGCTCGCGGTCGTTGAGCGTGACGAGGAAGGTCTCCGGCGATTGGTGCCCCTGGAGCCGGTTCATCCAGTAGCTCACCACAACGGGCTGATCGGGCCGGTGGCAGGACGTCATCCGGTAGTTCCAGCTGGCCCGGGCCTGCGCGGCGTCCGGCAGGACCGAGCTGTCGGTGTGCAGCACGGTGAGGTTGCGTGAGTAGCCGAACTCCTTGAGGGTGGTGACCTCTGCGTCGCTGGGGTCGGTGAGGAGGCCGAGGGCCTGGTCGGCGTGGGTGGCGATGACGACGCGGTCCACGCTGGTGATCCGCCCGGTGACGTCCCGGATGTGGACGCTGTCCTCGCCGCGGGTGACGTCCGTGACAGGGTGGGACGCACGGACGTCCGGCAGGAGCCCGGTGAGCCGTTCGACGTATACCCGTGACCCGCCGGCGACGGTGCACCACTGCGGGGAGCCGTTGACGCGCAGCATGCCGTGGTGGTCGAGGAACCGGAACAGGTAACGCGCGGGGTAGGCCAGCGTGGTCTCCCGCCCGGCGGACCACACGCACGAGACGACCGGAACGGCGTAATGGGCGATGAAGTAGCCGGTGAACCCCTCCCGCTCCAGGAACTCGCCGTACGTCGTGAGGTTCTCCTCGTCGGTCAGGCGCAGGAAGGCCGATGCGCGCCGGTGGAACCGCCTGACCTGCCACAGCATCCGGAGAAACCTGGGGTCGGCGAGGCGGCGCGGCTGGGCGAAGACGCCGCGCAGCCCGCGGCCGCCGGCATACTCCAGCCCGCACCCCTCACAGCGGACGCTCATGCTCATCTCGGCGGGACGCACCTCGACGTCCAGCTCGCCGAGGAGCTTGCGCAGCCAGGGGTAGGTCACGTCGTTATGGACGATGAACCCGCTGTCCACGGCGTGCTGCCGGCCAGCAGAGTCGGTGACGTCGTGGGTGTGCGCGTGGCCGCCGAGCCGGCCCTCCGCCTCGAAAAGGGTGACGTCGTGGGTGCGGGAGAGCAGGTACGCCGCGGTCAGGCCGGAGACCCCGGCGCCGATCACGGCCACGGACGGCCGCCGGGAGCCGACGGCGGCACCTGAGCCGCAGGCCTCGTGGGCGGGTCCTGGGCAAGTCGTCGTGCCCGTAACGATGGGGTCCACAGTCAAGCCTTCGTCTAGAGTTTGTCTAGAGATTAGGTTAGGCCCCTCGCCCAAACGTTGTCAAACTTCTGTCTAACGACTGTCTAGTGTTTTCGTGGAGCTTCCCGGGGATCGCCCGCTGCCGCGCATCGGTGAGCTGCGTCGGCATCTGGTGGTCAGCGACCACGGACTCCAGGCCTGGGAGAGCCGCTACGCCCTGCTGCAGCCGGCGCGCTCACCACGCGTCTTTGGGCAGCGGTCACGGGCCGGCCGACGGCATTCGATGGCCTCGTTCACCGGGGGCGGTGTTGTGATCGGCGATCACGCCGAGCTGACCCACCGCATCCGGCTTGCCTTCGCAGGCGGCGATCGTGGTCGAGGTCACGATGGAATAGGGCGTCGTGCCGTTCTTCGCCTTCGCCCGGGCAGGTTGGCCATCGTGGGCGAGATGGGGTGACGCGGCCAGCGTGCGCATCACCTAGCGGGCCGCACAGGGACCGCGTAGACGATGATGTTGTCGAGGTAGTGATGCGTCGCCGGGTTGAACGGGCCGCAGCAGGTGACAACGGCCAGCCGGGCTGCGACCTGCTGGCTGATCCGGCGCACCTGAATATGCCGGGGTACCAGATGTGAGTGAAGCTGAGCTGCGGCCGCGCTGGGTGCCCGCCTGGCTGCCGGGGGGACCAGCGGCTCAGTATGTGTTCCAGCAGGCTCTGACACGCGCCGCGCGCCATCCAGTCAAGGGAACGGGTGCGGATATTCGGCGGCGGGCCGGTTGGATGGTCCGCTGGCGCCGTGGTAGCAGCCGGGGTGGCGTGTGGTCGCGGCCACGCCGGGCCGTTCTCGGCCAGGGCCGGGCACGGTCGGCTGTCCGCGAAGCCGGAGGCGCCGCCCGCGAGCGCGTTTACGGCGGCCACTGAATATTCTCGGCCTCGGTGACTGGGTCGCCGGTCAGCAGCCGGGCTCCCGCGGCGCCCGCGATCTCCGGCGTGGCGCCGGCTCCTGCCAGGGCGAGCGGAGCGTGCCGGGCGAGCGCGGTGAGCTGCGCAACGAGGGGCTCGAGGTTCTCCGGCAGGGTCGCGGCCAGGACGACGAGGTCCGGGTGCCTGGCGTCGACCGTCCGTGCCAGCTCCTCGACCGGGGTGCTCATCCCGAGGTAGTCGATCCTCCACCCGTTGCGGTTGAGCACGATGCCGAAGACCATCAGCGCCAGGTCGTGAAGCTCGCCGGGGGGGCAGGCCAGGACGGCGCGGGGGCCGTGCCCGTTCCCCCAGCCCCGGGCCAGCCCGGCGAGCCGACCGCGGATGACGTTGGTGGCGAAGTGCTCCTGGGCGATGCTGGCCGTGCCCCGGCGCCAGCGCTCCCCGAGCTCGGCCAGATACGGCAGCACCACGTCCCGGAGCACGGCCGTCAGGGACAGGTCGGATACGAGCCGGTCAAGGACTGCCTGCGCGGCCGGCTCGTCGAAGGCGTCCAGGGCCTGCCGGAGGTCACCGGACAGCTCACCCGCCGCCGGCCGGGCGCGGTGCGGCCCGGCGGCCCGGCCGGGGTCTGCCCCGGCCGGGCCGTCCTCCCCGAGCACCGCTTGCGCCGCCTCGGCGGCCGACAGCCCGCGGGCCAGGTGGGCCTGCATCCGGCGGACCCGCAGCGCGTCCGCCTCGGAGTACAGCCGGAAGCCGCCCGCCGAGCGCACCGGCTGCAGGAGGCCGTAGCGGCTCTCCCACGCCCGCAGGACGTGGTCGGTCACGCCGGCGCGCCTGCTGAGCTCACCGATGCGCAGCACCGGCGAGCCGTCGGGAGTGTCCATCGAGCCGCCTGGAGCGTCCATGCCAGCACTCTACAGCGCTTAGACAGACGTTTGACAATATCTGGCCGCGAGAGCTACCGTCTCTCGACAAACCTTAGACGAAAGTTGACGGCATGGGCTCCCGCGCCAACGTCCCGGCGGCCGGGACCGGCACCGCCTCCCGCGAGCACGGCGCGGCCGCGGACGCACGGCGGCCGCCGGGGCAGCCGGTGGCATCCCGCGCACCTGAATATGCCGTAGTACCAGATGCGAGCGAAGCTGACCTGCTGCCCGCGCTGGGTGCCCGCCTGGCTGCCGGGGACCAGCACGCACTGGAGCAGGCCTACCGGCTGCTCGGGCCCAGCGTGCTGGCCTATGCTCGCCGTTATGTCGGCCCGAGCGAGGCTCCGGACGTGGTCCAGCGGGTCTTCGTCGACGTCTGGCAGAGTGCCGGCAGGTACGACCCGGCTCGGTCTCTGCACGCATGGGTCTTCACCATCGCCAAGCGTCGAGTGGTCGACGAGCTCCGCAGGCGGCGTCACGCTGTGGTGCCTCTCGACGAGTTCCGCGACGTCGTCAGGGACCAGGAAAATGACGTGGCAGCCGGCTACGTAGACGCGCTGACGGTGCGCGGCATGCTGGGCCAGCTATCCCCGGAGCAGCGCACGGTCCTCGAGCTTGCCTACTTCCGCGGCCATACCCAGGCCGAGATCGCGGCGCGGCTCGATGTCCCGCTCGGGACCGTGAAGGCGCGCACGGCCCGCGGCCTGCGCCGGCTGGCCGCGCTGCTGGATGACGGAGAAAGCCGATGGGCCCGCACATCGGCGACGAGCTGGCTGCGCTGCTGGCTGGCGAGCTGAGCCCGGCCGACGCGGCGGCTGTCCTGCGACATGCCCAGACGTGCCCGCAGTGTACACAGGCTCTCCATGAGTCGCTGCGCGCGCACATAGCACTTACCTGCGCCTCCCGCCTCCTGCGCGGGATTCCGGCGGCTAGCGCCGGGGTGCCGGAAACAGCGGGCGATCTGCCGTCCCTGCCGGTGACAAGGCAGCCACGCCGGTGGCTGCGGGCCGGCGCGGTGGCTGCCGCGGTGGCACTGGCCGCAGGAACCGCGATCAGCACCTACGTCCTGACCAAGCCGGCCACGGCGACGCGGCCGGCCACGGTAGCAGCCGGCACGCTATCGCCGGTGGCGGGCGGCAGCGCACCGGCAGCGGCACATGGCACAGTCGTCATCGTCAGTCTCGGCCCCACCGCCCGGCAGATGACCATCACCATCAGCAGCCTGCCGCCGGCGGGGCGCGGGCATTTCTACGAGGCCTGGCTGCTGCAGCCGGCGTCCGGGAAGATGCTGCCGGTCGGCATCCTGCTGACGCCCGGCAGCCCCGTCAGCTACCGGCTGCCCGCCACCCTGACCCTCGGTTACAGCTATGTTGACATCAGCCGGCAGGCCAATGACGGCGATCCCGCGCACTCAGCCGACTCAGTGCTGCGTGCCCAGCTCCGGGCATGACAGCACAACACTGATGCATGATCGGGGAGGGGGCGGGGTCGCCCTGCCCCATACCACACCACCGGACATGCGGGCCCGCATCCGGCGGTTCGTCAAGCTGTCGGATTGAGACGCTGCCAGGTCTGGGTGAGGGGCAGCAGGCCGAGGCGGTTCCAGTAGGCATCGGGCAGGGATACCTGAAGGACCCCGGAGCCAGCGCCCCGCCAGTATCGTCGCCGTCAAGCGTGGTTACCGCACCCGCCTTGGCCGACGCTCACAATCCAGCCGCGAGACGCCATAACGACCAGTTATGTGCGGTAATGACCTGACCAGCTGAACGCTCAAGGGCCGTTCAGATCGGCGGGTTGGTGCGCTTCGGGGAGGACGCGTTCGGGGCGCTCTCTGCGTCACCTGGCGGTCAAGGCTGACCGCTGGCTGCACATGGATGAGGACTCGGGATCAGCGCGGCCATTACGGCCGACACCTCGAATGTCTGAACGTTGCCTGATCCGTGCCCGGACGTTTGGCGTGGGCCGAGTGGTACTACCTGCGTAAAGACGTCAAAAAGCTACGACCGTATAAGCCGCTGGCACGCTTCGGCCAGCCCATCATGCTGGCGCTGCGGCAGGGTGCGGGTATCTTCGGCCCCGCCCCTGGCCGGCAGGGCCGCCAGCACCACGGCCACGGCGGCGGCGGCCGGGCCGGTCA
>Ga0302319_10022875_pt1 | contig 11184 bp, 7 predicted proteins | sample Bog_T0_2_FD_203319 | JGI IMG/M metagenome (GOLD analysis project Ga0302319, IMG submission 203319) | Peat permafrost microbial communities from Stordalen Mire near Abisko, Sweden - Bog_T0_2 | ecosystem: Environmental > Terrestrial > Soil > Wetlands > Peat | place: Sweden: Abisko, Stordalen Mire...
GCCTAAGAGCGGCAGCGTGCCGTCGGTTACATCCAGGCCGCGCACGTGCTCCGGAGTGCCGGCGCCGGTCACATTGAAGGCATCCCCGTCGTAAGCTCCGATGTCTTCGAAGGTGGTGTTCTGCTCGCGCTCAACCATGTAGTTGGAGGGCGCCATCTCCATGTCTTTGATATTGACTCCGGGAGCCGTATACCAGACTCCGATCAGCCGGTCAGCTTGTGGATAGGGAAGCGGCTTCAGCAACACGCCTTCAATCACGCTGAAAATCACCGTATTCGCGCCCACGCCAATGGCCAGGGTAAGCAGCGTGACGGAAGTGAACATGGGCGCGCGGCCCAGTCGGCGCAGCACCTGCCTGAGTTGGTCGAAGAACGATACCATTTCGTACACCTCCGTTGGCTGACTTCTGGCTTAAGATGTGCGGCGATCCTCGGTGACAGACCGATGCACGGTGGTACGCGAAGGAGAGCCCCAGGGTTCCGGGGGAGGGTTTTCCGATTGGAGGAGCTGCACGTGCCGGTCCAAAGGTACAAGACGCATGGGGCGAGGTTTTCGGAGATTTGCCGGGTTTCAGTGCGCGCTCGCGCACGCAGCGCGTTCGATTTTGAAAAGCACTGTCCGCATGCGAACACCACTTCTCCGCCTGCGCGATCGGTTGCATCAGGTCAACAGCGCGCAGGACCAGTTGCCCCGCTCTAGCGGCTTGATCGCCCGGCGGACCGTCTTTTCAAGTGCGCGCAACGCCTGCGGGCGCGGGAAGCCCGGGCGGCTGGCAAGGCGAATCGTCCGCGATGATCCGCCCGCCAGTGGGCGAATCGCAATGCCCCGTTGGCCCAGCGATCCGGCGGCCAGCGCCGGAATGAAGGTCGTGCCGTAGCCTGCGGCAACCAGGTTCACCAGCGTCTCCAGGGTTGCGGCCTGCATGCTGCCGCGAAGCCCTCCGCGGGAAGCCGTGGACCCGAAGCTCGCGGGAGCGGCCTTGCCACAGGCCGCCCAGGCCTGATGAGCCAGACAGTGCCCCTCGGCGAGCACCAGCATCTCCCCGGCCAGGGATTCTTCGTGGACAATCTTCCGCTCCACAAGCGGGTGATCCATCGGCAAAGCGGCCAGCAAGGGCTCGTTGAACAGCGCGATCTCGGTGATCTCCGGCGAATCGGAAGGCGTCGCAAGCAGAGCCGCGTCCAGCCGGTGGTTGCGCAATCCGTCAATGAGCGCCCGGGTTTGGTCTTCCCACAACTCGATGGTGAGCCCGGGATACGCCAGCCGCAGCGGTTTCAACAGAATGGGCATCAGGTAGGGCGCCAGCGTGGGAATGACGCCCAGCTTGAGCGGTCCAACCAACGGGTCGCAAGCAGCCCGGGCCACGGCCTCCATGTGGCCTGCTTCCTCAAGGGCCCGCTGCGCATGAACCAGGATTTGACTGCCCACTGGGGTCATGTGGACGCTCTTGTTGGTGCGTTCCAGGAGCATGACGCCCAGCTCCGTTTCCAGCTTGCGGATCTGGCTGCTCAGCGTAGGCTGGCTCACGTTGCACGCTTCGGCAGCGCGGCCAAAGTGGCGATGTTCGGCGAGGGCAACCAGGTAGCGCAGTTCCTGCAGATTCATGCGTTTCCATCAACCAGAGGGGCACTCCGAATCGTTCGGATCGTTCCATCATAGAGCAAAACAATCATCATTTTAGAAACAATTGATTTTACTTATGCACAACAAAGCACTAGCTTCAAGTTGCAGGCTTATGATGACCATGGCAGAGAATGCGCTGCCGCCAAACTTAACTTCGGATTCCTGCCTTCGTTTGCGGGATGGACAACAGAATTGCAAGTCAGGGAGCCGCGCCGGCGTCCGAACGCCTGAAGCGGGCTGGCGGCGCTCCCGAGGAGAGAATCATGTCAGATGAAACAAAGTGTCCGTATTTGGCCGGCTCCCGCAAGCACACCGCCGCGGGAACCCTGACCAACGCCGACTGGTGGCCTAATCAACTGAACCTGAAGATCTTGCATCAACACTCGCCGCTCTCGAATCCGATGGGCGAAGACTTCAACTACGCCGAAGAGTTCAAGACTCTCGACCTTGACGCCGTCATCAAGGATCTGCATGAGCTCATGACCAGCTCGCAGGACTGGTGGCCAGCCGATTACGGCCACTACGGACCATTCTTCATTCGCATGGCCTGGCACAGCGCGGGAACCTACCGTATCGCCGACGGCCGTGGCGGCGCGGGCAACGGCACGCAGCGTTTTGCTCCCCTCAACAGCTGGCCCGACAACGTGAGCCTCGACAAGGCCCGCCGCCTCATCTGGCCCATCAAGCAGAAGTACGGCCGCAAGCTCTCCTGGGCCGATCTGATGATCCTCACCGGCAACGTGGCCCTCGAGTCCATGGGCTTCAAGACCTTCGGTTTCGGCGGCGGACGCCCCGACGTCTGGGAACCGGAAGAAGACGTCTATTGGGGACCGGAGAGCAAGTGGCTCGGCGACGAGCGCTACAAGGGCGATCGCCAGCTCGACAATCCTCTCGGCGCGGTGCAGATGGGCCTCATCTACGTGAATCCCGAAGGCCCCAACGGCCATCCGGATCCGGTTGCCGCCGCCGTAGACATCCGCGAGACCTTCGCGCGCATGGCCATGAACGATGAAGAAACCGTCGCCCTCATCGCCGGCGGTCACACCTTCGGCAAAGCCCACGGCGCTGCCGATCCCAGCAAGTTTGTCGGTCCCGAGCCCGAAGGCGCTTCGATCGAAGAGCAGGGCCTGGGCTGGGGGAACACCTACGGTTCCGGCAAGGGAGTGGACACCATCAGCAGCGGCCTGGAAGGCGCATGGACCTCCAAACCGGCTAACTGGGACAACGAGTACTTTGAAAATCTGTTCAAGTATGAATGGGAACTGACGAAGAGCCCAGCCGGTGCGCAGCAGTGGATTCCCAAGGATGGAGCCGGAGCGGGAACTGTGCCCGACGCACATGATTCCAGCAAGTCGCACGCCCCCATCATGTTCACCACGGACCTTGCTTTGCGCATTGACCCGGCCTACGAGAAGATCTCGCGGCGCTTCCTTGCAAATCCGCAGGAGTTCGCCGACGCCTTTTCCAAGGCGTGGTTCAAGTTGACTCACCGCGACATGGGACCCGTGTCGCGCTATCTCGGGCCGCTGGTTCCCAAGGAGCATCTCATCTGGCAGGACCCGGTTCCCGCCGTCGATCATGCACTGATCGGCGAAGAGGATGCAGCGGGCCTCAAGGCCAAGATCCTCGCCGCGGGGCTCACCATCTCGCAGCTCGTCACCACGGCCTGGGCGTCGGCGTCCTCGTTCCGTGGCAGCGACAAGCGTGGTGGCGCCAACGGTGCGCGCATTCGCCTCGCTCCGCAAAAGGATTGGGAAGCCAACCAGCCTGCCGAACTGGCCAAGGTGCTGGAGACGCTTGAATCGATCCAGAAGGACTTCAACACCGCCCAGTCCGGAGGGAAGAAAATCTCTCTCGCTGACCTGATCGTTCTCGGTGGCTCCGCGGCCATCGAAGAAGCGGCCAGGAAGGCCGGTCATGACGTGAAGGTTTCCTTCGCGCCCGGCCGCACCGACGCCTCGCAGGAACAGACCGATGCGGAGACGTTTGCTCCGCTCGAACCCGTTGCCGATGGATTCCGCAACTACGTCCGCAAGGGACTCGAAGACTCGGCTGCCGAACTCCTCGTCGATAAGGCCAACCTACTCACGCTGACCGCTCCGGAGATGACCGTCCTGATCGGCGGCCTGCGTGCGCTGAACGCCAACTTCGGACAGTCCGAACTGGGCGTCTTCACCAAGAAGCCGGGAACCTTGACCAACGACTTCTTCGTGAACCTGCTGGACATGAACACCAAGTGGCAAAAGACTTCATCGCCGGATGGCTTGCTGGAAGGCCACGATCGGGCTACCGGCGAACACAAGTGGACCGCGACCATTGTCGATCTGGTCTTCGGTTCGAATTCGCAACTGCGCGCCCTGGCGGAGGTCTACGCCTCCAGCGACGCACAAGAGATCTTCGTGCGCGACTTCGTGGCCGCTTGGACCAAGGTGATGAACCTTGACCGCTTCGATCTCGCTTGATCGGGGCAAACCAGGAACTCAATAGAACGGAAGTCGACCAGGCCGGGAGCCGCAAACGCGACCCGGCCTTCGTCTCTCGCTCGAGCATTCTGATTTTGTTGTAGACCTCTGTGCCCCTTCCATTCATTTCGCTCTTTTCTGCGGAATGGGTGGGAAAGCCATAAAATCCGGGTCTACACAATTTCCGAAAATACGCTAAGCGCGCGACGCAATAATGGCCTTCAGTTCGCGTGCTGAGCTGGCAAGCTTCTCCGCCAGTTCCGGGCCCGGACAGTCCGCGCGAGAGTAAATAAGCTCCAGCTCCCGAGCCAGTTCTGTGCCGCTGCTTAAGCCAAACGTTCCCAGCACGCCTGCCAATTTGTGGGCCGCGGCGCTGGCTGTCTGTTTCTGTTCGTCACTCAGCTTTTGCATCGCCACGGTCTGGGCAATCGCTTGCAGAAGTTCCACGCGGGCTTGCATCTGCGGCAGGAACTGGGTCCATAAGCGGTCCAGTGCGGCGGTAAGGGCGGATTGTGAGTCGGTTCCCATAGCAGTGCTGTCGCTCGTGCCGGTTCGGTAATCAGCTCCAACCCAAAACCGCGGAGATCTGATCGGCAAGGGTAAGCGGGTCGAAGGGTTTGAACAGAATGGCTTGGACACCGAGGTCCGCAAACCGACGCTGGTCCGAACCTTGGACCTTCGCCGTCAACAGAAGAACAGGGATGGCCGACGTGGCAGGATTCTTGCGCAGTTCGCGGAAGGTGGTCGGCCCATCCATGCCCGGCATCATCACGTCGAGCAGGATGGCTTCCGGTTGCAACTCGATAGCCCGCGCCAGTCCTTGCGTCCCTGAATTTGCCACAAAAACCTCCCAGCCGGCAACGGTTTCCAGGCTGAGCGCCGCCACTTCGCGGATATCATCTTCATCGTCAATAACTAGAACGCGGTGCGACATGAATGAGACCTCGGATAAAACGCAACAAACAAGCGACTGGAACAGCCTGTCTTGAAATCGACCGCCGGCTCGAGTGGCTGATCTCATTGTCAGGCGTCGCGTCCCGTCTGTCGATGGCCGGAAGGAGTGCCGATTGCGAGAGGGAACATCTCCGATAACACCATGGAGCCTCCAGATGCTTTGTTGCCTGCAACTTGGAGTCCTGGTTGCACTCGGTTGGATGGCCAGTCACGGGGTCTGGAGTGTCCCTTCTGTGGACGGTGCTTCCTCTGAGTAGCGCGAGGTGCGCAGCATCGTCAGCACCAGTGCCTCCAGGTCCTCGGGCCGGAGCCGGGCCCGCGTAAGGAACTGCGTTGGACCCGGTGCGGCATTGTCGAGCAAAGCGGAAGTGATTTCGCGTTTGGAAAACACCACCATGGGCAAACGGGCCAAACTCTCATGCTTGCGCAGCCAGTCCACTACGTTGAAGCTGTCGCCCTCGGGCAGACCGATGTCCAGCACGAGCAAGTGCGGTTGGAAGTTGAAGCACCCGTCCAACGCTTCCTGCAGCGAGTGCGCAAGGTGCGTGTCGATCGCATCGCGCGTGAAGATAAGTCCGATGGTTTCCGCAAGCTGCACGTCATCTTCGACGACCAGAACCCGGGCGTTCTCGCCCGGCACGCAGAGCACGCGCGCCAACTCCGCGAGCAGCGCGTCCTCGTTCGCTCGGTTGACCGCGAGTGCCGTTCCACCCCGCGCGTCGGTGTCCTGCGTTGGCGGGGTTGCGGCGCCGTATTCCACGGCTAGGCGGCTATCCACGCTCACCAGGACCATCGGAGTGCGCGACTCCGGCCGCAATCGCCGCAGCAAGGGGAGAGTATCCCACCCGTTCATGCCGCCGATCGATGTGTCGAGCAGGATCGCCTCGACTCCGTCGTGGGCCGCAGCCAGCGTCTCCTCCACCGTGGTGGCTTCCACCACCCGGAATCCGTGACTGCTCAGCATCTGCGAGACGTAAGGCCGCGAAGACGGATTGGCGTCGGCCAGCAGAATCGTGCCGTGGCCCGTCTCCTGGTCCAGCGTACCGCGCGGCGGCTCAATCGGATCGGGCTTGTAGGGCAGGAACACGCGGAAAGTCGATCCGCGGACCGGATTGCGCTCTGCCCAGATACGGCCCGAATGCTGCTGCACAATCGTTCGGCAAATCGCCAACCCCAGCCCGCTTCCGCCCTTCTGCCGGGAGTCGGACACATCCACCTGCTGGAAACGCCCGAAGATCGCTTCCAACTTGTCGGCGGGAATGCCGCGCCCCTGGTCGATCACCGAGAGCGTCACCCCGCTCGCTCCCGGACGCAGCATCACCGAAACGGTCGAGTCGGGCGGGGAGAATTTGACCGCATTGGACAGCAGGTTGGTCACCACCTGGAGCAAACGATCGGGGTCCGCGGGGATTTCCGCCTGGGTCGTGTCGTGGATCAGCTGCACCCCGGCCGCGTCGGCCACGGGGGCCATGCCTTCAATGGCTTGACGGATGGTTTGCGCCAACTGTACGTGGCGGAAGGCCAGCGGCTCTTTTCCGCTTTGGATCCGCTCCAGATCGAGAATGTCGTTGATCAGGCGAACCAGCCGGTCGGAGTTGGTCAGTGCGATCCGCAGCAGGTTGGCTGACTTGTCGTTGACCTGTCCCAGCATGCCCGAGGAAAGCAACCCGAGTGCCCCGCGAATCGAAGTCAATGGCGTGCGCAGTTCGTGGCTCACCGTGGAGATGAACTCATCCTTCAGCCGGTCGAGCGCGTAGCGCTGGCTGATATCCCGGAAGCTGAGTACCGACCCCGAGAAGTGTCCTTGCTCCGCAATCGGCGTGAGCGCATATTCGGCCGGGAAGAAACTCCCGTCGCCGCGGAAGATGGCGTCCTCGCCCGCCACAGCCTTCTGCCGCCCGTACGCGCGGCGCAGCGGACACTCTTCGCCGCACCTGCGATTCAAGGGAGCCGCCCCATGCAGAAGTTCGTGCACCGGCCGCCCCGTAAGCGTCACTGGATCCGCGCCCAGCAGCCGTCCTGCGGCCGGGTTGGCAAAGCTGATCACGCCATGCCGATCCACCCCGCAAATTCCATCGGCCACCGAATCCAGCAGGATCTCCTGTTGCCGGTAAAGCTCGTCCGCGCGGCCACGCTCCTGGGAGCGAGCCATCATTTGTCCCAACGAAGCTGCCACCGTCTCCACCGCCGCCAGAGCCTCCCGGTCTTCGCGCAGGCTGAAATGGCAATAGAACTCCAGGACCGCGAGCACCTTGTTGCCTTCGCGCACCGGAACCGCCCACCCCGACACCATCTCGTTCTTCAACGCCGATTCAATGCGCTGCGAAAGCGGCTCCGCCGCCAGTTCTTTGACCCATACCGCGTGGCCTTCCTGCCATGCCCGGCCCGGAAGATCGATCCCCTTGACCACCCGCTGGCCCATGCTTTCCTGGATAAAGGTCTCCGCCTGCCGCCCCGGCGCGGCCCAAGCTGCGCCAAACTCCAGACGCTCCTCGCCTTCATTGACCGCCCATTTCACCGCCATATCCCAGCCTTGCGAAACGCACAAGGCCTCCAGAATGCGCATGCCCGCAACATCGGCGGAGGCATTCTCCCCCACAATCTGGCTCACGACCAACTGCAGCGCAAGCCGGTGCTCGCGCTGCTTCTGTTGCGTCACGTCGCGCATCAGGCAGCGGACCGCCAGCGGATTGCCCGCCCGCTGCCGTTGGCTCAGGCTCAATTCCAGCTCCAGAACACGGCCGTCCTCGGTGTGGTAGCGCACCGGCGCCCGGTCCACAACTTCTCCGTCCAAAGCCCGCCGCATCAGCGTGGAGATCTCGTGCTTGCAGCTCGGTCCGAAGAGATCTTCAAAAGATTCCACATCGGCCAGGTCGCGGGAATTCGTCTCGAACGTCTTCCGTAGCGCCGGATTTGCGTAAAGAAACTTGCCCGCCGGGCTCAGCGTCGCAATCATCTCGCTGGAGTTTTCAAAAAGGTCGCGGTAGCGCTCCTGCGATTCACGCTGGGCCTGATCCTGCCGCAGCGTTTCGCTTTGGTCGATCGCCACGCCCACCATCCCGGTGATATTTCCCTCGCGGTCACGCAGCGCCGAGGTGTGCAGCGTGATCGGAATCAGCTCCCCATCCTTGCGGCGCAACTGCGCGTCAAAACTGGGTACCTGGCTGGGGGGAAGCTTGCGTACGCATTCCATATACGTAACCAGGCGCTCGGCGCGTGTCGAAGGAACGGGCCCTTCCATGCCGCACAGCCTTTGCATCTCAGCGACAAGCCGTTTCCCTTCGCCTGGTCCCAGAACGTCAAAGGTGTACCACACCTTCCTCAACTCGTCGGCATGGAAGCCAAGCATCCGCTCGGCCGAAGGATTCACATAGCTCAAGCGCCCATCGAGATCCACGGTGACGACGGCCGGCCCGGCCGACTCAAACAAATCCTGAAGCGGATTGGGAACCGTCGGCGCGGCGGCAACCGGCGTTTTCTGTTGACCGGCCAGGAGGCGGAGGCACACCACCAGCGCCGCGGCTCCGCATGCAAAGAGCACGAGTCCGTCGAACCGGTGTCCCAGAAGCAGCCGCACAGCAATGGCGACCACGGCAAGGGCGATCGACAGCACGGCCAGGGCCGGCCACAACAGAAAAATTCCTCCGCGCACTGAGGATGCGGGATACTCGGGAGCCGGACTCTGATCGACGCTGGCGCTTTCCTGCATCCATTCTCCCGGGCCGCGGTAAGAACCCGGGAAATGCGTCCATCGACAGACCTGGCGGAGACCTTCTCCTCTCTTCCTCCGGCAAACTCCGCCGCAGGCACGAGGAAGATCACTCGCAGGACTCTGGGGAAACTCCGCAAATTCCGGTTCAGCTTTACTTCAATACCATCGGCCTGTGCGTACCATCAAACGAGCCGCCAGCTGACTGTATCGATCATGGATGCTTGAACAACGCATGAAGCACAGGCTGCGCGCCTACTTGACTGGCGATTTAGTAACTAATATATAGCGTGCCCCACAAGAGTCCTAAAAAATTCGCGCCGGGATTGAAGATGAAACGCAAGAGTAACATGCGTTTCCGGAATCGGGTTGACTCAGCTCCCCGGGAGTTAGAACCGTCGCATCCGATCCCCGGCCCCGCCTGCCTAACAGGAACCCAGCCGTATACTGGCCTCATGCTGCGCTCCCGGCTCTCTGGCTCGTCCGTTCCTCCCTCTTCCTTTTTGCTGATGGCCGGCGTCCTGCTTGGCCTGGCGTTGAACCCGCCAATCGCCGGCGCCTGGGGCGATACCGGTCATCGCATGATCAATCGCCTCGCGGTCGCTGCGCTGCCATCCAGCGTCCCGGAATTCTTGCGCTCCGGCGCGGCCATCCACGAAATCGAGTATCTGGGCCCCGAGCCGGACCGCTGGCGTTCCCCCGCCGAACCGGAACTGAGCGCCGCACAAGCTCCCGAGCACTTCATTGACCTGGAACCTGCCGATGCGCTCGGTCCGTTGCCGCGCCGAAGGCTGGACTTTGAAGCCAAGGTCTTTGCCGCCGGCCAGCGTCCGGAGAAGGTGGGCTTGCAGCCCTGGGAAGCCACTGAGATCTGGGAGCGGCTGAAAGCCGCCCTCCGGGAATACAGGGCGCTGCAGGCCGCCCACAAGGACACGCGCGGAGTGGAAGCCGCCGCCATCTTCTACGCCGGGTGGCTTGGCCACTATGTTGGCGACGCCGCGCAACCCCTCCATACCACCGTCAACTACAACGGGTGGGTGGGGCCCAATCCCAATGGCTATACCGCAGATCACAAAATTCACTGGCAGTTCGAGGGCATTTTTGTCGACGCCGCGATCCATGAGCCGGACGTTCGCTCCAGGATGACCGAGCCCAAGGTCGTCGAAGGGGACGTCTTCGACAGCTACGTCGCCTATCTCCGCCAGACCAGCACCCATGTGGAGCAGGTTTACCAGTTCGAGAAAGCCGGCGGCTTCACCGGGACGGGCAGCGCCGAATCGCGCGCCTTCACCGCGGAACGCCTGGCTGCCGGCGCCTCCATGCTGCGCGACTTGATCTACACCGCCTGGGTTGATAGCGCGCAGCCGGTCGCCGATCCATTTGCCGGAAAATGATCCGCGGTGAATGCATCGGACCTCGAGCAGGATAAGGGAACCTCATCCCGCGCTACGCCGGAGTACTGCAGGCTGGAGCGCGGGAGGCTGGAGCGCGGCCGGGGATTCATCCCCGGCACAAAGCTTTGGAATCAACGGGGCTTTAGCCCCGGAGGCACGCTCTCTCGCCATCGCACGATCGATCAAATGGCTCTCTCCGAAGCCCACGAGCCCGGAGTGCACCCCATCAGTCGCCCGCTTCAACCGCCGCGATGGCTGGGATGCGGCGCAACACCATCGTGAGCATCCCAGTCAGAATTAGCACCGTGGGTACGGCCAGAATCACCCAGGCAAGCAGCGCCTGGCCGGCCAGAGAACCCATCTGCGTCACCAACTGAACCGGCGCCGCATGCAGCATAGCGGAAACTTGGAAAGGCTGTGTCGTCCGAGAGGCCATCAGCCATCCGCCCATCCGGACCAGTGGCACAATCAGCAGGAACTGCAAAGGCATCACCGCATAATTTGCCGCCTGAATCGCAGGTTGATTCAAATCCAGAACCAGGGCCAATGCCGCGCAAAGCAAGGTGGGAATGCCCAGCAGCGGAATGCAGCCCACGGCAAACCCCAGCGCAAGGGTGAGCGCCAGGCGGCGTGGCGTGAGCCCCTGCTGAAGCCACAAAGACGCGCTCTTCTTGAACGAATCAACCGATTCGCGCGCTTTCCCGCGGACTCTCAGGGCTCTCATGGTCATGGATAGGCTCATATCACCCTCAACATAGGCTCTACGTATCAGGGCGATCAATAGATTGGATGTGAATTCTCGGGTATTGAATCAACCTGGATAGTAAATATATGAGGAAAATCCTTCCCTCGGAATCACTCAAAAGGGGGATCGCTCACCCCATGCCCAGCAAAAGTCCCCGGGTTCGCATCTCCGTCAGCACGCGCTCCACCTTCCAGTCCAGCGCCCCGGTGCCATCCACGATCAAGTCGGCGTGCCTGGCCGTCGGCCGGACGAACGCCACGCTGGCTGGCCGCACTGTCGCCTCATACTGGCGGCGAA
>Ga0302319_10022878_pt1 | contig 11183 bp, 7 predicted proteins | sample Bog_T0_2_FD_203319 | JGI IMG/M metagenome (GOLD analysis project Ga0302319, IMG submission 203319) | Peat permafrost microbial communities from Stordalen Mire near Abisko, Sweden - Bog_T0_2 | ecosystem: Environmental > Terrestrial > Soil > Wetlands > Peat | place: Sweden: Abisko, Stordalen Mire...
AATAATAACAGCTGGAACTGTGGCGCGGAAGGCGTCACGGACGACCCGAAGATCAATGCATTGCGCCGCCGGCAACAGCGCAACTTCCTAACGACATTATTTCTGTCCCAAGGCGTGCCCATGCTGACGGCCGGGGATGAATACGGGCGCACGCAAGGCGGCAATAATAATGCCTATTGTCAGGATAACGAAATCAGCTGGTTAAAGTGGGAGCGGGGAGAGGATGCCAATCGTTTGACGAGGTTCGTTTCCGGGTTGACAACGTTCCGCCAGGAGCATCCGGTTTTCCGGAGGCTGGATTTCTTCCGGGGCAAAGCGGTACGCGGGAGTAAATTCAAGGATGTGATCTGGTTGAATGCCGAGGGCAAGAAGATGACCGACAAGGAATGGGATTCATGCCATCGCTGCATGGAAGTTTTCCTCAGCGGCCACCTCACCGGCATCCAGGGCGAAATCATCCATGACGACTTTTTTCTGATTTGCATCAATGCCCATCATGAGTCAGTGACATACCATCTGCCGGCCCTCGGCGCGCAGGCAAAATGGGAACGGGTATTGGATACCGCCATCGAAGAGGGGTTTCTCCCAACGAAGGATGAGGTTTTTGAAAAAGTCAGCATCGAGGGGCGGTCCCTAACGGTTTTAAGGCTGAAGGAACCGGAAAAGCTAAATCGCGCGGCCGTGATGGATAATTTTTAACAGCAGATTCATTTTTGGTTTTTGGTTAACACTTCAGAGATTTCGCGCCGCAGGGCACTGGGCAAGAAGCCCGTTTGCGGGGACGGTGCGCAGGCGGCGACAAACTGGTCAACGGCACTCCCGAGAGAGGTAACCACGGGGACGGCTGAAGGGTGAAGCTCCGGGTGCGGAGTGCCGAAATTGGGGGCAGTTGGTTTGACCTGGTTTGACCCGACGGCCCCCCGGGTTGGCGACTCCTTAATTTGGTCTGACCCAAAGCGGTCCGTTCGAGAGGATAACGTATTACAGGGGACGCCCTGGTCAGCGGCATGCTTAGCGGCGGCACTTCCAGATGGTTTGTCAGTGGCACTCGCACGAGCCATTACCACGGAGGACATTGGGACTGGAGCTGGTGGTTGCTGGCGCCTGGGCAATAGATCGTCAAGAGCACCCCCGCGGTCTGTGTTCTGCATGCATTCGGCCGTCACGGCGCTGATGGATTCAATTCCGTTCCGGTGGCGGGGGGCCGGTTCGGTTTTTTGACTCGCCGCGCTTTGGAGGATGCGGCGGAGGGCGACAAGGTCGCGGGTCAAACTGTGCAAAATGCGCAACTGGGTGCGGAAGGTTTCGTTGTCCCCGCCATCCCACCTGGCAAGGAGTGCGGCGTGGCGCACGACCAGCATGGTGGCCATGTTTTCAGTGAGTTTGCCGCAGGTAGCGGGGTCCCATGGGCCGGCATCGACAGCGAGGTCGCGGGCTTGTTCGAGCAGATCGAGGCGTGTCTGCCATTCGAGGAGTCCACCGTTGCGCCATTCATGGAGGTTCTGTTTGCTGATGGGCTCACCGGCAAAGTCGCGGGCCAGCATGGCCTGGACATCGGGTGCGGCATTGAGCCAATCGAGGAGGGTGCCGCCGTCCTCGTTATGGGAGAGGCGGCAGTTGAGTTCGTCGCGCAGGGGGCGCGGCAGACGGGCGATTTTTCCTTTGCGAAGCATAATTATTTATTTTATTATTATTCACTATGACGTCGCAATAATAGCGCGCGGTTGCACTTTGTCAACCAAAAATTCACTAAGGAGACCATTTTGGCAAATTTTTGGGGAAATCGATTCGTAACGCTCTGGCCAGCCATGCAATTCCGGCCGATCCCCCCGCCCCATACCACGATATTTGCCCACGGCTCAGAACCTTTTGCCATTATGTTTTAATTTTTTGGTTGCATGAGCTTTTTTCAAGTGCCCAAGGAATCGCCAATTGAAAGCACTTCCCGCAATTTATTCGCCAGCAGAAGGGGGGTGAACGGCTTTTGGAGGAGCGCTGCGCCTTGCTCCAGCGCGCCTTGATACGCGAGGGCATTTTCCGCGCAGGCGGAGGCGAACAGTATTTTTGTTTTGGGGGACAAGGCCCGCATGCGACTGGCCAGTTCCATGCCGGTCATGTCCGGCAGCAGGACGTCGGTGAACAGCAAATCGATGGGGCCGGGGCCGTGCTGTTGCTTCAGCTTCAAGGTTTCAAGACCATTACCCGCCGCCAATACCGTGTACCCCAGTCGCCGCAACAAACCCACAGCCATGGCACGCAATGCGGCATTATCCTCCGCCAAAAGGACGGTTTCGGTGCCGCGTGGCAACTCGGTTGAATCCAGGCGTTGCCGCGGAGCCGGCGTGGCCGCGGATTCAACCCGGGGCAAATAGGTTTTAATGGTGGTCCCGTGTCCCAACTTGCTGTAAACGCTCATATGCCCGTCGCTTTGCTTGACGATGCCGTAACAGGAGGACAAGCCCAGGCCGGCACCCTCCCCGATGGCTTTGGTGGTAAAAAAGGGCTCAAACAGCCGCGCCTTGACCGGCTCGCTCATGCCCGTGCCGGTATCCGTCACGGCGAACATCACATAATCTCCTGGCGTGATTTCGGATGCGGGAAAGCGGCTGACATATTCCTGGTCCAAGGTCACGTTCGCCGTTTCCAGCGTTAGCTTGCCGCCGCCGGCCATGGCATCGCGCGCATTGAGAACCAGGTTGGTGATTAACTGTTCAATTTGAGCCGGGTCCGCCCGCACCGTGCCGAGCGCGGCGGCGGGGACAAACTGGACGACCACCACGCCATTCATGAGCGAATCAATGACACTCTTCATATTTTCCATGACTTGGTTGAGGTCCAGCAGATCGGGGTTCCGAAATTGTTTGCGGCCATAGGCCAACAGTTGCCGCGTCAACCCGGCGGCGCGCCCGGCGGCCTGATTGATCTCGGCCGCATTTTCGCGATGGCAACTGTCGGCAGGGAGGTCGCGCAGCAACAGTTCACACTGGCCGAGGATCGCGGTCAGCAGGCTGTTGAATTCATGGGCGATGCCACCGGCCAGCCGGCCGACGGTTTCCAATTTCTGGGACTTGAGCAACTCGGCTTCGAGGCGCTTGCGGGCCGTGATGTCCTGGCGCATGACAATCAGGCCAATGACTTTGCCATCGTGGTCGCGGACCGGGATTTTATCCGTTTGAACCCAGACGGTTCTTGCGTCCTTGTCTTCAAGCGACTCGACGATCCCGAGCCTGGGCGAACCCGAACGGACGATTTCCAAATCTTCCTCCTGGTCCCTGGCAGCGTCTTGGGGGAAGACTTCGGCCACCGTTTTCCCCTCCAGCTCCGCCACAGATTTGCCCCAGGAATCAGCCAGCCGTTGATTGGCCCGCAGGAAACGATTGTTGGTATCCTTTAAACAAAGCAACGCGGGCAGAAAGTTGAAGAGCACCCGCAGCTCGGTTTCCCGCCGTTCCAGCACCGCGTTGGAAATTTGCAAGTCCTGGGTGCGCTCATCGAGGCGCGCCAGGGTTTCCGACAATTGCGCGCGGCTGCTCCGCGCGGCCAGCAGGACGAAGATGCCCGCGCCAAAGGCCACCAGAATGTTGCCCGCGCCAAACGTGATCGCGCTGGCTTGGATCCAGCCAAAGCTGCCAAAGGTGGCGCTAGCCTGCCCGCCAGAAAAGCGGTAACCGAAATTTTTCAAGGTTTCCGCCGTGCTGGCGACACGCTCAGTCCGGGGCGGAATTTCCCGGTCCATGAGATCCATTGCGGCATTGAAATCGGAATCGGTCAGGCTGCGTACCATTCGGAATTCGCCGTCCAAGTCATCCACCGCGGTTTCAAGATCGGCGGCCAATTGCCGGCCCTGGCCATTGGGAAAGAGGGTCAGGATATTTGCCAGCTCGGCGTGGATCTGACCCGCATCGGTTTCAGCGGCTTTTCGCTTGGCGGGCCGGTCGGTCTTTTGGGCGAAAAGAAATTCGTACGAATGCAGCCGATAGATGGCCAGATTCTCCTGCAGGGAGGCCAGTTCCTTGAGCGCAGGCAGTCCCTGGTGTTCCAACAAACGGGCCGTGTTCATTCCGGTTCGGCAAACGACGCGGAGCGTGATGATCTGGACAATCGCAAAGATGAAAATCAACAGCACAACCAGCAGGATGCGGCGGAACGCGGCCGCGAGAAACCTGATCCGCTCGGCGCGGACGAGGGCACCCTGAAGTTCCGGTGTTGCATCGGCTGGCATATTGGTTTTATTGGGGGCGCGCCGGGCGCCCGGCGGCTCAGAAATTCCCCAGTTGCTTGACGTCCTTCAACCGGGTGTCGGCTGGCACGAAGGCAATGGCGCCTTTCGTGGTGCTAACGAGCGCCACGAGAGCCGAAATATCGGATGCAGACTTGGGCAGTTTGCCGCGACCCGAGAAAACCATGCGTTCCCAGAAGGTCTCAAAATGGCTTGCGTCCATGCCGCTGACGTTTCTCAATTCCAGGTCGGTCTCCCGGGTCGGGTCGGCCAGCACCGCAATGACCACGCTCTGACCGTCCGGCCAATAGGTGGTCTTGCCGATGTAAATATCCTTTAAGGCCGCCGCACTGATGGTGTCCAAGGGCACGCTATTGTTGGCAATGATCGCCACGCCACCGCCCGGCGCCGCCAGCAACGAACCGGACAGACAGATGGCGCCAGCCAAGGCCATTTTGAAAAGCGGACATTTCATAATGAATGAATGGATGGGTTGGCCTTAGAAACTAATGGTGGATTTCACGCCGAACAGCCACCAGCCTTCGCCGTCGCGCGCCGGGTTGGCCACGTTGTTGAACAACTGGGCGGTGCCGCGGATGTAGTGGGCTTCGACCTTGAACAGCCACCACCGGGTGGCATCAAACCGGAGTGAAATGGCGGCGTCCTTTTGCGACGCATCGGAGGGGAAGGCCAGACCGGCTCCGCCCCGGTTGCTGGCATCCGCGTAATATTCGCTGTAATAGCCGCCCATCTCGATCCATTTGTTGAAACGATAAGCCGCGCCGGCATACCAAGTGTCCGGGTCGATCAGCTTCTGCGAGAGGGGCTTCCCGCCGCCGGTGTTTTCGTAATTGATCCGAAAGCGCAAATACTCTGCCTGGAGGGTCCACCCGTGCCAGAGATATTCCAGCGAATAATGCTGCGTCAAGGGCGAGCCCACGCTTTGCCGGCCCTGATCGTTAACAAAGGTCAAATCCTGGTCGTAGTTCAGGGCCACGCCCGCGCGCAAACCGTTCAACGGGGTATTCCACCACAGTTGCCCGCCCCCCATCTGCGGCGAGTTGAACGAGGTTAACGGCACGAATGGCGGCAGGTTGGCTTTTTGCAGCGCCAGGCCGCCATCCAGTTGGGGACGTTGGAGACCATAATATAATTCGTAGGAAAGGCTGCCGGCCCGGTCCAGGGAAAAGGTTCCGAAGAGTTCACCGCCATCGATGGAGACATAAAAGTCCCGCCAGCGGGCGTCGTACATGCCTTGCGGCAACAGGATCGAGGTTCGCGCCAGATCAACATCTTGTATGTCATTGTAAATTCCCTCCGGGCGGCGGATGCGCCCGCCCCGAAAGCCGAGATAGTCGGCGACCTTGTATTCGAGCAGCGCATAATCCAGGACCACGTCATAATCACCTGCGGGGCCGACGTCGTAGGTGAAAGCCTGGGCGGCGATGCGCGTGCGCGGGAAGGGGTTGAGGGAAGCACTCAAACCCGCCTCGGTGAATTTGAAGCTGCCGCTTGAACTGTCGCCCAAGTAATTGTACCTGCTGGAATACAAAAACCCCTGGCTGGCAAATCCGTGGAATTCCATGGGCGGGCCGTTGGTGCCGAAAAATTTCAGGTCAAACGCCTCGATGCGGCTGCCGCACAGGACAGCGAGCAAGCCCAGCAGCGGCAGGCAGTGACACGGTCGATTCAATTTAAGTTTCACGGGTTATACGGTTACAGCTTCCAGTTTCATTTTGAAACTGCTCACGGCCCTTGACCACGAAATGCGTAACTTGTTGCCAATCAACGGGCGGATTTTCAGTTCATGGAAAGGTTCAGTTGGGACTCGCGGCCGCATTTTTCGACTCGGGGAATGCCCTTGACGCCTGGCGGATCATTTTGTTTAAGGAAGTACCGGAGTTTCCTTCAATTCACGGGGTGGCACAGGCGGCAGGCGCATATGCCTGTTCCCGGAATATGGCGGGCCTGTTTCGCCATCCAGCAGCTCGCGCACTTTGCGGGCCAGAATCGCCGGCGTATAGGGTTTGGGGAGGAATGCCATGCCGATATCCAGCACCCCGTGGTGGGCGATGGCCTCATCGGTATAACCCGAGGTAAACAGGATTTTTAATTCAGGGTAGGTGGTTTTGAGCCAGTCGGCCATGGCCTTGCCGCCCATCTCGGGCATAACCACATCCGTAACGACGAGTTGGATCGTCGAGCTGGTATGTTCATTGACCACCCGCAACGCTTCGAGACCGTTGGCGGCGGACAAGACTTCGTAACCTTGGGCCAGGAGGATGCGGCGCGCCAAATTTCTCAACGAAGGTTCATCTTCCACGATGAGCACCGTTTCCACGCCGCGGGGTGGCGGCACGTTCGGGGCGGCCTCGGCCACGACTGCCAGCTGCTGGTCGACACGCGGGAAATAAATCTTGAAGGACGCACCCAGACCAGGCTCGCTCTCAACCGCGATATGGCCGCCGGATTGCTGGACGATTGAGTGACAAGTTGAAAGTCCCAAACCGGTGCCTCGGCCGGCGGGCTTCGTGGTAAAAAAGGGCTCAAACACATGCCGTTTGACTTCTTCGGACATGCCGTGGCCGGTATCCGTGACGACGAGCGCGACATATTGGCCGGGGTTGGCCGGGGCCGGGGGACGAACGGAGTCACCCTCGAAGACGACATTTTCCGTGGTGATGGTTATCTGGCCGCCGTGGGGCATGGCATCGCGGGCATTGACGACCAGATTCATAAGCAGCTGCGAAACGTAACCGGGATCCGCCTTGATGCGCCCAATTCCCGGGCCGGGCAGATGCTTCAAAACGATGTTTTCGCCGATGAGCCGGCGCAGCATTTTACCCAGGGTGTGGATGGTGTCGTTGAGGTCGAGCACAACTGGTTGCACGGTTTGTTTGCGGCTAAAGACGAGCAGCTGGCGGGTCAATCCTGAAGCCCGTTCTACGGCGAGCCGGATTTCCTCCGTGAATTCCTGGAGCGGACTGGCTTGGTCGATATCCGTCGCGATGAAATTCAGGTTTCCCATGATGACGCCGAGCATGTTGTTAAAATCATGCGCGATGCCGGCGGCAAATTGGCCGATGACCTCCATCTTTTGCGCCTCAATAAACTTTGCCTCCAGCCGACGATGATCAGCGCGCGATTCAACTTCCTGCATGGCCCGGCGCACCGCTGGTGCGAGCCGGAGGAGCCGGTCTTTGACGACGTAATCCGTCGCCCCGCTCTTGAGCAAATCGATGGCCTGTTCTTCGCCCAAGGCTCCGGCAACCAGGATCAGCGGCAATTCCGGCCACCGTTGGCGGACGAATCGTATGGCGTCCAGGCCATTGCAATCCGATCGCGAATGACCGGAAAGAACCAGGTCAATGCGGGCGCATTCGAGCGCCGCGATAAAATCAGCCCGGTTCTGCACCGTTGTCATCTCATGCGCGATGCCGGCCGATTTCAGTGTGGCTTGCACCAGCGCGGCATCGTGGGGATTGTCTTCCAAGTGTAAAATGTGAAGTAATGATTTCATAATGCTACCTTTTCACCGACCGCACCAATCGATCCGCTGAATGAATAAAGACCGCGACACCGCAAGGGGAATTACTCCCGGCGCGAGGTCGACAGCGATGGCCGTTCATGGGTGCGGTTTTTGGGTTCCGTACGAAGCCGGTCATAATGGACGATTTTCCCACTGCAAACTTCCAGCGTTCAGTATGCAATCGGTCAAAAGAGGCTGGGACTATACCTTTTAAACCAACCCAATTTAGCCAAAAAGATTACCTTTGTTGTCAAATGCCACGCGAAATATACCGCTGGCACAAGCAAATCACGGCCCTTTCAACCACGCTGTCAGCAGCGGGCCGGCGGGAATCCAGCGGGCACGGACTTGCGGCGGGGTGACGGTGAAATCCGGCATCAAACTTTCTGCGAGATAGATGGTGCCGTTGCCGTAGTAGCAGAGGGCCGGACAGAACAGCATGCCGGGCAGTTGGTCGCTCGTCAGGTTGAGGGTAGTGAGATTAGTCGCGCCGGAAAACGGGAATGGATTCAATTCCACCGGGGCGCCCGCTTGCAGCACGCGCACGACCTCGGCCATGAGCGCGGCGTTGGTGGTGGTGACAGGCGTGCCGAATTTATATTGCCGGGACGCGGTCATTTGCCGAAACACAGCCGTGCGCCAGTCGAACGGCGGCTGCCTGACATTGCGGTAGGGAATGTAAGCGGGCATCTCGGAACCGCAATCGGCCGCGATGTAGGCGGTGACCGGCTGGCCGGGAATGGCTCCGACTTTCGCGGGATTGATGGAACCCATGAGGCCGATGACGGTCTGCGGTTCTGTAAAGGCGAGTCGCAGACAGGCCTCCTCGTAGTCGTTCACGTAAACCTCGCCGCCGCCGGTCAACGTATCGTGTAAATATCCGGGGTGGGCTGAAGGCGATTGTGCTCCCTGGGTGTAAAACGGCAGGCCGGGGTCCGGGCCAGCGGCTTCCTGGTGTCCAAGAAAAAATCCAACCGCGAGCATCAGCAGGGCTCCAAAACCCATGAGCCCGATAACGGCGGAAAGAATGATCCAGTGTTTTTTAGTCATCTCATTCTATCTCGTTAGGTGGAAATAACATATCCAAGCCGGAGTTTGTCCAGTTTCCAAGAATCTGCTGGCGAATCTCTGTATCCTGGCCGTTACACACCGTCAGCAACAGGCTGAACAAAACAATTGCAGGTATTAGTTTCATAATGCGATCGATACTGCCTAAAAGTATTACTCACCCGATTTCAGTTATGCAGATTGACCGCGGGCGGTGTGGCTGATGGCGCCATTTTCGTGCCGGTAGCAACGCCCTGTCAACCTTAATTTCAACAGCTGGCATCATATTTACGCCCTGTTTCCAGCGGCCTTACCGGGGTCTTTGATTGCCTTAAATAACTGCAAAAGTAAAAGGGAGGTAGACTTTTAGCCTGCTCCTGTTTTTTATGGCTTTTGTGAATTTTTGCGGCTAACCTTTTTTAAATTTGCCGCCGGTTTTTAAAAAAGAATCAAAGGAAAGGAAAACCATGACGAACGAACTTGCCAACCGGTTGGGATTTCGCGCGTCGCCCAAGGGCAAATTATTGCTGGTGTTTACGCTGGTTTTTGTGCCGGTATTTTTGTTGACGGTCATCACCAGCGTGGCCGTCAAGTTCATCCTGCCGGAGTCTTATGCCAGCACCGCGCGAATACTGGTGCAAACCGACCAGCCGCCAACCATAAAGGGAGTAATCCTGCCGCGAGCGATGGCGGACGATCCGGTCCAGTCAATCATTATTCAAATTTTATCGCAAGAGGTGCTCAAGCCCGTGATTGATAAATTAAAACTCAATGATCGTTGGGGCAAAAGATATGCCAACGGCACAGCGCTCAACACCGTCGAGTCGCTGGATATTCTCAAACAGAACGTGCAATTGAGTCCGGTTAAAAACACCCGGCTTATCGCCATCACGGTTTACAGTGAGGACCCGAATGAGGCGGCGCAAATCGCCAATGCCATTGCCGAATCTTATCGGGATTACCGTCAACAATTGGAGCTGGAATCAACACACGACTCTATGGAAAATAATCACGAGGCAGCGGCGCCCACGCTGGCGAAGGTGCTGGTACAAATCACGGATACCGCCGAGCCCGGACGTGCGCCAGTGAAGCCCAACAAAATGCTCAATATTGTTGTGGGCATCATTTTCGGAATTTTGCTGGCCGCGGGGGCGGGAACCGGAATTGCGGGCCTGTTGTTTTTCCTCGACCGGCGGCGGGCCAGGAGGTTGTGCTAACCCAACTTTCGCATAGGGTCAATCCTCCGAGAAGAGGTACTCCAGGTCCGTGGCGGTAAGGCTGCGGGCGAAGCCTTCCTCGCCGAGCACGTCGGCAATGGTCTTGGCCTTGCTCTGTTGCAATTCCCAGATTTTTTCCTCGACGGTGCCGGGGGCGATCAGGCGGTAAGCGTTGACGGTCTGGGTCTGGCCGATGCGGTGTGAGCGGTCGATGGCCTGGGCCTCCACGGCGGGATTCCACCAGGGATCGTACAGCACGACATAGCTGGCATTGGTGAGATTCAAGCCGGTACCGGCGGCGCGCAGGCTCAAGAGAAACACGCAGGCGCCGGTTTCCTTCTGGAATTCGCTGACGACGGATTGCCGGTCCTTGGTCTGGCCGGTGAGGACATGGGTGCGGATGTTATGGGCGGCGCATTCCTTCTGGAGCAATTGCAGCATTTGGACAAACTGGGAGAAAACGAGCACCTTCTGGCCGTCGGCCACAAGGGAATCGAGCAGTTCGAACAAGGTTTCGGTCTTGCCGCTGGCGGTGTCGCTGCCGACGAGGGACGGATGGCAACAAATCTGCCGGAGCCGGGTCAGGGCGGCGAGGACATGCATCTTGGACTTGTTCAGGCCCTGGGTTTCGACGGCTTTCATCACCTGGTCGCGGCTGCGGCGCAACTCCGCCAGGTAGAGCTTGCGCTGTTCCTCGCCGAGCGGGCAATCGCGGCGTTCCTCGATGCGTTCGGGCAGATCCTTGGCCACGTGCTTCTTCAACCGGCGCAGCAGGAGGGGGCGCAATTTGGCGGAGAGCCGCCGCCGGGCAATGCGTTGCTCGGACTCGGCGTTATCGCCGCGGGGTTCGTAGGTGTCGAGGAACTGGTCCTGGTTGCCGAGGTAACCGGGCTGGATGAAATCGACGATGCTCCACAAATCCAGCAGCCGATTTTCCAGCGGCGTGCCGGTGAGAGCAATCTTGTGCTCGCATTTCAACTGTTTGACGGACTGGGTGACCTGCGCTCCGGGATTCTTGATAAACTGCGCCTCATCCAGGATGACGGCCCGGAAGGAGAACTTGTGGAACTCCTCGAGGTCGCGCCGGAGCAGCGCATAGTTGGTCACGATGATATCGTGCTGGGGGATCTGCTTGCGCAAATTGTGCCGGGCGGCGCCGCTTTCCAGGACG
>Ga0302319_10022880_pt1 | contig 11182 bp, 10 predicted proteins | sample Bog_T0_2_FD_203319 | JGI IMG/M metagenome (GOLD analysis project Ga0302319, IMG submission 203319) | Peat permafrost microbial communities from Stordalen Mire near Abisko, Sweden - Bog_T0_2 | ecosystem: Environmental > Terrestrial > Soil > Wetlands > Peat | place: Sweden: Abisko, Stordalen Mire...
TTCCACACAACAGTTTGCGCCAAAGAGAGGACGGCCTTCGCTATGACAGAGTGTAACCAATCCAGCTTCGGATTTGAAGCCTGCGGAAGGCGGGAAATCGTGGCTTCAAACATATATTCAGCTATCTCTCCCCGCACCCAGGCGCTTCTCCAGGAACCTGCGCTCCGGCTCGCTCACAACCAGCGAGAGTGCCTGTTGGTAGTAAGTAGCCGCTTCCTTCTCTCGCCCCAGCAATCGGAGTAAGTGCGCTTTAGCGGCGGGCAGTAAGTGGTATTGAGAAAGTTCCAGCTCATTCAGTAACTGGAGGCCTCGCTCGGGACCTTCCACCATGGCTACGGCGATAGCGCGATTCAGGAACACGACCGGCGACGGATGCACACCCAGCAGCAAATTGTAGAGGCCGGCGATCCGTCGCCAATCGGTCGGGGTTTCCGAGTGGAGTGCCGCGATGGCAGCCTCCAGCGCATAGCGCGTGTGCCCCGCACCGGCATTGAGGACGACATTCAGTAGCGCGATGCCCTCCTGAATCTGCGCCTGATTCCACTTACTGCGGTCCTGGTCGTCGAGCAACACGATATCGCCGGCGTCATCCGTTCTCGCATCCCGTCGGGAGTCGTGCAATAACATCAGGGACAGCAGCGCTCTGGGTTCCTGCCGGCCGGGTATCAACTCAACCAGCAGCCGGCCAAGACGAATCGCTTCCGTCGAGAGGTCTTGACGGGTGGCCGCGTAGCCCTCGGTGAAGATCAGGTACACCGTCGTTAAGACGGCGTCGAGTCGTTGAGCAAGCAAGTCATCCGGGGGAACGCGGTAAGGAATGCGCGCATCGCGGATCTTGCGCTTGGCGCGGACCAGGCGCTGCGCCATGGTGGGAAGGGGAACCAGAAAACATCGCGCGATTTCCTCCGTCGAGAGTCCGCAAAGCGTGTGGAGCGTGAGCGGAATTTGCGCATCCAGCGGCAGCGCGGGATGGCAGCAGGTGAAGATCAAGCGCAGGCGGTCATCGGCCAGCATGGTGGCGGACTCCTCGAACGAAACGGATTCGACCTCGTCTTCGATCAGCCGGCAGAGTTCCGGCAGTTTGTCGCGGAACCGGATGTTGCGCCGGATGCAGTCGATGGCTTTATGCCGCGCGGTGGTCACGATCCACGAGCGCGGGTTTGCCGGCACCCCGTGAACAGGCCACAGATTCAGCGCGGCCACAAAGGCCTCCTGCATCATCTCTTCCGCGAGGTCGAAATCATGCAGAAGTCCAATGAGGGCGGCGAGAATGCGGTCGCCGTCTTTGCGGTAGAGGGATTCTACCGGTGACATGCTAGGTGGCGGGAACCAACCAGATGGGCCGTATCTCGATGGAGCCTACTTTCGCGCCGGGGATGCGAGCCGCGATGCCAATAGCTTCGTCCAGGTGTTCTGCGTCGATCAGATAGTATCCTCCCAGTTGCTCGCGGGTTTCGGCGAATGGACCATCTGTTGCGAGGGTTTTTCCGTCGCGAACGCGAACCGTAGTGGCGGTGGCGGTGGGTTGCAGCGCGTTGCCGCCCTTGTAGCTTCCGCTCTCCATAATGCCACGCGTGAACTGGCCGTATTCGGCATGCATTGACGAGGTCTCGGCTTCGCTCATCTTCTTTTCTTCCGCCTCGGCGTGATAGATCATCAATAGGTATTGCATGTGCTTCCTTTCTGTACTGTAGTCGAACGGCGAAGGAGGAAATCGACAGCGGCGGGAAATTATTTCGCTGTATGATGGATCACTTATGCGATCTCTCGTATTGGCTCTGGCGTGCTTGTCGGCGCAGGCTGCGCCGCCGGTCGTTCTGAAAGCCGCGCGCCTGTTTGACGGGAAATCGAACACGCTGGTCAAGCCCGGCCTGGTGGTGGTGGCCGACGGGAAGATTCTGGGCGTGGGTCCCGGCGCGGCGATTCCCCAGGATGCGGTGATTTACGACCTGGGCAATGCGACTCTGCTGCCCGGCTTTATTGACGCGCACACGCATCTTTCGGGCGTCTACACGGATGATTGGAAGCAGGGGGAGATCGATGTCCTGGAGAAAACCATCCCGGAGCAGGCGCTGGACGCGATCCCGAACCTGAAGGTGACGCTTCTGGCCGGTTTCACCACCGTCCGCGATGTGGGTTCGAGCGACTATATCGACGTCGGCCTTCGCAATGCCGTCCGTGATGGGAAAATCATTGGGCCGCGCATGCTGGTATGCGTGCATGCCATCGGATCCACCGGCGGCCATTGCGATACCACGGGATTTCGTGCCGGCCTTTTCGGGCGCGAAACGGATCCCACCGATGGAGTGATCAACGGTCCGGATGAGGCGCGGCGGGCGGTAAGGCTGAATGTGAAGTATGGGGCCGATGTGATCAAGACATGCGCCACCGGCGGCGTGCTCTCGATGGCGGATTCGGTGGATTCGGCGCAATTGACCCAGGAAGAGCTGAACGCGCTGGTTGATGAGGCGCACGCGCTGGGGCGTAAGACGGCCGCGCATGCGCATGGAGCCACGGGCGCGAAGCGGGCGATTCGGGCGGGGATCGATTCCATCGAGCACGGAAGTTTCCTGGATGAAGAGGCGTTGCAGATGATGAAGGCGCGCGGGACGCGCTACGTGCCGACTCTAATGGCTCCGTGGTGGCTGGGCGAGCGCCTCGAAAAGGGAGCTTATTACCCGCCGCAGATTGCCGCCAAGGCACGTTTGGCGATCGCGAGTTTGAACAAAACGTTTCAGCGGGCGCTGGAGCTTGGCGTGATTATCGGGTTCGGGACGGATGAAGGCGTCTATCCCCACGGGAAGAATGCGCATGAGTTCGCTCTGATGGTGGGCCTGGGGATGAAGCCGATTGATGCGCTGAAGACGGCTGCCAGCGTGGATGCGGATCTGCTGGGGATGCCGGGCCAGATCGGCACGCTGGAAAAAGGCAAGTTCGCGGATGTGGTGGCGGTGCCGGGCGATCCCACGGTCGATATTACCGCGACCGAGCGCGTGCTGTTTGTGATGAAGGATGGAACGGTCTATCGAAATGATCGCGCGCCGGAGACGGCTACGCGGTAAGACGGGCGAATCTGACGAACGGGCTCTCCCCAGTAGTCCGCAGTTTGGGCCAACCCGATCTGCGCAATATACCCGTCCGGACGGATGAGGATCCGATGGCCGTCCGGCGTGACAAGCTCGCTCGCGTGGGTACCGCGCAAATGATCGAACAGCCTGCTGCCATCTTCTAAACGAGCATCGGGCATGCGATCGCCGGGATGCAAGCTTCCGAGTGCAATCCCCGAGGAGAGTGGGCTGCTCCGGTAATGCAATGCAAGCTGGTTGGTGGCATCGCCGCGCTTGATGGACCTTGTTTTGAGCAGCCGCTTGCTCAAGCCGAGCACCGCCGCGGCAACGGGTAGCCGCTCCGCCTGATAGGTATCGAGCAGCGAACCGACGCCACCTCTCACGGCATGCGCGAGTTTCCATCCCAGGTTGTAGGCATCCTGGATTCCCGTGTTCAGCCCTTGCCCTCCAGAGGGCGGATGTACGTGCGCGGCATCTCCCGCCAGAAACACACGCCCCACCCGGAAGCGGTCGACCATACGGACCGACGGCCGGTAGACGGAACTCCACGCGACGCGGCCGACCCGGTGGCCTGCGATTTCAGCCGGTACAGCCGCGGCCTTCGACGTGAGTTGGAACAGCCCTGTGTGCGGCAGCGGGCAGAGCCCGGCGAATCCGCCCTTCGCGAAGGGCCACAAATGCCATTCGCGCAGGTCGAGGCCTTCGATCTCGACGTCTGCGACCAGCGTGGGCTTCTCGTCGATCGATTCCCCTTCGAGTCGCAGGTCCAGTGCTTTTCTGACGGTGCTGTGGCCGCCATCGCAGCCGGCCAGGAAATCCGCCCGCACCAGTTCGCCGGTGGAGAGAGTGGCTTCCACGGAACGCTCATCCTGAGTGAAGCGGGCAAGCGCCGTTCCGAATTCGACGTCGCCTCCCAGTTCCGCCAGCCGGGCGCGCAAGATAGCTTCCGTGCGCGATTGCGGCACCATCCAAAGATTCGGATAGGGCACGGATTCCGACGGCCGCTTGCAGGAACCGAGCGAGCCCGCTCTAAGCGAGAACGGACCAACGTGGATTTGGAACTTCGGATAAAGTGCTCCGACGGTCAGAATGGGGGCGATCACGCCAAGATCGTCGAAGATCTCCAGCGTGCGCGGCTGAATGCCCTTTCCGCGCGATCCTTCAAACGGCGCGGCGCCCGCGTCAATCAAGCGAAATGGAATTTGGCGGCGCGCGAGCTCGATGGCCATCGTGAGCCCGGTGGGTCCCGCGCCTGCGATTAAGATGGTAGTTTCGTACATTGTACGAAACTATCGTAATGGTACGGTGTACGAATGTCAACCCAGAAAGACACCCCGAAACAGAAGCTGTCGCGCGAGAGGATCGCCGCCGCCGCGCTCGCCCTCGCCGACCGGGAAGGTTTTGCGGAGGTCTCGATGCGGCGCGTTGCGCTGGAACTGAGGGTGGGAACCATGAGCCTCTACTACTACGTGAAGACCAAGGACGATCTGGTGGCTGCAATGGACGACGCGCTGATGGCCGAAGCAATTGTGCCATCCCTGCCGAAAGATTGGCGGCGCGCGATTATGCTGATTGCCCGGCGGACGCACGGCATATTCACGCGCCACCCCTGGGCCCTCGTTTCGATGTTATCCGCTCCGCCCGGTCTCAACGCTATGCGGCATATGGAACAGTGTCTGGTGGCGCTGTCTGAAACCAACCTGACCGGGAAACAGAAGATGACCCTGCTGGCGTTGGTGGACGACTTTGTGTTCGGCCACGCGTTGCGCGAGGCCGGCGGCGATCAGGATGTGGACTCCGAATTCGCGGCTGCCCAAATCGCCGCCGGGGCATTTCCGCAGATTCAGAAAATGTTCGCCGCCGGGCGCGCGGAAGCGCGGAAAGACCGCTTTGAACGGGGATTGCGAATGCTGCTCGACGCGTTCTAAACGTGATTGCCATATAATGCTTGCGTGCGTATCACTGCGAGGTTCACGGGGTTGCTGGTCCTGGCGGGCATGGCTGCGGGCAACGCCGCGGCGCAGGCCACCAGTGGCTGGAATTTGATTTGGAGCGATGAGTTTAGCGGCGCGGCCAATACGCCGCCTGACCAGACCAAATGGACTTACGACCTGGGCGGCGGCGGCTGGGGGAACTCGGAGCTCGAAACCTATACCAACTCCACCCAGAACGTGTATCAGGATGGCCAGGGGCACCTGGTGATTCAGGCGTTGCGGGACTCCCAGGGCAACTACACCTCCGGCCGCATCAAGACCGAAGGGCTCTTCTCGTTCTCCTACGGCCGCATCGAAGCGCGCATCAAGCCGCCCTACGGCGCCGGAATCTGGCCGGCTTTCTGGATGCTGGGCAGCGACATCAACATCCCCGCCGACAACTGGCCGGTGTGCGGCGAAGTCGACATCATGGAGAATTTCGGAGCAAATACCAGCGGCGGGAATGACGGCGGTTTCAACCACGGCTCGCTGCATGGGCCGGGCTACACGGGCACGGGGCTCACCGGCCAATACACCTTCCCGAAAGGCCAGTCGATCTCGAACGATTTCCACATCTTCGCGCTGGAATGGGATCCAGGAAGCATCCAGTTCTTTGTGGACGGCAACCTTTACGAGACGCAGACCTTGAGCGCGCTGCCGGCGGGCGATACATGGGAATTCAATAACACCCAAAACCCGTTCTTCATCATCATGAATGTGGCCGTGGGTGGGATTCCGGGCTTTATCGCCAGCCCTTCGGGCACGCCTTTTCCGCAGCAGATGCTGGTGGATTGGGTGCGCGTTTACCAATCCGTGCCCATCGCGGACACCACGCCCAGCATCGCTCCGGGAGGCGTTTTGAGTGCGTCTTCCTCTCTGGTGAATGTCGCGCCCGGCAGCCTGGCAACAGTGTACGGAGTGAATCTGACGGATACGGTTTACGCGAATCTATTCGACTCCAGTACCGGGTCGTTTATGACCAGCACGGGCACCGGAATCAGCGTGGAGGTGAACGGCGTCGCCGCGCCGCTTGTCTATGCGTCTTCCACTCAAATCAACTTTCAGGTACCCTGGGAAACCTCGATTACACCGACCGCGCCCCCCTCGGTGCAGGTCGTCCGAAACGGAGCTCAAAGTAACATCCAACCCGTGACTCTCGCTCTTGCCGCGCCTTCCGCATTTATCACTTACGCGAACAACGCGGCCATTTTGACGTGCTACAACGACAATAATGTTGTGACGGCCAACGCGCTCTGCACGCTCTACGGCAATGGGTTCGGGCCGAAGAATTCGGCATCCGTGGATGGCGTACCCGCCGTGGTGCCCTCCGCGGGCATTTCGGGACTGGAGGTTCCGGGCACGTGCCAGTTGAGCATTGACGGAATCCCCGCCGTGGTGACTTACTGCGGCGCAGCACCCGGCGAAGTAATCGATCAGATGAACTTCACTTACCCGGCGGGCGTGGCGGTTTCCCCGACGCCCACTTACGCGAACCTGACGGCAAACGGAATCAGCGGATATTTCCTGATCCCGTCACCTTCTCAGTAGACTAACCAGCCACAAACTCTCGAATCGCCTCGTTCACTTCCGCCGGTTTCTCGTGAACGACCCAGTGCGAGGCTTCGGGGAAGCGTTTGATGGTCAGGTCGGGAACGCACTGTGCGAGGCCATCCAAATTGCGCGTTACCAGAGCGATGTCTTTTTCGCCCCAAACCACGAGCGTGGGAACCTTCACCGTCAGCTTCGACATGGGGAATGAGAAGAACCCGGAAGGTTCGCCTCTTCGAGCGCCTTCGCCGATCGGACCGATCTTCGAAGCCCGGTAGAAGTTGAGCGCGCCGGTGAGCGCGCCGGGTTGGGACCAGGCTTTCAAATAAGCCGCGCGGTCTTGCTCGGTGAAGTACCCGTCTTCGATCCCTTGAGCCACCAGAAGCTTGTCGAGGAACGCGAAGTTGTCCGCGGCCAGCACTTCTTCGGCCTTCTCCCCTTGCAGCATCAGCATGTACTGGCTGGCCCGCTGCTGGGCGTGATCGTCGCGCAGCAGCCGGGTGAACACGCCGGGATGCGGAGCATTGATGATCACCAGTTTCTCCAACTGTTCGGGGTGTGCGATGGCGAAGGCCCAGGCCACAACGCCGCCCCAGTCGTGCCCCACCAAAGTAAACTTCTCATACCCCAGATGCCGGGCGAGACCGGCTACATCTTCCACCAGATGCCATAAGTCGTATTGCTCAACATCGGTTGGTTTATCGGAAAGGTTATAGCCCCGCATATCGAGAGCCACAGCCAAATGGTCCTGGCCGAACTCGGAAAGCTGGCTTTTCCAGGCATACCAGAATTCTGGAAACCCGTGAAGGAACATCATCAGGGGTCCCTTTCCGGAAGCCACATAATGGAGACTGACTCCGTTTACATCCGCAACTCCGTCGGTGAAGTTGGGGGTCCGCTTTGCGCCGCTAGTCGTCATACTGCCCCTTAGAAGGCTGGGCCCCAATTTGCTTCAGGGCCGAGCTAAGTACTCAGCAAATCATCTCGCGAAAGCAGTCCTCAAGCGTGTCCAGCGCAAAGTCTGCTTGATCCTTCGTAATCACTAATGGCGGACTCAGTCGAAGGGTATTTTCCCCCGCCCCCAGTATCAAAAGTCCGCGTTCAAAAGCCATATCCACCATTTTGTCACGCTCTTCAGAGGCACGTTCCTTGGTGACCTGATCTTTCACCAACTCAATTCCCAGCATTAACCCCAGCCCGCGCACCTCTCCAACCAGCGGGAACCGGGCCGGCCACGTCCGCATGCGGTCCATCATGTGCGCACCCATGCGGGCCGCGTTATCCACCAGTTCGCGTTCCAGCAGCTCGATCGTGGTGAGCGCGGCGGCAACGGAAACAGGGTTACCACCAAATGTCGAAGCATGCGCTCCCGGGGGCCAGTTCATCACTTCGGCCCTTGCCACAGTAGCACTGATGGGCATGCCGCTCGCAATGCCTTTCGCGACGGTGAAAATATCGGGTGATACACCCGAGTGCTCGGCCGCGAAAAATTTGCCTGTTCGTCCCATTCCTGCCTGTACTTCGTCGAAGATTAACAGCATGCCATGGCGATGCGCAATACGTTCCAACTCTTCGAGAAACTTTGCGGGCGGCACAATATAGCCGCCTTCGCCCTGAACCGGCTCCACCACAATGGCGGCCACCTCGTCGGCGGGCAGGATGGTCTTCAGCAACTGCTGCTCAATCACCTGGGCGCATTCCACCGCGCAGGTGTCCGGTGTCTTACCGTATGCACACCGATAGCAGTAAGCGTAGGGCACATGATGCACACCGGGCATAAATGGTCCGAAACCGCGGCGTTGCACAGGCCGCCGCGCGGTGAGGGACAGTGAACCTAGGGTGCGCCCGTGGAAAGCGCCCAGAAATCCGATGAACTTATCGCGCCCTGTGTAATACCGGGCCATCTTAATCGCCGCTTCCATGGCTTCCGTTCCGGAGTTACCAAAGTAGACTCTGCGCGCATGCCCGCCTGGAGCAAGCGCAGCCAGCTTCTCGGCTAACTGGACCATGTTCTCGTAATAGAAATCGGTCCCGGACATATGCAGGAACTTAGCGGCCTGATCCTGCACGGCGCGCACGACTTTCGGGTGACAATGCCCGGTGGAGACGACGGCGATTCCCGCGTTGAAATCCAGAAACCGGTTCCCATCCACGTCGGTCACCATGGCGCCTTCGCCGCGCTCGATGACCAGCGGATAGCCGCGCGTATAGGAAGGGGAAAGAACACTTCGATCCCGGTTGATGATCGCCGCGGCGCGAGGGCCGGGCAGCGGACCTTCCAGCGATGGCAGGTCCATGCGGACAGCTTCCAAAGCATTCATAATGACGTTCTCCTGATTATTCTTACGAACGAGCGAGGGCCGCTTGGGTGGGAGGGGAGTTAGTCGGAGCCGAAAAGGCTGGGGCGGGCTATGCTGGGAACCACAGGCATACACACAGCTTACCTGAATCCGGGCGGCAAGGGATGAAAAATCTCTAAATCCAGCCGCATCTCGGTCGAAGAAACAAAACCCAGCCGCTCGTAAAGGGGACGCCCGAAGTCGGTGGCGTGCAGATACACGGTGCGGAGTCCATTGCCACGGCACCAGTCGATGGCGGTTCCCATCAACTGGCTGGCCATGCCCTGCTTGCGATATCGGGGCTCCGTGTAAACATTCAAAATCCAGGCGCGCTGCGGACGAGGGTCGCGCGGGCCCGGATAGAAAGGAGTCACGCTGACGCCTGTGCTTGCAGCGACGTGTCCGTCGCGCTCGATGAACCAGTGATGGTAGGTTCCGGCCTCAATGGCACGCGCGAAATAGAGGCGAGCTTCCTGGTCCATCTCAGCCAGCGATGCCTCGGAAAATCCCGTCTCGGCGAACATGGCATGGCGCTGCCGGACGATCGTTGGAACATCTTGAATCGTGGCGATTCGGATTTTGCGGTCAGCAGTGTTTTGGAAATTTGAGTCCATTGATAATCACCCACCCATCGTCGGCGCCGCGATGCGTCGAGCAGTGCACGTCATGTATCCCGGCGTCAAAACGGCCCGTCCGGTCGAAGAAAGCCTGTCCATACGCACTCACCGCCGCGCCTTCCGGTGCGCTCAGAACGCCATCCAGATCGTCATTCGTCACCACTTCAACCAGCTTTGAGCTGCCATCCGGAAACGCCACGCGCAGCGGCAGAATCTGGTGGCTGCCCTCGGCTCCGCCGGAGTGCGTGTAGGACGGGCTGATGGTAACGCCGCACACCAGAATGTTGTCCACGGGCCGCGTTTGGCCTGCGCTCAACAGATTGAGCAGGCGCTGATTCTTGTCGGGCGTGCAGGTGCCCGAGGCCGATTGGCTGGTGAACGAACAGCCGCAGCAGGCGATCGCCGCAAGCAACAGGGAAAGGGAAACACTGCGCATGAGCTTGGAAGTGTATCGCAAACTCCCCTACGATGCGCCGCCGTCCTCTGGTAGCGGCTCCACGTGAACGAACCGGGAAGCACTGGAACGGTTCGGATTCACCAGGACCAGTCTGCCGGGCCCGGTCCTTTGGGGCAGCGTTAGTTTGAGGGAACTCTTGCTTTCCCAAACCGTCTTGCAGACGATTTCAAAAGACGGAGCGCTGCCGGTAAACTTCACAAAGCACTCCGGGTGAAAGCCACGGCCACGCAAATGGATCTGGGAGCCCTGCTGCGGTCTTTCCGGAAGCTCCGTAATGGCGACAGCCAGGGCGAATTTGCACTGCGCCATTTGGCCGTCCGGGTTGCGTATGGAAAGAACGTTCGTTTCTTCCCATTGAGTCTTGGAGGGAAGACCGATATTGAAGCGCAAGATGTTCGCGAAGCCCCGTCGCGAATAGTCCTCGAGAATCACTTCCGGCTTGTGTTCTCCATCGGAATTGAGATCCAACGTTTGTGGCCGGATCTCCTCCCGCCCCAAAAAGAAGGTCGCGTCCGGCGAAAGATTCGACCCGGTGAGAGTCAATTGCAAGCTGCCCTGAACCGCCTCGACTCCGCGCAGTTGGGGACCCCGAACCCGCACGATTTTTCCCAATAGAAACAATGTGGCGAATATGGCGTTTAGCAGCACCAGCCAAACGGGGATATCGAAAACGTACTCGGCCCCCTCGCCGATGTCTATGAAGAGCATGACGAAAAAATAGCCGAGTGTGAGGGCGATGCCGAAACAATAGATGACACGTTCCCAATGAATCAATCCAAATTCCATGACCAAATCGGAAATCGACGCCCGGGCTTGCGCTGCGCCATCGGACCACCGTTCGTAGTTCAGATACGTGCCGAGCGCCGCTGTCAATAAAGAGATGAAGGAAAATGCGAGCACTCCATTGGGCAGCGGGGTTCGGAGGCCGCCGTCCAGCGCCGACAGGAGAATCGTTGCCGGCACAACGGAGACCACCCACGCGTAGAGTTGTAACCTCGACAGGCTGATCCGGCGGGCTCCCTCATCCGTCACCAACCGGAGCCACCAGGGATTGCGATCCTTTGCCTTTCTAACGCCCACCGGCAGACCGACGAGCAACCCAAGGACCGCGAGACCCATGGTAAGCGAGACCCACCGGCCATCCAGCACGGGACTGTGCCGCTCCAAAGTGCACTTCCAG
>Ga0302319_10022886_pt1 | contig 11181 bp, 13 predicted proteins | sample Bog_T0_2_FD_203319 | JGI IMG/M metagenome (GOLD analysis project Ga0302319, IMG submission 203319) | Peat permafrost microbial communities from Stordalen Mire near Abisko, Sweden - Bog_T0_2 | ecosystem: Environmental > Terrestrial > Soil > Wetlands > Peat | place: Sweden: Abisko, Stordalen Mire...
ATGGAAGAGCCTCTCGTACGGCTCGTGGCTTTCGAGCCCACCACGTTGCCGGTGTTGAGCGTCTACCTGAACACTCAGCCGGATCAGCATGGACGCACACCGGACGCGGGGCCATTTCTTCAGCGCGAATTCAAAGCTCTGGCCAGAACCTGGGCGCCGGGTTCCATAGAGCGTCACAGCTTCGATCGAGACGGAGAGCGAATCGTCTCTTATGTCGCGGACAAAATCGACCCAGCGGCAAACGGGGTCGCCATATTCGCGTGTTGGGGCACGCAAGAATTCTTTGAGGCAATCCAATTAAGCACACCTGTCAGCGATAACCGCGTCTATGCTACCAACCAGCCTCATCTGTATCACCTGGTACATCTCGATGGACAATATCCGCGATACGCCGCGGTGCTTACGGACATGAACACGGCGCGTATCTTCGTCTTCGGGCTTGACCACGTCATCGCAGCGGAGGAGGTGAGTGGGAAGAAAGTCCATCGAGTCAAGGTGGGTGGATGGTCGCAGGCCCGCTACCAGCGGCGTGTGGGGAACGCGCACCTGGAGCACGCCAAAGACGTCATTGAACGCCTGGCTCAGATTGTCCGCGAAGACAAAATAACCCACATCATCCTCGCTGGAGATTCGGTCGTGACCCCGCTCCTGGAAGATCAACTGCCTCGGGATTTGGTGTCCATGGTGCAGGTAATCAAACTCGATATTCACGCCTCCGAACAGTACGTCCTGACCGCCACACTAGCAAAGCTACAAGGGCAGGAAGCCAGTACTGGCGCGGAAAAGGTGGAGCGACTGATGCGGCAATACCGCGGTCGCGGATTAGCCGTAGCCGGGCCGCTGGAGACGCTTGAGGCACTGGCTAGGGGACAAGTGGAAGAACTGCTTATCAGCGGCGGGCTCGAGAAGGGCCATCCCCGGCCGGAGGAGGTGCAAGCCATTCTCGCGCCGGAGATTCCCGATTCAGAGGGGGGAACGAAGAGCGAAGAGCCAACGCAAGCGTCCGTGCCCGATCTGCTGGTGACCAAAGCCAAGCAAACCGGCGCAAGGGTGACGTTTATTGAAGACACGGCTTTGCTCGAATCGATCGGTGGAGTTGGCGGGTTCCTTCGGTGGCGCGAGTAAAACGGCCATTGCTTTGCTTGTCGAGAAGCATGTCCAAGATCACTGAAGCTACCCGCGATCATATCGCCGACGAGAACTTCGCATTCCCCGACGAACGCAAAGAACCCATCCATGACGCTGCTCACGTGCGCAACGCGATCGCCCGCTTCAAGCAGGTGCAAGGGGTGACGGATGCGGAACGCGATGCCGCCTGGAAACGGATCCAATCCGCCGCGAAGAAACACAACGTAGAGTTGAATGAGCGAGACTGGCGCGAACTCAGCTAATCCGCAGTTGCTCCTGACTTTGGCGAAGGACCTCGGTCTGTCGAAAAGCGCACTGCGCCCGCTCAATGTTGCAAGTCGCGGGGAGAGGGCAGCTGTGACGCGTCCCATCCGCCGCCGAGGGCTTTGACTAACTGAACGCTCGCCGTCATCTGCTGCATCCGGAGGTTGGTTGCCGTCCGCTGATTGGCCAAAAGAGCCGTCTGCGCAGCGAGCGAAGTGAGGTAATCGTCCAGGCCTGCTTGGTAGCGGTCACGGGTGAGTGCCAAGTAGTGCTGCGACGATTCCACGGCGGCGTTCTGCTCTTGAAGTTCCTGCGAGAGGACTCGCAGTGTCGACAGACCATCTTCCACTTCTTGAAAGGCTGCGAGCACTGTCTGTCGGTAGTTGGCAACGGTGCCCTGGTAGATCGCCTGGGCTTGGGCGTTGACGGCTTTGCGTTTCCCGCCGTCAAAGAGTGTTTGGGCGAGTGTCGAACCCACGGCCCAAACGAGGCTTGGCCCCGACAACAGGCTCCCCAGGGACGTACTCCCAGCGCCAGCCGAAGCGCCCAAGGCGATGGTCGGAAAATACGCAGCTCGCGCCACACCGATCTGCGCATTCGCCTCAGCAACGCGGCGTTCGGCGGCGGCGACGTCGGGTCGGCGTTCGAGTAGCTGCGATGGAACGCCAGTTGGAATTGTCATGGTCTTCGCGGCCAGCGCTGTCGGCGCCATGGAAAACGAGGATGGCAGTTTGCCGAGGAGCATCGCGATGGCGTGTTCGAGTTGTGCGCGAAGAATCCCGATGTCAGTGGCCTGTGCGCGCGCGAGGTCGAGTTGAGTTACGGACAACTCAATGTCCTGACCGGAGGCGAGGCCCGTGTCGACTTGGGTCCGTGTCAACTGGACCGACTCCCCATCCGCGAGCACGGCCGCGTCCAATAGGCGCTTCTGCTCATCCAGGAAGCGAAGCTGGAAATAGTCGGCTGCCACTTCCGCCTGAACCGTCAGGCGCGCGCTTTCGAAGTCGCCGAGGGTGGCTTGCGCTTCATAAGAGCTGGCCTTGACGGAGTTGCGAACGCGACCCCAAAGATCCACCTCCCAGGAAGCGTCAAAGGGCAACGAATACTCCGTCCTCGTGAAGGCACCCGGCGACGAACCCGACTCCGTCAACACGGAAGATTGCCGCGCCCGAGTGACAGAAGGGCCGGCGGTTATTAATGGGAAATACTGGGAACGAACCTGTTTCACCACGGATCGAGCGGCCAGGAAATTAGCGAGCGCCGCAGCGATGCTCTGGTTGAAGACCGTCGCCTGTTCCTCGAGGGTATTCAATTCGGGCTCCTGGAACACCTCCCACCACTTGCCGCGAATCAGGTTATCGCGAGGGTCCGCTGTTTTCCAGACTCCACGTTCGTCGATCTGAACCGAATCCGGCTCTGTAACTGATTTCGGGGGCAGTTCCTTAAAAGCCGGGGGCGTCTGGACTACGGGCGGCTGATAGTGTGGGGCCAGCGTGCATCCGGCCAACATAAACATGCCGGCGAGGGGCGATGCCAGTTTCCGGTTAACCGTAACGAGCAGGCTAAATATGACGTCGAATGACTTGTTCATAGTATTGCCCAGTTTCGCCCAGTAGACGCTCCGCTTCGGTCCTGCCCCGTTCCATGCACCTTCGTCACAGCGCCCGCACCCGCTATCCCCTAAAGATGTCGAACGGTTCGATTGTAAGAACCTTTCGTATGCCCACATAGCTTGATATTGCGGCAATGACGATCACCATCACAAAAGCGAGCGCCAGATTCCAATAGGTGATCATCGCCGCATAATTCGGTAACCGGGCGCGCGAGACAGCAATCACCAGCGTCACCAGGCCAATGCCCAGGCCGTAGCCAACCAGCGCCGTAAAGGTGGCCATGAAGAGGATCATGTACACCAACTCATGACCCTTCGCGCCGATGGCCTTGAGGGCGCCAAACTTGTCCAGATTCTCTAAAATGAATGTATAAAAGGTCTGGCCGGAGATTGACAGGCCGACAATAAAACTGATGGCCGTCATCATGAGAATGGTAGTGCCGATGCTGGTCTGATAGACGTAGAAATCGGTGATCTTCGATTTGAACTCCTCCTTGGTCATGGCTACATAACCCAACTCCGCCACCTGTTTCTTGATGCTCGCAACAGCCGCATCGTTCTTCGCCTGCAACAGCACGTAGGAGATCGTGAAACGCGTAGTCGGGAGGTATTGAATGGCACGGTAGTACGTTGTATCCTGGATTATGCACAGCGCCTGAGTCGGCACTGCCCGTCTGAGGCGTGATGCCATTTGGGACCCTCTGAGAATCCTGCGTTAAAACAGTAGGTCCGCGGAGTTCGCAGCTTCGCGGACCGATTCTCAGAAGCCACCCAAATGGTTAACGAACAAGAACAGAATAGCGACCGAAGGCCCTCCGAGCAAGGGGTACGTGATGTTATTCCGGAACCCAATAAAATCAATGCTTCCACGCCGTATGACTTCAACGGCAAGAATCTGACTCCCTACGGCGGGCTACTGCCGGTGATCACCATGCTGGAGAAACTCGGATTCCAGTCCCTGGTGGAACAGACGGTGACCTCGAAACGGATTCCCCGTGCCATGGACCTGTACCGTTTCGTGCTGGGTATCGTGCTCGGCCTCTACATCGGCTTTGCGCGGCTGAACCAATTGCGTTTCATCGCCCGCGACCCGATCCTGACGGGCATTCTCAAAGTCACCAAGTTGCCGGTGCAGTCCACCTTCTGGAGATTCGTCAACGCGCTGCATTGCAATGTAGCCCGGCAGATGCTGGTCATCATGCGGACCATGCGCGAACGAGTCTGGGCTGCGGCCAACGTGAAACTCGAGGTCGTCACCATCGACACCGACACGACGGTGCACACGCTGTATGGTCAACAAATGGGCGGACGCAAAGGCTACAACCCGAAGAACAAAGGCAAGAAGAGCTATCAACCAATTCTGACATTCCTCGCCGAGACGCGAGAATACGTGTGGGGCGAATTGCGCAATGGAGACCGCCCTACCGGCAAACAGATCCACGATCATCTGCGGAATGTCCGAGCGGCGCTGCCGCCCAGCGTGAAGCAGGTCTATGGCCGGGCAGATTCGGGCTTTTACTGCCGGGAAGCCGTCGAAGCGTATGAAGGAATTGACGCCCGGTTTGTGATTTGTGCACGCAAGACGACCCGGTTGGTCGAAGAACTACGCCAAGCCCAGTGGAAACCTTCGCCCAGGACCGATGCCGACGCGGAATGCGAATTCCGTTACCAGCCAGACGGATGGAGCAAGCCGTATCGGTTCGTGGCCCTACGCAAGCAAAAGCCACGCGAAGAACTGGAAGCCGAGGAAACCGAACAATACCAGCTGTTCGAAACCAGCCAGTACAAGTACCGAGTCTTCGTGACCGACATGAGCGATCCGATCTATTTTGTGGCCTGGTTTTACGGCCAGCGCGGTGGCGCCGAAAACCTGATCAAAGAGGCAAACAACGATGCCGGGCTGGCGGCGCATCCGTCCAGCCGCTTTGATGTGAACGGCAATCACTTCCAACTGGCCATGCTGGCGTACAACCTGAACTGCTGGCTGATGCTGTTCAACCGCGAGCCGCACGCAGACGCCACTGAACTGAGACACACGACACTGGCGACCGCGCGACTTCGGTTCCTGTTCGTGGCCGCCAAGATCTGGCGCCACGCCGGCCGCACTGGGGTGAGCTACAGCGATCACTACGAGGAGAAGAGCGTGTTCGAACGGTTGATGGATCGTTTGCGAAAGATTGCGCCGCGCGCCGGGGGATACGCCCCAGTGATGCTGCCGGCCCTGCGCTGAACAGGCTTGCCGCTAGGTCTTCGCGCGCTGTGCATAGAAAGTTATGCACTCGCGGCAAGCTCAACGAAGCATGTAACTTCGGAGCGGACCTTGGCGGGACTGGACTCTCGGGAGGACGATGAACTAGCGGAAATCGAACTGACCTACTCGATTCTGGATGACATCAACCAAGCGCGGCCGGCGTTCGGAAAGCCCGCCGTGTGCATAATCCAGGTGTATACAACGTTGGCACGCCGTTCAGTCCGTTGGAGGCGACTCTAGCGATTCCGACGATCACGCCGCGGTAATCGTTTAGTTCGAAAGTTGTGCCGATTTTCGGGTGGCCGAGCTTTGAGATTTCAGCATCATCGACAACAAGGAACGAATTGTCAGCGTAGATGTCCTGTATATTGCCCTGTTCGAGTTCGGGACGGCCGAATAAGCTCGCATCGTCCAGGCCCACAACAGTGACGGCCTGAAACGTGCCATCTTCGAGCTTGACCAGCGCACCTCCCATAAAGAGCGGCACCGCGTAGCTGACTCCGTCCATGCTGCGGGCGGCGTCGAGCACATAATCGGGCAGGGGAATCGCGCTGGTCGCCGTGTTGACCGCGGGATCCATGATCCACATCGTGGCGCCGATATTCGTGACCGTCGAATATGCGCGGTTCAGGACGCCAGCGAAGGTCGCGGTCATTTGCATCATCAGAAATACGGCGAAGGTGATTCCGATCAACAGAGCCGAGAACTTGGCCTTGTCATTGACCAGCAATTTAAATCCGATCCGCAGGATGCCGTTGTATCTCATGACGCCTCGCCGCCGAGCGCGACCAGGCGTTCCCATGGAAGCGCGCGCCGGGCGGATGCCTGGCCCGGTACGGCGCCGATATCGGGCGCCGTCGCGGCGGGAAGGAATAGGTCGCCCGGGGTTTGAGCTCGAAGACTATGCATTGCGTTCACTCTGATGTGCGCCAGGCGGTGATGCTATTGTTTTCCGATGAAGACATCCACCAGTTGGCCCGGATAAACCGAAGCGTCCTTTTTCTCGAACCTGAAGATTACCGGCAGTACGCGGAGGTCAACCCTCTCCTGGCGCTCATTCGACAGCTCGATTTTGGGTGAAACATAAGGCTGCACGCGCACAAAGGTCAGAGGAAGCTTCACGTCCGTACCGCGGATCGATAACTGGCCGAGGATATGGTCCGCGGCCGGCAGTCGCGAGACTAAGATCTCATCTACATAGCAGCGCACAAGCAGATAGTCCTGCGGCGCGCCCATCACTACTAACGGGTCAAAACCATTTGTGTAGGTGTCATAGGCCCCCTGAGTGGATACATAACTACCCGCTGATGCGTTGACGGCGAGGACGATTCCATTGACTGGAGCTTTCAGTGAAAACTTCTTCCGGAGCAAATCCGCGGCCTTGTAGCCCTGTGTCAGCGCCTCGTACTGCCGCTCCTGATTGACAATTATAGTGGTCCCAGGATTTCAGACCAGGCAATAAGCTAAGATTTCGACGGAGTCGTTGACAAGGAGAGGTCGATGACGACGACGAGAAAACAGCACAGTCCGCAGTTCAAGGCGCGGGTGGCGATCGAGGCGATCCGCGGCGAGAAGACGCTCAGTCAGTTGGGATCGCAGTTCAAGCTGCATCCCATCCAGATTGCGAAATGGCGGAAGTTGGCCCTGGAGCAAATGCCGGAACTCTTCGTGGACGGGCGGAGGCGCAAGGGGCCAGGCGCCGATGCCGAGAGCGACACGCTGTACCAGGAGATCGGGCGGCTGAAGGTGGAATTGGACTGGCTCAAAAAAAAAGTCGGCGTGCTCGATTGAGGAGATGCGGCCACTGGTGGAGCGGGACAACCCGGAGATCAGTGTGCGGCGCCAATGCGAGTTGCTGGGCGTCAACCGCTCCGGGTTGTACTACGAGCCAGTGGGCGAGAGCGAGGAGAACCTCCGGCTCATGCGGTTGCTGGACGAGCAGTACACGCGGACGCCGTTCTATGGGAGCCGGAAAATGACGGAGTGGCTGGTGAGCGAAGGCTATCGCGTGAACCGCAAGCGTGTTTCGCGACTGATGGAGTTACTGGGCGTGGAAGCCGTTTATCCGAAGCCGAAGCTGAGCCAGCCGGAAGAGGGCCACCGGATCTACCCGTACCTATTGAGAGACACGACGATCGCACGCGTCAACCAGGTGTGGAGCACGGACATCACATACATCCGGATGGCGCAGGGCTTCCTGTACCTGGTCGCGGTGATGGACTGGTTCAGCCGGTTCGTACTGAGCTGGTCGCTGTCGGTGACGATGGATGTGGAGTTTTGCGTGGAGGCGCTGCAGCGGGCGTTGCGGCGCGGCCGGCCGGAGATATTCAACAGCGACCAGGGGTCGCAGTTCACCAGCGAGAAGTTCACCGGGAAGTTGGCGGAGCGCGAGATCGCCATCAGCATGGACGGGCGTGGCCGCTGCATGGATAACATCTTCGTCGAGCGGTTGTGGCGCTCGCTGAAATACGAGGAGGTGTACCTGAAGGATTACGCGACGGTGACGGAGGCGCGCGCCGGCATCGCCGGCTACTTCCGGTTCTATAACCACCAGCGCCTGCACCAGAGCCTCGACTACCGGACGCCGGCGGCGTTGTACCTGGCGTGAGTGCGTATGCGATGATTGGGCGGACCAGAAGGAACGGAGCGTTGCCGGACTCGGGGACTCCGTCCCCGAACCCCTGGGATTTACCGCTTTCGCGCCAGAATAGTTGGATTACACTGGAGACACTGGAACGGAGGATAGGGCTCCGCAGGGATGCGACCCGAGCGCCGATTCCAGGGCCGGAATGGCAACGGGGCGGGCTTGCAAAGCCGCCCCCAAAACTCAACCCCACGACCCCGCTGGACATTAGCTTATTGCGGGCAAAAAATGGTCTTGACAATGGGGTCCACCATAAATGTCATAACTCCACGCACCCGCTTTCGTGAGATCCCACTGTCTGCGGGCCACATCCAGGGCCGATCCAGCCTGCCGGACTGCATCTTTCGCGGTATCGAGTACGTCCTTACTAATCGACTTCGAGTTCAGGTCATATGAGGCGACGCGCTTGTCGTATTGGTCGTGGGCCACTTTCAAGTTGGATTCGGCGAGTTCTACCTGCGCCTTGGCAATCTCCAGCGTCTCTTTCCTCGGCTCCGCTTTCAGCTCGTTCAAGAGTGAGAGCGCAGCTTCAGCCTGCAATCGGAGTTGTTCCGTGCTTGCGTTCTGTACGGACTCGTCGATCGTCAGCAGCGAACTGCCGGCCGACACGCGCTGGCCCTCGTGCACTAGGATCTGCGTGATCGGGCCGGCAACTTCTGGGTAGATGTTGATATTTGAACCGCTCGCCTGGTCGCTTTCGACAATGCCGTTGGCGTAGATTGCCCATTGATAAGGACTGGCAGTCGGTTTAAAAACGGGCGCCTGAGCTTTCCTCTCGCGGCCTAGGAGGTAGGCGGCCGTAAGTCCGGCCAGAATACCGAGTACTGAAATGGCAATGATAATCGTGTTTCTTATTGCGTGCCTTTGTCCGACGCGGTAATCCGGCCATCTTCCATATGGATGATCCGATCCGCGAACTCATTGATGCGCGCGTCATGGGTGACGATCAGGATACAGCGGGCTTTATTGAGGACCTTCTCTTTTACAAAGGCGATGATCATTTTCCCAGTGTCGCCGTCTAGAGAGGCGGTCGGTTCGTCGAGAATCATGATTTCGGGGCTGCTGACGATGGCGCGGGCGATCGCCACGCGCTGTTGTTCACCGCCCGATAGTTTCACGGGCAAAATCTCGGTCCGGTTCTTCAACCCGACGATTTCGAGGCACTTTCTTGCCTCGTCGATAGACTCGTTCCAGTCGTGCCGCTTCAAGATCAACGGAATGGCGACGTTTTCGGCCGTAGTCAGCCGCGGAAACAGATGGAAGTCCTGAAAGACAAAGCCGACTGTGTTGAGGCGGAAATCCGCCAACTCATCGTTGGTGAGAGTCCAGATATCCAGGCCCTTAACCATTACCTTGCCGGCGTTGGGCCGCAGGATCCCGGAGATCATGCTCAGCATCGTGGTTTTGCCGCTGCCTGAGGGTCCGACGATAAACAGCATTTCGCCGAAGTGAGCGACAAGCCCTGCAGCGTTCACGGCTGTCGTTTTGGTCTCTCCTTCGCCGAACCACTTTGTGAGATCGGTTGCTACAATCGCTTCAGAGACTATTGGCTCCGGGTTAGCGCCATCCATTGGCTTCACCGGACCGGCCTTTGAAGCGGCGTTCCCCTGTTTCCGTCCCCTCGAGTTTGCCGCGTAGCGGACGGCTGACCGAGGCATCTGTCCGCGCCTCCGGTCCATCTAAATTCGACGATGTAGCGTTACGGGCGTTCTTCACGTCCGCCTCGCGGTGTGCGGCCTTTGCTGTCCAGCAGTGTGATTCCTGTAACTTCGGATCGCGTCCAAGCCATCGACTCCCTCCAGGCACCTCGACCATTACCGGCGAGGATAGCCGGTCATGCATGCCCACTGAAGTGCGAGCAAGTTCCGGGCCACCACACGTACCCAGGTCGACTGCCCAGCGGTGTTGCTCCTGTGGGCGGGGCGGAGACGTTATCCGGGGCATCTGTGGCCAGGGACGAATCTCGCACTTCCGCGTGCAGATTGTGCACTTTGTGCGGCCGTATGTCCGCCGTGCGTCCCCCAACTCGCATATCGCGCAACAACGCCGCACCTGCCGTCCGCTCGACGCATTACGAAGGGGAACGACAGTCAACCACATCGTACGCATGTGGCGTGCCAATTGCTCTGTTGGCTGAGAGGAAAATAACCATGTCCCGTTTCTGGAACGTAGCGTTTTTGAGTGCCGCCTTGATGGCCCCAATTGCGATGACCCCGACGGCGTTGCGAGCCCAGGATCAGAAAGCCGCTCGCACGTATCACGACAAACAGCGCAATGACGATCATGCATGGAACGGCCAAGAAGATAAGGCGTATCGTATCTATGCGAAACAAAACCATCGCAAGTACGGCGATTTTTCCAAGCTCAAAGAGGACGAGCAACAGAACTACTGGAACTGGCGCCACGAGCATTCGGATGCGCTCCTCAAGATTGAAATAAAGTAATTTCAGCAGACTCGTTCAGCGGAATGCGGGTCGCTATTCGGAAGACGCGATTCCATGCCGGATGGCATATGCTGTCAGGGCGGCATCCGTATGGAGTCCCAGCTTTTCGGTGATTTTCTGCTTGTGGAATTCCACCGTCTTGACGGAGACGCCTAGAATCTGGGCGATTTCCTTGCGAGCCCGCCCTTCCGCAACCAACTGGAGGACCTCACGTTGCCTGGAAGTGAGATCCGCCGAGAGCTTTTTTGACCGTCGCAAGAAAGCCGCAGTTTCCGTGCCGAGACGTTCTTGGATAGCCGAACTGATGTACCTCCGGCCACTGTCAACATCATGAAGCGCTGTGACCAGTTCGGTCGCGGCCGACTGTTTCAACACGTATCCGGATGCCCCCGCCTCGAACGCCGCGCTCACAAAACTGAGGTCCCCATGCATGGTGAGGATAATCAGCTTCGAGTCGGGATTCGATTGCTTCAGGCGGCGCGCGGCTTCGATGCCGTTCAGGCCGGGCATGGAAATGTCCAGCAGGATCACGTCGGGGCGGTGTTTTTCCGCGGCCTCCAGCACCGCCCTGCCATCGCCGGCCGTCGCCACCACCTCGAATTCCGGCGCCAGCAGAGCCTTCAGTCCTTCCAGGAGAATGGTATGGTCGTCGGCAATCAATAGCCGCGGCTTATTCATGGCGTGCTCGATTCGGTGGCGACGGCTGCAGGATTTATTTCGAGAGGAATTCGGATTTCGATCCGCGTACCGTCACCGCGTTTTGGCGAAATCGCAAAGGTCCCGCCCAGGTGCCGCACCCGTTCCTCCATGCTGATCAACCCGAGCCCTTTTCCTTTGG
>Ga0302319_10022887_pt1 | contig 11181 bp, 9 predicted proteins | sample Bog_T0_2_FD_203319 | JGI IMG/M metagenome (GOLD analysis project Ga0302319, IMG submission 203319) | Peat permafrost microbial communities from Stordalen Mire near Abisko, Sweden - Bog_T0_2 | ecosystem: Environmental > Terrestrial > Soil > Wetlands > Peat | place: Sweden: Abisko, Stordalen Mire...
GCTTCGCCGTCCTCGGAGGCGACGCCGAAGCAATTCGTGAGCGGTTCGCCGCGAACGAGGAGTCGCTTCACTCGCTGCAAGAAACACTCACGAATGCGGTCAGTGCTCTCGCCGGACCCGATCGCGTCATTGCGACGTCCGACCTCGAAGTAGGAATACTCGAAGACCGTGGTGCTCGCCGAACGTTTCTTCGCCTCACCGATGAACAAGTGAGCGAGCTTCTTCGCTGATTTGGCGAGGACACGACCATGCTGCGACGAATCTACGGCATCGAAACGGAATATGGAATCACATTTTCCTTGCGGGGTCAGCGCCGACTTAGTCCCGATGAGGTTTCTCGTTTCCTCTTTCGAAAAGTTGTTGCGTGGGGCCGATCGAGCAACGTGTTCTTGGAGAACGGAAGTCGACTGTATCTCGACGTAGGAAGCCACCCCGAGTACGCCACGGCCGAATGTGACACGCTCGCCGACGTGGTCGCACAAGACAAAGCTGGCGAAGCAATACTTCGCGAATTGGTTGACTACGCCCAAGGTCAACTCGCGGACGAGGGCATTCGTGGCGACATCTATCTTTTTAAGAACAACACTGATTCGACGGGCAATTCGTATGGTTGTCACGAGAACTACTGCATCGACCGTATAGAGGACTTAACGCGCCTTGAGCAAGTTTTTATCCCTTATCTGATCAGCCGACAAATTTTCACCGGCGCTGGCAAAGTAGTCACGAACGCCAAAGGCACGGCGTACTCGATGAGTCAACGCGCTGAGCACATATGGGAAGCGATCTCCTCAGCGACCACGCGCAGTCGACCAATCATCAATACCCGCGACGAACCGCACGCGGATCCCGAGAAGTATCGTCGATTACACGTCATCGTGGGTGATTCCAACATGAGCGAGTTCGCCACGTACCTAAAGATCGGTACTGCCGCCGTCGTACTCGCGATGATCGAAGATCGCACGACGGTTCTGCGCGATTACAACATGGCGTCGCCTATCAACGCCTTACGCGACATCTCCTACGACCTCTGGAGTAAGGAACCAGTTCGATTAGTCAGCGGACGCGATATGACAGCCCTCGAGATCCAAGAGGACTTGTGCGAGCGCGCAGAACACTTCATCCAAAGCCGTGATGTCCCCGATGACCAGGTAAATGCCGTACGGCTCTGGCGAGAAGTCATCGAACAGTATCGAAGCGATCCCATGCGATTGGCCGACCGAGTCGACTGGATTGCGAAACTTCAGATCATTGAACGCGAACGTGAACGCTCCGGCGTCGAACTGAGTGATCCAAAGATCGCCCTCATTGATCTGCTCTATCACGACACTGACTTGCAGCGTGGTCTGTACTATCGGCGCCAAGCTCGAGGGCATTACAACCGCATGGTGAGCGACGAAGATATCAAACACGCTTCACAGGTGCCACCCGCGACAACGAGAGCACACATGCGAGGAAACTTCATCAAGGCCGCCAAAGAGTGGCATCGCGATTACACCGTCGATTGGGTGCATCTCAAGTTGAACGATGAAATGCAACGCACCGTGCTGCTGAAGGACCCGTTCAAGAGCAATGATGAACGTTTTCAAAAGCTTTTGAGTTCACTCGAACGACGCAGTTAGCCCGACTAACCTTACTTCGTGTCTAAAAAGAGCAGTACCTCCGACGACGGACCACCGGCGGAGCGCGAGATCCAAACTGAAGTGGTGACGCCAGAAGTCGCATCTGCTTCAGTGCCTCGTCGCAAAAAGTCAACTCGACGGACACTCATTGAGTGGTTGGTGGTCATCATCGCCGCTCTGTTGGTGTCGCTCGTCATGCGCGTGTACGTCATTCAGACCTACTTCATACCGTCAGCGTCTATGGAGCCAACGTTGCAAATTGGCGACCGAATCATCGTGTCGAAAATGAGTCTTGATTTTGGCTCCATTCACCAAGGTGACATCATCGTTTTTAAGGCGCCACCCTCCGAGCACTGCGGGACGTCGGTGCCCGATCTCGTCAAACGCGTGATTGCGCTGCCCGGTCAGACCATCTCGCTGTCGAAGAAGGGTTACGTCTACATCAACGGTACGAAGCTTGACGAAACTTGGTTACCCGAATCAAAACAGGGCACCACGTATCCCGGGCCGACCGGCACCACGTACAGCCTGAACAGTCCCTACAAGGTCCCAGCCAATCACTACTTCATGATGGGGGACAATCGAAGCGACTCGTGCGACAGTCGATACTGGGGACCAATTCCACGCTCTGATGTGGTGGGCCGCGCGTTCCTTCGAATCTGGCCTCTTTCGAGGTTTGACTTCCTCTAGGGCAATCGACTCGGACGCCTCTACACTGGGGCCGTGCTCAGTTTGAGTCCCATAAAAATACTCATCATCGTCGCGGTCGTGCTTTTGCTTCTCGGACCAGACAAATTGCCCGACGTGGCCCACCGTCTCGGGTCGAGTTGGCGAGCGCTCAAGAGGCTCCAAGAACGAGTCGAAAGCGAAGTACGAAGCGCCATTCCGGACCTACCAAGCACCAACGAGATTGCACGCATTGCTCGTTCGCCGGTCAACCTCCTCAATCAGCTTGCCGCCAATGTCGACGCGAAGGAAGAGTCTGCAGCCGCGGAAGCCTCGAAAAGTCAACCAACGGCACCACCGGCGAGTGAAGTACCACCCGCCCCCCCTTCTGAAACTGTGGCACCTCCTATCCCTCGACCTGAGAGCACTATCCTTCCTCCCGATCCTTCGTTGAATTAGGACAGCCATGCCGAAACTTCGAAACGCCGCCACCGGTATGACGCTGACCGAACACCTGGCTGAGGCTCGTCAGCGAATCATGATCTCTCTCGCGGCGATTCTTGTCTTTGGCACGGTGGCGTTTATCTTCTATACCCACATACTCAACGTCCTCCAAGAGCCGTATTGCCGCGCCACCCCAAAACACTGCCTGTTCCTCGTGACGGCGCCACTTGATGGTCTGACCTTGCGCATAAAGATCGCGTTCTTCGGAGGCTTCGTACTCTCCACGCCCGTCTTGTTTTGGGAGACGTGGCGTTTCATTACGCCCGGACTTAAGGCAAAGGAACGACGCTACGCCTTGCCGTTTGTCAGCGCATCGATCATTTTTTTCTGCAGTGGCGTCGTCGTTGCGTATTTCATATTTCAACGCGCGATTTCGTTCCTCGAAGCGATTGGTGGTCATTCCTTGATCACCGAATACAACCCCAATCAGTATCTAGGCCTCTTCATTCTGATGATGTTCATCTTCGGGCTGACCTTTGAATTTCCCGTTGTTCTCGTCGCACTCGAACTCGCGAATGTCGTGACGCCGGCTCGATTGTTGAAATCGTGGCGCTACGCACTCATCGCCATCACTGTTTTCTCGGCTGTCATCACGCCCAGTAGCGATCCGTTCTCCATGTTGGCCCTCGCCGTACCACTGGCGGTGTTTTACTTCATGGCGATTGGCGTGGGCAAGCTGCTAAAGAAGTGAGCGCCGACTATCGAAGCTCCTTCGTCGATAACTTAGGTTTCGGACTGGATGGTTTCCAACTCGAATCCATCGAAGCGATCGATCAACATGTCAACGTCCTCGTTAGTGCTCCAACTGGTTCGGGCAAGACACTCATTGCGAATTACGCGATTGGACGAGTTCTCAACCGCGGTGAACGAGCGTTCTACACCACGCCTCTAAAGGCTCTCTCGAATCAGAAGTACAAGGAACTCTGCGAACTCTTTGGCGAAGGCCGTGTGGGGCTTCTCACGGGCGACACGTCGATCAACCGAAACGGTGACGTGATTGTGATGACGACCGAAGTCCTGCGCAACATGTTGTTGACCGAATCGGACCAATTGCTGACGTTGGGTTTGGTGGTGCTCGACGAGGTCCACTATTTGCAAGACCCTTTTCGTGGCGGGGTCTGGGAAGAAGTACTCATTTTGACGCCCCCGGCGGTACGTTTCGTCGCCCTCTCCGCGACAATCGGGAACGCTCAGTTTCTGGGCGAGTGGTTCGAACAAGTTCGCGGTCCCACCAACGTGGTGATCGAGCTGACGCGACCAATTCAGCTCCATAACCACTTGGCGATTGTTCGACGTGGTCAACCTAACGCCGAGATACTGGATCTTCTCGACGGACCGCATCTTTCCAATGAGGCGCGACGAATTGACAACATGATGAAAGCGACGCGTCGTTTTCGCCCAGGTCCAAAATGGAAGGGACCCAAAGCAAGTGCACCTCCGCCGCCATTTCGAGCGCCGCGGCGAAGCGAGCTGCTCATCGCTCTTGAGCGTGACGACCTCTTGCCGGTGATCGTCTTCATCTTCTCACGAGCTGCGTGCGACGACGCGGTGCATCAGTGTCGTCGCGATGGTCTGCTTTTCACGAGTCCCGAAGAGCGTCGAGAAATTGAGATAATCGCCGAATCGCGGCTGCAGGGATTTTCCAGCGAAGATCTCATCGCCCTTGAATACGCTGATTTCATCGATTCGCTCCGTCGAGGTCTCGCCATGCATCACGCCGGCATGGTGCCTGCGTTTCGCGAGATTGTCGAGACTTGTTTCGAACGTAACCTTTTGGCGGTGGTGTACGCCACGGAAACCCTCGCGCTTGGAGTGAACATGCCCGCACGTTCGGTGGCGCTCGAGAAGTTCTCAAAGTTCTCAGACTCTGGCAACAAGTTCCTCACGAGTGGAGAGTTTTCGCAGATGACGGGCCGAGCGGGCCGTCGTGGTCTCGACGATGAGGGTCACGCCATAGTCTGCTTCGCCACTGACGTTGCGTTTCATGACGTCGGACGTGTCGCACTCGCACCGCCATCGGACCTGCATTCATCATTCCGACCAACGTACAACTTCACTGCGAACCTGATTAATCACTTTGACCTCGACACCGCCCTCGACGTCGTGCGGCGTTCCTTCGCGCAGTTCGAGACTGATCGTCGACCCGCAAGTTCGAAGCGCTCGCTTGGTGACCAGATGATTGCGCGACACCACGTCCTTGAGGAATTGGGCTACGCCAATCAATGGACGCTTAACCAACAAGGCCAACTTCTTCGTTCGATCTATCACGAATGCGACCTCTTGGTAGCAGAATCCATCAGCGCCGGTGTTTTCGAAGATCTGGAACCGGCGCAACTGGCTGGCTTGCTGTCATGCTTTGTCTTCGAGTCGAAGAGGACCTCGCGGACTCAAAACGCCGCACGACAAGTCACGACGAAAAAACGCAAGACGCTGAATGATCGTCTCGGTCAAGAACGGCGCGGCAGCTTGTCTGATCGGATACTTGAAATTCGCACGATTGCGACAACGATTCGCGACGTCGAGGACCGTTTTGCCGTACCCCACGCTAAGGAGCCTGACGGAAGATTTGCCACGACGATTGCAGCGTGGGCGAGGGGAGCGTCTCTTTCGACGGTGTTGGATTTGGCCGACGTCGAAATCGGCCAGACCTCGCCAGGAGACTTTGTGCGAAACGCGAAGCAGGTCGCAGATCTGTGTGAACAGCTTTCGAGGATGCGCCTTCTAACTGGCGTCGCTGACGTCGCTGCCGAAGCTCGAGATGCCGTATTGCGCAGCGTTGTCGCGGGTGCTTCCACCGTCCACCCTCGCGGGTAATTTCGCCTCTAATCTCGATACTCCATGCATCCCTACGCCACCGAAGAGTTCACCGACGCCGAAACGTCGATTCTCAGACGATATTTCACGAACCTCGAAGGCCCCGTGTTCGCGCTCGTGAATCTGCCCGAAGTGGTGAAGGGCGCGCTGTTCGCGAGATATTCCCGCTCCTCAAAAAGTCTTCGGCGTCTATTCCTTGACGAGTTTGTGGGCGACCTCGACCTCGCGGGTGACGTCACCATCGACGCCACGATTGGCTTAGAGCGTGCCGATGACCTCTATCAGAAGATCTTCTACGAATACGGTGATGATTCAGTCGCACAACTCGGTGGTGTTCATTTGGCGTGCGAACAGTCAAGCAACATCTTGACCAAGGTTCTCGAGCGTGGGCGATTAATGAGCTACCTAGAGCAATCAACTCGTTATCTTGGCTACGACAAACGCCTCGCCAACGGGCACTACCGCTTCTATCGCGATCACGACCTACTCGAATCTCGATTTGGTGCACGTTACGTCGGTGAGATGGACCGAATGTTTGACACCTATGGCGAACTCTTGCCGCGACTCACTGAGCATATTGCGAGAAAGTATCCCAAGACGCCCGATGACACGGACTTCGTCTACCGCCAAGCCATCCGCGCCAAAGCTCTCGATGCCGTGCGTGGTCTACTGCCCGCGAGCTCACTTTCCAACCTTGGCATCTACGCATCGGGGCAAGCGTATGAGGCACTGATCTTACGTATGCGCGCCCATCCACTCCCCGAAGTTCGTGATTACGCCGCACTGATGCTAGAAGAACTTCGAAAGGTGATCCCATCATTCTTGAAGCGGCTCGACGTCCCTGAGCGCGGCCTCGCTTGGACGAACTATCTCGCGACGACAAATGCCGCGACCACTGCTCTCGTGCGCGAGAAGACGGCAGACGAGGGACACGACACACCGGGCGAGAGCGTACGGCTGGTGTCTTTTGATTCTGACGGAGAATTGCGCGTCCTTGAAGCAATCGTGGCAGCCAATTCAAACGTTTCGCACGATGCCACGGTGCGCGTCGTGGCGAACATGTCGACCCAGGAGCGCGAGCGACTCATGAGTGCCTACGTTGGTCACCGTCAAAATCGACGGCACCGACCCGGGAGGGCGTTCGAGGCAACGGACTATCGCTTCGAATTAGTGACCGATTACGGAGCATTCCGGGACCTCCAGCGACACCGACTGCTCAGTATCGATTGGCAGCCCCTTACGGTCGACTTGGGCTACGACGTTCCCGAGGTGATAGTGGAAGCGGGCTTGGGACAGCGTTTCGAGGAGTCCCTTCATCGATCGGCCGCCCTGTACTACGACGTTCGCCCCGAACTACCGTCCCAGAGCCAGTATTGCGTCGCGCTCGCGTTTCGTATCCGCTACGAGATGCAGATGAACGCTCGCGAAGCAATGCACTTGATTGAACTTCGCTCCGGGCCTCAAGGCCACCCGAGTTATCGACGCGTGGCCCACGAGATGGCTCGCCTCATCAAGGAGCAGGCCGGACACCGAGCAATTGCTGAGGCGATGCGCTACGTCGATTACTCGGACATCGATCTCGAACGACTCGAAGCGGAGCGGACCGCAGAGCGAAATCGCCAAAATCACTAGGTTTTGGCAAACATTACGCATTCTTTATACTTAAGGCCCGCACGGATCGACGAAAAGGCTCTACACTGCCAGCGCTACAGAGAAGGAACTATATGGCAAGTGATGGCGACACGGATGAAGTATTCGATGAAGAGGAGCTCGCGGAGGGTTTTGACGAAGAAATAGTTGGCGAAGAGGATCTCGAAGACGTTGAAGATGTTGCAGATGTCGAGGAAGTCGATGACGTTGCGGTCCTCGAGGACATAGAAGAAGTATTGCCCGAAGTTGTGGTGCCCGACGATGACGACGTCGCAGACGACGCCGACGTCGAACTCGCGTTGGACGAGGTCCTCGCCGAGACGATTCGCCGATCGAGCACGCCCGAGGACGACGAGGAAGCGCCGGGGGACCTTGACACGTCGATCGACCCGGCCGAGACCATTCTGCCCAAGCAGGATGACGAATTTCGCTGCCGGTCGTGCCGACTGTTGAAGAAGACGAGCCAACTCGCGGACCGCTCGAAGATGCTCTGTCGCGACTGCATCTGAGCAGTCCTGACCAAGGCGTCGCGACCCGGCATGCAGATAACGACGGCGGACAAGTGGACGGACGCCTTGGCCGCCCTGTTCACGTTCGCGACCGACGAGGCGTCAACACAACGGGGGGGAGCGACGTTGATCGCGACCATCCAGGGAACCCAGACGCTCGGCGACGTCCTGGACTCGGCCATTAGCAAGGGCGACGTCGTGGTCGCGATTGACGGCGCCGAATTGCTCGGATTTGCCCTCTGTCGCCGTGGAGTGCTCGAAGCGGTCTATGTACTTCGCGAACGTCGGCGAGAGGGAGTCGCGCGAGCGCTCGTCAACGCGGTGCTCGCTCAGCGTGACGAGATTCTCGACGCCTACGCGTTACCCGGTGATCGCGCAACGAAGTCGCTCTACGAATCCTTTGGTTGGAAGGCTCGACTACTTACGATGCGCGCCGAGTAGCGGGGCGTCGTACGCTGCGCTGCGGCGGCGGTGGTGGTGGCACCTTCATACCTAACAGCTTCGCAAATTCTGGTATGGCCCCAGCATTTTTTATGGCGAGAGCCTTGCAGGCGTCGTCATTGGGGATACCAAGAGGCTTGATGTTGCGACGAATCGACGTATCGACCGCCAAATTCACGATCTCTTGCCACTTGGCGACGTCCTGATCCGCCGTGAGGGCTTCGGAGGTCATCGTCACAACTTGGGCCGCAACCGTGGCACTCACGCGCGTGGACATGTCCGGGGGACGAGCCACGAGACGAAGGGCTTCGGGTACGTTCGATGACGCGATCGCGGCGTCGAGCTTCTCGGTCCATTGGGTGCGAAGGATTTCAAGACGTGCCGTGAGTGTCGAGTGCAGTTCTTTTTGTTGCACCTTTGCTTCGTCGTCCAACGACACCGTTTTCGCGGCCGTGACCACCGCGCGAAGATCACGCAGTCGCAACTCTCGACCGGCGCCGATTGCGCCGGCGGCCTTGTCTTTCCACAACGCCAGATTGGTCTTCGAGAGCAGATCTTCGGCGATGCGTTCAATCGTCGTCGAATCAATCGTGGGGCGTCCCTGAGCGAGGGCATTCTTGTTCTGTTCAGCGACAGCATTTCGTACCGCAGGCATCCCTCCGCGCAACAACTGTTCGGCGACGGGTAATTGCTCGGGCGACAACGTCGCGAGCAGGGCATTTCGGTAGGTCGTCGTCATCGGTGGCCCCGACGGGGGACCGGTTCGTTCCGGACGTGCGCTGCGACCGGGTCGAGGTGCTCGAGCGCCTTCGCTGCGGGGGGGGTGCGCTCCTTCGCCACGCGGAGTTCGCGTGGGACGGGGTCGTTCGCTTCGTTCGCCATTCTCGCTCGGCGCCCCGCGATCAGGTCGATCAACCGAGGATGGTCGGTCCTTCCCCGCGGGACGACCCGCCGGTCGCTTGGTGCGGGGAGGTCGGGCATCGCCCTCGTGACTATCGCGGCGAGCCCCTCGACCCTTGGGAGCGTAGGTGACAATCACGTCGGGACCCTGCTTGGCGACGGGCAGCAATTCGACGCGTTCGTGCTTGGGGTCAAGTGGCGAGGCGGTCTTGGCTGGTAGCACCGACAGGATCTCGATGCCTTCCATGTACTGCTCAATATCGGCCCGGTAGACCTTGCCTACGACGGGTCCCTCAGGAATTAGAGATGTGTCGAGTACACCCTTGGGCAGTTTGGCTCCGGCGGCACGCCAGGTGGCCAGTTGCCCAGTAACACTGGTGATTTCAATCTCAATGCGACGAGGCATAGGTTTCCAATCTAGTCGAAGGTGTAACTTCGGGCATTTCGCGCACATTTAGGTCATATTCAAATTCAATTGCCTAGCATGGCTCCGTGACTACTGCGACACCCGAACCGAAAAAGAAGAAGCCCGCGACCAAGGCGGATGTTCCCTCAAAGGCATCGGCCTCCAAGCCACGCGCGGCCGCAAAGAAAGCGAGCGCTGTCGCAAAGGTCGCTGCGCCCAAGACGCCCAACAAAAGCGTCACTAAGGCGCCAGTAAAGAAGCCAGCACCCGTGAAGAAGGCAGTCAAGAAGGTCGCCGCGGTGTCCAAGGAACCTAGCGCCAGTGCCATCGTTTCGTCCGAAACCCTCGCACCATCGAAAGGACCCGAGCTCGCGCACGAAGTGCCGAGCGAACCGACTCCGGTCGCGTCATCTATCGAATCGCCACGCGAGGTGCGAACCGTGATTGCACCGCCCCCGTCGCCTCCTGAACCCATTTTCGAAGCACGTCCGGTCGACGTCGACCCGGCACCGTTGTCGTCGCAAGTCAAGACGACGCGCACGCTCTGGTCGACGCGCATCTCACTGCTCTTGGTCGCTGCGCTCGTGGGTGGCTTGGCCGGGCATTTCGCATCACGCAATACGACCAAGGGCGGCGGGGTCACTATCAATTCGGTGACGAACGCCCCGGGAGCGGCAATCTTGCCCAACGGAATGAGCATTCCCAAATTGGTGAACCGTGTCGACACGTCTGTTGTCTCCATTGACGTGAAAGGCAGTGGAATTGAAGACCAGGGAACAGGAATGATCATCTCGTCCAATGGCCTCGTCGTCACGAACAACCACGTCATCGCGGCGGCCGTACAGAGTGGCACGATCACCGTGACGCGCACGGGATCCACCAAGGCGCTACGCGCGACGCTCGTCGGCACCAACCCCATCGATGACGTGGCGTTAATCAAGATCACCGGCATGTCGGGACTACCGACCGTCACGTTCGGCAACTCCAACGAACTCGAAGCCGGTGACGCCGTTGTCGCCATTGGCAACGCCCTCGGTCTCGCGGCAGGAACTCCCACCGTCACTTCAGGTATCGTCTCGGCGCTGGGACGCACCGTCACCGCGAGTGCAGGCACTGCCACCGAGACATTGAACAACCTGATCCAAACTGACGCTGCAATCAATCCCGGTAATTCGGGCGGACCGTTGCTCGACTCCGAAGGCGACGTCATTGGCATGAACACTGCCGTTGCCGGCACGTTGCCCGACGGTACGAGTGCTCAGAACATTGGTTTTGCAATCCCCGTGTCGACGATCGAATCATTGTTGAAGTCACTCGAAGCGGGCGAGAGCGTCGTGAGCCATGGTGCGTTCATCGGTGTGGAGATCACGTCGAACACGCCAGCCCTAAAGTCTGAATACGGCTTCTCAATCTCGAGTGGGGCAGTGGTGCTCAGCGTCATCTCGGGCACCGGTGCCGCGAGTGGTGGAGTGAAACAAGGCGACATCATCGTCGGTATCAACAACCTTCCGGTGTCCAATGCACAAGACGTCGCGAGCATCGTCTCGGGCTTCAAGCCGGGTGACGTCATCGAATTGCAAATCCTTCGCGGCACGACGCACTTGACGATTCACGTCACGTTGGGTTCAGCACCAAAGTCCAGCTAGGCGAGCGTCGCGATCCCTCCGTCGAC
>Ga0302319_10022888_pt1 | contig 11181 bp, 6 predicted proteins | sample Bog_T0_2_FD_203319 | JGI IMG/M metagenome (GOLD analysis project Ga0302319, IMG submission 203319) | Peat permafrost microbial communities from Stordalen Mire near Abisko, Sweden - Bog_T0_2 | ecosystem: Environmental > Terrestrial > Soil > Wetlands > Peat | place: Sweden: Abisko, Stordalen Mire...
GTGGAAGAGGGAAACATGGGCTTCCAGGTCCGGGCGGCCAATCTCGGCGGCAAGGCGGGCAAAGGCGGCGCGCTCGGCCTCATTGGGCACCAGGCGGCCATGCAGGCGGCGCTGCAGAAAGTCGATTTGGAGTTCATAAAAGCGCAAAAGGTTGATGGTTTTGGCGTCCAGGGAGCTCAGAAGCAGGCAAAGCAGCTGAGCGAGGCCCGAAATTGCGTTCTGATCCAACCCGTTGGGCAGCTGGGGGTCCTGGCTGGCATTGGATGCTCCGATTGATGGCCAGGCAGGGTGCTGCCATCGCCAGTCTGACCCCGGCGCCCTGTGATCCCAACCCAAAGTTCCAGAGCCCAAGTTCGGATAAACCATTCAGAACAAAGTGGAAATCGGTATTCAGGCGGTTCATAATTATGAACCACTACGAGGTGGTAAACGACAAAACCGGGACCGGCTTACCCCGGGACAGACAAGACAATTAGTGTTGAACTGTGAGATTAAGTCCTAGGCAGAGGCCGTAGTTCCGGGGGGAATAAACCAAAGAATGGCCTTATCATCGTCTAACACAAATGTGTATCCATGGGTGGCAGCGGGAGTTGTGATATATCGAAGTCCGTGATCGCCCAGAACAAGCATCATGCGAACTGACATCCAAATCGCCTTAAGTGGATTGGATTTCGCCTCACTTACAGCTTTGGCAAATTCCATTGATCGTTTTGCCGCCAGTTCCCCCGCCTTTCTAGATTTCAGCGTGACGCCAAAGTGCCGCAACGCGAGTACTTCATCTACTGCAGCTTGATTTACTTCGGCAATTGAAGTTTCTGCAAGTGGGAATACTTTTGCAGCCTTTGGGTTATTCATAGTTTCCTGCTGACATCAACGGACGGATCAATAACGGCGTGTAGTCCTGGTCGTCGTGATTCAGAACTCTGTAAATAGCTTCCTCAGGAAACGGGGCCGTAAAACTCCAAAGACCTGGGTCGCTTTCTAGCCCAAGTTTTTTGCAATAGGGTTTCCACTTCTCAAAATAGAAATCACAAACCTTTGTCCCAGTGACTTGCTCGACCGACCGCACCTGCACCGGAACCTGATCCATCTTGCCAGCAGCGCGGGCGCGCATCCAAATCCATACATAGCGCTCCCGCCAATCATCATTCAACATCTCAAAAACGAAGCTTGACCAATATATCTCAGCTCGCGTTCTCCTATCGGCGTCTGGGCGCCGACGAATCATGAGACCCATATCGTCATCCGCATCCACACCGTCTTCTGTCTCTGCAGGCCCGCCAAGCAGGGGCTCGCGTTTGTTCCAAACCACCCTGGTCCGAAATCCCTGGCCTCCAAACTTCGCGATCGCCCAATCCTCCAACCAGGCATGGCCTCGAACAAATAACTTCATTTCCGGCAAGGATTTCAGCATGGCATCATACTGCTGGCGGCCCCAGTCGGAGTCCGGAGTTCTAACTGCAATATCCGCGGTTTTTCCAGAATGAATAAGGCCGGGGAGGGCTTTCCAGCAGGAACGCGCAGTTACCGTGTCCCCGGCCTCCCTAGCTGCATAGCCCAACAGAAACTCTGTGAAGGCCGAGGTCTCAAATTTTTGGGCAATTTCAAGATGTTTCTCCGCCATGACAGGATCGTGTGGCTGCCGGAAAGTCATGCAGGCCATGGCGTAAAAAAGATTGGTGGCGAAGTCGACCGGTTTGAGGGCCAGGGCTCGCTGAAACAAAATATCCGCGACTTTGAAGTCACCCTTGAACCACAGTACTCGTGTGGCTCGGATCCTCAGCTCCGTCGCTGAAAGTGTCGGATCATCGTCCTTTTGTTCAGGACTGGCGTTGCCCATTGTGGTCAACACAAGGAACGACGCGACCAAAAGAAGCCGAGGATCGAACCGCATTGTTGTGGTGTGTAACGTAAACATGTCGTAGTCCCTCGGGCATAGCAGGCCTTTGAGTTCGCCTCAGCACAGAGCCATATTTTGGCTTGTATGGACGCCCCCCGTTTGGCAAGTCGATTCCCGTCATCGCGAGGTGGGTCAGGCTGCAGTCTTGTATCCGGCCTCATGTGCAGACTTTCAAACAAGCCTGCGGGCCCCGATGGAATTCGCTCCGCGGTCGACCGCTGCGCCATCACTGATCTCAACCTACCCAACCATTAAGCCTCCACCATTTTAAGTTCGAGCTTCGATCCTATACAGCAAAATCAGGGGTGTGGCCGGGCTGGTAATTGGTGCCGCGAGCAATCAGAGCCCACGCCGTGCGCGCGGTTCGGTTTGCCCAGGCCACGACAGCAACATTCAAAGGCCGTCGCTTAAGAAGTTCTGTTAGGCGTGATGGTCTGGTCTTTGCATGGAATGCCACGGCCCGAGCCCCATGGATTAGCAACGTCCGCATACACATCTCCAACCGCTTACTAATTCCTTGTAACCTCACCTTCCCGCCGGTGCCGTTTTGACGCGGGACCAAACCCAAATAGGCCGCAAATTCTCGGCCGTTCTTAAAAGCTGAGGCTTCGCCCATAGTTGCGACGAGTGCCGTTGCGGTCAGGAGACCTACTCCCGGGATTTCAGCAACCCGCCGGGTCTTGTCATCGCTCTTCTTCCACACGGCCAGTCTCATCTCAATTGCTGTTCGCGGTCAGGCGGTCGGAGGAGAACGAGGACTTGTTCTTGAAGCGGGTCAACCAGTTGGCCCGCGAAGAAGACGAGACTATAGACGCCCCCGACGGCCCGGGTTGGGTGTTGAAGGCTCAGAGCCACGCCAAGGGCTCGCTGCATAGCGACTGGATCACCGAGGGCGCTGCGTCCATGGCCGACCGTGGATCGATCGCCGTGTTTCCCGTGTCAGGTTGGTGGAAGGAGCGCCGGAAGATGGGCCGGCATCTTAGTCGCCAGCCGTTTTCGCTGATCGTCACTCTGGAAACCCCGGCCCAGGGCGTGGATCTTTACGCCGCCATCGCCAGCAAGGTGAAGGTGCCGGTGACCATCTTGACCAAGTGATTAAAATCCTTTCGTGGCATCAGGACGATTGACGAATGCGTTGATGCTCCGACTGACAAATACCTACGGCCGGGGCATCGGTACCAGCCCTGATGCGGCATTGGCCCACGAGTGGTGCGGCAAGGCGGCGGCGAAGAGAGGGAATGCGCCTGAGCCGCCACCGATTAGGTCTAGATGTATGGCTCCGGAGGTTACTGAGTTTGGAATTTGGAGCCGGAAAGCCCGGAAAAGTCCCGCCTTTCGGAAGTTGTCTTGATTCGGTATCCTGACTGGGCGCTCTTCGTGTCAGGGAGTAAGGGGAGGGGGCGCCAACAGCGGCTTCAAGGTGGACCGCATCAGCGAGGTGGACCATAGCAGTGGCGTCATTACCACGGTGGCCGGCACCGGGGTGTCGGGCCACAACGGCGATGGACTGGCGGCCACATCAAGCGAGCTCTTCGGGTCTGGATTCATCAGTTTCGACCCCAGCGGCGCCTTGCTCATCGCGGACACCTACAATGGTCGGATCAGAAAGCTTGAGAACACTTGTTCGGGCATCGGGGCGCGTTAGTCCACGGGGAGGGGGAAGGGTGTTGAATCCGTTTTTCAGCATGAATAAAGGGGCTTCTGCGCCCCGACCGGTTTGTTTAGCTCTGTTGATGGCCTGCATCGCCCTGCTTCCGGCGGCCTTAAGTGGAGATGAAAGCGCGGCGCCTGCGGCGTCCGCCGCTTGCAGCGGCCTGGCGCCGGAAGGCGCCTTCAAGGCCACCATCGCGCTGGACAAAGGGGACTTGGACCTGAAACAGCTGGCGGCCTGCCTGCCCAGCCTCGATGAGGCGGTGGTCGGCGGCATCGCCGGGATGACGCGCCGGGAAGACGCCATGGCCCTGTTCGCGGGCGGAAGCGACAAGGTCCGCTACCGACTGGCGATGAACCAAAACATCAACCTGAAGACGGTCCTCCTGCTCGCCGCGGATCCTAGGCTCGACGTCCGGTACGGGCTGGCGTGCAATCCGGCGATCGGGGTGGAAGCGCTCGACAAGGCCGTCGCCGACGCGGATCCGTCGGTGCGGAGGGGGGCCGCCCAGAACGCGGCTCTGGGGCAGGGGCAGATGGAGGTCCTGGCCAAGGACCCGGATCCCTTGGTGCGTTGCGCGTTGGCGGAGAACAAGGCCCTGGCTCCGGCCATCCTAGGCCGCTTGCTTGCGGATGCAGACCTTTCGGTGCAGAGCGCGGCCATGCGTTCCGGCCCCAAGTTTCCGGGGGGGCCTTTCAAGGTGCCGACGCCGCTGCCGGGCGCCAAGGTCTATGCCGCGGCGGACTGCCAGGCCGTCGCCGGTCCGGACCCGGGCAAGATCGCGGCCCTTTTGGACAGCGGGGAGATCAAGACCGAGCAACTCCAGGGATGCCTCGCCTACCTGAAATTCTACGTGGCTCCGCAAGTGGCCAGCCTGACGCGGAACGAGGCGGACCTGGCGTTGCTCTGCAGCCTGAGCCCGGATGTGAAGAAAGGGGCGGCCCGGAACGCCATGCTGCCCGCCAGCATCACCGCCTTGCTCCTGCGGGACCCTGACGAGGATGTTCGACGCGGCCTGGCCATGGACTGCAAGGACGCCGCGGTGCTGGCCCAGCTAGCCGGCGACCCCGACCAGTATGTGCGGGCGGGGGTCGCCCGCAATCCCGCCGCGGAGGCCGCCCTGGTGGCTGGATTCTTGAAGGACCCCGCCACCAATGTGCGGGCGGCGCTGGCGGCGCGGATCGGGCTCGACGCGGCCAGCCTGGAGGCGCTGTCCAAGGACAAGGCATACTTGGTCCGGCAGGCCTTGGGGCGCAACCCGGGCATTCCGGATGAGCTGCGGGAGCAACTGAAGAAGGACGCCGTGCCGGAGGTGCAGGAGGCCGCCGAAGGCAAGCCGTCGAACTTGCTTCGAGGGGCTCGGCGCGGCGAGCGGGCGGGCGCGTTGCGGAGCCTGCTGGCCCAGCGGGCCTTAGGCCAGGGGCTCTCGCGGACGGCCGCTGTGCCCGGAACCCCGCCCCTGGCTTTGGCTGCGGCAGCCGCGCCCACGCCGGCCCCGGCGCTTAGCGAGGCGCGGCTGAAGAAGGCCGGCCTTCTCTTGCAGTTGTCCCAGGCGGCCGCTACAGCGGCCTTGACCCCGGCCGCGCAGGGGTCCGATCAGGCGTTGGTGGCGGTCATGGTCAGGCAGATCGATCCTTTGAACGCGTTGTGGACAGCCGCGGACCCGGAATGGGCCAAGATGGCTGCGCGCGTAAGCCAGGACCTGCAGCCCGAACTTCCTGGCGCCATCCGCGCCGCGCAAGCCGGGTCGCCGGCTTTCGACGATGGCTTGACCCGGGTCTTGGCGGCGAAGTTGGAGGAAGCGGACTTGGATGCCTTGACCGCCTTTTTCCAGTCGGAGAAGGGGAAGCGATACCTGGCCTTCCAGGCCGAAGGCGCCGCGATCTTCGCCAAAGGCATGGCGGCGGCCCAAAGCGGTGCGGCGCCCGCGTTCAAGCCCCAAGGCAAGCCGGGCGACGCGGACCCGCAGGGCCTGAAACCCTACATGGATCTGCTTGCGCTGACCGCCTTGGAGCAGAGCCTACAGGCTAAGATGGACCAGGACCGCTTGGCGGGCCGGGACATGAGCGGCTATGGCGCCATGGGCTTCATGTTCGGCGGGGTGATCGGCCATCAACAGGCGGCCCTGGACCAGCTGCGGTCGGACTATGCCGCGGATCTGAAGGACATCGAGGACTTCAACAATTCGGGCTTGGGGCGCCGTTTTTACGCCGCCTCGGCTGCGGCGGCCTCGATGGCGTCGCAGAGTCCCGACTTGGCGGTCTGGAAGGCCCTAGCAGACAGGCACATGGCCGCCTGGAAAACCGCCTATGCGGCGGACCGGCAGGCCCAACAGCAGGTCACCAGCGACGCCAACGCCGCCGGGCCCGGCTACACGATCAGCACGGTGGTCGGGACCGGCGTGCGGGGCCACGCAGGGGAAAACGGCCCTGGGCAAGCGGCCCAGATCAACCGGCCCGAAGCCTTGGCCATGGATGCCGACGGGGATCTTTTTATCGCCGTGCCGTCGGATGCCTGTGTCTACAAAATGGCTAAGAACGGCATCCTGACCACGGTGGCGGGCTCCTATGGGCCGGGGCGGGCCGGCCAGGGCGGTTTCGCCGGGGATGGCGGGGCGGCGACGGCCGCCCTCATGCGTGGCCCGGCCGCATTGGCCGTGGGCAAGGAAGGCGAACTCTATATCGCGGACCAGCTCAACAACCGCATCCGCCGGGTGGATCGCAACGGGATCATCAGCACGGTGGCCGGCAACGGCGGCAATGTCGAAAGCGGCGACGGTGGCGCGGCGCTGCAGGCCGGAATCCCGCAGCCCTACGGCATCGCCGTCGACAATGAGGGCGACCTCTTTGTGGTCAGCTTCAACGGCGCCCGTGTCCGCAAGATCGACAAAGGCGGCCTGATCAGCACCGTGGCGGGCGGCGCGACCCAAGGCTTTGCCGGCGACGGCGGCCCGGCCCTGCAGGCCAGCCTGCGCAACCTTCGGGGCGTGGCCGTGGGCCCCGGCGGGGAGCTCTACATCGCCGACAACGGCAACAACCGCATCCGCAAAGTGGATGGCGCCGGCATCATCAGCACCTTCGCCGGCAGCGGGGTGCCCGGCATGCGCCAGCCCGAGGACATCGGGGACGGCGGGCCTGCCACGTCAGCGCAGCTGGAATTCGCCTTTGCACCGGTCTTTGATGCGGAGGGTAACGCTTTCTTTTCAGACATGGTCCACCAGCGCATCCGCAGGGTTGACCACGCCAGCGGCGTCATCACCAGCGTGGCCGGCAATGGCAGGCGGATCTATGGAGGCGACGGCGGTCCGGCCCTGGCGGCGAGCATGGATTCGCCCAGGTCCATCGCCTTGGGCGGGGATGGAAGCATCTACATCGCGGATTGCAACGACTTCAGGGTGCGGGTGCTGACGAAACGATGAGAGCCGCCGAATCCATCGAACCCCACGGGAGGATCCCTTGAACAGGACGCTCAGCCTGGCAGCGTGAAGTTGGGCGACGGTTACGCGGGGCATTGCTGCCTCTGCGACGATCTACCTCTGGGATGGCTGGACGAGGACGGTGACGTCATCGCTACTGTTGTCCAGCCGGAGGGTGTGGCGATCTACTGGATCCATTTTGACTAGGTGGGCCCATTTGCCAGGATTTCGGGTGATTCATGGCTCCAGGATCATTTGCCCTGGGACGTCAATTATCGTGTCGTCACTCCCGCTGGCCGTGTCCTATACTGGACGCGCTGGAGGGGGCTTCAGTCATCGCCGTTAACGTCTTGGCCTTGATGTAGGTATCTTTCCAGTGGGCTTGGCCCTGTGCCAGTTCAGCGGCTCCCCGCAGCTGAGCCCCATCCACCGTCGGCTGCAGCCGCGCGCCGCTCCCGCTGACCTCCCACCCGCCTTCATCCTCGGGGCACCGTCTTGAAGCAATCCTCCGCTCGTCCTTGGCCGCCCTGCCGCTGGCCCTGGCCCTACTGTGGCCTGCGCCGGCCTGCGCCTCCGCTTCGACGCTGCGCGCGCAGGCCGATGCAGCCCATGGGCGCATGGACTACGCGGAGGCCTACCGGCTCTATCGGCGGGCGGCGGCTCAGGGTGACGCTGAAGCCATGGTGCGTGTGGGGCAATGCTACGACCACGGGGCGGGCGTCGCGGAAGATGCGCTGGCCGCCCAGGGCTGGTATCAGAAAGCCGCCGATCGGGGGGACTATCGGGGCCAGTTCGAGCGGGGGGAGAGCTTGTCGTGCGGGTGCGGCGGCGAGGTCGATTTGGAGATGTCCCGCCAGTTCTTGAAGCAGTGCCTTCCGGCCTGCCAGGCCGCAGCCGCCAAGGATCAGCCTGACGCGGAGCACGCGCTGGGGACCCTCTATTTGAAGGGTTGGGCGGGCCTCGAACCGGACCGTGGACTGGCGATCGAATGGTTCACCAAGGCGGCGGCGCATGACTGGGCGGGCAGCTGCGACCATTTGGCCCAGCTGTACGCTGATACGGACAAAGCGCTGTCAGAGCGTTGGAGGGCAAAGGCCTACAAGCTCGATTTGGCCCGGGCGGAGCATGGTTCCGGCGAGGCCCAAGCCACGGTCGCTTATGACCTGACAGAAGGCCTGGGCGTGGCCAAAGACATTGAAGCGGGTCAACGGTGGCGGCTTCGCGCGGCGGCAGCGGGGAACCGCTGGGCGATGCGGGCCCTCGGCATGGGGCTGCTGGAAAAGGACCCCGCACAAGCCAAGGTCTGGCTCGGTCGCGCGGCCGAGCGCGGGGAGTACAATGCGGCCGCCTGGATGGCGGAGGACCAGTTCAGCGGGAAGGGCCGGGACGCGGATCAGGGCAAGGGCCGGCAGTGGCTGATGGCGGCCGCCACCGAAGGCGGCCTGATCCCCCAGCTGACCCTGGCTGCGGACCTTCAGAAAGGGAAGCACTTCAAAAAGGACGCGGCCCAAGCAGAGCAATGGCGCCACAAAGCCCTGGAACAGGCGCTCTACGTGGCAGCGCCAGGGCATTACGACGCGCTCCAGGCCTTGAAGAAGCTCGCCGATGATGCCGCGTTGTCGGATGAGGACCGGAGCCGGGTCCGTGACCGTTTGCATGGGCTGGCCCAATGGGGGGACGCCGCGGCCTTAGATGCGATGAAGGGCCTGGGCTGGTTCTACCGGCTGGGCGATGCCTGGGCCGTTGCGCTCTATTACCTGCTGCTCCTAGCCTCGGTGGGCGGAGCGTGGCTGGCTGCAGGCTGGGCCAGCTGGAAGGCGCGTCTGAAGCTGCCCTTGGACCCGGGCGCAACGCTGTTCAACGTGGCAGCGATCCAGGATCTCCTAAGCGTCATCTACATCGGGCTCCTGCTCAATGGCTTCAAGGCCTTTGGCATCCGCATCTACCGGCCGCTGGCGGGGCTGTTCGGCTATGGTCATGGGTCGGCGCTGCTGCTGATCGCGGGGATGTTCGCCGTGGCGGTGGCGGGATGGCTCCTCCTGCGCTCAAGCCGCTATGGCCTGGATAACCAACTGCGGGGCATCCAGTGGCCTTGGCGGGAACGCTTGTCTTGGAGCTTGCGGGGCTCTGCGCCTTGGACCATCCCTTTGCTCACCCTGGTGCTCGGGGTCGCCGTGCTCAAGGCGATGGCGCAGGGCGCCGCCGGGATCGGCCTGGTGTGGCTGGCCGTGGTCCCGCTTTTGTTAGCTCAGCCCTTCATCCTGCGCCGGGCCTACGGCATGGTGGCCCTGCCAGAAGGGGCGTTGATCCGCTCAGCGCGCCGCTTGGCCGAGGCCGCCGGCGTCCAGCATCAGGGCTTCTATCTTTGGAACACCGACCGGCCTCGCCTGGCCAATGCCATGGTGGTCGGCGGCGCCCAGTTTAATCGGCATGTGGTGGTGACGACCGTGCTGATGCAAGAGCTGACCTTGAGGGAACAGGAGGCCGTGATGGCCCACGAGCTCGGGCACGTCAAGCTCGGGCACCACGCCCTGCTGGGCCTGGCGGCGGCCTGTTTCACTCCCTTGCTGTTCATCCCTGGCTGCAAATGGATGTTCTGGGCCGGCCTGCTCCTGGTCCTGCCCATCGTGCGCCGGCACCTTGAACTGGCCGCAGATGCCTTTGCCGCCAAACTGACGGGTGACCCTGATGCGCTGGGGTCGGCGCTGCTCAAGCTGGACCGCGTCAACGGCGTGCCCTACCGCTTTAACCTTTATCATCGCCTCGTCGGATCGCACCCATCGACCGCCGTCCGGGTGGAGCGCCTGGGGCGCCTGTGCAAGGGCTGCTACGCCGCCAATTCGCCTAGGGCCAAGTTCTGCAAGGACTGCGGCAAGGCGCTGGGCCGGGCGCCTCAGCCGCCAGCGGGGCGTCAGCCGCGCCAGGCGGCCAAGCGGCCGCGCAGGACCGAGGCGAGGCCCGTCCCCGTCGCCAAGGCCGCCTCGGGACCGAAGCGCCCCCGGGGAGCCCGTGCGGTCGTGCAGAAGGCGCCAGCCAAGCGCCCGGCCCGTGCGAAGCGGTGATGGTCAGGCGGATCCTTGGCTATGGTTAATTATCGTGTCAACATTCACCCTTCTTGACGGCCCCTATTAGTGACAGTATAAAGGGTAGATGTTCCCGAATTCCCTTGGAACTCCCGCTTTTTGAGGCCTCGGCCGCATGATCCATATCGACGTCCTCCTGCGCCAGATGTTCGAGAAGGGCGCCTCGGACCTGCACCTGACGGTCGGCGCCCCGCCCATGATCCGCCTGCATGGCGAGATGGAAGCGCTGGATTTTGAGAAGCTGCGGCCCGACACGGTCCAGCAGATCGTCTATTCGGTGCTGACTGACGAGCAAAAGGAGAAGTTCGAGAAGGAGAACGAGCTGGACCTGAGCTTCGGCGTGGAGGGCGTGGGCCGCGTGCGCATGAACTGCTTCAAGCAGCGCGGCGCGGTGGCCAGCGTGCTGCGCCAGATCCCCACCAAGATCAAGAGCTTCGACGAGCTGGATCTGCCCAAGGTGGTCGGGGACATCTGCAAGGTGCCCAAGGGCCTGGTGCTGGTCTGCGGGCCCACGGGCTCGGGCAAGTCGACCACGTTGGCGGCCATGATCGACTGGATCAACGACAACACCCAGTCCCACATCATCACCATTGAAGACCCCATCGAGTTCGTCCACAACCACAAGAAGTCGCTGATCAACCAGCGCGAGATCGGCGCCGACACCAAGTCGTTCGCGCTGGCGCTGAAGTACGTGCTGCGCCAGGACCCCGACGTGATCCTGGTGGGTGAGATGCGCGACATCGAGACCATCAGCGCGGCCCTGACCATCGCCGAGACGGGCCACCTGGTCTTCGCCACGCTGCACACCCCCGACGCGGTGCAGGCCATCAACCGCATCATCGACGTGTTCTCGCCCGAGCAGCAGGCCCAGGTGCGGACCCAGCTGAGCTTCGTGATCCAGGCGGTCATGTGCCAGCAGCTGCTGCCCGTCACCGACGGCGGCGGCCGCTGCATCGCGGTGGAGGTGATGATCGCCACGCCGGCCGTGCGCAACCTGATCCGCGAGGAGAAGGTGCATCAGATCTACTCGGCCCTGCAGACCGGCGCCGACCTGGGGATGCAGACCATGAACATGTCCATGGCCAATCTTTACCGCAAGGGCAAGGTGAAATACCAGACGGTCATGGACCGC
>Ga0302319_10022891_pt1 | contig 11180 bp, 12 predicted proteins | sample Bog_T0_2_FD_203319 | JGI IMG/M metagenome (GOLD analysis project Ga0302319, IMG submission 203319) | Peat permafrost microbial communities from Stordalen Mire near Abisko, Sweden - Bog_T0_2 | ecosystem: Environmental > Terrestrial > Soil > Wetlands > Peat | place: Sweden: Abisko, Stordalen Mire...
TCTGGAGCGCGTTTCGTTCCCGTATCCGGTGGTTCCGATGGTTCGGTCCCACCATGAGAAATGGGACGGCTCAGGTTATCCGGATGGGCTGAAGGGCGAGGAAATCCCGATAGGGGCGCGTATCCTGTCGGCTGTCGACTGCCTGGACGCGCTAGCTTCCGATCGGCAATATCGGCGGGCGGTGCCTCTCGACAAGGCCATGGAAATGGTCGAGCTCGAATCGGGCAAGGCTTTCGATCCGAAGATCGTAAAACTGCTGGGCGCCCGTTACAAGACTCTCGAAGCAAGAGCGAAGGCGGAGTCTTCCGGGAGCGCCTCGCGCATCAGTAACGTGAAAGTGGAGCGTGGCGCGGCGCCTGCAACCGGTTTGGCGGCGTCGAATGTAAATCCGCTGATTGTGCCGGATGTGCCGTTCACTCTCGCGATCGCGAATGCGCGGCGGGAAGTTCAACTGCTGGTGGAAATCACCAACGATCTCGGCAACTCGCTCAGTCTGGATGAAACCCTGGCGCTGCTGGCCGTTCGCCTCGGTAAAATGATCCCCCACGATGCGGCCGTAATCTACATCAGACAGGAAAATGTTCTGGTGCCCCAGTACGTCAAGGGCGAGAGCTTCCGGCTGTTCTCGTCACTGCGGATTCCCGTTGGCGCGGGTCTTTCGGGCTGGGTAGTGGAGAACGATCTGCCGATTCTGAACGGCAATCCGGCTGTCGAACCCGGCTATCTGAACGATCCGGAGAAGATCACGACGCTTCGTTCGGCGGTTTCCATCCCGCTCACCGGGCAGAACGGCGTCATCGGCGCCCTGACCCTGTATCATCTGAAGCCCGACGCATTCAACCAGGACCACCTGCGCGTACTGCTGGCGATTCGCTCGAAGGCCGGGCTGGCTATCGAGAATTCGCTGCGATTCCGCGTGGCCAAACACATGGCCGAAAAGGACGAACGCACCGGGCTCTTAAACGCCGGCTCGATGTTCCGTCTTCTGGAAGCGGAGCTGCAGAATGCTTCCGACCGCCGATCTAAGGTCGCGGTCATCGTAATGGATCTCGATGGCTTCAAACAGGCCAATGACAATTATGGGCACCTTGCGGGAAATCGCGTGCTGCAGGAAATTGCGCGGGGGCTGCTCGAGTCTTCCCGGCAGTCCGATCATGTGGCGCGGCTCGGTGGCGACGAATTCGCTATCATTGCGCCGGGAATCGATCAGGACAACCTTTCGGCGCTTACGGAACGGCTGAGAAATCTTGGCCCGGTGGCCGGAATGGCCGCCTGCGAAACACCACACGTCCATATAAGCTTCGGCGTCGCCCTCTATCCCGCCGACGGCACGGATCCGGAGAGCCTGCTGGAAAAAGCGGATCAACTGATGTACGAAGCGAAGAAAGAGAATAAACGCCTCCGCGCTCAGGTGCTCGAGAACAATGCGGCTGCCGATCTTGAGCGGCTGCAGGAAGCGACCGCGGTCGCCTCATTGCCCACGGAAGAACCGTTTCTCACGCCCGCAGGCCAGATATAATCGGCGCCGAACTGTAATAAGAGCTAAACTGAAGCTCGATGCGCTGCCGCGCCCTGCTGAGTCTCGCCACCCTTGTTCCGTCACTCGCATGTGCGGATGCAACGTTTACACGCGACGTCGCTCCCGTTCTTTATAAACACTGCGCGTCCTGCCATCACGCTAATGACATAGCGCCTATGCCGCTGATTACCTATAAGGATGTGAAACCCTGGGCGGCCGCAATCAAAGAAGCGGTGCTGACGCGCAAAATGCCTCCCTGGAAGGCCGATCCGCACTACGGCCACTGGTCGAACGACGCAAGCCTGAGCGATGCCGAAATCGCCCTTATCAAAACATGGGTGGATTCCGGCAAACCCGAAGGCGATCCGAAATTCCTGCCCGCCGCCCCACACTTCGAAGAAGGCTGGAAGATTGGCAAACCCGACGCCGTGATTTCGATTCCGCCCCAGAAGCTGGAAGGATCGGGGCCGGATCAATATGTGTACCTCACGGTACCGGCGAACTTCACCGAAGACCGCTGGATAGTCGCCGCGGAACTCCGCGCCGGGAATCGCAAAGTCGTTCACCACGCGCACGTATTCGTGGTCGAGCCGGAAACAAGCGCGCCCAAACCCGCAGGCAATCCCGCAGAACCCGATCCGGTCGAAGCCTTCAACCGCTACCTGATGATCCACGAAGGCAGCCTTAGCTGGATGCGTCCTGAAGCCCCGGTGGTAAACGACGGCTGCTCCGTCGATGACAACGGCCTCCTGCCCGGACACAAATCGAAAGACCTCGGCAATCTGATCGCGTCTTATTTGCCAGGCCGCGAGCCCGACGTTTACCCCGATGGAACCGCGCGCCTCGTCAAAGCCGGATCGAGCCTCAATTTCCAGATCCACTACTCACGCACGACCGGTAAGACAGAATTCGATGAAACGAGCGTGGGCTTCATCTTTGCCAAAGAACCGCCGCGCACCATCGCCCGGCGAATAGACCTTTCGAACCAGATGTTCCATGTCCCCGCCGGCGCCGCCGAGCAGGAGGTTACCGAGTGCCACACTTTCGACAAAGACATGTACATCACCAGCCTAACTCCGCACATGCACCTGCGGGGCAAGGCGATGCAGATGATCGCGACTTACCCCGATGGCCGCAGTGAGACGTTGCTCTCCGTCCCGCATTACGATTTCAACTGGCAGATCACTTACCGTGCCGCCCAGCCGATCTTCATCCCGAAAGGCACACGTATCGCCGTAGTCGGCCACTTCGACAATTCCCGGAATAACCCGATGAATCCCGATCCCACAACCGCGGTTCGCTGGGGTTCTGCCAGCGAGAACGAAATGATGGACGGGTGGATCGAGTATGTCGATGCCAGTCCGCCGTCACCTGCCTCCGCTTCAGCCGCTCAGAATCGGAAGTGAGCCACTGCAATACTCCCGGACTGCGCATGGTTCCCTGAATTAGCCCGAATCGACTCGCGCCTTAAGCGGCGCCGGCCTTCCAGAACTGAGCTTCGTCGGCCGAGGGGCCATACATACCGGGAATCGCCACCTCGTTCAACCGCAGGTACACGCCCAGTTGCGCGCGATGGTGAATTAAATGGTTCATCACGGTAGCGCGTATCACCGCGGTGCGGGGCATTGAGAATATATTCTTGCCCGCAAACTTCAGCGTCCAGGTCTTCGCCCATTCCGCGTCACTGGTCGCCGCAATCTTCGCGCGGGCTTCCACCACGTACTTATCGAAGGAATCGAGAAGCTCGGCGCGCGTTCCCAGGATCGTAGGTTTGAAATCGGGCTGAATCTCCAGCACCTCGCGATCCACGGTCATACCCGCCCATGACGGCAATTCCGCCACGTGCGATGCCAGGCGCCCCAGCGTCATCGATTTCGCATGCGGCTGGTAATCAAATTTCCCGTCGGGCACACACTCCAGCACTTTGCGGGTATTCTTCATCTCTTCGTCGAATTCCGGTAAAAGCATTTCACTGAATGGCATATCGTTTTGTCCTTTCCTGCGCTCACCACCTTAAGTCTCATTGCGGACAGTTTCTGTCCTCGGGAAAATGGCACACTAAAAAACGTGCTGGAAACCTCGGCCCGTCTGCTCGAACTGCTGTCCCTGTTCCAGGCTCAGCGCTATTGGACCGGCGCCGGCCTCTGCGAACGCCTTGAAGTCACGCCGAGAACCCTGCGCCGCGATGTCGACCGCCTGCGGCGCCTGGGCTACCCGGTGAATTCGACATCGGGAGCCGCGGGCGGCTACCAACTCGGCGCTGGCGCCACGCTGCCTCCGCTGTTGCTCGACGATGACGAAGCTGTCGCGGTCGCCGTCGGTTTGCGGACCGCGGCCAGCGGCTCGGTTACCGGCATCGAAGAAGCATCCCTGCGCGCGCTCGCGAAACTTCAGCAAGTGCTTCCGCAACGTCTCGGCCGACGCGTCGACGCGCTGCACTCCTTCATTTTGCCTCTGGAGAATAAAGGTCCGTCCGTGGACGCGCAACTGCTCTCCACCATCGCCGCCGCCTGCCGGGACACGGAGAGCCTGCGCTTCAGCTATAAGTCTCAGGACGGAGAACTCAGCCGGCGTCATGCCGAGCCGCACCGGCTCGTACACACCGGCAGGCGCTGGTACATGGCTGCGTGGGATACCGATCGCGGCGACTGGCGCACCTTCCGCATCGACAGAATCGAAGGGCGCCTCAGACCCGGTCCGCGCTTCACTCCGCGCGAACCTCCTGGCGGCGATTTCGCAGCCTACGTGGGCCGCAGCGTAACTTACACGCCCTGGCCTTTTCAGGCCAAAGTGGCGCTCCACGCCTCTGTCGAAGAGGCCGCCGAACGCCTTCCGCAGGGTGCGGGAGCCCTCGAAGCCGTTGGCGATCGCCGTTGCATCCTTCACACCGGCGCCTATTCGCTGGACCGCCTCTCGGTCTGGCTCGCGCTCATGGGTTTCGAGTTCGAAATCCAGGACCCCCCCGAACTGATCGATCGCATTCGCGCACTGGCTGAAAGGTTTATCCGCGCCGCCAGGAACTCTTAGTTACAGCGGAAGTGCATGCCTGGAGATAGACTCCTTCGCGATAATATTCCCGTGCCACTGCGCACCCTGGACATACTCGACTACAAAAGCGATGCCGTCTGCGTGTTCGACCGCGACTGGCGCTTCGCCTACGCCAGCAGCCCAGCGGTAACTCTGGCCCGCGTTCCAGGGGAAAAACTCATGGGCGGAAACCTCTGGGAACTTTTTCCGAAAGTGGCCGGGTCGGCCCTGGAGACAAGTTTCCGCGCCACCATGGGCGATGGCACTCATCGCCGCGTCGAATACTTCTACGAGCCCTACGACCTGTGGGTGGAAATCGATACCTGGGCCACTCCCGCGGGACTGGCGATAATCGTCAGGGATATCAGTCATCGAAAGAAAGCAGACCTCGACGGAGCGAACTTGTCTCCGCCCTGCAGCGAGAACAGGAACGTCTTCGTCTCAGCGAAGAACGTTTTCGCATTGCGCTGAATAATTCCCCGATAGCTGTTTTCAATCAGGACGCCAATCTTACCTACACCTGGCTCTACAACGCTTTAGAGGAATTTCGCGAGATCGAATGGGTCGGCAAGAGTGACGAAGTCGCCGGTGAATCCGCGGCCGAGGTAATTCGTCTGAAAAAGATCGTTCTGCAAACAGGCAAAGGCATCAGGCGCGAAATGTCGGCGCCGCCAATGGTGAGAATCGCTACTTCGATCTCCATCTGGAACCGCTTCGCGCGCCGGATGGCTCTGTCGCCGGACTGACCGGATACGCCACCGACACTACCGAACGCAGGCGGTCCTGTGGCCCGAAGCCATGCGCGAGCTTCGCCCTCATCTCGACAGAGCCTTCGCCGGAGAAAGCGTTACGTTCGAGAGACGCCTGGAATGCATCGACGGGGTGCGTGACGTCCGCACGAGTTACGTTCCTCTGAAAGGAGCGGAGGGCGAGATCGCGCTGGTGAACGATATTACCGAGCAGAAGCGCGCCGAGGATGCCAGACGTGAAAGCGAATCGCAGTTTCGGCGCATCGTGGAACTGGCCAGAGAAGGTATCTGGATTATCGATAACGACGCCCGCACCGCCTTCTCGAATCGCAGAATGGCCGAGTTACTGGCTACTGGGCTATTCCACCGAAGAGATGCTGGGCCGCTCCTGCCTCGATTTTCATTCATCCTGAAGATCGGGAGCGCGGGCGCCGGCCTGCAACAGCGCATCGAAGGCGATTCCAGCCCCCACGAATATCGCGCCGTGAGAAAAGACGGTTCCATCGTATGGCTCGACTTCACGGCCACCCCGATCCGCGATAACAGTGACGCCATTACCGGTCTTCTGGCCATGTGTACCGACATCACGGAACGCAAACTGGCCCAGGAGCAGTTGCAGCAGACCCAGAAGCTCGAAAGCCTGGGTGTGCTCGCCGGCGGCATCGCGCACGATTTCTATAATCTTCTGGTCGGCATTCTCGGCAACTTACTCGCCAGCTGCTGACCTATGCGAGGCGCGACAGAAGGCGGGCGGCCGCCGTGAACCTCGACGCCATGGTGTCCGATATCGTGCCTCTGATGCATGCCAGTATTCCGCGAACCGTTCGGCTGCAACTGCTGCCGGCCGGCGATCTGCCGTTCGTCGAAGCCGATGAAGGCCAGTTGCAGCAGATCCTCATGAACCTGGTGAGCAACGGCGCCGAGGCCATTGCCGCGAGCGCACCAGGGACCCTGACCATCGCGACGGAATCGCGCAGGCCAACGGCTGCCGAAACGCAGCGTGCCGTGATCCCGCTGCCGGATGCTGCGGCTCACTACGTGGCGCTCTCCGTCAGCGACACCGGCTCCGGTATGGACGCCGCCACCGTCGCGCACATCTTCGATCCCTTCTTCACCACCAGGTTCGCCGGCCGCGGCCTGGGTCTGAGCGCCGTGATGGGCATTTTCAAGGCTCATTCCGGGACATTGATTATCGAAAGCCTCCCCGGCAAAGGCACAACATTCCGTGTCTTCCTCCCGTCGCTCCGAAACAGGCAGACACCTTTCAGGTACCGGCACTATTCTTGTTGTGGACGATGAAGAGGCGGTGCTCACACTCGCCACAAACGCGCTCGAACATGCCGGGAGATAAGGCCGCCCCGGAGATCCGCAGGCTTCGTCCCGGTATCCGCAGCCTCCTTTCGAGCGGCTGCGGCGAGCTTGAGGCCAGGGAGCGATTCAATGGCATTGGCACCGATGTTTTTCTGCAGAAGCCTTATACTGCGGCGTGACGGCGGTCACCTCACTGCTTCTGCACAATTGTATTCGAAAAGCCCAGAGTCTTCAGCCGCGCTTTGGCGTCGGCCACATCCACCGTCTGATGATACGGTCCCACCAAAACGCGGAAAAGCCCTTCCTTAGAACTGGCGGCCAGCAAAGCGGGCAGATGCTGCTCGCGGAGCGTTCGTACCGTTGCCTCGGCATCGGCACGGCCCAGGGCTACCACCTGCACATAAGTCGAGCCACTTTCCTGCGCCTCGGCTTTTATAGGTTTTGTGTCTTCCGGCGCGGTCGTTTCTTCGGCGGGGTGCGTCGAATCGGGAGGCGGAGCCTCGGTAGTTGGCGCGGCACTCTCGGCGGGAGGCGTCTCCGCCGTGTCACGCGGCGGTTCGGGTTGCTGGCGTTTAACCGTTGCGGTCTGGCTCGCGGCGGAGGAATCGTCGGTTGTCGAGAGCGACCCCTTCAGCGAATTGCCCCGCACCATATAGCCCATCGCGAAAAATACTCCGCAGAGCGCCACCACGACGAAGAACAGGCTGATGAGTTGTTTGTTCCCGAGGATCAGTTCTTTTTCGCCGGCCTGGCTCATGATTTCAGTCGCTCTCCTTCAGGATATAGGGCTGCCCGACGACGGCCTTATTGCAACGCGCGCGAGCCGCCGCGGAGAACAGAAAGCTGGTGATAGCAGCGAAGGGAATGGCAACGCACGTGGCCGCGATCCAGCTGATTCGAAGCGCAGGATCGGGCGTATCGATCAGCATCTTCAAGCCGGCCAGCAGGACCGCCGCGCCCGCCATGGTCAGCAATCCCCGGCTGGCAAACCTCGCTTCCAGCACAAAAAACAGGAATGAGATGACCGTTAAAAGAACTCCGGCCCAGCCGATGGGGAACTCGGCCAGTGACGCAACAGCAGCGACCACAAGCGATGCACCCAGCACTCCCGGGGCGATTCGGCCTGGCGCGCAACATTCGGCGTAAACTCCCAGCATTCCCGCCGCCAGCAGAACTAACCCGACGTTGGCGTCCCGTGTGATTGAAAGATGCAACACGTTATTCACTATAGCGCCGCGACCGGCCGTTTATGGGACAAATAGAACATTTTGTTGTCTTAATGTAACCCGCCCCATTTATAATAAGAGTTCTCAGTCTTATGGCAAGCAAGCAGGAAGTAACTACTAAAAAAGCGACAAAAACAGCTGCCGCCGCTGCCCCCGCGCCGGCAGCTAAGGCGGTCCGCGCCGCAAAGCCCAAAACCCCGGCGACCAGTGCAAAACCGCGCGTCAGCAGTGCGAAACACAGTAAGTCGGTTAGTCCGGAGACGACAACACCGGAGGCGATAATTTCCGAGCCTATCGCCGCCGCAGTCAACCCTGTCGCCTCAGTCAACCCTCACGATGCGATTTCGAAAATCGCCTATGGCTATTGGGTTGCCCGGGGTTGCCAGCCCGGAAACCCGCATGAAGACTGGATTCGAGCCGAGCGCGAATACTTTTCCGAGTAGTAAGACTCAGTACTTCCGCAACACCGCCAGCAACCGGCCCTGCACCTGAACTTCATTCGCGGGCACGCGAATCGGACTCATAGCCGCATTGGCCGGTTGTAGCCGGATCATGTTCCCTGGCTCACGATAAATACGCTTCAGTGTAGTGTCGGTCCCGCCCACCAGTGCGACCACAATATCGCCGTCGCGCGCTTCCTGCGTGTTCTCGACCAGAATCATATCGTTTTCGCAGATATGATCCTCGATCATCGAGTTACCCCGCACCCTCAGCGCATAGGTGTCCTTCTGCCCGACGAAGTCGCCGAAACTTACTGTCGACTTATCCTCATAGGTCTCGACCGGCGCGCCCGCTGCGATGGTCCCCAGCACAGGCACTTCCATACTTTGCTGCACTTTGTTGCGGCGCTGCTCCACTAAGTAACGCTGCGCCACTTCCACCGACCGGCTTTGGTTATGGCTGCGATGCAGATAGTTCTTCGTCTGCAATGCAGAGATATGTTTGTGCACCGTCGCGATGGAGGCGAGCTCCAGCCCCCGCGCAATCTCCTCGTAACTCGGACTAAACCCGTTTTCCACCTGCCATGCGGCAATGAAATCGAGCACTTCTTTCTGCCTTCGAGTAAGCGCCATCGTTAGAAATATCGTAGGCGAACAAAAGGTGAAATGCAAGTACTTTCGATTTTTAGGGAAGCAACCGTGCGACCGCGATGGAATGGCCTTCGAGCGTGACGGATTCATTTTCGCCCACAAGCGATAGCTGTGTGTAGATCCCCTCGGATACTGCACGGTAAACCATCACTCGCCGCGCATTGAGGTCGATCACCCAATACTCGGGCACGCCGGCGCGCGCGTAGAGGTCGCGTTTTGTCGTGGTGTCTGAATAGATTGTCGTATCGGAGACCTCGATAGCAACCATGAGCTCATCGCCCCGCGGGTGCCGAAGCCCGTACTCCGCCCGCCACTCACGCAGCACCGCAATATCGGGCTCGGGAAGGTTCCGCTCGCGATCCGGGCTCCCCGCGCCGATTGGCGCCTGGCTGCGCACGCGCGATACCCCGAAAAGAGAATTGAGCCATTCCAGAACCAGTTGGATCGTACTGATATGCGGAGGATTCTGTCCCATTTTGTCGATCAAATCCCCCTCGATCAATTCAAAACGCTGGCCCGCAAAAATCCCGCTGTCCAGCATCTGCTGAACCTCCTCGCGAGTGAACTTCTTGCGGGGCGGAGGAGTGAACCCAACTGGCGGTGGCAGAACAGCGGCGGACATACAACTCCTTTTTACCGCACTTCGATCCTATTGAAGATGAAAAACCCGCCGAATCGCCTCAATCACCGGCCCGCCCTCCGGCTGCCCCGCATTCCTTCTCAACTCCGAAATCGGCCCATGCGCAATCTTATTCACAATCGACTTCGTCATGATCTCGATCTGCTGCTGCTGCTCGGGCGTCAGGCCTGGCATCCGCCGAAGGGTCCGTGAAACCTCCCCCGCCCGGATCTCCTCCAGTTGCCCCTGCAAACTCACAATAGTCGGCGTCACTTCCTCAATCCGCAGCCGCGCGATCATCTGATCCACTTCATGCCGCACAATCGCCTCGGCCAGTTCCGCCTGCCGGCTGCGCTCCTGCAGATTTGCGTCGACCACACCCTCCAGATCGTCCACATCCTTCAGGAACACGCCTTCGATCTCGTTCACCGCCGGGTCCACATTCCGGGGCACCGCGATATCTATCAAAAACATCGGCCGATGCTTGCGCTTCGTGATCACTCGCTGCATATCCTCGCGAGTGATGATGTAATGCGGAGCCCCGCTTGAGGTAATCACGATATCCACCTCATGCAGCACCGAATGAAACTGCGTATACTCCACCGCCCGGCCGGCAAACAAACGAGCCATCTCCTCGGCCCGCTCCCACGTTCGGTTCGTGACCAGAATCTTCGAAGCCCCCGACCGCCGCAGATGCTTCGCCGCCAGTTCGCCCATCTTGCCCGACCCGACGATCATCACGGTCTGCCCTTTAAGGGAACCGAAGATCGTACGCGCCAACTCAACCGCGGCATAGCTCACCGAGACCGCCATGTGACCGATACCGGTTTCCGAACGAACCCGCTTAGCCACATTGAAGGCCCGAGTCATAACAGTCTCGAGCAAGCCGCCTACCGTGCCCTCGGACTTAGCCGCCGCATAAGCCGCCTTTAGCTGGCCTAAGATCTGCGGCTCGCCCACCACCATCGAATCGAGACTCGCCGCCACGCGAAACAAATGCTGGATCGCCTCGCGCGATTCGAGCTTATATAAATGCCCGTCGTAAGCGGTCGCGGACCCCTGCCAGTCCCTCAAAAACCGGTCGATGATCGTAGCCGGTTCCACATCGTCCGGAGCCGACAACGCAAACTCCACCCGATTGCACGTCGAAAGCACAACCACTTCCGAGGCTCCGAGCTTCTGCAGATTCTGCAAAGCCCTCGGCAGCGTAGCCTCCGGAATCGCAAACTTCTCGCGCAGATTCACTGGCGCCGTCTTATGGCTGAGACCCGTAAGCAGCAGTCTCATTGCATCAAACGCCTTTCCAGATGCGCCTGCGCCAGCCACGTCGCCACGCAGCACGCCAGGGCCACGATAGCCAGAATCGCCGTCTTTCGCCCCCGCCATCCCGCGCTCACGCGCAGGAAAACCAGCGCCAGGTATACAGCCCAGGTGATGAAGGACATCACGATACTGCTGTCGCCAATCCACCGCGTGCCGAACTCAATCGAAGCGCCGACGCTTGCGATCACAATACCTACCGTGATGCAGGCAAACCCCATCCCGAGCGACCGCGAGATGAGTTCATCCAAAGTTCCCAGCGGAGGCAGCGCCCGATACACCGGGCTCAAACTCTTCCGCTTGAGCTGCCGCTCCTGT